>Ga0209542_10000715_pt1 | contig 79671 bp, 88 predicted proteins | sample RifCSPhighO2_01_FD_184028 | JGI IMG/M metagenome (GOLD analysis project Ga0209542, IMG submission 184028) | Soil microbial communities from Rifle, Colorado - Rifle CSP2_plank highO2_0.1 (SPAdes) (version 2) | ecosystem: Environmental > Terrestrial > Deep subsurface > Rock core/Sediment ...
TCTTATTTTTTTGGGCAAGACGGTTTTTCTTCAGGTGTTACATGGAGCCAGTTTCCGACAAAAAAGTGAAAACAACCGTTTACTTGAAATTACAATTTTTGGCGATAGGGGTGTTATTTATGATCGAAATAAGGTAGAACTTGTTTGGAATAAAGAGAGCAAAGATCAAAAAAATTTTTATTCTCGCACATACAAGGATACTCCCGGACTCGCCCATATTTTGGGGTATGTCAGCCACCCAAGGAAAGATGATAGCGGAAACTACTGGCAGAAGGAAATTTTTGGCCGTGATGGAATTGAAAGTTCGTATAATGAATTTTTAAAAGGAGAGAACGGCTCAAAGCTTATAGAAACCGACGCTTTGGGCGATATAGTTTCTGAAGGCACGGTTTTGCCCCCCCAAAACGGGCAGAATTTAACCCTTTCCATCGATGCGCGTGTTCAAGAAAAATTTTATAAACTAATAAACGACCTTGCCCTACAGGTTGGATTTAAAAGTGGTTCTGGGATTATTATGGATGTTAACAACGGTGAAATTTTATCAATTGTCAGTTACCCCGAATACGACTCAAACCTGCTTTCCGACGGCAGTAATATTAAAGCAATTAACGCGCTTATCGCCGATACCAGGAAGCCGTTTTTAAACCGCGCTGTTTCTGGTCTCTACACTCCCGGGTCTATAGTGAAGCCATATTTGGCTTTAGGCGCACTTGCCGAAGGAATTATAACTCCCTGGAAAGAAATTCTCTCTACGGGGTCAATTTCAATTCCTAATCCATATTTCCCAGATAAGAAATCCGTGTTTAATGATTGGAAAGCACATGGGCTAGTGGATATGAGGCGTGCTATCGCCGTGTCATCGGACGTTTATTTTTATGAAATTGGCGGAGGATACCAAGACCAGCCTGGGCTAGGCATTGTTAATATTGAAAAGTATGTTCGTCTTTTTGGGTTAGGGTCTGAAACAGGAATAGATTTACCTGGGGAGATGGACGGGGTAATTCCCAGCCCAGAGTGGAAAGCTGAAAATTTTAAAGGGGAACAGTGGTTTTTAGGAGACACATACCATACTGCAATCGGGCAATATGGTTTTCAAGTAACGCCGGTTCAGATGGTGCGCGCAATTTCCGCCATCGCAAATGAAGGGATTCTCCTGACCCCGCATCTTTTCGCGGGGGCCGATTTTCCAAGGAAAGTTTTGGATATAAATAAAAATTTTTTTACCGTTATTAAGGAAGGGATGAGAGCGGGCGTCAATGAGGGAGGAACGGCGCAGGGACTCAATATGTACGGAATCAATGTTGCCGCCAAAACTGGAACGGCAGAACTTGGCACGGCTAAAAGTTATGTAAATTCCTGGGTAACAGGATTTTTCCCTTATGAAAATCCGCGCTACGCGTTTGTTGTGGTAATGGAGCGCGGCCCGGTTCACAATACGCAAGGAGGACTCTTTGTTATGCGAGGACTTTTGGATTGGATGGTGGTTAATACGCCGGAGTATCTTAAATAGGGGGTAGACAGTAGAAATTACTCTCTAATTGTAGCGAATAGGGGGATAGTTTGATTAAATTAAAAATAAAAAAGCCCCGACCACTTGCGCGAATCGGGACTTTAAATCGTGAATCTACTCCTTTTTTGGGGCGGGCTTTAATTTTTCTGCGTAGTCTTTACACTCCCTAAATGTTCTGGTGTATATGGATCCAACATTTTTATTGAAGAGATGGGTGTTGTAGGCAGAATCTATAAGACGTTCCGATAAATAGAAAGTCATATTTTTGGTCTGTTCCGATGCCATGGAACTATTGACTCCCGAAGACAGATACTTCAATATTTTTTCTTTTTCTGTCCCGGCAAAAACCATATCCGCCAAATAAAGAGAAATATTGGAACAGAGCTTGTCGCTATTGAACGCCCTTTTTACTTCTTGCCTCGAAGTGGATGCTAAGGCAGAGTTCAATGTTAGTGCGAATACTGCCACTAAAAAGATGATTCTTTTCATTTTTCCCCCAAGTATATTTTGACGAACTAACTTGAATTAATTCATACAATTTTTACACAAACAAGTCAATTAAACTTTGTAAATAAAAAAGCCCGCCAAAACGGGCTCTATGGAAATTCATATGCGAACTGCGACTCAATTATCGGCAGACCATTGAAGTCTTTTGCCATAATTGTGTTTCCCGTGACTGTGAAAGAGAAAGAACCTTTGGCACTTTCTTTCCCCCAAAGTCCCTCGATGAATTCCGTATCCGGATTGTCGAAATCAAGCTCCATTTTCTCGCCCTTGGCTGGAACTTTTTCGCCACTTGTTTTAGCGAGGAGAAGAAGGTTGGCGTAGCTTGTGAAGGCTACATAGAAGAAGCTTTTCATACAATCTCCTTTTAAAATGTTTTCATAGAGATAATATGGGAAAAAAGTCGCGATAACAAGGTAATAAAGGTTTGTCGTCAACCCCCTATTCTATTATTTGTTTTTATAACGCCAAATGATATACTTTCCCTCACTATGGAATATTTGAGTGCCGAAAAGAGAAAAGAGCTTGAAAAAGAACTTGAGCACCTAAAGAAAGTTCGACGCAAAGAGGTTGCCGACGCTTTGGAGTTTGCCAAGTCGTTAGGCGACCTGTCCGAGAACGCCGAATACATACAAGCGCGTGAAGATCAGGCTAATACTGAAGAACGTATAGCTAAATTAGAAGAGATTTTAAAATCGGCGGTGGTTGTTTCTAAGCACCATTCAAATATGGTTGAGGCTGGTTCTACTGTTGTAGTTCAAAAGAAAGGAAGTTCTGAAAAACAAAAGTTTCAGATTGTTGGTTCCGAGGAATCGGACATGAGTACTGGAAAAATTTCTAATTCTTCTCCGCTGGGCGTCGCTCTTCATGGTAAAAAGAAAGGAGATACAGCTGTTTTTAAGAGTCCTAAAGGAACGGTTGAGTATACAATTGTGGATATAGAATAGTGGCGGTAATTTTCAGTTTTCAATTTCTAATTTTCAATTTTTCCTCATTTAATTTCTATCAACTAAAAACTATTAACTAACAACTACCCAAAATGGCTTCATTAGAAGAACTACGAGACGAGCGTTTAAAGAAATTAGAAACGCTTAAGTTGAAAGGAATTGATGTCTATCCAATAGAAACAAATCGCGAAGCGACACTTTTTGAAGCGAGCTCTTCTTTCGCCAAACTTTCAAAAAAGAAAAAAGGGATTTCTTTGGTTGGGCGAGTTACAGCGTTGCGCGGGCAAGGGTCTATAATATTTTTTAATTTTTTTGACGGCACGGGAACATTCCAGGGACTTTTTAAAAAAGGGGAGATGGATAATAAAACGCTTTCTCTTTTTGAGGGTACGGTAGACATAGGAGATTTCATAGAAGTACGTGGACCACTTTTTCTAACGAAAAGAAAAGAAAAAACAATTCTCGTCCGCGAATGGAAAATGCTCGCCAAGAGTTTGCGCCCGCTACCAGACAAATGGCACGGTCTTCAGGATGTTGAAGAACGATTTAGGAAAAGATACCTTGATACTCTAATGTCTCCTGAAGTTCGCGCACGATTTATCACGCGGGCATCCATTATATCGTCGCTCCGTGAGTATTTAGATAAAGAAAATTTTTTGGAAGTGGAAACACCTATTTTACAAACTCTTCCTGGGGGAGCATTGGCCGAGCCGTTTAAAACACATCACAACTATCTGGATATGGATTTGTATCTGCGTATTGCCCCGGAACTTTACCTCAAAGAACTTCTGGTTGGCGGATTCTCGAAAGTCTATGAATTGTCGCGCAATTTCAGGAACGAGGGCATTGATGTTACGCACAATCCGGAATTTACAATGCTTGAATATTACGAGGCCTACAGCAACGCCAAACTGCAAATGGCGTTTGTGGAAAAAATGCTCCGTACTATAGTAAAAAAGATTTCTAAGAAAGGGGTTGTTTCTTATGACGGGACCACAATTAATTTTTCCAAAAAATTTGTTCAAATTTCATTTTTTGATCTCTTAAAACGCTATGCCCTTATTTCTCATCCGGAAAATGCCACTCGTCAAGAATTGTCGCACAAGGCCAATCAACTTGCCGTGGAGGTAAAGCTGACAGATTCGCTTGAAAAAATAATGGATAATATTTATAAAAAAGTTTGTCGTCCGCGTTTGACACAACCGACATTTATTATTGATTATCCCGTGGCATTTTCGCCGTTTGCCAAGAGAAAAGAAAATAATCCGAAATTTATTGACAGATTTCAACTTGTTGCCGGGGGAATTGAAATAGTAAATGCTTTTTCGGAATTAAACGATCCGATTGATCAACGCGCCCGTTATGACGAACAAGAGAAAAAAAGAAGGGGGGGAGAGAAAGACATTTCTCCATCCGACGGAGAATATTTGGAAGCAATGGAATATGGAATGCCTCCCGCCGGAGGAGTGGGTATTGGCGTTGACCGTCTTGCAATGCTTCTTACGGATTCCAAGAATATAAAAGAAGTAATTCTGTTTCCGACAATGCGCCCGAGGGAGTAGGTAGTTGGTTAGGAAATTTTATAATTTGCGAGGCTAAACCTCGCAAGTTAATACCTTAGCGACATAAAGAATTGAATAGTCAGTCGTATTAGCGTATGATTTGCTAATCATGGAAATTGGAAAAATATTATGGGATTTATATTACGATGCAGAGCCAATTCTCGCTATATTAGGGGTGGTTTTAATTGTGAAGATAGTTCACGATATATGGCATGAAACTAGGTTAAAGAAAATTAAAGAAACAGAATCAAAAAACTAACAGATAAATATTTTAAAGTAGAAGATAACTTGAGAGGGTAATCATCGCAAGCTTAAAAATGTATAAGTCTATTCTAAAGAAATATTCACAATCCTACTGGGGTGGCTTTGTTTTCCACTACAACAACCGAGGCAACGACAGCTTCCGCTTTTCTTTGTTGCTTGGTGCTCTATTACAACTCGTAAAATAGGACTTATTTTTTTCATTTGTTAATAATAGCAGAAATACCCAAAAAACCGAGAATGAAAATTACTATCCATTTAATAGCTTTTCCAATCAAATCTCTTGTGGGTTCCCATTCTAAAATTATCTTTGGATAATAGTACCAAGCAAGTATTGGTCGTACTTTTTCGGCATCTTCTTTTATAAAAATCCCTTCGGGTCTAGATGTTTCAGTTATATACCCATTTTTTATAAGGTTTTCTAAGGTCAGTTTTAAATCGGCAGTAAAATACTCATGATAAACAGGGCGACATTTTTGATATAACGCCTTGAGCCACTTGGTATACCAAATATATCCAAATTCCTCCGCAAAAAGCTCTTGTTTAAATTCTTCTTTATGAACACCGTAATTTTTACGCAAATAATCCCAAAAATTTCCACTTCGCCATTCATTACCAAACCAACCACGCCCCTCTGATTTTCTTCGTTGTTTTTGGCGTAATTTATATAAAAGGTGTCGTTCGGTTATTTTCCAAATCATATATTCGCAGAAATCAATAATCTGCTTCCTTATTCTACTCCAAATATTGTTGTTTTTCATAGGTACTTTTTATGCACCTATACTATGACTTTATTTTTAATAACTTATGTCGTCATGGTATAGGTGTGGATAACTGTGCTATGCAGTGGTAGCTGGTGGAGTATAATGGGATGCAGTGGAATGAAGTGGGAAATTTAAAAAACTAGTACCCACATCGCCGCGCCTGCTTTTTTGCCAAGGCAGAAAGTTCACTTATGTTGATAGGCGAGTATGTCCACACGCTGGACGATAAAAAAAGGGTTTCCATGCCCGCCAAATTCCGCCGTGAGGTGGGGAAGAAGGTGGTTATTACGAACGGGCTGGATAAATGTCTTTTTGTCTACACCATGCCCCAATGGGAAAAGCTCGCCCAAAAACTCTCCGAGCTTTCGCTTGGTCGCGGAGATACCCGCGGATTCTCGCGTTTTATGCTGGCAAGCGCCTTTGAAACCGATGTTGACCAACTTGGTCGGGTTTTGATTCCAGACGCACTTAAAGATTTTGCGGAATTAAAACAAAGAGTCGTTATCGCCGGTGTCTATGGCCGAATAGAAATCTGGAACGACAAGAATTGGCATAAATATAAAGCGGGCATCGGAAGGCAAGCAGATAGTATGGCAGAAAAATTAGGCGAGATAGGCGCGGTTTAGAGCATGCACATTCCTGTTCTTTTACATGAGGTGATGGAAGGACTTAATCCTAAGCGCGGAGAGACCGTTCTTGATGCCACTTTGGGCGGTGGCGGACACGCGAGAGCGCTTCTAAGGGCAATTAGCGCCAAGGGGACACTCATCGGCTTAGATGAGGATGAGGATGCGATTTCTCGAGTTAAGAAAAAGCTTATTGGAATTTCCGGAAAAAAGATTTTAATAAGAAGCAATTTCCGGAATCTTAAAAGCTCCCTTAAGAAAAAGAAAATTTTCCGCATTCATAAAGCAATATTTGACCTCGGATTCTCAACTTTCCAACTTGAAGATTCAAAGAGGGGATTTAGTTTTTCCCGTGATGAACCGCTTCAAATGACATTCGGGAAAAATAAGAAGAGGTATATTTTCACCGCTTATGAAATTGTAAATGAATGGGAAGAAAAAAATCTCGGAGACATCATTGCTTATTATGGGGAAGAAAAATTTGCCTCCCGTATAGCAAGGGCGATTGTCACAGCTAGGCTAAGCGGTGAGATTAAAACGTCAATTGCCTTAGCAGAAATTGTGAAAAGCGCAGTACCGGGATGGTACAGGAGAGGGCGAATACATTCGGCTACAAAAACTTTTCAAGCAATCCGTATCGCCGTAAATGATGAATTAAGCGCCCTCAAAATTGGGCTTGCCGATGCAATCGAAATGCTCTCACGAGAAGGAAGAATCGCAGTTATTTCTTTTCACAGCTTGGAAGATAGAATAGTTAAACAATTTTTTAAAGAATGGTCGCGGAGGGGAGTACTTTCTATTTTAACTAAAAGGCCCGTAACTCCGGGAGCCAGCGAAATTAATAAAAATCCACGCGCGCGAAGCGCAAAATTACGAATAGCACAAAAAATATGACAGAACGAATCCTACAATTTAATAATGAGTTTATTGGCAATAATGCCCAAAAGAGCCTCTTTTTAGGACTTGCGGGGTCGCTAGTATTGGTATTTGTAATATATAGCTATTTTATTGGTTCGATTATTTTCGCGGTTGTTGAGAGAAAACAACTCGAGGCTGATATCAGGGATTACAAGAGTTTTATGGGAACACTTGAAGTGGAATATTTAAATTTAGCTTCTGGTATCACGCTAGACAAGGCTAAGGCACTCGGCTTTAAAGAAGCAACCGACCAAATATTTATTTCCCGCAAGGGGAGCGTCAAAACTCTTTCATTCCGTGGCAATGAATTCTGAGGATATTCCTCGATTTAGATTTTTGTCCCTTTTAATAGTGCTATTTGTCTTGGTTATAGTAGCGAGACTTTTTTATGTTCAAATAATTCACGGAAGCGATTATAGCCAATTGGCCGATAGACAGTATGCGACCCCGCTTGGAAATATTTTTGACCGCGGGGCGATTTTTTTTAAAGAAAAAAACGGCGAACTGGCTTCTGCCGCGACGCTTAGTTCTGGTTTTGCTATTTCCATAAATCCTTCAAAAATAGATGATACTGAAAAAATTTATGAAAGCATTAATAAAATAACACCGATTGACCATAGCGACTTTGTTTATAAAGCTGGAAAGAAAGAAGACCCTTATGAAGAAATTACGCACCGTATTGGGAAAGATGAAGCGGACAAAGTTGATGCTCTCAAAATTCCCGGTTTAAAAATTCAAAAAGAAAAATGGCGCTTCTATCCCGGCAACGAAACAGCTTCGCGGATTATTGGTTTTGTCGGTTACAATGATGACAACAAATTTCAGGGCCGTTATGGAGTTGAGCGATATTATGAAGATATTCTTTCTCGTGAAAATAACAGCATATATGTAAATTTTTTTGCAGAAGTTTTTTCAGATTTAGGTAAGGGCATATTTAACAACAACGCGCACGAAGGAGATATTGTTCTTACAATAGAGCCAGAAGTGGAACGCTCTTTACATCAAGAACTAAAGAAAATTATGAACGATTATGATTCCGACTTAGCCGGTGGCATTATAATTAACCCCAAGACTGGCGCAATTTATGCCATGGAGGTATTGCCAGGATTTGACCCAAATAATATTCGCGCCATAAAAAGCAATTCATTATTGAACAATCCTTTAGTAGAAAATGTATATGAAATGGGTTCAATTATAAAACCGCTTACTCTGGCTGCGGGAATTGACGCGGGCGCGGTAAACGCCAAAACCACCTACACCGACAATGGTTTCGTTGTTTTAAACAATTTAAAGATAAATAATTACGACGGAAAAGGGAGGGGCACTATCACGATGCAAGAAGCCCTCAATCAATCACTCAATACTGGGATGGTTTTTGTCATGCAGAAACTGGGGCGGGATAGATTTCGCGACTACATGCTCTCCTATGGTTTCGGGAAAGAAACGGGCATAGATCTTCCCGGGGAAACCTCTGGGCTAGTGAAGAACCTACAAAGTACCAGAGATGTTGAATATGCCACAGCATCATTTGGGCAGGGTATCGCCATGACACCGATTGAAACTGTTCGAGCCCTTTCAGTCCTTGGCAATGGGGGCTATTTGATAGAACCGCATCTTATTGACACTATTGACTACAAGAGCGGGCTTTCGCGAAAGCCATCGTATAATAATACAGAGGCCAAACAGGTAATTACCCGCAAAACCTCCGAAGAAATTACCAGGATGTTAGTAGAAGTAGTAGATAAAGCGCTTTTGGGTGGAGTAGTTAAAATTCCTGAATATAGTGTTGCCGCCAAAACAGGAACTGCGCAGATTTCTGAAGAAAACGGCAAAGGATATTCTTCAGACCGCTTTCTCCATTCCTTTTTTGGATATTTCCCGGCATATGATCCCCAGTTTCTTATATTTCTTTATACCGTGAACCCAAAAGGTGTTTCTTTTGCTTCACACACACTCACGTATCCGTTTTCTCGTCTAACAAAATTTCTTCTTAACTATTACGAAATTCCCCCGGACAGGTAAATTATTAAAAAATGAAATCGATCGCGAAATATTTTATTACTGCCCTACTCACGCTTCTTGCGCGCGTGGTTATTAAAAAATATAAGCCAAAAATAATTGCCGTGTCGGGAAGCGTTGGTAAGACTTCTACTAAAGACGCGATTTACACAGTACTTACTAGCGGACTTTTAGTTTGGAAAAGCGACAAAAGCTATAACAGCGAAATTGGTGTGCCCCTTGCTGTTCTCGGTCTTGAGAATGCATGGGAGAATCCTATCAAATGGTTGTTTAATATTGTCCGCGCTTTTCAGCTCGTTATTTTCAGGGAAAAGTATCCGCGCTACCTGGTGCTTGAAGTCGGCGCGGACAGGCCAGGGGATATTGCGCGTATCGTTTCGTGGCTTAAGCCCGACATTTCCGTGATTACTCGGTTTGGTCAAGTGCCTGCGCATATAGAGTTTTTTAAGGACCGAGATGAGCTCATTAAGGAAGACGGCAGAGTGGTGGAAGCGCTTAAAGCGGGTGGACTTTTGATTGTTAATCAAGATGACGACGATTCTCTGTCGCTTAAAACAAAAACCAAATCCCGTAACTTATCATATGGTTTTAAAGAGGGTGCCGATATCGTAGCTTCCAATCCCCAAATTATGTATGAGGGGAGCGACACTCCGCAGGGTATGGCATATAAAATAGAATACGAAGGAAATATTATTCCCGTGCGTATAGTCGGCGCCTTAGGCAACACTCCTATATACGCTACACTTCCAGCACTTCTTGTGGGGCGCGAATGTGGAGTGAATATCGTAGATGGGGTAGAGGCATTATCAAAACATGTTCCACCGCCTGGGCGCCTGCGAATAATTAAGGGGGTGAAAGAAACAATAATTATTGATGATACTTACAATTCTTCACCCATCGCTTCCGAGGAAGCCCTTTCTGTCCTAAAAGAATTACGAGCGGATGGAAGAAAAATCGCTGTGTTGGGAGACATGATGGAACTCGGTAGAAATTCCCTAAGTGAGCACAAAAGAATCGGTGAACGGGTCGCGCTTTCATGCGATATTTTAATAACTACTGGCATCCGCGCGCGAGGGATTGCCGAAGGGGCGCTTGTCGGTGGGTTAACTGAAAAAAATATATTTCAATTTGAAGAATCATACAAAGCGGGTAAATTTGTGGAAGGAGTAATAGAAAAAGGTGATGCTATTTTAGTAAAAGGTTCTCAATCAATGAGAATGGAAAAAATCGTAGAAGAAATAATGGCCGAGCCGGAGAAGAAAGAGGGATTATTAGTAAGACAAGACCCTCAATGGAGTAGAAGATAGACGCTTTTTTGTTGGGGGGGGTTTGACCGCAATCAATAACAAATATAAGGTATAGCTAGTTAGTTATTTGCCAACCTGGAATAGGGAGGTCTCGATGGACCGTTTTGTGGCTTATACGCACGTTGAAACAAGAACCGGAATGGGGCAGCTCGTAGAAGTTGCCTGCCCGACAGGCGATGTCCAAAAAGTCAAAGATTTTTTTCTGACTTCCGTGCGGGAAGTTGATTTACCGGAGACTCATTCGCTTAATGTGTCGCACGGTGGCTTTGGCCGGTACACTCGCTACGATATCACTCAGCACAAGTACGCCGGCGGAGGTGGCGGGTACATCGAAGTACTCGAAATTAAAAACCCGCCCGAAGGACGCCAAGGTATCGTAATCAACGAATGGAATGGTTACGACGGGGGAGTCTTCACCGAGTGGAAAACCGTCGCAGACGCAGTCGCCGCCTGGGAAGCAACCTGGTCTGGCCGGAGAAGTGAGACCGTTTACCCGACGATGAAAGGTTTCATTCGCCGAGTTGTCTGCGGAGCACTGTCTCCGTGGTTTTATGCCATCGGAGAAGAAGAGCTCATCGGCGACTACGCCCTTCCCCACGGACTGGAGGATGACCCCGTCTATCGTCTCGGTCGCAAGTTCGTGGTTCAGAACGGAGAAGGAGACGCAGAAATAAAAACCTGCATGGGCACCCGTTTCTACGAAGAGGACCTCGACGAGGTGGGGTACAGACGTAAGTCAAAGTTACGCGTACGCATTGTGTACTGGCACGACGGCAGTATCTGGCGCGGCAACACGGAAGGCGCCGGTGGCGAACCCCGTCCTTTGCGTGACGACCAACTCTGGATTGTCAAAGCGATGGTGGAGTTCAACAAGCTCCTATCCGGCCGTACGGCTGAATTCTCCGTCAACTTCATCGACGGCGGGAAATTCGTCGGCAGGTTCGTGGAAGCTAAAACGCCGAAGGAGCGGAAGAAGTTCCACGGCGCGGGGAATTACCTACTCTCGGTGCGGGTTATCGGCGAAACGAAAGTCCGCAAGGGCTGGGTGTACGATTTCAATCCCACTGCCGAAGACCCGGATATTCTTGCGCACGTGGCACGAAAGCTTCGGACACAAGGAAAAGAAATTGAACGGCTCGAAGTGAAAAAGCACAAGCCGAAAAAGGGCGGGAAGAAGTGGGTGGGGGTGTATTTAAAACCTCCGACTCCTCCGGCCTAAAGAAAGACAAAATTGTATGCCGTGGCGCTTTCGCACCACGGCATTTTTTTTTGATGCTTTTTTGTTGGGGGTTTTTATTTTGAAAAAGTATGGAATTTGCTATAGTTTTAGAGCGTTATTTTGGCCCTATCGTCTAGCGGTTAGGACATATCCTTCTCAAGGATAGAACCCGGGTTCGATCCCCGGTAGGGTCATTTGCAAACGATACAAGACTTAATTTACAATAGAAAAGGAATAGAAACAATAAACTTTCTGTAGGAGGAGACATGATGTACTTACAAATCGCTGGAATTTTCGTTCTCGTCATCCTTGTAGTATTCGCGTTTGTCATGTATCTTGTTCACCGACCAATAGGGAAACCTTTGAATCGCGACTAAAGAAAGGAGACGCCATGGACTTGCTCCAGCTGGTAATAGGAGTCATATTCATTCTGTCGTTTCTCATGGTAGGAACCGCGGGTATGGTCGGGATTCCGGCCGTTCTTCTATACCTCATCGGAACTTTCATCTCTCGCCTGATTCGCAAGACGCCCAAACAAAAACAATAGGGCGTTTTCTTTTTTTGATAAATTTATAAAAAAAGGCGCCTGTGTGGCGCCTCGATTTAGTGCTTGTCTCGTTTATCTGTCCTTCTTGAAGTCGTGGGAGAGAACCTCGTCTCTTATTTTGTTGAATGCACTTTCGTCTTCCGAAGCGGGCGAAATCCATCTCCTCAAGACTCGGATATCTTTACAGCCAACGCATATCCGCATTTCCGTGTTGACGAAAAACGGATCCGTTTTCATGATACCGCCAACGTCGGTGCCCCACTCGAGATTCGTCCTTAGCCGGACTTGGCTTTCCCAACTGCCACATTTCTGACAGCGGAGATTCCGGTACAGAACGAAGGCGATTAGTACGATGACAACAAGCCCCGTCAGAATTGCTACGGTGTATGACATAAGTCCCTTCCTTTAATTGAACTCTATTACGATAATACAATTTTAATTTTAATATGTCAAATGTGTTAAAGTATTTTTGTCATGCAAAAATCCATTTCTGCGCTGAAAAAAGATAAACGATTCGCCAAACTCATAAAAAAGCACGGTATTCCCGATTTAAAATGGGGGAGAGTAGGTTTGAAAAATTCATTTCGCGCGCTTGTGCGTTCAATTATCTATCAGCAAGTTTCTGGCTCGGCCGCTTCAAGTATTCTAAAAAAATTTATAAAACTGTTCGGCAGATTCCCAAAACCCGTGGATGTAAAAAAGGTTTCCGTGTCCAAACTCCATTCTGCCGGGCTCTCATCTCAAAAGGTTAAATATATAAAAGATTTGGCTAAAAAATTTTTGGACGGGACGATAAAGCACAGAAGTTTGCGCAAAATGGATAATGGGGAAGTTATTAAACATTTGATTCAGGTCAAAGGAATCGGCGCCTGGACGGCGCATATGTTTCTAATTTTTACACTCAATCGCCCGGACATTTTGCCAACAGGGGATTTAGGCATCCAAAAAGGTTTCAAGCTTCTGTACGGATTAAAAAATTTACCCGACCATGACAAAATGGAACAACTTGCAAAACCTTGGCGCGCCCATGCCTCCTACGCTTCATGGTATTTGTGGAGATTAGCCGATGAAGATAAAAATTAAATAATAAGCGGAACGAAAGCAAACCCCGGATATTCGGTTTCTTTGAATTCATCCTCACTGTTTTTTTCGATAAGAAAAATAGAATTACCGACGGGAAGAACCATCCGCCCGCCAATCTTCAGCTGTTCTTTCCAGGCCTCCGGGATTTTTTTGCCCGAAGCGGCGGCAATGATTCTGTCGAATGGCTTTTCTTTCGGTAATCCCGCCTCGGCATTACCGGCCAGAAATTTCAGATTTTTAAAATTATATTTTCCAGAGTTTTTTTCACCAAATTCTTTCAGCTCCGGTATCAGTTCTATGGCAAAAACTTTTCCTTTTTCGCCCGCAATTTGCGCAAGCATAGCGCTCTGCCAACCCGAGCCGGAGCCAATTTCAAGAATTTTGTCGCCCGTCCTTGGCTGTAAAAGCTCAAGCATAAAAGCGACAGTTAATGGCTGGGAAATTGTTTGCCCGCATCCTATGGGCAGGGGACCGTTTTCATAGGTCCAATTTTTGTATTTCGGTAAAACGAAATCGGTCCGGTCTATTTTTTTAAAAGTTTCGATAATGCTCGGAGTTTTAAGATAACCCAAGTTTATTAAGTTTTTAATCATCTCATGCATTGTTTTCAGTATATCCCAAAACAAAATGGTATAGCGCGTCGACATCAAATAAAAACAATACCTGATGTATAATAAAGGTTCCTCGGGGCAAAGCCCGAGGTATTAAACCTTTGCTTTGCCGTCGCTCGGACATCGTGAATATGATTACACATTCACATGCTCCTCGCTAGGCAAAATAAATCAAACATGAAATCTCGCACAGAAAAAATGAAAGAGGTTGTACAGAAATATATAAAAGGGGAGAGGTCCGGATATTTTCATCACGGCCCATTGATTGCCGATACTGAAAGTGCCTACAAGGATGAAGGGAAAGATATTAACGAACTTGACGTTGAAATACCAAACTGGCGGGAGATGCTCGCGGTTGCGTCAGAAAATTTTAATAAAATTACCGACTTAAAACATTTTTAGTTTTTTATAAAAAAACAGCGGGAACCTTATTCAGATTCCCGTTTCTTCGGTTGACCGTGTCAGTTGGCTTGTATTGCCCTCATGTGGCGGACACCCTGCCGGTCAAGCTCTTCGCTCGGGTCTTTCCTTCCCGTGCGGCGAAGGCTCAAGAGCTGGCCGATGCGCGGGAAATAGAGATCCCAACCGTTACGGACGTTGTACTCGTTGAGCGCGGTCTTCATCGCCTGACGGATTGGATATCGCTTCGGATCTCCATCCCGCAACGCAATAACGCGTGCCACGATCTCTTGCTCCAACGGCAACGGAGCGAGTTTCATTCTGGCTTGCGCCATAGAGTTCTCCTTAGAGATTTGTGTACTAGATTGGAAACCTTTTCTGACTCCCATTATACCAGAAAATAAGATTTAGTCAAGCAGATTGTGGATAATCGCCAAATTAATCAAAGAAAAAAGCCCGCCTGCGGGGCAGGACGGGCCTTCAGAATCTTGAGTTACTACTACATGATTGGGGTTTTACCGAGACAAAGGTGGTGAGCCAGCTCGACGCGCGTTTTATATTCAACAAAATCTACGCGGTCGACATCAAACCCTTTTCTGATCCAACCAGCGAGTCGTCGCGCACGTTCAACCATCGTTTCGTGCAAGAGAAAGCCGGGCCCCGGAAGATGAAAGCCGATTGAAAGAAGACATCGACCTTCGATTTCTGCGATTGAGGAATTGGCGAATGTTTCCACTCGCCCTTCGGGATCCAGGGCTTTCAAGTTTTGTACGGTTTTTCTGATGGAGCTCAGCTTTGTCTTTGGGTTGTAGGGGATAACGCATCCCAGACTTTGTCCCATAACGTCTTCTCCCGATATTGCTACGATTGCAATTTTCACGGTTTACTCCTTAGTTATTGTAGGTAGAGGCTCGCAATATAAATATGAAAGAATTTGATAAAAGAGCTTTTGTTGTAGGTTTCTTTCACACCAAACAACGAACCGTTTAATACGATACCATAAAAAAATAAAAAATCAATCTTTATTATTGCAGAAGCCCATCAACTATATTTTTGACCAGTGTCCCGTCAGCTTTGCCTTTCAAGTCTTTCATTAACGCGCCCAAGAGTTTACCAGCGCCAGCCTTGTCCGACACCCCTAATTCCTTCATTTTTGCCTCTACAAGGGGGCTAATCTCCGCTTCCGTCATTTGGATGGGGAGGTACCTTTCAAGGTGGGGAAGTTCGGCTTTTTCGTTGTCAGCAAGGTCTTTACGTCCGCCTTTTTCAAACTGCCCTATAGAGTCTTTTCTTTGCTTGATTCCCCGGCGAATAACTTCAATTGCTTCGTTATCGTCAAGTTCCTCGCTCGGCTTTCTTTTTTTGGTCACCAGCTCATTAGTAAAGGCGGAAAGCAGGCCGCGCAGGACATTCAAGCGGATAGTGTCTTTGGCGCGCATGGCGTCTTTCAATTCTTCGTGGATTTGTTTGTGAAGCATATTGTTTCCGATTATATCATCAAGTGATAGACTAACTCCATGTCCGATTACTACAATCCTCGCCGTGCACGAAATTTATTTAATCCCGATGCCAAAGAACCATTTTCCATAAGCCGTTCCAAAATCGATCTTTTTATAGAGTGCCCTTTTTGTTTTTATGTTGATAGAGTTTTGGGCGTTGGGCGTCCGCCAGGATTTCCATTTTCGCTCAATTCCGCAGTAGACAAACTTTTAAAAAAAGAGTTTGATGCTTATCGCGTGGCGGGAGAACCGCATCCGCTGATGTCTCAGTATAAAATTTTAGCAAAACCGTTTCCACACAAAGACCTAAATAAATGGCGCGAAAATTTTACCGGAGTCCAGTATTTGCATAAACCAACCAATTTGAATATAACTGGCGCGATTGACGATGTTTGGGTGAATGACAAACAAGAACTTCATGTTGTTGATTACAAGGCGACGAGCAAAGACAGTGAAGTCACTCTCGACGCGCCGTGGCAAGACGGCTACAAACGGCAGATGGAAGTTTACCAATGGCTAATGCGAAAAAACGGCTTCAGGGTTTCCGACACCGGATATTTTGTTTATTGCAACGGCGACGCGGACAAGGAGGCATTTGACGGCAAGCTTGAATTTGATGTAAAAATTATTCCGTACAAAGGCGATGACGGCTGGGTAGAAAAAACAATTTTATCTTTGAAAGAAAATCTTATGCTTGGAAAGCCGCCGAAATCTTCCAAGGATTGTGATTATTGTAATTATAGAAACGCGGTTGAAGAAGTTGTGCCACAGAAAAAAAGCGGTCCGGCCACAAAAAGCCTTTTTTAGTTGTGATAAAATAGTCATATGGAAACAGCCATTATTGCCATTATCGGAGTCGCCTTAGGCGCGATAATCGTATTTTTATTACTGAGAAAAAAAGAGGAAAAACCGGCCACGGACAGCTTAGTTTTAATACAGAATCAGCTGAACGCGCTTTCAAAGACGATGGACGACAAACTGTCGGACTCTAACAAAGAAATGCAGTCGGCCGTGAGAAGCCAATTCTCCGAATCACAAAAGTTGATTAAGGATATAACTAAAGAATTAACGGAAGTTAAAGAAACGGGCAAGCAAGTTATGGGGTTTGCCGACCAGTTAAGCGAGCTTCAGGATATTTTGAAAAACCCGAAACAGCGCGGAGTGCTCGGGGAATATTATCTTGAGACTTTGCTCAAAAATGTTATGCCACCCGGCTCTTACGAAATGCAACATCGTTTGGGGAAAAATGACGATGGTGAGGAACTTATTCCCGATGCCGTAGTTTTTGTGCGCAAAAAAATTATTCCCATAGATTCAAAGTTTTCTCTTGAGAACTACAACAGAATGGTAGAGGAAAAAAATCCTGTGGAGAAGGAGCGTCTAGGAAAACTTTTTGAATCAGATTTAAAAAATCGCATAGTTGAAACATCAAAGTACATACAGCCCGCGATGGGAACAATGGATTTTGCTTTTATGTTTATTCCGCATGAGGCCATTTACTATGACCTTCTAGTTGGTAGAGTTGGAATTCAGGCCGAGGAAAATTTAATTCAACGCGCCGCTTCCAAATATAAAGTGATTATAGTTTCGCCGACTTCATTTTTGGCCTATTTACAAACAGTACTTCAGGGGTTAAAGGCGCTTGAAATTGAAGATAAGGTGCAGGACGTTATAAAAAGAGTGGGGGAGTTGATGAAACATCTAATGACATATGAAGGATATTTTAATAAAGTCGGCAACGCCATTTCAACGACAGTCAATCAATACAATCTTGCCTCAAAGGAGTTAAAAAAAGTCGATAAAGATATTTTGAAAATTACCGGCAAATCCCCGGAATTGGAATCGCCTGTAATTGAGCGCCCGCGCGTTGCTTCGGAGGAATAAAAAGGCAAAAAAATACCCGGGCGAAAAGGGGAACTAAACGCCCGGGTATGGCCGATAAAGACCCCCCGCCCCCTGGGAGGTTTAGGCGGGACCTCGGGATCCCATCCAGAGGTTCATAGACTATATAAAAATCCTATTTTTTGTCAAATTTTTGTCAAATTACCTTGCAATACAGCACTTTTTGTGTAGAATAGGGTGATTATGAATTTTGTGATTATAGAAACAGGTGGAAAACAATATAAGGTCAGCGAAGGCGATTCGATAAAAATTGAGAAGCTTTCTGGCCGAAAAGAAGGGGACAAAGTCGTTTTCGATAAAGTTCTGCTTACCGACGACGGCAAGGGTACAGAAATAGGGAGTCCTTATCTTTCCGGTGTCTCGGTTTCCGGTACGATTAAAAAAGAGGACAGGGCCGACAAAGTTGAAGTTATGAAATACAAAGCCAAGAGCCGGTACAAGAAAGTCCGCGGACACAGACAGCCGTACATGCTCGTAGAAATAGAATCGATTAAATAAAAAAATCCCCGAACAGGGATTTTTTACTGTCTATTTTTTAAGGCGCTTTTCAGCGTGTCTTGGTCGGAATATTCAAGTTCGGTTCCTGTTGAGAGCCCGCGACCGAGAGAGGAAATTTTGAGGCCGTGTTTTTCCGATAAGGGTTCGAGAGTTTTTTTGACGTATTGGAATGTATTGTCGCCCTCGGGGTTGGCTGAAAGGGCGATAATGACCTCTTTGAGGCCTGAATTTTTTATCTGCTTGCCAACTTCGCCAACCAGTTCTTTTATTCTTATTTTATCAGTAGGATTTTTTTCAAGTATTGGCAATAGACTGCCCAAAATAAAATAACGTCCGTGATAAACTCCGCTTTTTTTAATATTTTCAAAATCAATATCTTTTTCAACAACCATTATTATTGAAACGTCCGTGTTTTTGCTTCCACAGATATCGCAAAGAGGGGATTTTCCTTCAAAAAATCTAAAGCATGATGAACATTGATTGACGGAGGATTTTAGTTTTTTAAGCGAAGCGGTAAGTTCATCCAAAAACTCTTCTTTTTGGGAAAGCAGGAAATAAACAAAACGGCGAGCCTGGCGCTGGCCGATACCAGGAAATTTAGTAAAATATTCCGTTAATTTTTTAGTGGAATCATTCATTGTGCTGTAAATTAAAACGTTTCATCTTCAGCAAAATCTTGCATACCCGTTTTTTCTATAGAAAGAAATGTGGCTTTTTTATCGTCAAAGTAAAGTTCAATTTTTCCTGTAGGACCGTTACGGTGCTTTTCAATAAGAATCTCGGCAATATTTGGCTTATCCGAATCCTCTTTATATTTGTCTTCGCGGTGTATAAACATGACCACATCGGCATCTTGCTCAATAGAACCGGAATCCCTCAAGTCCGATAGGCGAGGGCGTCCACCGCGCGATTCTACGGCCCTGGAGAGCTGTGAAAGAGCAAGGACGGGAATATCAAGCTCTCGCGCCAATCCTTTTAGAGAGCGCGATATTTCGGTCACCTGGTTGACCATGGAATCATAGTTCTTAGTCGGCGTCATAAGCTGGAGATAGTCGACGATAATGAGGCCTATGTTGTGTTCGCGCTTTAGACGTCTGGCCACCGAGCGCATTTTTACGATATTGTTTGACGCCTCGTCGTCTATAAATAACGGGGCCTTGGAGAGTCCGCTTAACGCATCCCCAATTCTTTTGAAATCTTCTTCCAATTTCAATCCGCCGGTACGCAATTTCCAAGCATCAACGCGAGCCTCGGCCGCGACCATTCTGTCGGCCAATTGCTGAGAACTCATTTCAAGTGAAAATATTCCAACAGGAACACCATGGTTTAGTGCCGCCTTTCGAGCGATGTCCAAAGCCAGCGCCGTTTTTCCCATTGATGGGCGTGCGGCCAAAATTATTAAGTCAGATTTTTGAAAGCCGGACAATCTTGCGTCAAGTTCAGGAAAGCCAGTAGAGACCCCGCGCAACCCGCCATCTTTTTTGTGTAACTTGTCTATTCGTTCCCATACTTCTCCCAACACTTCCTTAATATTAATGAAACGATGCCCGCGTGGGGAAGAGGTAATATTAAAAATATTTTTTTCCGCTTCGTTTAAAAGAGTTTCGAGTTCGTGCTCCTCTTGAAACCCGGATTCGGAAATATTATCAGCGGTTTCTATTAATCTTCGCAGTACATGTTTTTTGTTAACGATGTCAGCATAGTGAGAAACATTGGCCGCTGAAGGAACGGTATTAACAAGTTCTGTTATATAAGAATTTCCGCCGATTGAATCAAGTAATTTTTTTTCTTTTAAACGAGAAGAGAGCGTAAGAAGGTCTATTGGCTCGTTCTTGTTGTGAAGTTCAAGCATTACCTTCCAAATAATTCTGTGCTTCTCAACGTAAAAAGAATTTTCATCAACTTTTTCTATCACTTCATGCATTGCTTCAGGGCGAAGCATGATGGAACCCAAAAGCGCCCGCTCCGAATCTATATTTTGCGGTGGGATGCGCAAGTTGGCGGATGTTCTTTTAGTAGCCATGTGGTTGATTAGTTGAGAGGATTGTAACATAACGGGAAAATCTAAAAATTTGTTATTTTGGAACAAACTGTGAGAAAAGTGTGCATAGATGTCCTATTTTTTAGGGCGTATTTGGGGGCCAATGTCAGTATCACTAACTGTATAATCAAGACCCTCCATTTCTTGCCTAATCTCGTCTGCTAAAGCCCAGTTTTTAGAACTTCTTGCTCGTTCTCTTTTTCCCGCGAGCTCCAGGACTTCCATTGGGATTTTGATCGCAGTTAATTTTTCAAGTCCAAGACCCAAAACTTTATCAAAATCAAGCAATGTTGTTTTCTTGTCTTCTTTAGTAAGATTACTATCCAAAACTTCCCAAATAATTGATAATGCAATCGGCGTATTTAAATCATTTTGGAGAGAAGCAGTAAATTTTTTTTTAAATTGCTTATTTATTGCTCCGCTGGCGTTGCCAAGTTCCAAAAAACGCGCATACAATTTTTCAAGCGCGTTTCGCGCCCCCTCAAGAGCTTCCCAGCTAAAATTAGTTTGTTTTCTGTAGTGTATTCCCAAAAGTAAATAACGGTAGGAGAGAGGGTCGAATCCTTTTTCTATAATTTTGTCTAGTGTAATAATATTGCCGATAGATTTCGCCATTTTTTCATTCTCCATGTTTATGAATCCAGAGTGCATCCAATATCTAACAAATTTTTTCCCAGTTACTCCCTCGGACTGTGCTATTTCGTTGGTATGGTGCGGAAAAATTAAATCCATTCCTCCGGTATGTATATCAATCGTTTCGCCTAAGTTTTTCATTGACATTGCCGAGCACTCTATGTGCCAGCCGGGGCGCCCCTTACCGAATGGAGCAGGCCAAACCGCATCGCCGTCCTCCTCGCGGTAAAATTTCCAAAGCGCAAAATCATTTGCGTTTTCCTTGTCGTATTCATCTTTGGTAATTCGTGATTTAGTGTCAGTTCTTTTTTCAAGCTGGGCGAGCTCTCCATATTCATCTGATTTGGCTATATCAAAATAAATACCATCGTCCGCTTTGTAAGCAAGTTTTTTTTCAATAAGTCTTTCTATAAGAGAAATCATTTCTGAGATATATTCGGTAGCTCGTGGCGTGATATTGGGGCGGAGAATATTCATCCTTTCTGTGTCGCGAAAAAATAGTGTTTCATATTTTTTTGTAAATTCTGAAAGAGGAAGACGTTCCATGGCGCTACCCTTGATTGTTTTATCGTCTACATCGGTAATATTGATCACTTGAGTGACCCCGTAACCTAAATAGGTAAGTGTGCGCCTTAGTGTGTCAGAAAATGTTTGCGTCCGAAGGTTGCCGATATGGACATAGCCGTAGACCGTCGGTCCGCAACTATAGAGGGATACGAGATTGTCCTTTTGGGGTGTAAATAGTTCTTCTTTTTGAGAGAGGGTATTGTAGATTCTTAGAGCCATTTCTTATATTTGAACCAGATAAACATTGAAAGTCCGACGGTGCCTATGAGTCCGATAATTTTCCAGAGGCCGTCAGGAGAGCTTACAAACGGCAGATAATTGGAGCTGATTCCGAATATTTGAATTATGAAAGACATTGGCAAGAAAATAAAAGCAATGATTGTAAGTACCTTCATTGTCTCGTTGGTTTTTGTTGTGAGAAGAGAATCGTTAGTTTCGCGCAAATCAACCAGCGTTTCTTTCTGATTTTCAAGGAGATTGTAAACTTTATAATATTCACCCAGAAGAGAATGGAGATAATAGTCAAATTTATTTTCAAAAAAACTCTTGCCGGCGGCTTCAAAAGACTCCAGAACTTCTTTGTGGAATCTTATTGATTCCCTGAAGTCCAAAAGGGATTTGTTTGTGCTGGAAATCTCTCTCACCATTTTGCCCTCCTCTCCTTTAAATATTTTTTCTTCTATGTTTTTTAAACGTGTTGTTATGCTTCCTAATTCGTTGCTCGAATTTTTATACATCTCTCGCATGATATAGAAAAATAAATACCCCGCGTGTTCCCCAATGTTTGATTTGTCCAAAATTGAATTAACCTCAAAAACCTTTGAGAATTCCCGGAGGGGGTCAACCATATCGTAGTGCACAGTAATCAAAAAATCTTTTCCAATAATGAAATCAACCTCCTGTTCTACCTCGCCATTATGACTGTGAGTTATTGTGGGAAAATGAAGAATTAGATATATAAAATCGGTATAAAGGTCTACCCTCGGCCTTACTGTGGGAGAAAGGAGTTCCTGCGCAACAAGGGGATGAATTTTATATTTTTTCACCAGATGCTCTACTTCTTCGCTAGTTGGATTTTCAAGATCAACCCAGGTAAGATTTTTATGTTTATATGTGTTAAGCATAATGTAAGTTTACCCGCCAAAGTTTTTGCAGAGCAAAAATTTAGGAGGGTTAATTAGCATATATAGCTAATAGTTTACAGAAAAACTAACCTTAGGGCAAGAAAAATTGACCATAGTGCAAAATTTTGCGATAATCTCCTGATGTTTGCGCGCTACATTAACTATCTCAAAAGATTTGCAATACCAATTGTTTTGGCAATTATAGTGATTGCTTTTTCTTTTAGCGTGGGGGTGTTGGTAGGGAAGAACCATTCCCCAGAAATAAATAAAGTCACTTCGCTTTTCAATAAAAACACTACCGTTACTATGGCGCCAGAAACCGACTTTGATTCATTTTGGAAAGCGTGGAATGTTTTGAACGAAAAATATGTTTCTTTCAAATCAACCACTACCGACCAAGAGCGTGTTTGGGGGGCGATTTCGGGGCTTGCCGGTTCATTTGGAGACCCATATACCGTTTTCTTTCCGCCAGTTGAATCAAAGAATTTTGAAACAAGCATCAGTGGAGAATTTCAGGGTGTCGGCATGGAAATTGGCATTCGCGACAGAGTTATTACTGTTATTGCTCCACTCAAAGGAACCCCGGCTTTTAGCGCTGGGATTAAAGCAGGAGATAAAATTTTAAAAATTGATGATATCCCGGCCGTAGATATGAGTGTGGAAAAAGCGGTTTCGCTCATTCGTGGACCCAAGGGGACAACCGTTGCAATATCTATGTATCGTGATGGAGAGAAAGAACCGATAGAATTTAAAATTGTGCGCGATGTTATAAACATCCCGACAATTGATACCGAAAAACGGCCTGACGGAATTTTCGTGATAAAACTTTATAGTTTTTCCGCCAATTCCCCGGAACTTTTTAGAACAGCGCTTCAGGAGTTTATAGATTCTCACGACGATAAACTTATTCTTGATTTGCGTAATAATCCGGGCGGATATTTGGAGGCGGCCGTAGATATAGCCAGCTGGTTTTTGCCGTCTGGGAAGATTGTCGTCAAAGAAGAGAGTAGGAAAGAAAGCGAAAACCAGACCTTCAGAAGCAAGGGTTATAATATTTTTAGCGACAAGCTGAAATTTGTGATTTTGGTGAACGGAGGTTCTGCTTCGGCGTCTGAAATTTTGGCCGGGGCGCTCTCGGAACATGGCGTTGCGAAATTAATAGGGGAGAAGACATTTGGAAAGGGCTCGGTGCAAGAGCTGGTAAAAATTACCACCGACACATCTCTTAAGGTGACAATAGCCCGTTGGCTTACGCCGAATGGCGTTTCTATCTCCGAAGGGGGGCTCAATCCGGACATTGAGATTATTCCCACAAAAATTGATATTGAAGAGGGAAAAGATAAACAGATGGAAAAAGCAGTAGAGATATTAAACAAGTAACAAATAACAGTTAACTAGTAAATACACAACATGAGGGTAATTTTACTCAAAGACATAAAGGGGTTCGGAAAAAAACACGAAGTCAAAGAAGTGTCTCCTGGTTATGCCAGAAATTTTCTTATCCCTAAGAAGCTTGTAGAAATTGCCGCTCCGCCAGCCATGGCAAAGCTTGCAAATGATATGGCTATGGAAGAAGCAGAGGAAAAAATAAAACAAAATTTACTGGAAAAAAATTTGAATGATCTTTCTGAAAAAACAATAATTTTGAAAGAAAACGCTAACGATTTAGGGCATCTTTTTGCGCGGATTCATCAGGAAGAAATTTCGGATGCCATAAAAAATGAATTCAGACTCGATATTCCAGCCGAGTTCATAGTGATTGACGAACCCATAAAAGCGCTTGGTAAATTCAATATTAAAGTCGGGGTTGGAGGAAAGGAAACAACGTTCACTCTTGTAGTAGAAAAGAAAGAATAATAAAAAATCCCGCATACGCGGGATTTTTTGTTAAATTACATTTACAATTTTCTTTATAACCGATTTGCCATTAAACCCCGTTTTTCTTCGCGCAGTAAATTTTACTTTCCCTTCTTTAATCGAGAAAAGAGTATGATCTTTGCCAACGCGGACATTTTTACCGGCAAGTATTACTGTACCGCGTTGGCGCACTAAAATAGACCCAGATTTTGCCATTTCACCATCATAAAGTTTGGTACCGAGGTACTTTGGATTGGAATCAGTTAAATTTTTCGCCGAACCGGCCGCTTTGCGTGTTGCCATATGGGTAGTTTGTGGCTTGCCCTCCTAAGTTTTTGCTACGCAAAAATTTTGGAGGGTAAATTAGTTTTTAGTCTTTAGTTATGACCAATGACAGAAACGTTTTATAATAATGGGATGACTATACCTGAACTGCCCCCAATAATCAACCCCGTTAGAAGCAGGTCGCCCCAAGGTGCTTTTTGTTTCAATTTGTAAATACTTATAAATATATGTTTGAAAAGAACAAACAAGATATTTCAGGTGGCGGTCGTAGCACCCGCCTCGCGGGGGCGGTTTCTAACGGGGTCAAGCGATTTTGGGATATTATTGAAGCGCCCCCAGTCTATCTAACCATACTCATTATTCTCGTTGCTTTTATTTCTTTCGGGCTAGGGAGACTTTCACTTTTTGAAGAAAAAAAACCGGAAGTTAAAATTAATATGCCAGTACAGGTAGGGGAGGTAAAGGGGGAGAGTGCTACGGCAATAAATACCATTTTGCCTACAGCAAACGTCGTTGTCGCCTCAAAAAATGGCACAAAATACTATTTTTCTTGGTGCTCGGGAATTTCTCGTATTAGCCCCCAAAATAAAGTAACTTTTTCGGGGGCCAAAGAGGCGGAGCAAGCGGGGTATAGCATAGCGGCAAATTGTACCGCGCCGTAAAAGAAAAACTGCACGAGCGACGTGCAGCATAGAAAACTACCTTATCTTTTCTTTAACAATAAATAGCGTAATACAAAGAGAAAGAGCAAGTACGATATTGTATTTAACCACCACCGCCAATTCGAGATGTTGTTTAACTCCTCGAGTGTTGTTGGGAAAGCACTGCCAAATGAAAGGTAGTTCATAAAAAGGGCCAACCCAATAACTGCAATCAAAACGAGTAAATATAGGCATGTCCCAACTATCCATGCCAGTACTTTGTTGGCTTTTTCGAGGCCACCAGAAGTCATGATATTTTCCTTTGAAAATTTTAAAAGAAGACCGCTTTTTTATTTATAACATATATATTATAAAAAAGCAAGATTTTCAATAATTTATTATTTTTTACTCTGCTTAAGCATTACAAAAGATTTTTTTTCTCGAGTTGAAAGGATTTCTTCTTGCTCGGCCTCAGAGAGAGAGGGGAGAATCTCGTCTATTTTTTTAGTGTCGGGCGCGAGAATATCTGCCCATTTACCGAGGCGTTCAAGTATTCCCTTTAATTTTTCCATATTAAATGAAAATCGCGATTGGAGGGTTTTGGTTATATAAGAATTACCGCTAAATACCCGTTCTATTTTTTTGCTATCCATATAAGAAAGAATAATTTCACGGAGCTCTTTTAGGCGCTTTCCATCAACATCTTCTCGTTCTTTTATCTCCGTATATTCCCTGATTGCCCCGCTTGCAGCTTTTTCATCAGGAGTTTCCTTTTTTTCTTCGTACAAATGACTCCACATTGGGCAAATTTTCCTGAACCCGCACCAGTCGCAAAGCGGAGAGGGAGTAGGGGGGAATATATCATTTTTTACGCTTTTTTGTATTTCTTCTATTTTGTCCAAAATTACTTTTTTTGTTCGGATCATTCTTTCTTCGCTCGCCGTCGTGCTTATTTTGTCGTTGTGTTTTAAAAAATATAAAGATGTTTTTATATCCTTTGGCTTGAGTGCCGGCCAGCGGGCAGAAAGTGCTAGGGAATAGAGGCCTAGCTGAAGGTTATCAACAAGAGATTCCTGGCTAGGCATCTTTTTTCCGGTCTTGTAGTCAATAATTTCGTAATCGTCGTTTTCTGGATTTTTATCTATGCGGTCAATTATTCCGGCGATAGTATGTATTTCCCCAGTCTTTTCATTTTTAAGTTCAGTAAAAAAACGACTTTCCAGCTCTATCGGATTGAAATTCCACGGCTTATTTTTTGTATAAAAATTTTTAAGAAGCTTCACTCCTTCTTCGTAATATTGTTTTTCCGCGGATTCTTTTTTGGATTGGTCAGGCCACACCACACTCTCTGATTTTTCATTAAATCTTTTTGTAAAGAAATCAATGACCTCGTCTTGGGTGGGGTAGAGTGGGCCACGCTCAAACATATATTTAAGGGCTGAATGGACCAGGGTGCCGAATACCGCCTCTATCCGCTTTGGTGCGCGCAATTTGTCTATCTCCTGGTATTTATACTTTTGAGGGCAGTTGGAGTAAGTTTCAAGGGCGGAATAAGAAGTTTTCATTGTTAATAGTATAGAGTATTAGATGTAAGGTAGTAAACTATATATAACAAATGAAAAATGTAATTATAACGGGAGCAAGCAGGGGAATCGGCCTTGCTACAGCAAAAAAGTTTTTGGACGAGGGGTGGTTTGTTATTGGTACTGCGACCTCTTCCAAGAGAGGTCAACTTGATAGTCCAAATTTTAAGTGGGTAACGCTTGATTATTTAAGGCCGGAAAGTATTTCCATGGCCGTCGATGAAATAAAAAAATTAAATATAGGTATTGATGTATTAATAAACAATGCCGGGGCACTTTTTGAACCAGAAGATGAAATTAAAATAGATATTTTGAAATTAAGAAAAACGTTAGAAGTAAATTTGATAGGCCAGGTTGATTTTACTAAAAAGATTTTATCAATTATTAGTAACGGAGGACAGATTATCAACGTTGGTTCAAGGTCGGCAATTCTTAACGAAGAATTAAGAGATATTGACGCTCCAGCCTACAGAATCTCTAAGGTCGCTATAAATATGTATACAAAGCTGTTAGCCAGGCAATTGGGGGATAGGGGGATTAGCGTTTCCTCGATTGATCCCGGTTCGGTCAAAACGGATATGAATCCTCAAGCCAAAAAGCTTCCTGAAGAAGTTGCAGAGGAAATGTATGCGCTGGCAACAACAAAACACACTACAGGGCAATTTTGGAGAAGTGGGAAAATGCGTGACTGGTAGTCTAGGGGAGGACCATAATCCCTTATATTGTAAAGTGCCACCACGTCGTCCCACTAGGGGACTTCTTGTTCTATGAATAGAACAATGTCGCACAATATATCTTTTGCGACACGTATATTATAAGACTAGGACGAACTTGGTATGGAGCTGAATATCCTAAGTTGTGGTTGCGTTTGGGCAGTAGGAAGTATTGGGACAAGTCCTTGAGGTATTATCGGAAATATTTTTATATCGGTGGCCTTCCCGTCTTTGATTGCTTTCAAATTTGTTAGACTTTGTAAAAATGACTCTTTAAAGAAGCTTGCAAAAATGTTGTTCCAGAGGTATTGGGTTGGTTTTTCTAGGTACCCAGTCCAGATTGTCTTGCCTATTGCCGATACATAGGACCAATTTTTTTGTGTAGAAGGAGATTCTATAATGGATTTAATATCAACATTAAAATAGCTTAATATTAAAAAAGTTGCTACAAGGATTAGGAATACTCGTCCGATGAATCCTTTTTTATTTCGGCTAACGAGAGGCGCGTGGAAGTGTCCCCCATTAACATATTGTTCAAGCGACATTGTTTTCTTAAGAGCAAAGCGACTTAGAAAAAAAGAAGTCCCTTTGTGGTGCGACGACGAAACATTGTATTTAGTTATATAATTTATTTCTTCCATTTTATCTTAGAGATACGAAAGTGGATTTAAATATCCATTAAGTGGTGAAACCGGTAGCCGTAAATAAGTACCACAAGTTTTACTTCGATATTCCGTTGGTCCGGATACATGCACCGCCCTTGAAGCAAATACTGCGAAATGGAGATGTGGCCCTGTTGTATATCCAGTATTGCCACTATACCCAATGACCTGCCCTAGTTCTACTTGTTGATCTTTTGTTACTTTTATTAGGTCAAGGTGCGAATAAAGAGTTGTAAGGCCGTTGTAATGTTCAATTAATATCCATTTGCCGTAGGAAACTCCATAGCAAGAAGTGTCAGTATTCCCTATATCAATCACTTTTCCACTAAGTGCCGATTTTATTGGGGTACCAACGCTTGCTCTAAAATCAACTCCATTGTGCCCCTTCCCATTATAAACTTGCGGATTTTTACTCGCAAAAGGAGTATTCCCGAAGTATTGAGTTACAGTAATTTTATCCAGTGGCCAGGCAAGAACGCCCTTGCCTACCTTCGGCAGACTTGTTGGATCAATCACAATCTGCAACTTACTCTCAAAATCAAAAATTTCTGCCTCTAGTTGATTTTTTTTAGCTAGACGGTCATCAAGGATTTTTTTATATTCAGCTTCTTTGTTTTTCGTTTCTGCTAAGAGTTTATTTTTTTGGGTTGTATTATTTTCAACAATTTTTTTTTGGTCTGCTAATCCCGATTTAAGCCCTAAAAGTTTCTTTTTTTCCACTTCTTTTTTATTCTTATCTCCCTCCAGCTCTTGTTTTAGTTGTTTTATTTCATTCGTCCTGTCTTTTAGTGCCTGCCCGACTTTTTGGGTGGCATCTATACTTTCCCAAACATCATAAATTTTTTTATCGGAAAATATAAGCTCAACGAATGTTTGAGACTCAAGGGAATTAATGGTGCGGATACCGGAAGCAAAAGCATCTAGGATTTTTTGTATTCTCTCATCCTTGTCTTGTATTTGAAGGTCTAATCCCCTGATGCTAATAGTGGCACTAGAAATTTTATTTTCCGTTGCCTTAATTTCTGCCAAGAGCTTACTTCTAGTTGTGCTTAATGTTTTCAGTAAATTTTTCAAACTGTCTGTTTCTTTCCCTGTGCTGTCGATTTGTTTTTGATATAAAGCAATTTCTGCTTCAATTTTTGCGAGCTCGTCATTTTTATTTGATATCTGTTCTTTCAACTTGTCTACTTCGGGGTTTGATATGGAAACATCTACCACTTCCGTTGTAGTAACATCTTGAGCATGAGAAAAACTTAAGGGTAATAATATAAAAACAGACAATAATAAAAATAGAAAAAAATTAAAATTAATATATGTTTTTCTATTCATGTAATTTTTCAATAGCTATTTTTAAGCGGTTTAGAGTTTCAATTTTACCTAAAATAGAAGCAACAGTAAACGGGTCTGGACTTTTGTCCTTACCGGTTAAAGCATACCTCATTGGCCAAAGCACGTTTCCCCTCCCCTCTCTTTCCGCATATTCCCAGATAAGTGCCTTGGTACTCTCCGAATTTTTAAAAGTTTCTTCCGACACATCATTTAGGGTTTCAATAATTTTTGTAAGATGCTGTTTTGCGTTAACTTCATTTGAATCTTTCCATATTAATTTTTCTTTTTGATAATCTGGTGTTTTTAAAAAACCTAGCTCACCACCATTGAATAACCCCTCTATTTCACCTGTGGTCGAAATTCTTCCTGCTACCAAAATAAGCAACTTCCTAAGGGTTATTTCATCTGTAATTTTAGTGACCTGAAAAATAATTTTCTTTATTTCTTCAGTTTTGTTTTTTAAATATTCGCGATTTATCCATTTTAGTTTTTCAATATTAAAAATAGCTCCTCCTTTTTGAACTTTTTCTAGATCAAAAAGTTCAATTAGTTTCTTCAAAGAGAATGATTCGTCGTTTGTACCAGGATTCCAACCAAGAAGTGCCAAATAATTTACTATAGCCTCCGGAAGATATCCCATTTCACGATATTCAAGCAGAGAAATGGCACCATGTCGCTTTGAGAGCTTTGACCGATCAGGCGCCAATATAAGCGGAATATGGGCATATTTGGGCCTAGGAGCGCCGATTCCTTCTAATATGAGTATTTGCCTAGGAGTGTTGGAAATATGGTCTTCCCCGCGTATTACATGGGTTATTCCCATTTCAAAATCATCTACGGCAACGGCTAAATGATAAAGGGGCTCTTCAAGGGATTTGGCAATTACAAAATCACCAAGCTCGGTAGTATCAAATTCAATATCACCACGAATGATGTCGTTGAATTTAATTTTTGTATTAGGATTTTTAAACCTAATTATTTCTTCCCTGTCCCCTTCTTTTTTTATTTCCTCTTTTGATATGTACGCCTTTTCTTCGTCAACTAATTTTTTAAGATATTTTTTATAAATTTCTTTTCGTTCTGATTGTCTGTAAAAATCAGCATTATCCCATGTTAATCCAAGCCACTCTAGGCCCTCAATTATATTATCCTCATATTCCTTTTTATTTCTGGTAGTGTCAGTGTCTTCTATGCGTAAAATAAATCTACCTCCATGTTTTTTCGCAAAAAGAAAATTGAAAAGCGCAGTGCGGGCTGTGCCGATATGCATATAGCCAGTTGGCGACGGAGCAATTCGTACAACTGGATTTTGATTATTGGTTTTCATGCTCTAGGGCGAGCGAAATTATTCCTTTTGCAATCGTTCGCGCCGCGTTGGGATGATAAAACCCCTTTGCGCCAGCTTTCATCTTTTCTTCCAGGGCTGGTGTTTCCATTATTTTTTTTATTTCAGAAATCAAGACATGTGGTGAGATATTATTTTCTTCAACGACAGTGCAAGCGCCAACTCGCGCGTAGTTGAAAGCGTTTTTACGTTGATGGTCGCCGTTAGAATCAGTTATTGGTATAACTATTGATGGTAGCCCCCATGAAGAAATTTCAAAAATAGTTGAGCCGGCACGGGAAATTACAAGCCGTGAAATTCCTGATGCCATGCGTAAACTAAGATCATTTAAATATCCGAAAGTGCGATAGCGGTCCTTGTAGGGGGAATCTTTATTTATCACACTGGCCAGTTTATCTACGGTATCTAAATTTGTGGTTCCAGTTTGGTGTATTATTTGATATTTGGGAAGTAAATCTGGAAGCGCGCGAAGGACAGTATCATTTATAAGCTCTGCCCCTTGTGATCCACAAGTAACTAGTATTGTCGGTATACTAGGATTAAGTTTTAAGAATTCATAAGCCCCCTCTTTAAGGGGTTTTAATATGTCTTCTCTTATTGGTTGGCCAGTATAGGCGGTTTTTTCTTTTGGGAAATAAATGCTTGCTTCTTCGTAAGAGATGGCAATTTTTTTTGCGAACTTTGACGCCCAGAGATTGGCTTTTCCTGGAACGGAATCGGATTCATGAATAAAAATCGGAATTCTCAAAATGCGCGCCGCAAGAAGCGTCGGCACACTTGCATAACCACCTTTACCGAAAACTACATCAGGGTAAATTGAGTAAATCACCCAAAGCGCCCTTATTACGCCGATTACCGTTTTGAATAAATCAAAAAAATTTAAAATTGAAAAGTATCGCCTAAATTTTCCAGCGGATATTTCTTTGTATGTTATGCCATTTTCAAACAGAACTCCTTTATTGTATGGAGATGTAGAAAGATAATATAGCTTTGCGTCTAATATCTTATCTTCGTCAATTATTTTATTTAAGGCCTGCACTATTGCGATAATGGGGTAAAAGTGTCCGCCTGTACCACCACCACCAAACAGAATTTTCATATTTTTTTAGCGTACTTTGAAATATTAAGAATAATTCCAACTTCTGCAAGTGCAAATAAAAGCGCAGTACCACCGTGGCTTATGAAAACAACAGGTACGCCCACCAGAGGAAGTATCCCAACCATCGAACCAATATTTATTAATGATTGAAACACTATCAGTATAACAAGGCCGGTTGCGAGAAGTCTACCAAATTGATCGTTGGAATTGTTAGCAATTTTGAGGCCACGAAAAGCAAAAATAAGAAAGAGAGTTAGGAGCACGAGCCCGCCAATGAAACCGAACTCTTCAGACATTACGGCAAAAATCGAATCCCCGACTGGTTCGGGTAGAAAATTAAATTTCTGAATACTTTGGCCAAATCCTCTACCAAAAATTCCCCCAGAACCTATCGCGATGAGAGACTGTTGAAGTTGGTATGAAGCACCCAAGGGGTCGAGGGCGGGATTGAGATATGTCATAATTCGCGCCTTTAAGTAAGGTTTTATTAGGGCCAGAATACCAACCCCAACGACAGACAGTAAGCCGAGGGTAATAATATTTCGGATTCTAGTTCCGCCCACCCAAAGCATTGCGAGTCCCGCGACAAAAATAACCATGAGGGTCCCTGTGTCAGGTTGTTTTATAAGCAGGACTCCGCATATGCTGATGAGAATAAGGAAGGGCAAAATACCGTAACGGAAAGATCTCACTTTCTCTTTGGCGATTGATAAAAGGGCAGCAAAATAAAACACGAAGCCGATTTTTAAAAATTCTGATGGTTGAAACGAAAAAGAACCAATTTCTATCCAACGTCTCGCGCCATTATGTTCAAAACCAAAATCAGGAATAAATACCAGCGCAGTGACTGTAACTGCGAATACAAAAATAATAAAAGAATATTTTCTAAAAAACCGGTAATTAAATTTTGAAAAAATAATTAAAGAAAGAACTCCAAACGTAACCCCAAGAATAATTTGGTTAAAAACAATACTATAAAATTTAGCTTCACTTTTTGCCAAAACTCCAAGTGAGGCAGAGCTGAACACAAAAATTCCGACAACAAGAAGAAGAATAGTCGTGCCGAGAAATACTTTATCAATATTTCCCCGTTGCATAATTTAGCTTATGACTGCGATTATCATACCAATAAGCGCAGTAATTACCGAAATTATCCAAAAGCGCATAGTTACTTTGTACGAAGGCCAGCCAAGGGCTTCAAAGTGGTGGTGTACTGGAGCAACTAAAAATATTTTTTTACCACCCCTTAATTTTTTAGAGAGTGTTTGTATAATCACCGATCCCGAAGCGACAAAAAGAGGGAAAGCAATTATTGGAAGTACCATAACCGAGTTGGTGAGAAAAGCAACAACAGAGAGAGAGGTGGTAAGCCCAAGCATTCCAGTTTCAGACATGTAGAATCGTGCCGGCGGGATATTAAACCAAAGAAATGCTAAAATTGCTCCGACAACAACCGAGCAGAATGTTGCCAAATCTATCTGGTTTTGGAAAAAGGCTATGCCCGCGTAAGCCCCGAAAATAGATGCCATTATTCCGCCCGAGAGGCCGTCAATTCCGTCAATCACTCCCCCAGAAAAGAGGGCTAACATGACAATCATGAAAAAAGGTATAAATAAAAGCCCAAAATCAAAATCTCCCAAAAATGGAATATTAACGGTCGAAACGCCCAGCTTATAATAAAACCAAGACGCCCCCATAAACCCAATCAAAAGTACTAACCCTATGCGGGTTTTAAGAGTTAATCCTCCCCCGACGTATCCTCCACGGTTTGATACTACAAGAATGTCATCCACGAGACCGACCAATGATCCAAAAATGAGCGTAAAAAGAGGAAGCCATGTTTGACCCCTGCTTACAAAATTTATTTTTTCTGTAACAAAATCAGGAAAAACTGTTGCAAGTAGAAGGGCAAAAAGAGATGTAATAAGCACGCTTCCCCACACGACGATGCCACCCATTCGAGGGGTTTTTTTGATTTCATCACGGTGTATTGCTCCAGATATTGTTGCCGGTTTTCCGTCAAGAGCAAAACCCACGCTTTTTTTCTTCCACAGTTGATATTTGTATTGGTAATGGGTGAGGATAGGCGTTATGGCAATGCCAATAAAGAAAGAAAAAAGAGCAGGAGCAAAGACTTTGACAACATCAATAATCATAACTGTAGTATACCCCATGAGATGGTTGCCGGATTATTTTTCATATATTTTCAAACATCATTAAGGTTATATTTACATTCCCTTGTTGATTGCTTCAAGGGTTCTCTCAACTAAAAATTTTATGTCAGAAAACCGCCCTTCCTGTGTTGATCCAAGCACAACTATAATGACGGTTTGTCCCAGCCCCGCATCAAAAGCAATGATCAGATTTCCACCAGCCAAATCGGTAAAGCCGGTTTTTGAAGCCATAAGCCCAAGGATTTTATTCACCTCTTTGTTTGTATTTTCTATGTTATGGACTTTATCTTCAGAGTAAATGCCCTGTATGTCGTATGTTGTGGCTTCCAGTATCTCGGGGTACTCTCTCAAAAATTCTCCCAAAAGTACGCTGATATCATGCGCTGAACCGTAGGCCCCGGGAGTATTAAGGTTCTCATCAAGCCCTGTTTCATTAATAAAACGAGTATGAGATAGACCAAGTTTTACAGCTTCCTCGTTCATTCTGTCTATAAAAGTTAAGTTGTTGGCTTTTTTTGAATTGAAGGTGGAGGAAATTGCTCCAGCCCCATCATTAGAAGAAGTAGTCAGAGTAAATTCAATAAGTTTTTTTAAAGTCCACCTTTCGCCCAAAAGAAGCCCCGTATCCCCTTCTTTAGAAAGTGATTCGTTATCAATAGTAATCAGGGTTCCCTGTGGGGCCTCTTTCAATGCAACGAAGGCTGTCATGAGCTTAGCCAAAGAAGCGAGAGGGAAACTTTCGTTGGCATTTTTTTCATACAATATTTTTTCTCGTCCCACATCATATATATATATTGCCCTGCCTTTAATCGGTAGTGTGGAAAAAAATATTTCTTTTTTTTGTTCTTTATTTTTTGATGTAAGTCTGTCGTTGATGTCTCCGATTACAATGACAAGTAAGATTAAAAAAAGAAGACTAAGTAATGTTTTTTTGTAGTGCATATCATTCAGTTTCAATTTTAGTAGTTGTGAATTGTTCGGGGGTTTCAATTTTCTTATTAGTAAGTGCGTTGAGAGACGATATTAATTCTTGATAGTCCGGCAGATCTTCTTTTTTATTAACCCCCAAATGCCGATAAAGCTCAATCGTTGGCGTGTAAATATATCCACGGCCATCATTCGGATTAGGCTTTTTTTCAACAAGGCCTCTTATCTGAAGGGCCCTCAATATAAATCCGGAATTTACACCGCGGATATAATCAATTTCGCTTTTAGTGACGCTTTCGCGGTAAAGAATTACCGCCAAAGTTTCGGTACTTGCCTTGGAAAGCTCTCCCTCCAATTCTTCTTTTGCAATTTTTTCTATTAACTCCCCCATTTCTTTTCTTGTTGTAAGCATTATTTCTTGGCCTTTCCTGACGAGACTAATTCCCCTTTCTGTAAGTGATTTTTCCAGTTCCAAAATAGCTTCCTCTACGTTACCCGTAGTTGTTCCAAGCAGTTTAGCGATAGCACTAATCGTTATTGCGTCTGTTTTATAGAATAGGAGCGCTTCTATTTGTTGCGAGAGATTTAAATTCATCCCGTTAGAAATAGGAAACATTAATTAATAACAGACTCATAGCTATATTCAGATGCATCACTCCTGCAGTAAGCTTGTTTTTAATAGCCTTTATGTCTCCGTTCGTTTTTGTATTTATTTTAACCATAATATATAAAATGTTTTTTAATTTCAGAAACTAGTTCTTAATCGTATAATTTCTAGCGGGATTTATACAGAAGGGACAATATCACTGCGTTCTATGTGAATATCTTCAAATTGTGATTCTTGGCGTACCAGGACAATTCCTTGTTTTACAAGTTCAAGAATTGCCAGAAAGCCGACGATAACAAAAACTCGTTCCTCTTTTGTTTTTTCCCCTCCTTTTTTGGAAAACTGGTTGAAACTGAGTGTCATACTTTTTGCTATGCGTTCCGTGAGGTTTTCTATCATTTCCTCCAGGGTAATGGCTTTAGCGATGCTTGTTTCCGGAATTTTTTCCGCTATTGGAATATTTTTTATTGCTTCTCTGAGGGCCAAAGTAAGACCGGAGACGGTAATAGACTTATCTGGAACAAAAACTGGGGCTATTTTGGGGTATAAACGCTTGAATAATAAGTCTCGCCCGAATATTTTTCTTAATTTTTCTCCCCCTTCGCGAAAAAGGGCATAAAACTCAAGGCGCAACTTGAGTTCGTTAATATTCCCCTCCTCGTCTTGTGTAAGGGAAAAATTAGGAAGAAGTGATTTTGATTTGACTAAGACAAGGGTGGCGGCGGTTATGATGAAATGTGCGGTGTAAGCAAGAGGTAAATTGCCGATTGATTTTATATAGGCAATAAAATCGTCGGTTACTTTGGCAAGTGAAATATCGTTGATAGCCAGTTTCCTTTTATCTATAAGATCAACAAGAAGTTCTAAAGGCCCCTCAAAGGCCGGTATTTTTATTTTATAAGCTTCCTGCATTTATCAATTGTATATATTTTAAAGCATTTTTCAAGTTAATTTCATTGACTTTGGTGGATATCCTTGTATATTTTGTTAAGAGGAGGAAGGTTCTTGAAGGTAATTTAAACGAGGAGAGTTTATGGGAGAAAGCTTAGCTGGTCTGGCCCTGGTAAAGCAGGACCATGAAGAGAAGCTAATATGTAACCGTCTCACCGGACATTCACGTTGCCTTACGGCAATCGACAAGCTCAAGTGCCCCGGAATGCCCGTCGGATGCTGCTCCAGGCAGAACAAAAACGCCTTGCCGGGAAAACGGCAGGCGGCGAGTATCGCAATACAGAAGAAAAAAAATGAAGTCATGGGTGGTTACATGTTCCCCAACGTGGGAGTAGCCCAGCCGACCTAAAGCCAGTCAAGACACTTCAAAAGCCCAGAGTGAAACGCTGGGCTTTTACTTTTTAATATTGAGTCCGAGCTCTTTTAGTTGTCCTTCCCCAATTTCCGACGGTGAGTTCATCATCAAATCTTTCCCTTCACCAGTCTTAGGGAACGCTATTACTTCCCGTATATTTGGCTCATTTTGAAGAATCATCATAATTCTGTCGATACCGGGAGCAAACCCCCCATGAGGTGGCGCCCCATATTTGAAAGCTTCAAGCATGTGGCCGAATTTTTTTTGTTGTTCTTCTTTAGATATATCAAGAAGCTTGAAAACCTGTTTTTGTACTTCAGATTCGTGTATACGAATACTTCCGGAAGAAAGCTCATAGCCGTTCAAGATTAAGTCGTAAGCATTTGCTCGAATTGAAAATAAATCATCTCCTTTCATAAATTTTTCTTTGTCTTCTTCTTTTATCGAACAAAAGGGGTGGTGGACCGTCTGAATTTTTCCTGTTTTGTCTTTTTCAAACATTGGAAAATCGACAATCCAAACAAACGAAAGCTCATCGTGGTCATTCTTGTCTTTTCTAAGGTCTGGTTTATCGTTGCCATGTTTTTTCATTGATTCTTGGTAGGTGAGCCTTGGGAAAGGAATACTGGAAATTTTTTTCCCCGGATAAAGTGTTTCTATTAATTCAACAAACATTTTTTCCGTGTATTGCAATACATCCTCTTGATTGACAAAAGACATTTCAAAATCAAGTTGGGTAAATTCTGGCTGGCGGTCTCCGCGCGTATCTTCGTCTCGCATACAGCGCGCGATCTGAAAATATTTTTCAAATCCTGCCACCATTGCAAGTTGTTTGAATTGCTGGGGAGATTGCGGTAATACGTAAAATTTACCTTTCTCAAGGCGGGATGGAACAACATATTCGCGAGACCCCTCCGGAGTTCCTTTCATTAAAATAGGGGTTTCAATTTCAATAAATTCGTGCTGATGCATGTAGTTCCTAAAAAACGAAATAACCCTATCACGCATAATTAAGTTTTTTTGAAGGCGCGGGCGCCTCAAATCAAGATAGCGATATGTAAGCCGCGCTTCTTCATTCACGTCTTTGCCGTCCGTAAGAACATCAAAGGGCGGAGTTTCCGCTTCATTGAGAACGGTAATTTCCATGGCCTCAAGCTCTATGTCGCCATTCACAACATCATTGTTAATCATTTTTTCTGGACGCTTATTTACCTTGCCCTTGATTTCTAGCACCCACTCACTTCTTACTTTTTGAGCAGTATCATGAGCTTCCTTATGGTTTGGCAGTACAACTAGCTGAACCACCCCACTAACATCACGGATATCCATGAAAATGAGTTTTCCATGGTCGCGCCTGATAGACACCCAGCCGGAGATATTTACTTCTTCTCCCGCATGCGATTCTAAATTTTTAATTAATATTCGTTTCATAATTTTAATGGAGGATTTGTTTAATTTCCGCTATCGTCTTCTCAGGAGCTTCTTCCAGTTTATCCATAAGAGCTGGGTTGAATATTTTATTTACCTTGTCTCCGTATTTAGAAACAAATTCTTCTAGTGGTATCCCCATTTCTTCCGCTAATCCAATTTGCAACATATTTTTTGCATATTGAGTCGGGTCGGTTTCTTTAAATTCTGGGAATCCTTCTGATAAGTTCATATATTTAATCCTACCCTATCTCTTACTTCTTTCATTTTTTGCATAGCGCGTTCACGGGCCCTCTCTCCCCCGTTTTTTAAAATTATTTTTAATTCTTCCGGATTGGAAAGAATTTCCTTTCTTTTTTCACGAAGCGGTTTTATAAATTTCTCCATTTTTTCAACAAGCAAATCTTTGGATTCTTTGTAGCCAAGCCCTCCATCGCGATAGCGCCTGGCAAGCACGCTAAGTTCCGCTTTATTACTGAAAAGTTTGTGTAAAGCAAAAACATTGCAAATCTCGGGATCTTTCGGTTCATCAACCCCCTTCGAGTCGGTTGGTATGGACATTACGGCTTTTTTTATTTCGCCGTGTTCGTCGAATAAACCAATAATGTTGTTGTAGCTTTTGCTCATTTTTTGTCCGTCGGTGCCGATTATTGTTTTCACTTCGTCCAAAATAAGCGGTTCGGGTAATACGAAAGTATCGCCAAATAAACGGTTGAATTTCTCCGCTGTATCACGGGCAATTTCCACGTGCTGTTTCTGGTCCGCGCCGACGGGCACAACATTGGCATCTTGAATTAGTATGTCGGCCGCCATGAGAAGCGGGTAGCCAAAAAGGCCCACATTGGTTTCTTTATTTTTCGCCTCGGCGTCTTTGAATGCATGGGCCCTCATTAGGTAAGGCATTGTGGTGATGGTGTTAAAAATCCAGGCAAGCTCGGCTACTTCCGATACGTCGGATTGCAGGAAAAGTGCTGTTTTTTCGGGGTCAATGCCCGAAGCGATGTACGAAGCCGCAAGTTCAAGGGTATTTCTTTCAAGTTCTGTGCGCTCTTGTGGGGTAGTCAGCGCGTGATAATTGGCCACAAAAACAAAACTGTCATATTTCTCCTGTAATTCAACGAGCTGTTTTATCGCGCCAAAATAGTTGCCAATATGGAGGTTGCCGCTGGGTTTTATGCCGGAAACAAGTATTTTTTTCATCCCGTTAGAGGCAGGTCGCGTTCGTAAAACGCCCTACATAATTATTATTAAAAGATTTGCTTGCTCCTGTCATATTATACTTACTATAAATAATTTACCCGACCGCGGCCTCTAACGGGATTCATTAGAATAATAATACCGAAAAATGAATAATTATGCTACAAATAATTTTGGAGCATAGTAATTATTCACCCAGCACCTTTTGAATACTAATATCTGACTGTTCCACGGTAAAAAACATTATCTGCCATTAGTCACTACTTATCTTTTTGTGATTAAAAGATGCTGGGTTATTATCCGCAACCACATTAAGAGATAACGTGGGCGGATAATAAGGCTTTTTCAAGCCGGCCTATTTTTTGCTTGGCAAAATAAGTGTAATAAGTGTTAGTACGCAAGCAAGAATAAAGAGAGAGTGACCGATTATAGTTTCCGTCTCATTGTTTGAGGTAAAAACAAGTAAGCCGGCAATACCTAGCATTATTCCGTCAAAACTAAGAATAGACATTTTGATTTTTGACAGATTTTGCGAAACCATATTTTTTTCCTGTTGGAAAAAATCGGCCCACATTAACCCGTATATAAGAGAAGTGATTCCGGTGAGCCACCCAGCTACGGGATTCACATTCCAAAAAATGGTTCCGCGGGGCGAAATTACAGGTAAGTGGAAGTCGGAAACTAGAATCCATATAACGGAAACGCCGATACCCAAAATTATCGTATTAATAATAAAGCTGTGTTTCCACATAAATCCACGATGAAGCGCTGTTTGTACACGAAGCGCGGAGAGAAGTAGGAGATAAAGAAAAATCATACCAAGGATATATCCCCAGGCAATTAAAATTAGATTTTTACCATCGATTAGTGATGGGACAGAAAGGGAAAAAGAATGGAGCGACAAAAAAAGGAACGACAAGGCCAAATACCAAAGCCCTTTATTTTTTGCTTCTCGGTACGAAAAATATGTGCCTATGGCGATTGTCAAAGAAAAAAGCGCCCCAGTTATATAAAAAATTGGTGTAATAAGCATCATGATTATAATTGTTCCGCAAATTTACTGGCCCTCCTTGCTTCTTCCGTGTGCCCGTATTCTTCAAGTTCCATAATAAATGTGGACCCCTTTCCCTCTCCGTTTGACTCTACCCAAATTCGTCCACTATGAGCGTCTATAATTTCTTTGGCAACATAAAGTCCTAAACCGGAACCACCGGTATTAATTTTAGAAATTCCGCTACCGCGACTGAATTTTTCAAAAAGCCTGGTTTGCAATTCTTTTGGTACGCCGATGCCGGAATCTTTCACTGATAAGGTTACCTTGCCCAAAGCGTCGTCTTCCGAAAGAAATACAGATATCTCGCCCTTAGGTGTGTATTTAATGGCGTTATCAATCAAATTAGCCATCACTTGGCGCAATTTTTCGTAATCGGCCTTTACGTCATAAGAATGATGTCCGTTGTCACCTAACACCAATTTTAGCCCCGCTTTTTCTATATTAGGGGTTAATTCTTCCGTCAAATCTTTTGCCATTTTACGAAGGTCCACTTTGGTAAACTCAAACTTCATTCCCCCTTGTTCTATTTTTGTAACATTAAGTAAATCTTCCACAACTTTCGCCAAATGTTTACTTGATTCAAAAATTCTCCTCACAGCCTCTTTCGATTTGTCACCGAGAACCCCGAACGATCCCTCTGCCATCATAGACGCGTACCCCGTAATGGCCGTCAGCGGACTCCTCAATTGATGTGACGCAATGGAAACAAATTCTGATTTTTGCTGGTCTAAAATTTTAAGCCGAGCGTTGGCCTTTTCTAGGTCTTGAGCTAAGAACTCAACTTTTTCGCGGGTTTCTATTTCTTTTAAGACAGAACGAATAAGAAGTACTCCAAATATTATTACTGCAACCAACAAAACAGAATCAATAATCATCGCTTCAAAATCTTTTGCCAAAAGAACTCGACCTAATAGGAAGGACCAAATAGAAAAAATTAGGAACTGAGTTGCAATGACCTTTATTGCCAAAAGTTTATGCCTAAACATTGAGTACACTACTGTTAGAGCTGAAGCTACAATTGCAATGTTGTAGACAGGATAAATATCAATTTCATACACAGGAAGAAAAGATGTTGCTCCGCCCACAAACCCAACTACGAAAGAAAACAACAGATAATTTATTTGGTGACGAAAAATATCACTAGCACTTTTTTTTGCGCGGTAAAGAATACAGATATTATAAATTGCAAGCCCAAGAAAAATAACTATTAATGTTGTGTATAGCGGTGTAGCAGTAATGTAGTAAAATTGGTCAAAAGAAAATCGTAAGTTCCGTATTAATAGATTTGTGAAAAGATTGAGGACAATAAAAACCCCGGAGACACTATAAAGCAAAAAAATAAACCACACCTTTGTGCGCCCAAGAAATTCATACACAAAATGAGTTAAAAATACAGGGATAAGAATAACCCCTATTTCTGCGACACGCCACCAAAAAAGAGACTGCTCTATGTTTTGTGTTTTGGCAAATTCAAAAATACCGAAACCCCACAAGGCAACGGAAAAAGAAAAAAAACTCCAAATAAGGTGAATCCTTTTTTTACTATTCAACAGGCTATAAAGAGCTAATACTATTGACGCTATGAATATAATTAAACCTGTGACAGAAAGAATATTCATTATTTTTCAGTTATCCTGAGGAAATCAGATTTTAAAGGGAAGCTTGATATAATTTTATCTTTTTCCAAAGAAATATGAAGTCCGTTCGGGATAGATCTCCCAGGGGCAACAACACATGTGGCTCCTAAATAAACATCATGTCCAAGACAACACCCCAAAAAAGTATTTTTTGTATCTATTTGTGCGCCATCTTTAGTTACCATTATTGTTTTGCCATCAAAACGAAAATCAGTTAGAACTGCCCCAGAACCAACAAAACATCGTTTGCCAATAAGGCTTGCTGAAATCATATGCGTAACAGTAAAAACTTCCGGATAAAGAACGGAATATAAAATATGTCCATTTAAAATCGAACATTTATCGCCAATAACAGATGTTTCGATAGTTATATTGTTTCCTATATACACGCCATTCCCGATGATTGATTCCCTTATAACAGTGCCGGCACCAACTACAACATTATCGCCAATTATACTTCCTTCTATGTACGAAGTTGGGTGAATATCACAATTTTTACCGATTTTGCTTAACCGCATGGCAATTTTCCATTTATTAAAAGAAAGTGAAAATAGTGCAGTAAAAAACAATTTGACCTTAGAAGAATTTCTTAAATGCGCGACAAGTAAAAGTGCTGAGGCTAAATTGGCAGACCAAATGTTACTCCAATGATTGATTTGAATGATTGGATTATTAATAACTGGTATGGAGTATTTTGGATTCCCCGACATATGGTGCGGAATTGAAAATCCTTCTAAGTTTTTCTCAAGATCAAAAAAGATATTTTGTATCTGAGCACTTCTTTTATCGTCTTTGGGGAAATAGTAAAGCTTATACTCAACTTTATCAGTACTTTTTACCACGTCTTGGAGGTTTATGAGCGTTCTGGTTGTAAAAACCCCATATATTACGGTGCACACCGTTTTTGTGGAACTTTTTCTTGAAAACTTAATGAAGTCCTGCAGAAGATTTTTTGCAAAATAAACTTCTTCGCCAAAAGCAATATGCTCTCCGGCATCTTTAATATCAGTAAGACCGTTGACCATAGCAAAAGATATCCCTTCTTCTAATAGAATTTTTTTTTGTAAACTGTTAAGAGTATCTAGCCCTATAATTGCTTCTCCAGGAGAATCCCCAAATGGTTCTATTTTTTTGTTTGACTTAAGAATATATGCTTTCATATTTAATGATGATTATTTTCTATAAAATTTTTTGTTATTTTTCTAAGAAAGAATTTTTCAAAACTAAAATACTTCTCTAAGTTCTCTCCGAGGGCTCGTCTTGTGTTCTCCATATCATAATTATTTGAGACAATCATGTAAAACCCATAATGGTTAAGCGATTTTGCAAGTCGGCGTACTCCTTTATTCAAAAACCCTATAAAATTAATTATTTTAAAAAATAGGCTTACAAAAAACTTCGTGGCGGGGAAAACTATAAACCTAATACCGGCTCCATCCATAGTTTGTTTTGTAACTTCTTTCATGGAAAAATAATAGGGATTAGTAATATGAAAAATTTTTCCCAAATTACTTTGATCGCTAACAATTGTAGTCATCCACAAAATCGCAATATTTACTGGCATTAAATTTAAAAAAACTTCCGGAGCATAAGGAAACGGAAGCGGTAATGATATTTTTCCATTTTTATTTTTTCTTATAAAGAAAATTCTTGAAAGAAAAGAGTTATGTTTTATCCATCTATCTAATCCTTTTTTGAATTTATAAAGAGCTTTTATTACTGAATAATAGCCAAAGCTGCTTACTTCACCCGCTTTCTCTGTCTCAATAAGTATACTAGGCCTAAATACAATAAATCTATTTTCGTTCCTTATCCCCCATTCAGTAATAATTTTTTCGTTTTCAAATTTACTTTCTTCATAAGCATTGTTGAATTTTCTGGGCCGTGACAAAATTGTTTCATAAATTTTTTTACCTCCGTTTTGTCCGTGGACATAGGCTGTGCTTATGTAATAAATTGGACAAGAAAAGTACTCGGCTATTTTTAATGATTTTTGTAGTTCCCCAATGTTATCCACAAATACCTGTTGGCTGTCTTCTTTCCTAAAACTTAAATTTGCTGCTAGATGCCACACCCCGTCTATTTTTGGGCCTTTTAGTTGTCTTAATATTCCCTCATTGTTGGTTATTGTTATTTTTTCAAACGATATCCTTGGGTCTATTTTTCTCAGCGCCATAGTTTGCCGAGACTCGGCGAATTCCCCATTCTTATCACGCGCAATAAAGAAAATAGTATTTTTTTCAGAAAGCAGCTTTACTCCAAGGCGGGAACCGAGAAATCCTGTCCCGCCAGTAACAACAAATGTTTTCATTTCTCAAGATTATACCGCAAAAAGGCCCTGGACAATAGTGATTATTTTAGGTTGTATTGTGGTTTTAGCTTTAAAACCATGTTGAAAATCAGTATTTTTTAGAGTAGGATTCAGTTATGTCTCAAAAAAATATGTTACCTCCGTGAGGCTAAACCTCACGGAGGTAGATTTTTGTGTATTTTGGATTTCCTTTGCCCCCCAAAATTCGAGCAGTGTAACAATAACTAATACAATGTTTCTTGTCTCGCGGGCGATAATCATCAATACAACCAACTTCATCTAAAATACTCACAACACAACCAACCTCCTCTAAACATTCTCGGATAATTCCTGTTTGTATATTTTCATCAGATTGTTTTTTTGGATATATATCTTTTTCGTGTAAAGTGGTAATTTTTTTCATATTTCAAAATCTTCTCGTGTCAATTTTGACTGGCGAACAATTGATGAAAATGTTCCCATGGGAATTTCTTTTTTATTCACGGGCACGATAACTGTGGCTTTGTACTCAACAGAATAGAACTTGGCATGACTGCCTTTTTGCGAAATAAATTTGAAACCATTACTCTCTAAAACTTTAATAATATCTCTAGAAGAATAAAGCTTAGGCATAGAACGAGGTGTTTGCTATTGTTGGGGCTTCAACTTTAGCAATTCCTCTAAACGATTTTCGCGTTCCTTCAAAATAAAGTTCCAGTGCCTCTTTTAGGTTATACAATGCTTGCTTTTTTGTTTTCCCAAAGCTCGAAACATCAATATTAAGGCACTGAGCTACATAAAAGCCTCCTTCTTTCCAAGTTATATTTTTTAGAGTTATCTTTTTCATACGATTATTTTATCATATTTTAAAGTTAATCAGCAACCGCAAAAACCAAACGATTTTTTTTACCCCGTCAGAGAGGTTGCATGGCACATTCTCTAACGGGGCTAGCAAAAAATGGCAGTTTTATTTTTAAAAGTATCTAGACAATTTTGAATATATTTTTTTGCGTCGGATACTTTGCGTAGCTTTAACGATAAGTCTTTATTAACCTTTATTTCAAATTTCATAATAATCTTATTTGTCCAGTTTTTTTACCTCCGTCATTATTTTTTTAGCAGCAGTTTGGTATTCCTCCACCGTTGGCTCTTCTGTTCCAGTAAAAAGAGATTTTAGATTGACCGGTTTTCCTATCGTTATTATTATTTTTCTTTTTCGTGAAAAGAAAACTTTTTGCGTAAGGCGGTAATTGCCTTGAATCAATACCGGAATTACCTTACTTCCTGTTGCATAGGCAAGATATCCAATTCCCCCACGAGCGCCCCTAATTTTCCCGTCTTTAGTAATCTCCCCTTCTGGAAATATCAAAAGGCATTTCCTTTCTTTTAGCATCTGGATATGAATGTTGAGCGACAGTTTATAATTTTTAAGCCCTTCACGAACGGGATATGCTCCCCAAAATTTAAAAAATGCCCCGCCATAGATAACTCCCATAGGTCCTTCCTTCTCGTAAAACTCTCTTTTTTTAGCTACATAAAAAACCGGCAAAAGCGGAGAGAAAAACGGAACCGCTGCTGTAACCAAAATCGGATCAAGCTCGTTTGCGTGATTACTCGCCAAAATAAGTGGACCAGACTCACCTTTTAAATTTTCAAGTCCGCGCACTTCAAACCCAGTAAAAAACCAAAGTACTAGGCGCGTGGGAATCCACGACATAGTTTGCAATATAAGGGGCGGTAAAGATTTAATCATTTAGTAAGAGGCAAAGAACACTAAATTCCTTCTTTTTTAAGCTCCTCAATCAATTGTCGTACTTTTTTTGACGGATTATTAGGTAAAGTAATATTTATTTTTATCAGTAAATCCCCGCGGGTATTTTTTCCAGTTGGCACTCCCTTACCCTTGATTCTCAGTATTTCATTTGGAGAAATACCTTCCGGAATTTTAACTTTAAGAGTTCCGTCAAGCGTGCCCACGGAATATTCTCCGCCCAAAAGCGCGTCTGTTAATTTCACCTTAAGGCCCATCAGAATATTATTACCCTCTCTGATAAATACAGGGTCGGAGATAACGCCGATTTTCACATACAAATCACCGCCTATGCCTCCTTGGACAGCTTCCCCCATTTGGGAAAGCCGGACAATCTCTCCGTTTTTTATCCCTGATGGAATTCTTATTGTGATTTCTTCCTGTGCTTTTGTAACGCCACGTCCTTTACAAATTTCACACGGGTGCGCGGGAATAGTTCCGCTACCGTAACACAAAGGGCAAACTCTTATGCTGGTGAATGTTCCTATGAACGAGCGTTTGTTTTCGTGAATTTTTCCTTGCCCGTTGCAAGTAGTACATTTTTTTGTTTCTGTACCGGGCTTTGCTCCGGAACCATCACAATTTTTGCATGTACCTGTTTTGGTAACCAGTACCCTTCGTTCGGTACCAAAGATGGATTCTTTGAAAGGGATAGTCAATTCTATTGAAATATCTCTCCCGCGACGTTCACTTTCACCCATTCCTCCCCCCGTAAAAAATTCGCTAAAAATATCACCGATGTTTCCCATGTTGCCCATATTCCCCATATTACTGAAATCAAAATCTCGGAAACCGCTCGGATCAAAACCGGGAAATCCCTGCTCTCCCCCGCCTCCACCGCCACTAAAGACACGCCCATACGAATCGTATTCTGCGCGCTTTTTTTCATCGGAGAGTATTTGGTATGCTTCGTTTATTTCTTTAAATTTTTTTTCGTCGCCCCCTTTTTTGTCTGGGTGATATTTATGCGCTAATTTATGAAACGCTCTTTTAATCTCGTCTTTTGAAGCGCTTTTTTCTACTCCCAGCAATTTGTAATAGTCTCTAGTCATTTCGTTTATTATATTCAATTATCCAACTAACACAATTACCGGACTGCTTGGTCTATTTCTTCTCCTCTCCTTCGTCTTTTTTCTCTTCGTAAGAGGCATCACGAGGCTCTTTCTCGGCATTTGGGGTAGTTTCCCCTCCCTGCCCGGGCTTAGACATAGCTTCACCAATTTTCTGCATTTCTTTGGAGAGCTCTTCTCCCGCAGTTTTGATTGCACTCTCGTCGCCAGCATCTTTTATTTTTTTAAGGGCATCTACTTTTTCGGCAATTCCCTTCTTTATATCCTCTCCAATTTTTTCTCCGGCATCTTTAACAGCTTTCTCTGCCGTGTGGATTAACATGTCGGCATTATTTTTTAAATCAACCAGCTCTTTTTTCTTCTTGTCTTCTTCGGCGTGAATTTCCGCGTCTTTTTGCATTTTTTTAATATCCTCGTCTGTAAGACCAGAACTTGCTTCTATCCTGATTGATTGAGTTTTCCCAGAAGCTTTATCTTTAGCGGTTACCCCTAAAATACCATTAGCGTCTACGTCAAAAACCACTTCAATTTGGGGCATTCCGCGCGGAGATGGCGGTATGCCATCAAGAATAAATCGCCCCAATGATTTATTGTCGGCCGCGAGGGGGCGTTCGCCCTGGACAATGTGAATTTCTACCGATGTTTGATTGTCGGCAGCGGTTGAAAAAACCTGCGAACGGGATGTCGGGATAGTGGTGTTTCTTTCAATTAATTTTGTAGCAACTCCGCCCAGAGTTTCAATTCCAAGCGAAAGCGGAATAACATCAAGTAAGAGCACATCTTTGACGTCTCCTTGAAGGACTCCTGCCTGTACGGCGGCGCCTAACGCCACAACTTCATCCGGGTTGATTGAACGATTTGACTCTTTGCCGAAATATGTCTTGACCGCCTCAACAATCATGGGCATTCTGGTTTGACCCCCAACCATAACAATTTCGTTAATTTCTTCTTTCTTAAATGGAGAGTTTTCAACGGCTCTTTTGGTAATTTCCATAGAACGATCAACGTACTCTTTGGCTAAAGATTCAAGTGTTGCCCGACCCATTTTTATAAGTAAATGGACTGGTCCGCTGTTGTCTGAGGCAATAAACGGAATATTTATTTCTGATTCAAGAGTGGTGGAAAGTTCGTGTTTTGCTTTTTCTGCAGCTTCTTTTAATCGCTGAAGTGCTAATGGATCTTTAGTAACATCAAGACCTGATTGTTTTTTAAATTCATCTGCAATCCAGCGGATTATTTTTTGATCAATATCTTCTCCTCCCATATGTGAGTCGCCGTCGGTTGATTTTACTTCTATAACATCGTTTGCGACCTCGAGTACTGATATGTCAAAAGTTCCCCCACCAAAGTCGTAGACAACAATTTTTTCATTTTTCTTTTTATTAAATCCGTAGGCAAGGGCGGCGGCGGTTGGTTCATTGATAATGCGCATTACATCAAGACCAGCGATTTGCCCCGCATCTTTGGTGGCTTTTCTTTGGGCATCATTGAAATAAGCCGGTACGGTGATGATTGCTTCGGTTATTTTCTCGCCCAATTTGGACTCTACGTCACTTTTTATTTTCTGAAGAATCATAGCCGAGATTTCCTCCGGTCTATAAAGTTTGTCGCCAATTTTTACCTTGACTCCACCGTCATCGCTTTTTTCTATTTTATAAGAAACCGCCTCGCGGTCGCGTTTTACTTCTTCATCTTCAAAATTATGGCCCATCAGACGCTTTATGCCATAAATAGTGTTCCCCGGATTAGTAACAGCTTGGCGTTTAGCCAAAAGTCCTACTAGTCGTTCATTGTTTCTAGCCAGAGCAACAACCGATGGCGTTGTTCTGGCTCCTTCTATATTTTCTATGATTTTAGGCACACCCCCCTCAATAATGGCGACTGCCGAGTTTGTGGTTCCTAAATCAATTCCTATTATTTTTGCCATGTTTTTATTTATATTTTATTTATTTTTCTTTGTATGTGAATACTTTGACCTTGGCCGGACGGATTACCTTGTCTTTCAACATAAACCCCTTTTGAAATACTTCTTTTATCAAGCCTTCTTCTTCTTTGTTTTCTGTATATACCGTTTCAACGGCGGAGTGTTTGTCTGGGCTAAATACTTCACTTGATTCACCTATCATAACCAATCCGTGAGCTTTTAACACTCCTTCCAATTGACTATATATGTACTCCACTCCAGTTCTCCAGTTCTTATCTACCTTTTCCCAAGCTTCTTTGTTACCAAAGGCTAGATTAAAGCTATCCAATACCGGTAAAAGTTCATCTATTAGGTTTTTATTGGCAAAAGAAATAAAATCTTCTTTCCATTTTTCCAAATCATTTCTCTGATTAATGAAATCCGCCTTAGACCTCTGCCAACCCGCCAAATATTCTCCCTTCTCCTCGGTACTTTTTTTTAATTCTTCCCGTAATTTCTTTATTTTCTGTAAAGGAGCTTCTCCTTCGTTTTCTTCGTTAAAGACGACATCATTATGGGGAATAATGTTCTCTTCGTCAATATTATCTTTATTATTATTTTTATCTTTTATATTCATAAGTCAATAACTATAACGGCGCCGTAATTGTAAAAGATACCTTTAAAAAACTTAACGCTTAGACCAAGTTGGGGCCTTACGAGCTTTCTTGAGACCGTATTTTTTTCGTTCTTTCTTGCGAGGGTCGCGCTTGAGAAAACCTAGTTTTTTAAGGCGAGTACGCAACTCTTTATCATAATTAATGAGCGCGCGAGAAATTCCATGTCTTAATGCATCTGCTTGGGCACTTACACCCCCCCCTTTTATAATCGCCGAAACATAAAATTTTTGTTCTAGGGCCGTTTTTTCCAACGGATCCTTAGACGTTGAAACAAGTTCTCTTGTTTTAAAATATAAGCCAAGGGGTTTTTCATTTACAACAATCTCCGTTTTTTCTCCTGGGGTAATGCGCACACGGGCAATAGCCGACTTTCGTCTTCCGACCGCTTCTATATATCGAACTGTTTTTGTTTTTTCCATTTTACCCTCCTAAATTTTTTTAATAATCAATCCTACTCCATTTTTTAATTTTTGACCACCTACTTCATTTAATTTAAGCATATACATTTTTTAAAAAAATTCTTACCCACCTACATTTCCTTTGGAAATGTAGGTGGGTAAGGCGGGTGAATTATTCAGTAATCTGAAGATTTTGCATGCGTAATTTTTGAAGCTTGTTTTTTGGTAGCATTCCCAACACGGCGTGTGTAATTAATTCCCCAACACCCTTCTTGGTAAGCACCTTTTCTATGCTGTGTTCTTTAAGGCCACCAGGATAACCCGAGTATGTTTTGTGTTTTTCCGTACGAAGTTTTTTCTGGGTAATTTTAATTTTTCCAGCATTCACAACGCGGACCGAAACAAGGGCTACAACATTTTTTCTCACATCGGGAGTTCTTTTTCCCAAAAGAGCAACAGCCACCTCACTAGCCAGGCGACCTAGGCCCTTCCCCTCTGCATCAATTGTGTAAATATTTTCTTTCATCCCGTTAGAAATTAATTTATGTATTTTATAGATATTAATGTATTATACAACCCGTGTAAAAATTTTACAGATAAAACTTTTTTGTAAATTTCTAACGGGATTCATCTTAAATGAATTCAATTACGGCCATAGTGCTGCCGTCACTTTTTCGTCTAGGCAGCTTTATAATTCTAGTGTATCCACCGTTTCTGTCTTTGTACTTTGGAGCAATCTCTTCGCAAAGTTTTTTTGATATTTTATTTTGGTTCAAAAGCTTGGCAGTAACAAAACGACGAGATGCGAGCGTGCCAATTCTCGCTTTAGTTATTAGTCCTTCCACTATTGGGCGAATTTCCTTGGCCTTAGCTTCTGTGGTAGAAATTTTGCCATGAAGAATTAGGGAACGCAAAAGCGACTTCAAGAGGGCACTTCGTACCTTAGATGTTCTTCCAAATTTTCTTTGTTTGTTGTGATGCCTCATATACCCTCCTAAATTTTTTTAATAATCAATCCTACTCTATTTTCTAATCTTTGACCACTTACTTTATTTAATTTAAATACATACATTTTTTAAAAAATTTTGGCGGGTGAATTTACTTAAGCGTAATCCCGTAATTTCCTAGAACACGCTTAATTTCTTGAACACCTTTCTCGCCAAGACCTTCTATCTCAGCTAAATCCTCTCTTTTTTTACGAGCCATACCTCCTAGTGTACGAATTCCTTCGCCCGAAAGAGCATTTAATGTTCTAGTAGAAAGGCCAAGTGATTCCAGTTTAATTTTCTGGGTGTCCTCTTCAGTATCATATTTCCCAGCTCCTCCTTTTTGAGAATCATGTTCAGAAGCATCCATTACCGCTTCAGGTTCTTTGAACCCTATAATAGCCTTTAGTTGGTGAATCATCGTCTCAATTGATTTTTCTAGCGCTAGCCGCGGAGTAATAGTTCCGTCGGTTTCAATTGAAATACGAAGACGATTGTGGTCAGTACGATCTCCAACACGCATATTTTCTACTTCATAATTAACGCGGCGAATCGGCGTGTATATGGCATCAAGGGCGATAGTCCCAATATCAACTTTTTCTTTTTGATGAACTTCTTTCGCAACGTAACCGAGTCCTTTTTGAATTGTAATTTCAATATCGAGGGTTGCTGATTTCCCTGTAGTTTCACATAGATATTGGTCACCGTTCAGTACCTCAACTTGTCCCGGAGTTTTTATGTCTTTTGCAGTTACTGTTTTTGCCCCCTTTATTTTAAGAGTTACCAACTGTGAGTCATCGCCTGAAATTTTAAAACGTACTTTCTTTAAATTAAGAAGAAGAGCTATTACGTCTTCTTTTAATCCGTCCATTACTGAAAATTCATGACTAACACCGTCAATTTTCACAGATGTAATCGCAGCCCCTGGAAGTGAAGAAAGAATAATTCGGCGCAAAGAATTACCTAGGGTATGTCCATATCCCGGGTAAAGCCCATCAATTTCATAAACTCCACTAGCATCACTTTCTTTGATAATTTTTGGCTTGGAAGGTAGCATTATATTGTATTCGCTCATATGGTTGATTTTTAAGGAGTTTGGCGATTATAAAAATCACCACCCGCCTAAATTTATATTAATATATTTAAATAATTTTTTTAAATTTGATTAATAATTAATTGTCTAAATCATTTACTAACTCAACAAATTTTGGCGGGTAATGTTTTGCTCCCACCTTTCCAAATTCGTGCGTACACCAATTCGGAAAGGTGGGCAAAGCCATTAGCGACTATAAAATTCAATCACCGAACTTAAATTGAACGGGAAATTAGCATCTTTTGGTTTTCCCTGTATGAGGGCAACACCGCTTCCCATATCAAATTTGATCCACTCCGGGCGGGGATGTTTCTCAAGCTTCGTAGCAAGTTCTTTAAACGGTCCTATATCCCTGCTTCCTCCTCTAATAGAAACCTTGTCGCCTGATGCTAATTGGTATGAGGGTATGGTCACCTTTCTGTCATTTACAATAATGTGTCCATGGGAAACGAGTTGGCGTGAAAGGGGGCGGGATGATGCCAGGCCCAATCGAAAAACAACATTATCTAGACGGCTTTCAAGTGATTCATAAAGAGTTTCCATTGGGCTTACTCCTTTTTTATTTTTTGCCTTTTTTACGTAGTTTGAAAATTGTTTTTCACCAACACCATAAACATTGCGGACCTTCTGCTTTTCAATTAAATGTGCGCCGAATTCGGAACGAACTGATTTATGTTTTCTGTCTGAATCAAGCTTACCTGGAGGATAAGGTTTCTTTACAAAAATACATTTAGGGGTAAAACACTTCTCCCCTTTCAGAAAAAGTTTTTCACCGGCACGTCTGCAAATTTTACATTTTTTATCTCCAGTCATGATTACGAATTGTTATGAATCAAATTGAATATTACGAATCTGTATGTATTTGTGCTATTGGCGGTCATTTGTGGATTTGTACACTTACTAAATTCGTCTAGGCTTCTTCGGCTTTGGACCGTTGTGAGGCACCGGTGTCATATCTTTAATTGAGGTTAAATCTATTCCTCGACTAGAAAACGCCCTTATTGCTGATTCTCGACCTGAACCAACACCAATAACAACCACATTCACTTCTTTTATACCAACCATAGTCGCTTTTTCACCAATAAGATCTCCAACTTTTGACGCCGCGAAAGGAGTACCTTTTTTGGCACCCTTAAAGCCCAGCGCCCCACTTGAAGACCAGGCCAATATATTACCATTCTTATCTCCGATTGATACCCGAGTATTATTGTAGGTTGATTCAACAAACAAAGTACCACTTACTATTTTGTTTTTTGGTACTCTAGAAAGCGATCTTGACTTAAGACTTTGATCTACGGCCCCTCCTTCTTTTTTTACAATTCTTTTCTTTCCCATAATTAAGGGTTAGGTTTTTTCGACCTTACGACGACCGCTACCCATAGTTTTTCTTACATTTCCGCGAACAGTTCTTGAGTTAGTTTTTGTACGTTGCCCTCGGACCGGTAATCGTCTTTGATGACGAACTCCACGATAACATTTAATATCTTTTAAGCGTTTGATGTTAGCGGCAACTTCACGCTTTAGGTCGCCTTCAAGTTTTATTGCCTCGACTAGTTTTCTTATTTTATTTTCTTCTTCAGGATTAAGCTCTTTTGTTGTCTTACCATATGAGACTTCTGCTTGATTAAGAATTTTTTTAGCACGCTCTCTGCCAATACCGTAAAAAATGGTAAGCCCGATTTCTAAGCGTTTTTTTTCTGGAACTGTAATACCTAAAATTCTCATATTTTTGCCAATTTTATACGAGCGTTTCGACTAATAAAATTGAGCATCCCGCCCCTACTTTACTGGGAGAGCTGGATTGCGACACGCGGGCGAATAACCCGGTCCTATTCGGACCAGTGTCGCCTGTGGTGTACTTATTCAATTTTGTTTTTAAACTTTTCATCATATATCTCTGCAAAGTAGGGGCGGAATAATGTTTTGCGTCCCGCGATTGGATGCTCAATTTCTTAAGTCCCCAATCGCGGGCAAAAGATTATCCTTGTTTTTGCTTATGGCGCGGGTTAGTACAAATCACCCTGACCCGACCTCCCCGGCGGACCATTTTACATTTTGCACATATTTTCTTAATGGAACTTCTTATACGCATGAAAATTATATTAGTAAATATAACTGGTTCATTCGTTCAAAACAGGAAAGACCCCTTCCCCATTCCTCTCTCATTGCCAATTATAAAAACATTCAAAAAGTGGGGCTCATTGCCCCCTATAAAGTAAGTGATACCATCCTAGCAAACTTACAAACGCTTTACAATGCGGCTACTTGTTTTTCCGCCATACTCATCGAGCTTGACAGAAACCCTGTCGCCCACAAGAACCTTAATCCTATGGAGCCGCATTTTACCAGAAAGGTAAGCCAATATTTCTTTGTCGCTGTTTAATTTAATTTTAAACAACGCGCTTGGCATGGCCTCAATTACGAGACCTTCTGTTAAAGCCTCTCTGTCTCCTTGTATATCCATACTAGAACTCGCCCATGGTAACAAGGGTTGCGAGATTAGTCAATACATTCATTTCAGGACTGTTTTAACTGTGATTTTTTTGGATTTATCTGGAAATGTTTGTGCCCAAAAAGGAGTGATAACTAACTCTGCTTTGTCTATGGAAGTATATTTAGCGAGTATTGATTGAAAGTTTTTCTTCGGTTTTCCTAAAAGGTCGCCCAGGAGTGTTTCCTGGTCAAATATCCATACCATAGTCGTTGTACCAGAAAGTGTTACTGAAACATTAACTATGTTTTGATAATCTACCGAATCCCTATCTTTAATGGAAAAAGTTAAGTTATCAAGTGTTGGGCTTGTCACAGAACTGCCGTCGAAATCTTGGATTGAGACTTGAGCAATGTACTTAGCAAGTGCGCCACGGTCAAAAATAAGCGCGTATATTTTTCCAGTTTCTTCAATCATAACTTTTTTCTCACCTTCCTTCCCCACCGTTCTTGTGTCGTCAAAATCAAAAAAAGCTCCGTCTTTGTAAAGAATAAAATCCGGAGGAGTATTTTTCTCTGCATTTTTAAGTAGAATTTCATTTAAGCGTTTATCAAGAAGGGTCTTGGCGGTTTCTGCGTCTTCGTTAGAAACACTATAAATTGAGCCGACAATACCACCGCGCATGTCTGTTTTTGAACGTGCGTAAAATTTTTGATATCTTAAGTCCCCTTTAAATCCCGGGATTGTAAAATCAGTACGACCAATATTATATTTCTCGCCTGGTTCATCGGCATAAACAATAGTTTCGACGCTACCAGGTGTTGTTTTCCCATTAACCGTTGTCATGCCAGGAACTACGATGGAGCCGTCTATGCGATAAATTTTACCGTCACTTGTTTCAAAACGGGTGTTTTTAATAAGACGTTGGTTTTTTTCGTTATATGAGTTATAGACGATTATAGTACCGGAGGCTTTTTTATTTACCTCTTTAAAACCGGTAGCCTCCGATTCAACGGACTCTGTTGCTGATATCTCTATTGTTTCAAAATGAAGTGGTGTGGCCCCTGATTTACTGGCCAAAAGGGTTTTATTTAAAGAAACTATTTTTTGCTTGGGGTAAATAGTTACGGTTGCCCCCACAAAAAAGAAAGACAGGAAAAAAATTAAAAAAAGAAAAAAAAGACCAGCTAAAATAAACGATTTATAAGTAGGCCGGCGTGATGGCGTATGCGCGTTCTCCTTTTGGTGTGCGAACGACTCGTATCTACTGGCCCGTGGTTTGTTTCGTTCTAGGGGAACTCGAAAACGCAGAGATTTTTTAGGGGCCAAAATATCGTCAATAATTGGTTTCGACATAATTCTGTTATTTTTTTGTGAGTTTAGATAAATACAAAGCTTCTAGCGCCATAAATTGGTCTTTTTCTATTGTATCATCAAACTTAATGTGTTTAGAGAGAACAGAAAGTCCCACGGGTATAACGGAAAATTTTTCCGCCGAAAGCGCATATTGGCCATATTCTTCACTCGTGATACTTTCCATAAACCAACGCAAAACATCTGCATCGGATGTAAGAAATACTGTACTGGGAAGAAAATTATTTGAAGACACTTCAAGTAACGCCTGATGGAACATCTTAAGCCATTCTTGACGAACTGAATAAAATACTTTTTCAATCTTTTCTTTTGCTGAAACGCCAAGTTTTCCCTCCGTCATAAAAAAGAGAAGTGATTGTACTTCCTCAACATTTTTTTTCATAAGCTGAGCACTTTTCCTTAAAACAAAATTTCGCCCCAAAGGAATAGAAATCGATTCTTTAATATTTTGGTCTTTAATTAAGGCAATATCGGTAACTTCTCCCCCCACATCGATTAAAAGAAAATCTCGATGTTCGCTAAAGATATCTCTTGTCGCTGTAAAAAATGGCAATAAAAATGTATGGAATTCAATGATACAACGAGGAAAAATTTTCTCTATTCGTTCTTGTATTTCTGTGATTATATTTTTTGAAGCGATACTTAAAAAAAGAGATAGTTCAGCTTTTCTTACTTTGATACCAAAGGGTTTCTCTACGTGATATCCATTTAAAGTAATGTCAACGACTTCTTTTTCAAGAAAGTAAGTATGTTCTTTAAAGTGGGGAGAATTGATAACGTCTTTTTCAAAATTCTTTGCTTCTTCGTTTACTAACGAATTAAAAAGATTACCATCAAAAATAAACTCTTTATCCTTTTTAAGGGAGATTTTTCGTACTTGTGATGCATACCATGGCGAAGCGATAAAACAATGTATGTTTACTGGTTTTTCTTTTGAAATTCTAATAAGGGAAGAGACGGATGTTTCAACCGCCCTAAGCATTAAATCAACAAAATAATTAAAACGAAAACGCTCTTGAAATTTAATCGGGACACGAACACTTTCTATGGTTGTCGGTTGTGTTTTAGAATCGGGGGAAATAAGCACAAGCGACGCCCCAACACTTGCGCTACCAACATCAACAATTAGTGTGACTTCCTTATTGCGTGAAGAAAGCGAAAATAGTCCCATATATACCTAAATTATATCATGGCTTATTTCAAGCACAGCCTTAATTCTTCTAACGCCAGCCGAAACCGCTTCTTCTTTTGAAATTTTAAATTCTCCGAGCTCGGAAGTATTTTTAACATGGGGACCCCCGCAGAATTCCAAGCTGAAATCCCCGATTTTGTAAACCCTGACTTTGTCTCCGTATTTCTCTTCAAACAATCCGATTGCGCCTTTTTTCTCGGCCTCTTCAAGCGGTAAATCTTCGTAAGTTACGAGAATAGCTTCTTTTATTTTTGTATTAACCAAATCCTCAACTTTTTTCTTTTCTTCATCCGTCATTTTGCGTTCAAACGAAAAATCAAAGCGCAGACGGTCAGGGGTAATATTAGAGCCCTTTTGGAACACGTGATTACCCAAAACTTCTCGGAGCGCCTTATGAAGTAGGTGCGTAGCGGTATGATATTTGATTGATTGCGGAGAGTGATCCATTAATCCCCCTTTAAACTTTTGTTCGGCGCCAGCGCGCGAAGTCTCTTGGTGTTTCCCCATTTTTTCATTAAATACTTTCATTAAAAAACTAACCTCCTTGCCATTTAAGGGGTATAATTTTTTTTCTATTCTGTAACGTCTATATTCCTCTAAAGTTAGGTCTGGTGGGAAACCTTCAGTTGTAAAGAAATGGAAAAGAACTTCAGCGTTCATTTTTTCAGATTCATTCTTAGATGCATCATAAAAATATTCTGTCCATAGTTTTTTTATTGCACCAGTAAGGGTTTTTACAAATTGTTCACTTTCTTTATCTAAAACTTCTTGTATTCTAATCAGATTTTGACTAACACTTGAGTATACTGTTTTGTAATTTCCTGAGTATGTAGAAATAATTTCAGAAAATATTTTTTCTCCAACTCCAAGATGTTTACTTTCCATGATTGACCTTCTGATCAAGCGTCGTAAAATATACCCACGATCTGTATTTGACGGTACAACTCCATCATCAATCATAAAAATACTTGTACGCACATGATCGGCAACTATACGAGCAGATCTTTCTTCATAACTAGTAGATTTTGACTTGATTAAACTCATCACTGGGCTAAACAAATCCGTATCAAAAATATTATCTTTTACTTGCATTACCATAGCCAGTCGCTCTAGTCCCGCCCCTGTGTCAACGTTTTGCTGTTTCAATTTTCCGATGACCTTGCCGTCTTTCTTCTGGTATTCCATAAAAACGTCGTTCCAAATCTCAACAATGTTTTGGTCTTTATCGGCTTTTATAAATTCTTCTTTAGTCAAAACACCTAAACCATTTTCGGTTATATCGTAAAACATTTCTGTGTCGGGACCGCATGGACCGTTGTCTCCAGGACTCCACCAATTATCTTTGGCTCCCAAAAAATAAATTCTATTTTCGGGAATCCCTAATGATGCCCAGATTTCTGCCGATACATTATCTTTGGGAGCGTCGTTGTTACCCTCAAAACAGGTTATATAAAGTCTGTCGGGATCAAGCCCCAATCCTTCTTTTTTGTCGGTTAAAAATTCATAACTCCATTTAATAGCGTCTTTTTTGAAATAATCTCCAAGTGACCAATTGCCAAGCATTTCAAAAAAAGTGTCATGAGTTTTGTCGCCGACTTCGTCTATGTCTTGCGTTCGGACACATTTTTGAACATTTACCAATCTATTGCCCTGCGGATGTTTCTCGCCCAAAAGATATGGGATTAATGGCTGCATGCCGGCAGTAGTAAAAAGCACAGTCGGGTCATGCTCTGGAACAAGTGAAGATGAGGGAATTACCGCATGTCCCCTTTCTTCGAAGAATTTTAAAAATCTTTTTCTTATTTCACTTGAATCCATCCCATTAGAGGCAAGCCACATTCGTAGTAACCTGTGCGTGGCTATTGTTAAAAAATTTACTTATTACTATCATATTATATATTACAAATAATTTACTTGACCGTGCCTCTAATGGGGCTTCTGTTTTAATGAAGCGTAATCAGAATCGCCCCTAATACCATTAATATACCTCCGAGTATCATTTTCCATCCAACCGCCTCGCTCAAAAATATTCCTGCCAAAATAACAACAAAAATAATACTTAATTTATCTACGGCCGTAACGGCTGATGCACTTCCGTTTTTTAAGGCAAAAAAATAAAAAAGCCATGAAATCGCCCCCGCAACCCCAGACAGCGCAATCAAAAGCCATTCTTTTCCGCTAAAACTCGACACTGAAAAATCGCGAAACTTTCCTAAAAATATTCCAACTACAAGCAAAAATCCCGCCATAATAACCGCGCGCACAGTTGTTGCAAGAGTTGAATCAATCCCTTTAAGCCCCAATTTGGCAAAAATGGCTACAAGTGACGCAAAGAAAGCGGAAAGAAATGCGTAGGAAAGCCACATAAATTTATAACTTATTGGGGAATCCCCTTTTTATCTTTGATTCTATATACCAAAGCACGGTAAAAATAAAAATAGTAAGAGCCGTAGCAATAATCCCCAATTCATACAAACCAAATCCAACGGCAGTACCTATGCCGGCTGCCACCCAAAGACCGGAGGCGGTAGTAAGACCCTCAATATGAGAATCTCTAAACATAATGATTCCCGCTCCTAAAAACCCGACACCAACTATAATTTGAGATGCCACACGTAACGGGTCAGGGGAACTCAAATTTGCGTGGCTCTCGATAATAATTTCCGAAATAATTACAAAAAGTGCCGAGCCCATGGAAACGAGAGCATGGGTGCGCGGACCGGCGGTTTTGTGCGCTAAAATTCTTTCAAAACCTATCAGCATTCCAAGAACAATGGCTATAAAAAGTTTGGTGAAAATAACAACAGTATCGTTTGAGAGATATAAAGATACGAAAGAATCCATAGTTTAAAGGTTAATTTATTATGTGAAAAGTATATCAAAAAAACCCTTAAATGATAACTCCACCACCAACGCATTCAGTCCCCTTATAAAAAACTATAGATTGTCCACTTGTTGCCGAATGCCCACTATTTAATACTGAAATTTTTAATTTATTTTTTTGAATATCAATGACACGGCACGGGAAAAGTGTTTCGCGATAACGAACTCTCGCCTCTAATTTATCCCCTGTTTTAGGCGGGAAACTGGTAAAGCTGTATTTTGAGCAAATTATACGTTTTTCAGTACTATTTTTCCCCGGATACTTTGCCCTATGAGAAACAATTAATTCATTTTCTTTTATGTTCTTATCAACTACATAGTAGGGTTTATTGTGTGGAGTCTTCTTGTTAAGAGCAAACCCGTGCCGTTCACCCAGAGTATAGAACATTACTCCTTCGTGGGTGCCTAGAATATTCCCCATATTGTCTACAACGATCCCCTTTTTTTCTTTTATATAATGTTTCAAAAATTTCTTCATATCAATTTTCCCCATAAAACAAAGTCCTTGGCTATCTTTTTTATCTGCGGTAATAAGACCAAATTTTTTAGCTAGAATTCTCACTTCACTTTTTTTAAGAGAGCCAACGGGAAATAGTATTTTTTTTAGTTCTTTTTGTATAAGTGTCCAAAGAAAATAAGTCTGGTCTTTCTCAGAATCCTTAGATTTACATAATTCATAAAGTCCTGTTTTTTTGTTAAAAATATTTTGAGCATAATGGCCAGTAGCAACAAAACCAGCCCCTTCTTTTAGAGCGTATTCTAAAAATGCACCAAACTTTATTTGTTTATTACACATTACATCGGGATTCGGAGTATTCCCTTTTTTGTATTCGCCAAGCATATAATCTACAACTTCTTTTTTGTATTCTTTCTCTAAGGTTAGAGTTCGAAAAGGAATCCCCAGATGGGCAGCTACTCGCATAGCATCAATTCTATCCTCTTTTGAATTGCAGGAAATAAAATCTGGTTGCCAAACCTTTATAAAAACCCCTGTCACGTCGTATCCCGCCTCCTTGAGCAAGGCGGCAGAAACGGAAGAATCGACTCCGCCTGAAAGCCCGACAAATACTTTTTTCTTCATTTTTGAACTTTAACCAACTAGTAGCTTCCTGTAAACCTCATATGTCGCTCTGGCATCCGAAAGAGCGGAATGCGCTTTTTTGTTTTCAACTCCGAGCTTCTCGCACAACGCCCTAAGAGAAAATTTTTCTATGTCTCCGTCGTCATAAAGTTTCGCATAGGCTATTGAAATGGTATCCAGTTTTCTGTAATGCATCTGATTTTTCACTCCGTTATTTTCAAAAGCTTTTTCAAGAAACGCGTGGTCAAAAGAAACATTGTGGCCAACCATAACGGCATCCTTAGTTTTCTCTGAAAGAATTTCAAGCGCCTTTTTAATGTCCACGGCAAAAACCCAGTCTGCTTCATTGTAACCGTTAACGAGAAGCGCTTGCGGATCGGCGTCCTGTATTTTTTTAGGCTTAATCTTGAACTCTATTTCTTCTATAACTTCAAGCTCCGGGCCTTTTCCTTCGCGTGGAACAGGGCGTACCAAAACGCATCCTATTTCGATAATTTCGTGTTTATCAACCAAGAGACCGGTCATTTCCGCATCTATAAAAGCCAAGTTTCTGATTTCCATTTTAGTTTATATAAAGTATTTTATTTTTCTTATGCTTTTCAAAGTTTGCCGAGTAGTAAATATTACCATCGCGGTCGGAGAGATAAAAAAGATAGGGTGATGATTTTGGATATATAGCGGCCAAAATGGAATCAATCCCGGGATTCCCTATCGGCCCGACTGGAAGGCCTTTTCTGGTGTAGGTATTATAAGGCGAATCCGTTTTCAGGTCTTTAGTCGTTAAATTATATGTTCCCTTGCCATTGTAATAAACAAATGGCGCATCCACCTGAAGTGCCATTCCTATTTCTATCCGCTTCCATAAAATCCCGGAAATAATTTCTCTATCTTCTCTCTTGCGCGCTTCTTTTTCCAAAATTGAAGCCATGGTTAGTATTTCTTTTATTGCTTTCTCTGATTTTTTGATCTCTCCCCCTAATGATTCTGTTTTTTTATTAAAATTTGACTTTAGTGTTCTAGTTATTTCCTCGGTGGTCACATTGGGGAAAAATAGATATGTGTCCGGAAAGAGATACCCTTCGTCTTTTTGCGTTTCTTCCATAAATTTTTCTTCATCAAAAGACGGAATAGATTTTTTAAATATTACAGCCATTTCTTTTCGAGAAAACCCTTCCGGAATAGTTACCTTGACCGGCGTCAAATTAAATTCGCCTAAAACCATGCGAAGCGCAACCTTAGGAAGCCAAATTGCTTCATTAAAAAGGTAGTCCCCCGCCATTACTTTTCTATCTCTCCCTAAAAAGACTACAAATAACTCAAAGGATAGCGGGGATTTAATCACCTGGTTTTCTTCCAATTTCTTACTTATTTCCTTAAGCCCCAACCCTTTGTCTATATGAACCATTTTATTTATCGGGAAATCCGCCGGTGCCTTCAAAAAAAGTTGATATAAAACAAAATAAATTCCAATTAATATAGCAAAAATCACTCTAAGGACTTGTTTGTGGTTAGAGTAATATTCTTTTACAAAGAAAACGGCACGCCTAATAATTTCGGTTTTCATATTGTTAAACTACACGGGGAGGTTAATTGGGGGCTCGGATTTTTTTGAATCAATTCTGGCAAATGATGGTGTGCCGGAAACCCCACCGGGAAAATGGTAAATCGTGGCAAGTTCTTCAGACGAAAGAACAAACGGCTTGTGGGAACAAGGTTGATAAAAATAAGATCTATTTCTGTAAAAGCCGAAACCTTTTAATTTTTCTTTTTCTGATTCTTTAATTCCTATATTTATATACGGAAACTCCCCTCTTTTAAGCCCTAAATATTCACTCCATGGATAATTATCAAAACTTGTAAGTCGAGAAATCGTGAAGCCATTTAAATTGGCCGAATTATATTGTTTCATCATGTTTACCAAGGCGGGAATGTTGGCGGAAGAAGCCCCGCGAGAAGGGTCTTTCTCGGCTATATAAATTGCACGAATGCCAGCATCAAACCCCAATTTGTCTGTATTGCGTTCGAGAGATTCAATAGTGCTTTTTTGAACGGGGGTGAGTAAATTAGTATTAAATCTGCCCTCGGCGTCCGTGGCCAATGCTTTTATTTTTTTAATTTCTTCTTCCGCCTCGTCTTTATAGCTACCATGTTTAAACCACTTACCGGGCAATTTATATCTATTCATGGCCGCGCGCACGATAATTTGTAACCAAAGTTGCTCCCCTTTTTTTAAAGAGCCCATAAGTTCGATTGTAGGGGTTATGGGGTCAATTCTCTCTTCCTCTTTGGCGCTTTTGTCCATTCCATAATCTATATAAGTTTTTATTGGATAGGGGTCTGGTTTAGATAGAACAAACTCTATGGCATTCATAGACCAACGGCCGTCAATGGTGTACGAAACCATTTCCGCGTAGTCGGGAGCTTCTACTATTTCCGCTTCTGGATATTGAGCATAAATATAAGATTCAACAGCATTTCGGAATTCTTGCATGGTATAGATAAAAAAATGAACCATACCGCCAATTGACACTATTTCCAAAGAAAAAGTAGGACGCAACTGTCCAAGCCAGTATTTTTTATAAGGACTGCCGGTTTTACCTGTTTGGTGAAATGAGTTTAAAACAATCTCCATCGCCAAAGGGGAACGTCTAATCTCTTTTGGTAATCGAACCTCAAGAAGAGCCCATTTAAGATTATTTAAATACTCCGCGTTAATGTAATAAACCCAAATCTTCCAAGCAAAAAAAATAAGAGCCAAAGGTACAATCAATGCCGTTGCTCCATAGGTGACTTGGTAATATGCGGCCTCAAAAGCTCCGACAAATGACCCGAAAAAGAAATCAAAAATTGCCATTTAATATATTGTATCGTAAAAACTATTGTTTTAGAATAGCTAGCCGTAAAAAACATCCCGCCTAGCGGGATCTTTTTTGGATTACTTCGCTATTACATACAATCCTTCCTTATTCTTCTTAAAATATTTCCCGTTTTGAAGATTTACCAGAATTGTGTTTTCTTTAACATACCTTTTTTCAAGCACCTTTTTTAAAAGGTCTTCCCTAGAAAGTGGCCCTTTTTCTTTAAGAACCTCCTTGATAACATCACGCACCACGCCCTGGCTATATCCCCAATCTTTAAGCGCATAAAGTCCCCTCCCAACCAATACAAAACGAGGATCTTTAATGAGTTCATTATGGGTAGTTGCTATATGCGCGTTTTTGCCAAATGTTTTCTTAATTTCTAGAGCAACGTCTTTAAAATGCATCGGTTTTTTATGACGACGAAGAATCAAAAAAGCATAATCTTTTATCCCGCGAGTTCTTATAGACGGCGCGCCTGCTTTACCCCACTCACCCAATGGATTTTTCCCTATCATTTTAGAAATTGAAAGCCAGCGTTTAAGTATTTCTTCGTTTTTATATTGTCCGGCTACGTCTTTAAGGTGCGAGAGAAATCTATTTATGATATCTTCCTCAGCCACAAGGTCACTATCGTCCAACGATTCATATAATTTTCTAAGTGATTCGTGTACGCACCCAGAAGTCTCTTTATCAACAGTCCAGCTATGTTTAAAATCTTCATTTTCTTTATGTTTAGTAAAATCATCATGAAGTACTAAAAAAAAGTTAATGTAATTTTGTGTCAGTTTGTCTTTAGAAAAATGACTTAGAAGTTCATCTTCAGAAATTATTCCGCCCAATCGGACAATAGCTTCTTTAAGTTCCTTAAATGACCCCTCTTCGTCTTTGTATGCGGATGACTTTTTTATAGATTGCAAGGCAGAACTTTCTATTTGGCGCACTCGCTCTCGTGTTATACCATAAAGTTCCCCAATAGATTCAAGGGTTTTTTGTTCAGCATTATCATGGAGCCCAAAACGATTAAAAAGCACTTCTCGTGCTCGCTCTTGGAGGGGTGACATTAATCTCCTCGTCACCTGTCTTGGTTTAAATGAAAGGGTAATTGATACCATATATAATGTTTAAAAAGATACCATATTTGTACCATTATTGTCAAATGAAAACAATAGTTCTAGAGAGCCCGTGTTAATCGCTTTCTGGAACAATATTTACCAATTTATTTTTAATATAAATAACTCTTTTAGGTTCTTTTCCCTTTAACCGTGGCTTTACGGAAAAAAGCGAGAGAGCGGTTTTTTTTATTTCATTTTCATTAGTGCCCCGTATTGTGGTAAATTCTCCACGTACTCTTCCGTCTACCTGCACCACAATAGTAACAACGGAATCTTCTAGCTTAGAAGAGTCATATTCAGGCCACGCTTCGCTGTGAATAGAGCCAGCATTGCCAAGCGAGTGCCAAAGCTCTTCAGTAATATGAGGAGCTAGTGGCGCTAAAAGTTTTAAAAATGTTTCGTATGTTGGGCGTGTTATTGTTCCGGCTTTTTCCATTTCATTTGAAAGAATCATGAGCTCAGAGACTACTGTGTTAAATCCAATAATTTCTATGTCTTCTGTTATTTTTTTTATAGCACGATTAAGAACTTGTTCTAACTTAGAATCATTTTTCTCTCCAACTTTATTTTTGAGACGCCAAACTCTCTCAAGAAACCTCCGTGGACCAATCAAACTTCTTTCATTCCAAGCTACTGATTGGTCAAATGGCCCCATAAACATTTCATAAATCCTGAGAGAATCGGCGCCGAATGTATTTATAATACTATCGGGGTTTACAACATTGCCTTTTGATTTAGACATTTTTTCTCCCCCTTCGGCTAAAACAACCCCGTGAGATGTACGCCTTTGATATGGTTCCGCCCCCGGAACTACGCCTATATCAAAAAGAAATTTATGCCAAAAACGGGAGTACAAAAGATGAAGTGTGGTATGTTCCATTCCGCCGTTGTACCAATCTACTGGCATAAAATAATCAAGTTTTTTTCTATCGGCAAGCGCCTTTTTATTTTTCGAATCAATGTATCGCAAAAAATACCATGACGAACCCGCCCAGTTGGGCATAGTATCAGTCTCACGTCGTGCCTTGCCTCCACAGACTGGGCATTTTACATCAACCCAGGACTTAATTTTAGAAAGCGGTGATTCCCCAGTATCCGTCGTTTCGTATTTTTCTATCTCTGGAAGCTCTACTGGCAGTTCTTTTTCTGGTACTGGAATCCATCCAGCGTTTAATTGTTTTTTATTGTCTGTTGTCAATTCGGCTTGTTTTTTACAATTCTCGCAAAAAACAAGAGGTATTGGTTCCCCCCAATAGCGCTGACGCGAAAAGACCCAATCGCGAAGCTTGTATGTGGTCGTCATTTCCCCTCCCACAAATTTTGTAATTTTCTTTTTAGCGTCTTCGGAAGTTAGGCTATTAAAATCGCCAGAATTAATAAGAAGACCACTCCCAACATATATGCGCGACTCCAAAAGATCGAGCGCCTGTAAATGAGAATTGGCTGTTAGAAAATTTTTCAACTCTTTTTTGGTAAGCCATATTAATTCATGCTTAGTGGCCTCTTCAATAGATACTTCGTCGCGTTCATTATTTTTGAGCTCAACATAAAAAGCTGGTGCATGTCCAAAACGGTTTAAATTTTTGGGCGCATGGTAATACTTACTGTGTATAACTCCCAGTTTTTCAATTATGACAGCATTTTTATAGCCAGTTTCTTCGTGTATTTCCTTAATTACGGTTTCTTCGGGGGTATACCCTTTTTCTATGCCACCAGTTAAAAAAGTTCCCCAACCAGCTTGGGGCCAACGCAAACATAAATATTTATTATCTGACCAATGCTTAATAATCGCGATAATACCGTAACTATCCTGAATTGGTTCACTTTCTCTAAAGGTTGCTGAACCAGTGTTTTGAACTAAAACTGGTTCAATTACATTTCTTATTAGCAGTTTAAATTTCTTGGCAAATTCATAATCTCGTTCATCGTGTGCTGGAACCGCCATAATCGCCCCTGTACCATACTCTTTAAGAACATAGTCGGCGATAAAAATTGGAATTTCTTCCTTGTTGGCTGGATTAATTGCTTTTACTCCTTTTAATTCAATGCCGGTTTTTTCTTTTCCCTTGTTAGTTCTCTCAATTTCGGTTTTCTTTTTTGAAACAACGACATATTTTTTTACCTCGTCCCAATTTGTAATTCTATCTTTCAACCCCAAAACCAAATCATGGTCTGGGGCAAGCACCATATATGTCACCCCAAACAACGTATCGGGCCGAGTGGTAAAAACGTCAATTGAAAATTTAGAATTTAGAACTGAAAATTTTAAAAGTGTCCCTTTGCTTCGCCCAATCCAGTTTCTTTGCCCTATTTTTATTTTCTCAACATAATCAACAGTATTCAAATCATTATCTAGTCGGTCAGCGTATTTGGTAATAGCCAGTATCCATTGTTCCTTTTCACGCTTCTCGGTGGGGCCATCACAACGTTCACACATCCCATCAACCACCTCTTCATTAGCCAAACCAATTTTACAAGAAAGGCACCAGTTGATGGGCATCTTTTTTTTGTATGCCAACCCGTGTTCAAAAAGTTTAAGAAATATCCATTGTGTCCATTTATAATATTTAGGGTCTGTGGTGTTAATCTCTCGCGACCAATCGAATGAGAGACCTAGTGATTTAAGTTGGCGCCTGAAAGTGTCTGTATTTTGTTTAGTTACAACTTGGGGCGGAGTTTTTGTTTTAATGGCGTAATTTTCCGTAGGTAAACCAAAAGCATCCCATCCAATCGGATAAAGAACATTATATCCTTCAGCTCGACGCTTACGAGCCACAATATCCATGGCCGTGTAACTTCTAATATGTCCAGTATGTAGACCATCACCGGATGGGTACGGAAATTCGACTAAGCAGTAGTATTTGGGCTTTTTACTTTTATCGTCCGCTTGGTAGAGTTTTTCCTCCTCCCATTTTTTTTGCCATTTTGTCTCTATTTCATTGTGATTATATTCTTTCATGTCAAAACAATATATTGATATTACCTAATTAGCATAAAAACCGAAAGCCCCGTTCTACTTAATTAATAGAGCGGGACTTTGGTCGATTACGGTTTTAAACTATTGTTTCAGAAATGGCGGATATCTATCGGGGTCAATTGTTCTGTCAAAACAAACATCCCCAACCGCATGTTGCCAGTTGTCCTCCATTCCGGGTATCCCCTTTTCGGCCACCATCGGCCTGGCAGGTTGGGGAAAGGAAACCTCCGAAGAATAAGAACCAACGGCACTTTCTTTATTAAAGTTGGCACAAAGCTTGAAAGAAAGCGGTCCGCTGACTGAATATTCATAGGGCTTTCCAGACTGCGCGTCAATAGGGATAATTTGCCCGCTGATAGGATCTTTAAGTTCTTCTAAGTTTCGCGGTAATTTTTGTTTGGCTTGCCAAAAATTTACTATTTGCCACTGAATACTTTGTAGGTCATTAACTTTTTGCTGGTCAAAACGCATTAATCGTTGCGTCTGCGGTGAACCAATAACGGAAAACCCCGCCACGATTGCCCCAAGCGCCAAAAGAAGTGTCATGCCCGCCCAAATCTTTCTTGCTGATGAAAACACTGTTCCCCTCAAATCCTGGATATAGTAAATAAAAATCATTCCCGTAATAACCAGAAGCGCTAGTGCCTTCAAAACAAATGAACCGGTAAAATCACGCCCATCTAGAAAATAATAAATAACTGTAATCAAATCCCCAGCAATGACAATACCGGTAATAAAAAGTGTCAGGAAGGTAAGCCACTTACGCACAGCCAATTCTTTTTTAAAAGGATCTTTCTCGTAATTTTGATGAATAATCCACGAAAGAAGGATAAATATTGGGAAAAGAACAATAAGCGCCGCGACGGGCAAACTGATTGACGGAGAAACATAATAATAAGCGCCAACTGGAGGATAGACAACGTCTACTATTGTAAAAATAAGATTAATAAGAAACCCAACGAAAGCATACAGCACCGCGATGGCTCCTAGGTGAATGAAAAAATCACCGGCAGTTGTTTTTGGTTTCTGAAGATTATTTTCCATAATTTTTACTTTTTATTAATTGTTGTGCTAAGTTATAGATAACATAATACCCTAGACGCTCATGCAAATGCAAAACGGAAAAATTAACGGCGGCCAGAAAGAAACAGGCGCCCTGGAGCGCTTTTCAGTTTCCGCCACTCGGTGGATAGGCAGTATACCGTCTCTCGTTGCCCACACAATCCTATTTGTGGGCGCTTTTGTTATGACATGGCTTGGTTTTGACCTAGACAGAGTGCTTCTTGTTCTTACTACTATTGTTTCGCTGGAAGCTATATATCTGGCAATTTTTATTCAGATGACAATAAATCGCACTACTGCCCAGCTTGAAGAGGTTGAGGAAGACATTGAGGAAATTTCCGAAGACATCGGAGTAATTCAGGAAAATGTTGAAGACATTCAGGAGGATGTGGAAGAAATAACCGTTTCGGATGAAGAGGAAGAGGCTTCAGAAGACCAAAAAATAGAAAAAATTGAACAATCGCTTTTGACGATTGTGAAAGAAATAGATGAATTGAAAAAAACTAGATCCTAAACTCAATTACAGCCCCATACCCTTTTCCGAAAATTATTCTGTCCTTATTTTTTACTTGAGGGCATCTCTCAGTGATTCCATTGCTGGCTCAAATAAATCGGCACCGACACTTGCTTTTCCACCTTGATAAATTTTACCTTGGTACATAATTAATACTCCCACTACGGTAACCTCAGTGCCATTTTCAGTCTTGCTTTGTCGGGCTTTAAACTCTGCCCTTGCTCCTGGTCTTAAGGTTTGTACTTCGTTGGTAAGGGCTTCTTTTTCAAGGTCAGTAAGATTAATCCCAACAAAAGTTACCCTGGCATTTGATTCCCGCGAATGACTTTTATCTTTACTAAAAGCTTCTGTAGACAACCCACCGGCTAATGCCATGCCCGCACCCAGGGCCTTTCCTAAGAAATTTCTCCTGTCCTTATCCACTTTTTCATTGGGTTTTTCTGGCTCCGTATCAAATTTTTCCATATATTTAATTGTAACATGGATTGGTCTACCCTTGTAAACAGATTGGGGGCAAGTGGTATTTTGGCCTAAGAAGTGGGGCTTTCGCCGGACCCAAAGACCCACGAACAATGGAGAACAATCCTTGTTCTGCTTCGCCACAAGGAGAGTTTTTGTTTTTTCAAATTTTACCGATATATATATATTACTAGCGATAGCGTGTGATATGTATATAGCCTAATCTGGGCTAAAAACTATACACTAAATTGTAGACTCTATCACGCCACCATCTTCTTCTTTTTCAGGAATTCGTCGATAGTTAATTGGTCTTTGACCTTTAAGAACTTTACATCAAAGATAATTTGATATTCATCTTCGTAAAGAATTTCTGTTGGCCGATCCATAACCACAACCTCAACATCTCCTTTGATGACAGATCTGTGCCAGTCTAGTAACCCAGAATCGAAATACTTTTTTACTCTAAAATTGGTCCAGAAAGAAATCGCACCAGAATAATCTGTACCCTTTTTGGCTAACCATGACCCATCTGGTTTATTCAGTCTACGTGGGTCATCTTTACGGCAGTTCTGATCAACTGCCTCATAAATTCCCATTCCGTCTGTGATAAATCTATAGTATTCCATATACCTAGATTTTAAATTCTATAACGTCTCCGTCTTTGACGATATATTCCTTGCCTTCCGTGCGGACCAGTCCTTTTTCCCTAGCTTTGGAGTAAGAACCACAGTCAAGCAAATCTTTCCAAAAAATTACTTCGGCGCGGATAAATTTATCTTTAAAATCTGTATGTATGGCGGTTCCAGCAATTGGAGCGGTACTACCTTTTTTTATTGTCCACCCGCGCGTTTCGTCTTCTCCTGTCGTAAAAAATGTAATAAGTCCCAGACATGCATAACTTGCCGTAATAAGTGAATTGATTCCATCATCTTTACCACCTAATTCCTGCCTGAATGTTTCTTTTTCGGCCCCCTCAAAATCTTTAAGCTCGTCCTCGATTTTCGCATCAATGATAATATATTGTGCCTTATTTTCTTTTAAATAAGCCAGAAGCTCCGTAAATCGAATTTCGTCCGTTTCATCCAAGTTTTTTCCGCCAGCTTTTTTGTTGAGTCCATACAAAACTGGCTTCATTGTCAAAAGACTCAATTGTTTGATTATTTTAAGCTCCTCCTCGTCTAATGGTACCATTCGCGCGAATAGGCCGGTCTCGAGTTTCTCTAGAATTTTTTTAAGTGCGAATTCTTCTTTAAGCGCCACTTTATCCCCCCGTTTTATTTCCTTGCTAATATTTTGGATGCGCTTAGTTACAGTTTCAAAATCGGCAAGTACTAACTCCAGATTTATAACCGAAATATCGTGAATCGGGTCGATTTTCCCGTGAACATGGATTATCTTGTCGTCTTCAAAAATTCGAACAATCTCAAGAATCGCGTCAGTTTCCCGAATATGAGACAAGAATTGATTACCCAGACCCTCACCTTTTGAAGCTCCAGCAACAAGCCCCGCAATGTCCACAAATTCAACCGCCGCTGGAATAGTCTTTTGCGATTTGGAAAAATCCGAGAGTTTCCACAAGCGTTCGTCGGGAACGGCAACAATCCCGACAGACGGGTCAATCGTGCAAAAAGGATAGTTTTCTGTCGGAACCGATTTTTTTGTCAGGGCATTAAACAATGTTGATTTGCCAACATTCGGAAGTCCGACAATGCCTATAGAGAGAGACATAAAAAAAAAAAATTAAGAAGCGTCCTTTCCTAAATTAAGGACGTCATTTTTTGCCGATTCTCTTTGCGCTTCGTTCATATTCTTTACCGCGCCGATTTTATTGACACGAACCGGGGAGAAACCGGCAAATTCCAGAATTGCTTTTTTAATTTCATTACAATTATCACCAAAAAGAATCCTTGAAGTAAGTGGTGGTGTATCCATAGTGATTACAACTCTAGCGCTTCTTCCTTTAAGCAACTTCTTCCAGCCGAAACCGTTTTTATTGAAATTAAAAGCGAAAGACGGAAGCCACATTCTGTCGAACATTCCCTTCAAGATGGCTGGCATGGTCGCCCACCAGTTCGGATAAAGCAAAACAAAATGGTCGCACCATTTGATAGATTCTTGAACTAGTTTTAAATCCGGCTCAAGTTGCTGTATAACTTTGTATCCCTTGTATAATATTGGGTCAAAATTAAGTTCACTTATGTTTATGCGCTTTACTTCGTGTCCGGCCTCTTTTGCGCCTTTTTCGTAACTGTCGGCAAGGGCTCCTATAAAAGTATTCCTATCCGTATGCCCGAGAAATACCAGCACTTTCTTTTTTGTCATTACCGCTTATTCTAGCAAAAAAATATTAAGATTCAAACGTCCAAAACGGTATAAATATTTATCGGTTCATTTCTCCCTTTAACCTTGACTCCGCCGATTTCTTTAAATTTTAAATTCATCGTAATTAAATCTTTTGTAGACTGTCCAATTATTAAGTGGGTTTTATGCTCTTTATTGAGTCCCTCCAAGCGTGAAGACACATTAACAGTATCTCCCATCGCCGTGTAATCAAAACGCTGGTCAGAACCAATATTGCCCACTACCGCAGTTCCCGTATAAAGACCTATCCCTATGTCTATCTCTATCCCTTTTTCTTTTTTTAAACCGATATTAAATTCTTTTAAACGCTCTAACATTCCAAGCGACGCCTTCACGGCATTGTCCGCCTGCGATGAATCGGCAAGTGGCGCCCCCCAAAAAGCCATGACGGCATCGCCTATATATTTATCAAGAACCCCGCCGTACTTGAGAACTTCTCCGGTCATTAAAGTAAAATATTTATTCAAAACCGAAACTAGCTCTTGGGGTGTGGTTTTTTCGGAAAGCGTCGTGAATCCGCGAATATCCGAAAATAAAACTGTAATTGTTTTTTCCTCTCCGCCGAGCGCCACGCTTTTGGGATCAGCTAAAATTTTATCCAACACCGCGCTGGAAACATATTTGGAAAAGGCGTTTCTAAGTTCGCGTTTTTCTTTTTCTTCCGTGTAATATCTGTAAGAAAATATAGCGAGCGTGGAGAAAACCCAAGATAAGTTTATGTGGATAAGGTTAACCGCTACCCCCCGTTCATAAAAAATAATTATGGCTATGTTGTATAAAATTCCTAAAATAACGCTTATTATTAACGGACGCCAAGGATTTTTAACAACTGAAAAAAGAATTACTGGAACAAGCGCGACTAAAAATATCAGTAATATTGAAGGGGTTGTTTCAAGTGGAGAAATTTTATACCCAGAAATAAACATATTTAAAATGTTGGCTTGAATTTCAACTCCCGGCATAAGCGTGCCACGCGAAAAAGGCGTTGATTTTTCGTCGTGGAGGTCTGGCGAAGTAACTCCGATTAAAACAAGTTTGCCTTCAAGAGAATCTCGAACTTCTTTTTCTTCAAGTAGCCGGTAAAATGGGATTCTTTTTATATTTCCCGTTGGCTGAGAATAAACAATCGTCGTTACTTCCCCTGGGGGTTCATTAATTCCCGCTTTTTGCGCCATTCGGTATGAAAAAGAAGAAAGCGTTTCCTCTCCTAAATTTATAAACCCTGGAAATTTTCTAACTACACCGTCTTGGTCAACAATAAGATTTACGTGCCCCGGAACAACCTGTGAATTCTCAAAAAACTTAGAAAGCGGGTGGGTAGTATCTGTAGACGTAAATACACCATTTTCACTAGTTAATACCGCCTCTACTGGAAACACTACCCCGTATGAAATATTTTTAAGTGTTGTGGCAAGAGCATCATCATCCCCGCTACCTAGACGCGACTGGTCAGCAAGCAAAATGTCAAAACCAACTGCTTTTGGCCTTGCATCGTCGAGAAATTTAAATGCTCTAGCAAAAACCGAACGGGGCCAAGGCCATTGCCCGATACGAGAAATTGAATCATTGTCAATAGCAAGAATAACAATATTGCTATCTACTTTCTTAGGGCTCACCAAAAGGTCCTCAAAAAAATGTTCACTACCGAAAAATATCCCTTGAGAAAAAGAAAAGGAAACGAGGAGCGCCGCGAGACCTCCGAGAACTCCATATGGTAAAAACTTCTTCATTTATAAATTTAGCTACAAACTAGCCTTGAGGAATAGTTTCCCCCACCTGTGGAAAAACAATAATATTTATGACATCGCTTGTTAAAGAAATGTCACCGTCTTGAAAGGTTGCTTGCAAACTTCCTTTTATTTCTCCTATTTCGGAATCTTCTTCGCGAATTTTAGCCATAAAAATTCCCCTTTCAACGGTGCCGATATTTCCAGTAATTTTCCATACTGCGGTTTCGGTCACATCTTTTTTATCGCCACTCGAAAAGAGAAGTAGTACTTTAATTGAAATTTTATCTGTATCTTTAATTTCTTTTATAGCAGTAATGCCCGTTACTTCAAGTTTTACAGGCTGGCCAATTGGAATAATTGTCTCCCCAGAACTGACCTTGTTATCAATATTTTCAGTTGATGTTTCGTTTGTAGTTTCAGTATATGTTGTATTATCTATAACTCCTTCGCTTATTAATTTTTCAATATTAATTCTTAATCGGTCTTTGAACTCTTTGATTCCCTCTTTTCTAATTTCCTTATCTATTTCTTCGTCGGTAGCTTCTTGCAATTTTAAGCTTTTAACTTTTTCTTTCAAGGTTTCTGTTTCTTTTCTAAGTATATTTCTAATTACTCTGTCATTTAATTTTCCTTGTTTAAGTATTTCTATTTTTTGATTAATAACCCTGTCCGCTATTTCGTTTCTTAGATTCCAATCCAGTACATCTTTCGGTGCCTTAGCTATAGCGAGTGGTTGAGAAAGAGATTCTGGCTTGGAAAGAATTGTGTCGATATCCTCATCCTTAATTTCTATAAATTTTCCACTATCAATTTCTCTTTCAGCTTTATCGATAACCTTCTGTGTTTTGGGATCAATAGGATTAACTTTTATTTTATTCTCCCCACCAACAATTCTTGACTTGCCGTCTTTGTATCCAACTCCAAAAGAAGTTCCGCGGACAGTAGCAACCGCATTTGAAGTTTTAACTTCCCAGCGAGATTCGGGTGTCGCGAGCCCCACAACCTTTGACCAAACTCGCCCAAAAACCAGGGTTGCTTCCACAATAAGACCATCGTCTGTTGAACTAAACTCTGCATTATCCAGGATTAATTTTGAGTTTTCATCCACACGAAGAACAGAGCCGTCTGGAAGGTGTATTACAGCCCTGCCCGTGGCATTTGAGACAATAGTAGTGCCCGGAGATACTTCATCGCCCGAATGAAGGGGCTGGGAAAGACCGTTTTTATCAATAAATGAGATACTAGAAGAAATCACTTCAATCCAAAGAGATGCCGCTTGGGCTTCTGGGATAAATTGTTTTTTTACTGATGATAAATTTTTCACTACATAATACCCACCGCCCAAAACAAGAACCAATCCTCCAACAATAAGTCCTATTTTTTGTAGTGACATGTTTATTTTTATTGTATTTCTTTTAAGACCACCTCTACTTGAACCCTAAAGGCATCGTAACTCCCCGGATTGTCCATCTTTTTACCGTTCAAGAAAAAAGTAGGTGTTCCGGCGACTTTCAGCGCAATGCCGCCCCTGTAATCATCTTCAATTTTTTTTGCGATAGTAGAATTGTCAATATCGTTTTTAAATTTGGAAATATCAACCCCGATTTTTTTTGCATAGCTGATAAAAATTTCTTTGGCGTTTGCGGAACTTGACCACTCGGACTGATTTTCAAAAATCATATCGTGCATTTCCCAGAATTTTTGCTGTAACCCTGCCGCCTCCGAAGCTTTTGAGGCCATAAGTGCGTTCTGATGAATTTGTGCTAGAGGGAAATGGCGATATATAAAAGTAAGGTCGTTTTTAAAGTCAGTTTGAATTTGTTGAACAACCCCCTCGTAGGTAGCACAAGCTGGGCACTGGAAATCTCCGTATTCAATAAGTGTTACTTTTGCATTTGTCGCACCACGCACCCAGTCTGTATCAGTAAGCATAGTTAGCGGTGATATTTCTGTACTACTACCACCCCTAAATAAATACATAAGTCCCCCAAGGGCTACGATTACTACCAAGCTAATTATTATTTTTTTATTATTCATCCTGTTAGAAATTAATTTTAATATTATTGTTGTTAATTTTGTTTAAAATGCCTCCCTATAGATTTTTGTTTTTAAATACATTTAGTAAATTTCTAACGGGATTCATGTTTTTAAAAGTATATCATGGGTCCAAACCATGGAAAATACCAAAAATAAAACCCCGTAGTGCTAACCGATCTACGAGGGTTTGACGATTGGGGGTATGCGACCGCCCATGCCGCGCTGGTCCACCCTTCGGTTCGCGATTGCAAGACCATTCACAGCCTCTCTGTACGCATATTCTCCTTCTCCGAAAATACGGAGGGTTAGTGGAGTGATTATGCTCCAAAATCCTAAAGCTTTGCCCAAAGCAAAAAATCTTAAGGTAAGAATCGTCAGACTGTCTTTTTCTCTGAATGATTCTTTATCACCATTGTCAATAAACATATTTTTCAAGGTGAAACAAAAAAAATCCCCCCGCAGATAGTTAAGTCTGGGGCAAGAAAAAAGAATTCTTTCAGCATCCCTACGATGCCTGTGCGCGTAAAAAATTTTCACGGAAACTCTTAGCCACAAAAAATCTACTTCGTTATCCGATGTGATCCATTTTTCTTTATCCCTTAAAAATTCCTCGAGGGAGATTTGCCTGAAAATCGTCGTCACCTCTACTAATTTCTGAAGGTTGCCGATACCGATATTTCTTTCTTCTTTCACGTGGCCTCCTTAATTAAATGTTCGTCCAATGCTGTTATCCCACAAAAAATTTTATTTGTAAACCAAAAACCGCCCATATGGGCGGTTTTTGGTTTAGTGTGCTACAGATTGTAATACTTTGTTTATTCCGTCTTCTCCGTCCTTTCCTTCAAGCATCTCTTTAATTTTGTCAGTAATATCAAGCATTTCTCCGGCATTCCCGGCAGAAGTTCTCATCGCGCCTAATACCCCTTGTATTCTTTTGAGTTCGGAAATTTTAAAAGACCTATCTTCCTGGGGCGTACCGGGGTCTTTTATACCACCAATGAGCTTGTTGATAAGATTTTCCTTTCCTTCAAGGTCCGCCATGTATTCTCCAAAGGAAAGTCTGAGTTCAGGAATTTCCTTTGGAACTCCCCATGATTCAAGTTCACTCATAATGTTTAAAAAAATATAATAATACTTATATAATAGCAAATTTTAGGTTTTTTCTGCAATACAGAAAAAATGGTATATAGTAATGATAATGGTTTCTGCATTAAGAAAAATTTTAGCCCTCGCCATAATAATTTTCGTCGTAGGGTTCCTTTGGGGTGGCGCACAAAATATAATAAACGAAAACAATACCCCCAAAACCCTCTCCACAAACATAGATATTTTGCATAAAAAAATAATAGATGATTCTGTCGCGAAAGATAGAGAAGATATAGAAAAAGCTTCAATAAATTCCATCCTAGAAAACATGTATGTGGAAGTGTCTCTCTTGGCGTCTGCGCTACCCAATATTGCCAACCCTTCAGTTACCTACTTAAGAATTACCCAAGGTATGCGTAAAGAACAAATCGCAAACATTTTAGGCAATAACCTCTCTTGGGACAAAACCGAAGAGACTAAATTTCTTGCTACAGAAATACCGGAAAAATCAATATCTGGTGAAGGATATTTTTATCCGGGGACATATCTCTTCAGAAAAGAAAATAGCGGGGAGCTTGCCGGCAGGTTGATGACTGGGCGATTCAAACAAGAGGTTCTAACGCGCTACGCCTCAAGCACCAACAAAGTTATTAACTTAGATACTGCGCTTAAAATTGCCTCAATCCTTGAGCGCGAAGCAGGTGGTAAGTATGATATGCGTATTATTTCTGGAATTATTTGGAATCGTATGTTTAAAGGTATGTCGCTTGATATGGATTCAACTCTTCAATACGCCAAAGGGAACGAAGAAATCGGTTGGTGGCCAAAAGTGGAATCCGAAGATAAATTTATTGATTCACCATACAATACTTACGCCAATGAAGGACTTCCGCCAACGGCAATAGCAAACCCGAGCATTTTGGCAATAGAGGCGGCCCTTAATCCTAAAAAAACAAACTGTCTTTTTTTCCTGCACGATAAAAAGGGCGGATTTCACTGCACAAAAACCTACAAAGAACATTCTGCTAATATAAAACGTTTCTACGTGGTGAAGTAAAAAACGCCGATCTGTCACATCGGCGTCTGTTTGCGTCGGTAAATTCGGAACGGGCCGAAGGTTTCGACCTCTTGTGGGTTAAAGAACTGACAAAGCGCGGTGTAAAGCTTTTTGAACTTGTCGCTGTTGTCCCGCTCGTAGTTGCAGTAGAAAATGTCTCCCACCGCATCGCCATCTTCCGGCCAGGTGTAGACATTAGCACTTGACTCTTCAAGGGTGATTTCGGCTGTGTATCCGCCTTTACCCGCGACACCGTCGGCATTCGGATAGATTTTTAAATATCGCGCTGCCGGCGTAAACCCTGCATCTTTTACCATTTTTTCAAAAATATCGCCTAGTTCTTTTTCGGATACCTGGGCCACTAGTGAGCCTGGCCGACATCCGCGAAAGGAAAAAGCAAAAAAAACGTCCCTAGGCCTAATTTCTTCCATTGTGCCCCCCTTTTTTTAAAATGTACAGATTTAATCCAGTATATAAATTTTTACCTGGAATGCAATAAAACTAGAAACTTTAATTTTTACAGAAAATCTGCTTTCCTTAAAAAGTTATTTCGGGCCTTGCCCGCCCAAGTTTTGCATAGCAAAATTTAGGTGGGTGAATATACCGGTAGTACGCGCGCGAGTGTGCTAGCATATTCTTTACTCCTTGTCAGGGCCTATAGTAAAGTGGTATTACACGTCGTTCGCAATGACGAGGCGCGAGTTCAATTCTCGCTAGGTCCACCAAATTTGATTTGCCGAAGAAGTTGCCTCGGGGCTTCGCCCCTCGGCATTGGTTTCCGCCAAGAAATTCCAGGGGGTTTTGAATTCCGCCAAAAGAATTCCCGCCGAAAGTCGGCGGTT
>Ga0209542_10000716_pt1 | contig 79629 bp, 65 predicted proteins | sample RifCSPhighO2_01_FD_184028 | JGI IMG/M metagenome (GOLD analysis project Ga0209542, IMG submission 184028) | Soil microbial communities from Rifle, Colorado - Rifle CSP2_plank highO2_0.1 (SPAdes) (version 2) | ecosystem: Environmental > Terrestrial > Deep subsurface > Rock core/Sediment ...
TAACCTGGAAGCAATGTGAGCCTTTGGAACTCCTGCCCCATATAGTTCCCAGACCAGTGTTATCTTAGTTATATTTAACACAAACATATTTTACTCCAACTGTCGGATTTCTATGGGGAATATTGCGATAAGTTGCAAATTCCTCTGCAAAAGAGTAGAATACACGACACGCACCCCATAAATTAAGGGGTTATATTAATATGACAGAAAGACCTACGGAATTGGAATTACAATTTGGAAAAGATTTAGTAAGAGGCGCTAGAGCTTTGCATGATTTGGAATCAAAAAGATCAGGTCAAGAGGTAATAGATTTTAGGCTTGCACCTAGAGAATGGGTTTATGAGCCGAATTATTTTCCCAACAGGACAGAGGCCAGAAAGTATTTCAAACGAATTTCAGATGATGTTTTAAGAGATACACCTGATGGAGAATATATAGGGGAAAAGGCAGATGGATTCCTTGCGGAATTGGAGTTTTTAGCCGATCCCAGTCTTGATCAGTTTGAAGAGAGAATGAGAAGAATGGCAGGTTATTATCCAAGGTTAATACCCAGACATGAGGTGGAAGGGGCTAAAGAAGATGTTGCCAATATTTTTCGTGAAAGGTATGGACTTAAATTTGACAGAGCAGGGTGGACAAATTTCTTCAACCAAAATCGTTTATCCCCAAGCCAATTTAAGCGGGAAATTCAAATGTCAGAGAGAGAAATAATCACACAATTAGTTAGAGTTGTTGGATCCAGATCACATCCTCGTATACGTATGCAAGAAGTAGATTTACCAGAATACTGGGTAGGTTGGATAAGTGCCAACCAAGACGAGGTAGAGTTTAAGTATAATATTAATACTATTAACTCTGAAAGGTTGTATCGAGGTGCTCCAATAAGAGTAGGGCTTCACGAAGGAGGGGCACATGGTATTCACGCTCAATCATTCCTAGATAATGCCCGGGAGGGTTCTGTAAATCCGGGAAGAGTTGAAACAACAGTTCCGGGTGTAGAAAATTGGCTTATGGAAGCTTGGGCGTCTAGGGTTAGCAAGGTGCACCCTTCAGTTTTGAGTCATCTTCCTGCAGAAGCGAGAAATGCAACTGAATTATCGGTTGATTTACAATATCTAACAGATATAGCATTGACTAATGCTCAGTATGAATTGCTTGTATCCAGGAGAAAGAGAGAATTGGTCACAGCAGATTTACAAAATCTTTTGCCTCATGAACCGAAAGGAAGAATTGAGCTGGTATTGGATCAGATGACCAACCTATCCAGACCGGACAGAATGTTTTATCTTCCTGTTTATGGTGATGGAAGTTATTTCTTCAGAAAGGAAATCGAGCCATTATCCGAGGTTCAGAAACAAGCATTTACTGCAGAGATTCATAGACAACCAATGACACCGAAGCAAGTGAAGGAATTTGTTACTAGATTGACAAGCAGCAACCATAGGTCTAATCTAATGGCATCTTAAAATAACCGCTTAATTAATTGTCAAAGCAAACCTCATAAGTTATACTCTACTCATGCCTTTAGAAGCTCTGCAAAAGGAAAGACTTAAGAAGTTAAAAAATATTCAAAGATTGGGGATTAATCCCTACCCTGCAAAATCAGTAAGAAAACAGGAAATTTTTAGCGCCCGTAAGATGATGGGTAAAAAAGTGGTGGTGGCTGGAAGGATTAGATCGCTACGCCCTCACGGAAAAATTACTTTTGCAGATATAGAGGATGCTTCAGGTAAAATCCAATTATTTTTCTCTCAAAGTGAACTAAACGGGGAAAAGTATGAGTTTTTAACTAATTTTGATTTGGGAGATTTTATTGAAACTTCAGGTGAGATTTTTAAAACTCAAGCAGGTGAAATTTCTGTCAGAGTTTCAGATTATAAATTACTTACCAAAAGTATCAGACCATTACCTTCTGCCTGGTATGGACTTGAAGATGTTGAAGAAAGATACAGACAAAGATATGTGGATTTAACAATTAACCCGGAAGTTAGGAAAGTCTTTGAAACAAGGTCTAAAATTGTAAAGCTTTTAAGAAATTTTATGGAAGAAAAAGGCTTTATTGAAGTGGAAACCCCAACTCTTCAGCCTTTGTATGGTGGGGCAACTGCCAAGCCTTTCACTACTCACCATAATGCTTTGGATATAAAACTATATCTTAGGATTTCTGATGAGCTTTATTTAAAAAGATTAATTGTGGGGGGATATGAGAAAGTTTTTGAAATCTGTAAGGATTTTAGGAATGAGGGACAAGACCGCCAGCATAATCCTGAATTTACCATGATGGAATTTTATTGGGCCTATGCAGATTATGAAGATTTAATGAAATTAACGGAAGAAATGGTAGCCAAAATAGTTAAGCTTATTCATGATAAATATATTTTTGAATTTGAAGGGCAGAAATTAGATTTTAAATTCCCGTTTAAGAGAATCACTTTTAATAAGTTGGTAAAGGAAAATTGTGGAATAGATTTAGCTGAAATTAAAACAGAGGGGGAGCTAAAAAAGGTTATTAAAGAAAAGGAGATAGAGTTGGAACTTCATGGTGTTGTGGGTTTTGGACCTTTAGTTGATGAGTTGTATAAATCCGTTGCCAGGTCAAAGATTAAACAGCCCACATTTATTGTTGATTATCCATATGATATGTTGCCACTTGCCAAGGCTAAAGATAGTGACCCAAAAAAAGCCGGCAGTTTCCAGCTAATTTGCATGGGTTATGAAATTGTTAAAGCATACAATGAACTAAATGATCCAATTGAACAGCAAAAAAGGTGGAAGGAAGAAATGGCTTTGGGTAAAAAAGGACTGGAGGAGTACCAGGTTTTGGATGAGGATTATATTAGAGCGCTGGAGTATGGTATGCCCCCAACAGCTGGATGGGGGATGGGAGTGGATAGATTAGTTTCACTTTTAACAAACCAACATACAATAAAAGATGTAATATTATTCCCAACCCTCCGTCCTGAAAAGAAAGGAAAGAAATAATGACTAGGGAGCAAGCTTTTAATTTAATGACACAAATGCTGCAAAGTAAAAATTTACAAAAGCATGGATTGGCTGTTGAGGCAATTATGGGAGCGTTATGTAAATATTTGAAACAGAGACACACCGAGCAAACTGATGAAGAATTTAATGAGGAGGAGTGGGCAATTGTGGGAATGCTGCATGATGCAGATTATGAGCTGGTGGAAAAAGATCCAAAAAGGCATACACTTGTTACTGCAGAAAAATTAAAACCCCTAGGAGTTAGTGAGCGAATTATTGAAGGGATAAAAGCTCATCATGACGGAATAAAATCCGGCAGGGAAAATTTAATGGAATCATCGGTTTATGCGGCGGATGAACTTTCTGGTTTAATAACTGCTGCAGCACTGGTCAGGCCAGATAAGAAATTGGCCTCACTAACCGAGGAGTCAGTCTTGAAAAGATTTAAAGAAAAATCTTTTGCTGCCGGAGCAAACAGGGAACAAATTTTAGCTTGTGAGAAAGAGTTAAATATACCTTTGGAGGAATTTGTAGGAATTGCCCTAAAAGCTATGCAGGGAATATCCGAGGAGTTGGGTTTATGAATGCTCACGATTTAAAAAAAATATTAAAGATATTCTTAACTTTGCAGTGGGCAAAGGAGTTGCCAAGACAGGGTTTTATTGCCATGGGATTTAAAAGAAATGAAGCGGATTCGGTAGCTGCCCACTCTTTTTCAACTGCCCTTTTGGCATATTTTCTGGCCAAGAAATTACAAAAAGAAGGGGAGAAAATTGATGCTGAAAAAGTTTTAAAAATGGGGCTGGTGCATGATATTGGGGAGACAATTGTGGGGGATGTGGGGACTTTTGTTAAAGGAATGGCCGGAGGAGTATTTAAAAATATAGAAGAAGAGGGGGTTAAAGCTCTGGTTGAGGATTTGGATTCAAAAGATGAGATTATAGAGTTAGTCTCCGAATATAATGACAGGAAAACCCTGGAAGCGCGAGTGGTTAAGGCTGCTGATAATTTAGATGCTTTAGCCCAAGCCAAGGGTGTACCTGGGGCGCAATCTGCGCTAAAATATTTTAAGGAAGTCTATCATATTACTAAATTTGCCTGGCATAAAAAGGCAGTAGATTTAATTATGAAAGACGAGATAGAACCTGCCAGGCAGTGGCAGAAGAAAGGATAAATGTTAGACATTAATTTTATAAGAGAAAATTTGGAAAAAGTTAAAAAGGATGTTGAGGCAAGAAAAGTTGACGTGGATTTGGAAAAGCTTCTAAAACTGGATGAGGAAAGAAGAGAGTTGATTGCCGAAGTCGATGAGATACGAGCCAAAAGAAATGTTGCTGCCAAAGATAGAGACATAGAAACTGGTAAGAAAATAAAAGGGGAATTGGATAGGTTGGAGAAACAGCTGACTAGGGTAGAAAAAGAGTGGAATCAGCTGATGTTGCAAGTTCCCAACATCATAATGGATGAAGTTCCTATTGGAGACGCTTCAAAAAACAAAGTTATCAGAAAAGAGGGGAAGCCGCCCAAGTTTTCATTTAAAGTAAAAGATCATATTGAGCTGGGAAAAAGTTTGGATATTATTGATTTTGAAAGAGGAGTGAAAGTGGCTGGATTTCGTGGTTATTACTTGAAGAATGAAGGAGCCAGACTTCATTGGGCAGTTTTAAATTTTGCTTTGGATCATTTAGCTCAAAAAGGATACCAGATAGTGATTCCGCCTGTCATAAACAAAGGTTTTGCTCTTTTAGGTGGAGGACAATTTCCCTGGGGTGAGGAAGATACTTACAAGCTAGGGGATGATGAATATTTGGTGGGTACATCGGAAATTCCTTTAATGGCCTTACATGCCGAGGAAACTTTTGATATAAAAGATTTGCCCAAAAAATATGCAGCTTTAACAGCCTGTTTTAGAACAGAAATTGGCTCTTACGGAAAAGATACAAAAGGCTTATATAGGGTACATGAGTTTTATAAAGTAGAACAGGTGGTTTTGTGTGAAGCTGATGAAAAGGAGTCGCTGGGATTTTTCGAGGAATTACAGGAAAACAGCGAGGAGATCTTAGAAATGTTGGGACTTCCCTATCAAGTGGTTTGTTTATCAAGCCAGGATATGGGGAAAAAAGCTGCTTTAACTTATGATATAGAGACATGGATGCCATCAAGGGAAGGTTATGGAGAAACTCATTCCAACTCAATTTGTTTGGATTTTCAAACCAGAAGGCTCAAAATAAAATATCGCACTAAAGATGGTACTACCAGATTCTGCCATGCCCTCAATAACACTGCCATCGCCTCTCCTAGAATCTTAATCGCCCTTTTGGAAAATTTTCAACAAGCGGATGGCTCTATAAAAATCCCAGAAGTTTTACAAAAATATACTGGATTTACAGAAATTAGACCAAAATGAAAATTAAATTAACAGCATCTCAATTTGATAAAGTATTGATAATATGGTATTTTAATGATAATAATACTTTAGAAATATATGCCAGCATTAATAGAAGCAGCGCGAAATAATTTACAAAGCAGAGCTCAAGCAGAAGAAGCAGCAAGAGCTAGAAGTAGAGAAGTATCAGCAATACATCAATTATATAGGGATATGTTTTCTGATTGTATGTCTATATTGAGAGGTACCAATGATCCCGCTCCTTTTTATAGAGAGGTACCAGTTCTAAGAGAATTTGAAAATCTTCTAGTCAAGAGCTGGGGTTCTGAACGAAGAGTAGATCGTACATGGGAAGATAATGCAGGACAACCAGTTACAGTAGTGCTTGATGGTTGGCCTCTTCATAGAAATGATGCCTATGCTCATTTAAAGGTTGAGGGTTTACCTGACAGATTAAGTATATATAGAGATCCCAACGCTAAAGATGTTAAAGGTTATATTGAACATAAAACTGAAAAAGGCTGGGAATATAAAGACGAAAAAGCCGTAACTCTTGAAGAAGTTCAACAGTGGCGCGAATTAGTAGGTTTTCTCAAAGGACAACAAGAAACCCAATAAACTCTCTTTCTTTGTACTAATAGAGTTACACCGTATCTTTTTAGATCTATACTGATCTTATGTCTGACGATCTGCCTAATCAAAATTCACCTCTACAAACCGGGTTTGAAATGGCTAAAATATGTTTATAAAAGTTAATCTCGATTTTACTGATTTCTTTGTTTTAGGAGTTCTGCAGCTGAGGTGGCTGGTTTGGGGGTTGGGGCTATACTTGCAGCAGGAGATCCTTCAAATTGGCCAAACCCTCCGGAAGGTGGAGTTGATTGCTTAGGGGAGGAGGAGGGAGATGTTTGAGAAGCTGGTTTGGGAGATTGGGTAGAGGCCGGTAAGCTGGTGGTATTTTGTGAAGTCTGACCGATACCCAAGATAAAGAAGGCCGATGCTGCTGCCACCACCAAAAGTAAGCCAATCCCCACCCCGATTAACCACTTTGGTATTCCTTTATGGCTGTCTGTGGGAATATTCGGCACTTCCGGATTGCCATTAGGAGGTTGAACAATCAAATTTTCAGGTACAGAGACTGACGGAAGATTTGCCTCAGCTGATTGAGCATAATCAGTAGTATTGGTTATCAGATGCGATAAATCAGTGGGGGTAGATCCTGGCTCGTTTGGGGCAGGCCCGAATTGAGAAGAGGGTGGTTGATTTTCAGCTGAAGAGGTGAGCGGATTTTGCGGAAGGGTTGTTTCAACCGAAGGTGGTGCAGGTTCTGCTAAAGGTGGATTAACAGGAGTTGCGGGAGGCGGCGGAAAGGGAGCAGGAGCTGGCGGTTCAACAGTAGGTTGAGCAGAGAAAGTATCCATCGGTGGATTTGGAAAAGGTTGTGGCTGGGGTTGATCCAAAGGGGGCCCACCCGCCAAAGGATCTAACGGTGGGGGATTTAAAGAGGGAGGAGTTGATGGCATCCAGGTGGGGGGAGGTTGAGTTTGATCAGGCTGGGGATCAAGTGTTGGCTGGTTGGGAGTTGGATTGACTGGCCAGTCTACCGGAACGTAGGGAGTTTGAGACATAGGAGAAGAGGTAGGAGCAGTAGAAGTAGGTGCAGCTTCAAAGAGCGAAGATAAAGGAGGAGGTGTTTGGTCGCTTTGTGTAGGAGCTGGGGGAGTGTAGGTGGGAGGAGGCTCGGCCGCTGGAGAGGTAGGATTAACAGGTGCATTAGGATCTGGTGGATTGGGATTATTTGGCCAGTTTGGGTTATTTTGATTATCCATTAGGCAGAAAACTATGTAGTGTCAGTTTATCTGAATAAGTGACTAAATGTCAATGATCCACTATAATATGTAGGCTATGTTGGGAATATTTTCCAGATTTTTAGATTCCAATGAGCGGGAAATTAATAAGTTTAAGAGTGTAATTTTACAAATAAACTCCCTGGAGGGAAAGATTGAAAAGTTGACCGATGTTCAACTGAAAGGCAAACTAGCCCTTTTTAGGCTGGAGCATGAAAGAGGCAGAAGTTTAGATGAGCTATTGCCCGAAGCTTTTGCCTTAGTCAGGGAGGCTGCCAAAAGGACAATAAAGCAGAGGCATTTTGATGTCCAATTGATTGCTGCAATTGTTTTGCATCAGGGTAAAATTGCCGAACAAAAAACCGGCGAGGGAAAAACTTTGTCAGCCACTCCCACTGTTTTTCTAAATACCATTACCGGCAAAGGTGCTCATATTGTAACTGTTAATGATTATCTGGCTCAAAGGGATTGTGGTTGGATGGGACCAATCTTTCATGCGTTAGGCGCTAGCTGTGCCACCATCATCCACGAACAAGCCTTCCTTTACGATCCTAAGCATAAAGATACTACTCATAGCGACAAAAGACTGCAGCACCTGCGGCCAATTTCCAGAAGAGAAGCTTATGAGGCGGATGTCACATACGGCACCAATAATGAATTCGGATTTGATTATCTTAGGGATAATATGGTGTTTCGCCTGTCAGATCAGGCGCAGCGTGGCCACCACTATGCCATTGTGGATGAAGTTGATTCTATTTTAATTGATGAGGCCAGGACTCCGCTGATTATTTCCCAGCCGGCTCAAGAAGCCACTGGTAAGTATTATGAGTTTGCCAAAACCGTTGACTCTCTTATCCCGTCAGACTATGTGGTGGATGAAAAACTAAGAACCGCACATCTGACAGAACACGGCATATTAAAAATCGAAAAGATGTTGGGAGTTGATAATTTATACGAAAAGGATTTTTCCACCCTGCATCATCTCGAGCAAGCTTTAAAGGCCAGAACTTTATTCCAAAAAGATAAAGATTATGTGGTCAAAGACGCAGAGGTGATTATTGTGGATGAGTTTACGGGTAGGTTGATGCTTGGTCGGCGTTATTCCGAAGGATTGCATCAGGCCATTGAGGCCAAAGAAGGAGTTAAAATCCAGCAGGAATCTCAAACTTTAGCCACTATTTCCTTTCAGAATTATTTCAGAATGTATGAGAAGTTGGCCGGGATGACGGGGACTGCGGTGACTGAGGCAGAAGAATTCCACAAAATTTATAAATTGGATGTGGTGGTCATTCCCACTCACAAAACCATGATTAGGGCAGATCATCCGGACACAATTTATAAGACTCAAGCTGCCAAATATACGGCAGTGGCTAATTTAATTTCAGAGCTTCACGGAAAAGGTCAGCCGGTTTTGGTGGGTACCACCTCAATTGAGAAAAATGAATTTTTATCTGCGCTACTTAAGAAAAAAGGCATCTCTCATGCATTGCTTAATGCTAAAAATCACGAGAAAGAGGCGGAGATTATTGAGAAGGCAGGAGAGAAAGGAGCTGTGACTGTGGCTACCAATATGGCCGGCAGAGGAGTGGATATTGTCTTGGGTAAAGGATCAGTTGAAAATGGTGGGTTATATGTGATTGGAACTGAGCGGCATGAATCAAGAAGAATTGATAATCAGCTGCGAGGTCGTTCTGGCCGTCAGGGAGATTCGGGAGAATCCCGCTTTTTCGTGTCTTTGGAAGATGATCTAATGAGAATTTTTGGCGGGGAACAGGTTTCCAAAGTGATGGATTTTCTGAAAATGCCGGAAGATATGCCGATTGAACACGGTCTGGTTTCCAAAGCCATTGAAGGTGCCCAGAAAAAAGTGGAGGGGCACAATTTTGATATCAGAAAACACACGGTGGAATATGACGACGTGATGAATCAGCAAAGACAGATTATTTATGAGATCAGGAAGAAGGTTTTGGAGACAGCAGAGAGCAAAGATACTTCACTCAAAGAGGAAATTTTGGAAAAAATTACCAGGGAAATTTCCAATGTGGTGGTGATAAATTCTGAAGAAGGTCTGGATACAAAAAAAATTGTGGAGGAGTTTGGGTTAATTGTGCCGATAGATGAAAATTCCAAAAAAGATTTGGAAAGAAAGATTTCTACCATGTCTGATGCTTCGGAGATCACTAATTTTTTAACTGAGTTGTCAAGGCAATTTTATGATGAGCGGGAAAAACAGGTGGGGGAAGAGATAGCCAGACAAATGGAGGTGTTTGTGTATCTTAATACTATTGATACTTTGTGGATTGAACATCTGGATACCATGGATGATCTAAGATCCGGAATAGGACTTCGGGGTTATGCTCAAAGAGATCCTTTGATTGAGTATAAAAGGGAAGGGTTTGATTTGTTTGAAAAATTGATGGTGAGTGTGGATTATGAGATTGCGCATAGGATTTTTAAAGTGGCTGTACAGGGACAGGCTCCGGTGGTGGCTCAAGCTGAACCAATTAAGATAGATCAGGCTCAAGAGATCAGGCCTCAGGTGGATATCAGTTTAGAACAGGAAAGCGCTGATGAAAGGCCGGCCTCCGTTGAAAATGAGATTGTCACGCTCCCTGCGGTCGCTCGCAATGACGTTGGAGGAGAGACCAAGGTTACCATAGAAAGAGGTGGGCAGGTGGTGGCCCAGGAAATTTATAGTGAAGAGGGACAATTAACCAAACCTCACGGAAAAGTAGGCAGAAATGATCCTTGCTGGTGTGGAAGCGGCAGGAAGTACAAAAAATGTCATTATCCAAATTAACTAAAAAATGGGTAGCTTCTAAATTACCCAAAAGACCTAAAGATGCCAATAAAGGGACTTTTGGGAAGGTTTTAGTAATTGCCGGATCTGAAAATTATCCTGGTGCGGCCTATTTATGTTGTGCTGCCGCCTACAGGACGGGAGCTGGATTGGTAACTTTGGCCACCACAGATTCTGTTAAGGTAATTGTATCAAGGAAATTGCCTGAGGTAACTCTCTTATCTTTGGATGAAGTTTTTGACAAATTGAATGAATATGATGTCTTACTAATTGGCCCGGGTTTGGGACAAAGTGGCGAGACTGTAGTATTTGTAAAACAACTGATAAAAGAAAAGTTACCCAAAACAGTAATTGATGGAGATGGGTTGAACATTCTTTCTAAAATGGAAAGTTGGTGGGAAAGATTGCGGGAGGAAGTTGTTTTAACACCTCACCCAGGAGAAATGGTACGGTTAACCGGCCTTTCAATTAAAGAGATCCAAAGTAATAGAGAAAGTATAGCCATACGTTTTGCAAAGAAATGGAAGAAGGTAGTTGTCTTAAAAGGAGCGAATACGGTGATTGCTTCCCCTGGTGGAGAGGTGGCAGTTAGTCCGTTTGCTAACCCTGCATTGGCCACTGCCGGAACAGGCGATATTTTGGCAGGAATTTTGGCTGGGTTGATTGCTCAAAAAATGGATTTATTTGATGCTGCCGGTGCTGCGATTTACCTCCATGGACAGGCTGGTGAAAAACTAAAAGAAGAATTTACCGAGGGGGGAGCAATCGCATCTGACTTGCTTAAGATATTACCACAGGTTTTAAAGTCTCTAAAAGAGTAATGTTAAGTGTGGTACGATAATTTATGTTATGTTTCTGGCGGAGATTTTGATATTTTTGCTCTCAACAGCCCTAACTTTCCTTTTGTCCATAAAGGAAATTCCCATTGCCATATTACAACAGATCACCATAGTACTACTTTTGATCTTAGTCTTTTTATCTAAAAAGATTTTGTCTGCCCACAGTTGGGGGGTGACAAATACATTTAAATTGGCCACCCTTTTTCTTAGTGCTTTCCTCACCCAGCTTTTTGTTTTTTCTACAGGCGGTTTCTATTCGCCTTTTCTACCGCTTTTGCATCTTTATACGCTGGCTGTCAGTTTTTTAATAAGCTATCAAGCCGGATTAGTTTTTATCACGTTTTCTGTTACTTCTCTTATTTTGGCAAGTTATCTTAATCCCGCCTCATTAAAAATATTTCAAGATGATCCGGCTACAGGAGTAATTTATCTGATTTCCTTTGTGGTAGTTGTTCCTCTGGCGCAACTTCTTTCCAGAAATTATCAGATTAAAGATAAACTGGTAGCAGCTTTAGCAAAATATCTTGAGTTGGGTGAAGCTAGACAAGAAACCATTCTGCAAAATGTCAACGAGAGCGTGGTAGTGACAGATAAGTTTTTAAGGGTAATTTCCGTCAATACGGCCTTTGAAAAAAAGTTTAATGTCCATTCTGTTGACGCTTTGAAAAAGGATCTTTTAGAGGTAGTTCCCTTTGCCTATTCTTCCGGCGAAAAATTGGCCAAAGAGGCACTTCTTTTGGATCAGCTTTTGATAAATAAAACAACCATTCTACTGAAGGATTATTATGTAAAACTGCCTTCAAAACTGGAAAAAGCTGTTATTCAGATCACACCCACTCTAAGTAAGGATGGTGAAGTGGAGCAAATTGTGTTTGTGATAACAGAAGCCAAATTAAGTCAAGATATTAACAGACATCCTGCCATAGAGCAGGCTTTGATAAGACAAAAAGAGGTCGGTGAAGTTTTGAAAAAAGCCCTGATGGATCTTAAGCATCCTGAACTGGCCAGCTATGCCAAACTTTTTGCCAAACAGGAAGAAGATCTGCTGACGCTAACCGAGATAGAAGACCATCCGGTTTCCGAAGTTGTTTCCATTTTAGATACGGCCCTACTTTGCAAAAAGAAATTTGAGGATTGTCAAGATTTTGCCAAGACTTTAAATGTGCCGATAGCTTTTGATTTACCGAAAGGAGAAGAATCGGAGTTGGCCATCTTTGATATTGCCAAGGATAAGGATGTCCTATCCTCTGAATGGGGTTTTTCGCATTTTGCAGTACCGATTGATCAGAAGTGGTTAGGTATCATCATCCAAAAACTGATGGAGTTGGCAATTCTGGTTTCATCATCTTTTGAAAAACCGGGCGTGTCCTTATCTTTAGAGAGAGACGAAAAAGAGGTGGTCATAAAATTGGCAGCAAACTCCTCAAAATTGGATGAGCAAAAATTAGCAGAATGCCTCACTCTCTACTATGGATCTTTAGGGCAGACCACAAATCTTAAGTTGGGGAGCGGTTTGGAAGGATATATTGCCAAGCTTTTAGCTGATGAGTTAAATCTTGCCCTTTCTGCTAATTGGCAAGATAATCCCCCACAAGTTATATTCAGCTTAAAATTGGCTAAAAATCCCCAACCTACTATTTCACAAATCCAAACATAGGATCAGTCAGATTAGTGTTAGGTTTGCTGCAAATCCTCTCCAGCTGCTCCTTTGAGGGAAGAAAGGTAGGTAAAATTACTCCGATGTGGGCAAATTTTACTTTAACATCTTTAGATAATTCTTCCGGGATCACGATGGTGTAAACTGGAACATCTTTGGATGGTTGAATAGTATGGATGTTATTAAGATAAAGGAAGTATCGAAATCCCACATTTTCTCCAGGGGTAGTAAAGTAACTGATACCTACACAAGGCAGACCTTTTAAATATGCATCCCATTTTATAAAATTAACCACCTCTTTCTTTTCTTGATAACCTTTATGGTAATAATCCTGAGTGATCAAAAAATGGGCATTTTTTAAAGCAATTGCTAAGAGTAGGAAAAGTGCTACCAAAGCAGCTACCCGAGAAGTCTTAAGCACGAGATAGAAATAGGACGAAACAATAAAAATAAAAATAATTTCGATATTGAAAAAGTAATATTCCGAAATAGGGGAAGAAGAAAGTGAGAAAAATACCACAACTCCCAAAATCCAAATATACAAACAAAACAGCTCCTTTAAAGTAATAATTTTTTTCCTAACTAAAAAGAGGGCTGATGAAAGAGTTAGTAAGACAAAAAAGATATTTTGGGTGATGGGGAAAGATTGAGGTGAAAAAAATAAAGTATTAATATTTTTGGTGACCATCTGCAATACTTGCTCAAATTTGTATAAGATGCTACTACCAACAATTTCTGCACCAGCAAAATTTTTAAGAAAACTGGTTGTTTGGATAAATTGATGCCTAATTTCAAACATTAGCAGAGGCAGAGAGGTCACTATTAATGCAGTAAAAAAATAAAAAACTTCTCTTATTTTGGGTAGTTTTTTGGAAAGTATTATGGCCAAAGGAGCAACTAGAAGTGGGGGAGCCAGGGCAATGTGGATGTGCCAGATTAACCCAATTAGAATACCCAAAAGAGGCAGCTGTTTAAAATTTCCTCTCACCACTGAGATTACTGTATAAAAATACCAGATGACCCAAAGATTGGTGGGGGTGGAGGGAACAACTCTTCTGTCCAGCTGGACTGTTTCCAAAAGCACTGCATATAAAAATGCTGCTATTAACCCAATTTTTGTATTAAAAAGTTTGGCAAACACCCAAAAGTAGCTGAATATAGTTAGAATACCGATAATAGTTATGGGAATAATTGCCCCAACAGGATCCATATTAGTCAACAGAAAAAAGGGGATGCTCAAATAGTAGTAAAGTGGGCCAATAAAAATTCCCGGAGCGGAAGTTTCCTGGCCGACCAATCTTAAATGCTTGTCCACTAAAACATCTTTAACAAACCATGAATACAAATCTCCATCATGGGCAAACTCAAAGCGATCAACAACAGCATAAGTTCGGAAAAATAACCCGATCAGAAGAATTACACTTAAGATTAGCAAGGTGGATTTTTTCATATAAACAATGTTAGACTACAACTCTGATGATTGTCAAAGCCATCAAGACAAGGAAGTTTTTACCGCCTAAAGACAATCTTTGGGAATTGCTTTCTACGATTCAAAACTTAGAAGAAAAATCTATTGTGGCAGTGACATCAAAGGTGGTTTCAATAGGTGAAGGTCGTTGTGTTTCAATTAAGGGAACGGATAAAGATGAGCTGATTATAGATGAATCAGATAAATATATACCAAGAGATTTAGTACCAGAAGGTTGGGTGATGCACACCATTAAAAATAATCTTTTTATTCCATCAGCCGGAATAGACGAAAGTAATGGTTTCAATTACTATATTCTCTGGCCCAAAGATCCACAAGTTTCTGCTAAAAAAATTTGGGAATTTTTAAAGAATAGATTTAACCTTGATAAGTTGGGGGTAATAATTACTGATTCACACTGTATCCCCATGAGAAGAGGATTGGTGGGGATATCCTTGGCTCATTTTGGTTTTAATCCACTGAGAGATTATAGAGGAGAGAAAGATATTTTTGGAAGAGAGATGCAGATTTCTTTAACCGACATCCCCGACTGTCTGGCCTCTGCAGCAGTTTTAGAAATGGGGGAGGGGGATGAGCAAACACCAATAGCTATAATTTCAGATATAAACTTTGTTAAATTTAGCTCCAAAATTATTGAGAGCAAAAAACCACAATCCTCCTTTATTATTGATGAAAAAGAAGACCTTTTTTACCCATTTATAAATGCCATCAAGTGGAAAAAGGGCGGAGGAGGAAAGGATCTTTAAATTGCGTTAGAACGGTAAAACTCTATTGTTCTTTTTAGGCCTTCTTCTAAAGAAATTTCTGGACTCCACCCTAATTCTTTTTTAATTTTTTCCGCTGAAGCTACCAATTCGGTAACATCTCCTTTTCTTTCGCCTTTATCATCTAAGGGAACCTTATATCCTAAAATTTCAAATATTTTATTAACTACATTAGTAACTTTTACTCCGGTTTCTGTTCCTATATTAAAAATATGTAGTCCGGATAAATTAAGCGGCAAAGTATGAGCTTTAGCTAAATCATCAATATAAATAAAATCCCTAACCTGTTCACCTTTCCAAAAAAGTGGAATAGGTGTTTTATTTAAAGCGGCCTTGACAAAATTGGGAATGGCATGGGTTTCGGGATTGTGTAACTCTCCAGGACCAAAGGGGTTAAAATACCTTAAAATAATTACATCAAAATTATAAAGTCTGTGATAAAGCATACAAAATTGTTCCATGGTAACTTTGGTGATTCCGTAAGGGTTTTCTTGCTTTCCTAATGGATCATCCTCTGTGATAGGTAATTTTTTCGGTTTTCCATAAACACAGGCAGATGAGGAAAAAATTATTTTTTTAACGCCGGAATTTTTCATTGCTTCTAAAAGATTAACTGTTCCTAAAATGTTATTTTGGGTAAACTCTATTGGTTTTTTGACAGACTCTCCCACTTCTATTAGTGAGGCCATATGGATGACAGCGTCGTGTGTTGGTAAAATTTCTGCTAATTTTTTCCGATCCAATAAATCTGCTTGAACAAATTGTGCTCTTTTATCAACTAAGTCCTGATAACCTTTGGAAAGGTTATCCAAAACTGTCACTTGATGTCCCTCACTAAGTAATAATTTATTAACATGGGAACCTATAAAACCTGCACCACCGGTAACAAGGATCTTCATTATATTTGTATCCTGCACTTTTCTCCTACAAAGAGGGAGGTAACTTTATCTTGATCATCGCCAACAATTTCAGTATCTGTTCCAATTAAAGAAGAGGATATAGGATGATCTTTAACATGATAAATTTTTACTCCACTCATCAAAACACTATTTTCTACCTTTGATTTGACTATTTCACAATCATCTCCTAAAGAAGTATAAGGTTTAATTTCTGAGTCAAATACCTTGACACGGTCGCCAATTATGACTGGACCTTGCACTTTTGAATTGACAACTTCGGAATTTTGTCCGATCACAACAGTTCCTGATATCCTAGATGATTTATCAACAGTGCCCTCTATTTGACCCTCCAGACGGTTATTTAAAATAAATTTGTTTGCCTCCAGCCAATCATCAAATTTTCCCGGATCCATCCATTTACCTTTGTATTCTATAGCATCAACTCTAAAGTTATGATCAACTAACCAATTATATGGTTCGGAGATTTCCAGCTCTCCTCTGGCTGAAGGAGTAATGGTATCTTTACCTTTGAAACACTCAAAAACATGATGGTCAAAAAAATAAAGACCGGGGATGCCAAAATCATTAGGAGGATTTTCCGGCTTTTCAATATAACGAGCAAATTTACCATTTTTATCAAAAAAAGGTACTCCCAGCCGTCTATTGTCCTCATGGTGAACCATAGTGACCAGCGCATTGGGTTTTTCTTTTTGGAAGTATTTAACAACATCAACTATACCGTCAACAAAAATATTATCACCATTGTGCATTAAAAAAGGTGATCCGGCCAGATAATCTTCGCAAACTTGGAAAATATTGGCCAGTCCTTTTGGCTCTTCTTGCAGAACATAGGTAAATTTTAAACCCCACCGGGAGCCGTCTCCCAAAAGCGCCTGTGCCTCTTCTAAGCCTCCTGGATTGTAAGTTAAGGCGATATCTTTGATGCCGGCGTTTGCTACAGTCTCAATGGGATAAAAAACTAGGGGTTTATTGGCAATTGGAATAAAGTGTTTGTTGGTGGAAAAAGTTAAGGGGCGCATTCTGGTGCCCCGTCCACCTGTTGGGATAATTGCCCTCATGTGATAAATCCTGTGAGTATTATTATAACCAAAAGGGCGGTTAAAACATACTCCAAAATAATCATACTATTTAAACTTTTGTCAAAATGATGGTAAAGATAGGCCCAAATTAGGTAAATTAGAGCGGCTGTTATCAGAAGGGAGAATGTTGACACAAAAGAATGGCGGTAAAACATCAAAAAAAGAATCAGTAAAATAAAGCCTGAGATAAAAATTGAGTTGAGGATGGCATGTTTCTTAATAGCTCTCATAAGATACTTCCTCCATTACTGGTAATTAAGGCAGCTGCGCTGATTGCCAAAAGACTCATATGAGCAATGTGATTTGAGCTAATTCTAAATACACCTCTTTTATACAAAACCAAAATGTCCAATGTTAAAATCACAAAAATAAATCCAATAAGTAGTATTCCTGAGGTTTTGAAAAATAGATAAGGGTTAAGTATGGGTTGGACGGATGATAGTTGACTTGTTAAAGAGACAAGCTGGAAAGGTTTAGCAGATTTTTGTTCATATTCTTGATTTGATAGGTTTATTTTCTGCCCCGAGACAGTCATCTCTGCTCTGCTTGCGGGTTGAGGGACTTCTGCTACAGTTTCTGTTGATGGTTGGGTAGTTTCTGCTTTGGCTAACAGTTGAGTTGGTGTGCCAAACATTTGCACCACTAAAGTTGTTCTCTGTCCGTCTAAGATCCCGTCAACCACAGCAACACCTATTTCTCGATATTTTGAGGAAAGTAAATTGTCTTTATGAGAAGGAGAGTTCATCCAGGCAGTTACCACATCCTCGGATGTGGAGAAGTTTTTGGCCAGATTTTCACCGGCGTAGCTGAATTTGTATCCTGTTCCCAAAATGAAGTCCCAGGGGGACTTCCCGGAAGGGGCAAAATGAGCCCAGTAGTTTTCGGAAAACATGTTTTGTGCCTTGGCGGCGGCTGCTTGATCTAAAGCAGAATTTTCAGCTATTAGGTTTAAGCCTGCTTTGGTTCTTTCTGCGTTCGTCAGCTCAATCACTCTTTGCTTGTCAATATTTGAGGTAACCCCTAAAACTCCTGGTTTGGTGTAATTTATAATGGAAAAAGAAACCTGAAGCAGGATGAAAAAAAGCACGTAAATGAGGATAGCTTCCCAGGAAATTAGGTGGGCTTTTTTGTGTGTATCTTTGTGTGGTAAAAAGAAATTCTGCCAAGCCATACTCTTAGTATAGCAAATTTGTTTCTATCTTCTTACCGTTAACAGGAATGCCTAAAGCAAATCCTAAGGCATTAGCTACAGAAACCCCAACTCTAAGTCCCGTGAAAGACCCCGGCCCTGTTTCTACTTCTATCTCTTCAAGATCCTCTGGTTTTAAGTCTTTAGTCTTGAGTATTCTGTCAATCAAAGGCAAAAGCACTTGTGATCCGTATTCATTTTGCTTTGATAAGGATTTAACAACTTTCCCATCTTTTTTAAGAGAAACTTTAATTTGCTTTCGATCTTTGGTATCAATATGCAAAATCATAGGCAAATTTTAACACAATCAGCTATAATTCTTCTCATATGGAAGAAATTCAGGCTAAATTAAAAGATTTAAAAGAAAGGTTTAAAAAGATTTCTGATCAAATTGATCAGGACAGCCTGCGTGGGGAAATAAGGGAGATTGAAACCCGGACTATGAAAGAAGGGTTTTGGACAGACCAAAAACAGTCTGCAGCAATCAGTCGTCAGCTATCAGATAAACAGAAAACATTGGAAACCATAGAGCATCTGGAAACCAGAATTAATAATTCCCTGGAAATATCCGAAGAGTCCTCTATGGAGGAAGATTTAAAAAAAGAAATCAAAGAGCTGGAAGGTATTTTAGACACATTTGAATTTAAACTTTTTTTATCTAATCCCCATGATGAATCTGAGGCAATTTTATCTGTTCACTCAGGAGCCGGAGGAGTAGAGGCAATGGATTGGACAGCCATGCTAGTCAGAATGTATCAAAGATATTTTGAAAAAAAAGGCTGGAAATATGAAGTTACAGATGAAATACCGGGTGATGAAGCAGGATTTAAAGAGGTTTCTATGATAATTCATGAGAGTTTAGCTTATGGATACTTAAAAGGCGAGAAGGGTACACACAGGTTGGTCAGACAATCTCCCTTTAATGCAGATAATTTAAGGCAGACCTCTTTTGCTTTAGTTGAGGTTTTGCCGGTGATCTCAGAGCAGGAGGTTAAGATAGATGAGAAGGATGTAGAATTTGCAGCTTTCAGATCATCTGGGGCCGGTGGACAAAATGTCAATAAGGTCTCAACAGCAGTCAGATTAAGACATATCCCCACAGGTTTGGTGGTGAGTGCCCAGACAGAAAGATCCCAGCTGCAAAACAGGGAAAATGCATTGAAAATGCTTACTGCCAAGCTTTGGGTCCTTCGACAGGCTCAGGATAAAAAAATGATTGAAGAGCTGAAGGGGGGTGCGACTCAAGCTTCATGGGGAACTCAAATAAGATCATATGTGCTCCACCCTTACCATATGGTGAAGGATTTAAGAACCCAAGTTGAAACCTCAGATACAGAAGCTGTTTTGGATGGGGACTTAGATCAGTTCATTGAGGCTGAAGTCAGAAAGTTGTGATGGCTGGATCCCGATTAGATCGGGGTAGACAAATTAGCAATTTATAGTTATCATATAGAGGAGATGGAAAATAATGCCCAACCGCAGGAAGAAATAACCAAACATCTTTGGACCAGACATCTTTGGAGTTCGTCTCATCCCCTCAGACCTCTTGTAATCATTACGGTGATAGCGGTAGTTTTGGGGACAGTCACAGGTTTCATAATGGTTAACAAAGGATCCACAGGGAAAGCTTTAGAAGAAGGTAGTTCATCCACTACCAAAGCTGCCAGCCAGGACAGTAGAACTTTTAGGGATTTTGCGGAAGGCGTTATTAAGTTAAAACCCACCCCCGAAGAACCGACTGAATATACGGAGGGGACACACATTCTGGAAAGAGAAGGAGCAGTGCCGGTGGCTTTAACTTCATCTGTGGTGGATTTAGCATTATTTGAGGGTAAGAAGGTGAAAGTTTACGGAGAAACTCAAAAAGCTTTAAAAGAAGGTTGGTTAATGGATGTCGGTAAGGTTGAAGAAATACAGACGAAATGATTGTCTTCGAAAACGTCTCAAAGAAATTTGATTCTATGCTAGCTCTGGATGATATTTCCTTAGAGATTAAACAGGGAGAATTTGTTTTTATTGTCGGCCCCTCAGGTGCAGGAAAATCCACGCTACTGAGAATTTTAACTCACGAACTTTTGCCTTCAGCGGGAAAAGCAATGATAAACAATAAAGATATTACTAAGCTTAAAGAGGGGGAGATACCTTCTTTGAGAAGAAAAATAGGATTTGTTTTTCAGGATTTTAAACTGTTGGATGACAGAACAGTTTTTGAAAATGTGGCTTTAACTTTGGAGGTTTTAGGTAAAGGGGATGAGGAAATTAAGAAAATGGTGGAACATACTTTAAAGTTGGTGGAAATTTGGGACAAAAGAAATTTATTTCCCAGACAACTGTCAGGCGGTGAGGCTCAAAGAACGGCCATTGCCAGGGCAGTGGTGGGCAAACCGGATATTTTACTGGCTGATGAACCAACCGGAGATTTAGACCCCAAAACCGCCTGGGGTGTGATTCAGCTTCTTAATGAGATTAATTCCTGGGGAACCACCATTGTGATGGCCACCCACAATAGAGAGATTGTTAACACGCTCAAAAAAAGAGTGGTAATTCTCAGAAAGGGAAAGAAGATATCCGATTCGAAGGAAGGTAAGTATGAAGAGGATAATTGAATTTACCAAAAGAAATATCAGGAGAACTCCCTATCAGGCTATCGCAGCGTCAATGGTGATGTTTTTGACATTTTTTGCCCTTTTGACTTTTATTTTACTGGCAGCGGGATCACAAAAAACTTTAGTTTATTTTGAAAGCAGACCGCAAGTGATAGTTTTTTTTAAAGACGGGGTAGATAATCAAGACATTGCTGCCTTAGACGAAGCTTTGAAAAAAGATCCTCGCGTCTCTGCCACTAAATATGTTTCCAAAGAAGATGCTTTAAAAAAGTATCAGGAGGACAACAAGGACGAGCCGTTTCTGCTAGAGCTTGTTTCAGCCAGTATCTTGCCTGCTTCTTTGGAGATTTCTACCAAAACGCCTGAGGATTTAGCTCCTATCTCAGAGGTATTGAGCAAAGAGCCGGCAGTTGAGCAGGTGTTTATACCTAAGGATGTGATTGAAAGGTTGACGTCAATTACCAGAATTATCAGGATTGTGGGTGGAACCACCGTGGCATTTTTGATGGTTTTTGCCACACTGGTAATTTTGATGATTATCGGTTTCAAAATCAGACTTAAACGAGGAGAGATTGAGATTATGAGATTGATTGGCGCTTCGCCCGCTTTTATCAGGAACCCATTTATTTTGGAAGGACTGTTTTACGGAGTGGTTGGTGCGCTCTTGGCTTGGGTAGTATCATATGGGTTACTTTGGTACTTCACCCCTTATCTGAAGGATTATTTTAAGGAGGTTAAACTTTTACCGGTTGACCCCATCTTTATGTCGGGACTTTTGGGAGTGATCCTCTTGGCTGCTTGTTTTGTGGGAGCATTAGGATCATACGGAGCTGTCAGGAGATATTTAAAAATTTAGTATTAAGTATTATGTATGTCAATGATGAAGATTATCCGTATAGTTCTAATTCTTCTTGTATTCTTAATCCTTAGTTCCACATTCTTTACCCCACCTGTTTTTGCCCAAACTGCTGATGAGTTGACTAAACAAATCGAGGAAAAAAGAACTGAAATAGAAAAGCTGGAAACTCATCTGGAAGACACCAGAAGAACGGAGAAGACCCTAAAATCCCAGTTGGATTATATTGATTCTCAAGTTAAAGTTACCCAATTAAAGATAGAAGAAACAACTTTAAAAATAGAAAAATTAAAAAGGGAGATTTCCGATTTATCTTCCAGGATCAACCGCATTTCGATCTCTTTAGATACTTTATCCCAGATTCTTTTAAAAAGGATTACCGCCACTTATAAATTCTCCAGTACCATTTCAGATATAGATTTACTTTTTTCATCAAAGGGCTTTTCGGATTTAATAGAGAAATTGAAATATATCCAGGTAGCCCAAGTTTATGACAAGAAAAAGCTATACGAGCTTCATGCTACCAAAGTGGCCTATGATGAGCAGAAACAAGATAAACAAACCAGACAACAAGAAGCGGAAAAGTTAAATAAACAGCTGGAAACATATCAAAAACAACTTGATCAGCAAAAAAAAGATAAAGAAGAACTTTTAAAAATTACCAGAAATGATGAAGCCAGATATCAGGGATTGATTGCTCAACTTCAGGCAGAAATTAACTCAATTGCACAGGCAATTTCAAATGTCGGGCCAAAAATTGGACCGGTCTCCAAAGGTCAAACAATTGCTGCCATGGGAAGTACGGGTTGCTCCACAGGACCACACCTTCACTTTGAAGTTTACGAAAATGCAGAAGTAAAAAATAATGCTATTGTCATCAAAGGAACAAATACTAGACCAAGTCCAGTTAATCCCCATAATTATCTTGATAGTGGCAAATTAGGTTCTCCTCTACAAGGATACCCACCTGGAGATACAATAATTACAACAGCATTTGGTGTGTACTATATTCCAAACTTCCCACCCCATACTGGTTTAGATATTGCACCAAACGGTGGAGGAGGGTTAGGCAGAGCTATTTATGCCGCGGACAAAGGGATTGCTTACTCAACATCTGCTACGTGTAGTTGCTATGTTAAGAATTCCTGTACCGGTCAAATGATGAGCGGTGGGAGTGCTATGGGTAAAGGCGTGGTTATAGATCATGAAAATGGGATAGTGACTCTTTACTGGCATATACTTTAAATGGAGTAAATTTGGGGACTTGTTTTGGGTCAGCTTTAGAGATAAGATCCAATAAATCCTGCCTCATGGCAGATGTTTTTCAAATTTCTTTACTCAGCATTATTTAGTTTACTGATCTTTCTATTTCCACAAGCTGTTTTTGCTGGGGAACCACCCCAGTTATCTTCTCCTTCAGATGGTTCAACAGTGACTTCATCAAAATTAGAATGGCAAATACCATCTTATACACTTTATGCTGGAAATAATTTTAGAGTTCAAGTAGATGATGATCCTGCTTTTTCCTCTTTAAATAAAGATTATTATACTGATAATACCTACTACACACCTACTTTAACTGAAGGAGTTTGGAACTGGAGAGTTAAAGCAAAAAATGCAGATGGGGTCTGGAGTGATTGGAGCAGTATTTGGTCATTCACTTTATCATTTAATACATCCACTCCCAGCCCTTCTCCCACGGAAAATCCCGTTCCGACTCCATCATCCACTCCCACCCCAACCTCTTCATCAACTTCTGCGTTTATAATTTCCGGTATTCCTTCCCAGATAAATTCTGATCAGTCATTTAACGTCACAGTTAATCTAACTTTACCAAACAATCCAGGTACACAATTTTATTTAAAAGGAGCATTTAAAAAAGCTGACGGTTCGAATTATTTTGGATATACTTTAGTTTCCGGAAGTTGGGTTAAAAATGGTTCCAGTTATTCATCTCAATATCCAATTACTACAGACTCAGCGGGAAGTTGGTCAGGAAATTTAGAAGTAAAAGGAGACAGTGAGGACTCGGGTTTTGAGGGGACAGGTGATTACAAATTTAGGGTGGGCAGATATACCTCATCCGGTTCCGGACCGACATGGAGTAATGAGTTATCAATTAAAATAGTGGGTATCATAAATTCAGACAGTGATAGTCAAAGTAGTCAGGGAAACGCACAATCAATAAAGAAAGTCACCAGTAGCCCCACACCTTCAGCCTCTAAAAATAGCAGCCTAAGTGGTTCGATTTTTAAAACTGTCTCTGATGCTACTGTTGCAGCTGCTTCAATAGAACCAACTGCTTCATCGGTGACAGAGAATAAACCGGATAGACAGATTAACTCTATCCCGTGGATTGGCGGGTTTTTAGTTCTCTCTGGAATATCATCCCTGGGATTTATATACTTAAAAAAGAGAAAGATACATGGGTCAATTCATAACCAGATCTGATAAAGAGACTAGACAGTTAGCAAAAAAACTTGCCAAAGAGAGAAGATATAAGGTGGTTGGTTTAGTTGGGGAGCTGGGTGCAGGTAAAACCACTTTTGTTCAGGGGTTTGCCCAAGGGTTAGGGATTAAAGAAAAAATAATTTCCCCCACCTTTGTATTAATCAGACAACACAAAATTCCCAAGTCTAAAAAGACGCTTTTTCATATAGACTTGTATAGATTGGAGATGGAGAGAGAATTTGAAGATTTGGGACTTAAAGAGATTTTGCAAAATCCAGAGGCGGTGGTGGTGATTGAGTGGGCCGAGAAGATAAAATCCATTCTTCCAAAGATAGCTGCATTGATTTATTTTAAAAAATTAGATGATCACCAAAGAAAAATTACTATTAAAACTCTTTCCTAATGTCCACCTCCAATGGTCCTACCATTCCTTTTTTGATAAGTAGAATATGATCAAAATCATCTTCCCAGGCCCTTCTCATCTTGATTCTATCTGGTTCTTTGATTAAAAATACTAATCCCTGGTAATTTGTTTTTGAACCGATAAATTTCTCTTTATTGGAAATATATTGAGGAATATTTGGTGAATAAGCATATTCATAAGGGATATAGCCATAAATTTTGCGGCCATACCACCAAAATAGATATTGGTAAGGATAATCATAAACAGAGGGTAAATAAGTATAAGCTTTGAAATTTTGCCCATTAGCGAATTTATAGACATAATCTATGGCAGCTATTTCATTTTTATATAATGAGGGGTCCATATTTGGTTTCCCAAAATCTAATAAAAAGAATTTAGAGATGTTTGATAAAGAGTAAAAGATTAAAAATAATGATAAGGTCAACCCGATAATTTTTCCAAAAAAATTAAATTCCCAAAGCTTCTTTATCTGGAAGCCAATTAAAAGGATTAATATTGCTGCCACCCCACCCAGATGCCAAGGGTTAACAGTTACCGGAATAAAAACATATAAAATAAATGGAATTAGTATATATACAACACTAGCTATTATTAAATCATTCTTTCTAATTTGTTTAAAAAATTTGGTAATAATTGGAATAAACAGTAAAAGAATAATAATTGTTAAATTTTTGCGATTCATTAAAGTTGCACTAAATACATTAAAAAAGCTGTCTGTGATAGTTTGGAATCTGGTGAAGAGATTGTAAGAAGTAGATGTTCCCTGAGAAAGATAATTAATTACAGATTTAGTCATTATAAAGTTATGTCTTATATCAAAAAGCAGTTGGGGTAGTAAACATAAAATAAAAAATAATAAACCAATCCAAAAACTACTACTTTTAAGAAGTGTTAATTTGTTGGTAAATAATATGGAAACAAAAATAATCATTGGTATAAATACCCCAAAATTCATTTCAAAGTTGAAAAACAATCCACCTAAAAAGAAAGTAAGAATGGAGAATATTAATTTGTTTGTTTGGAGATATTTAAAAAGCAAATAAATAAAAAGTGGTGAAAGTAGAGTCAGGGGATTTGGATTAAAAGCATAAACAGTTGCTAAAGATATGTAATCAGATGCAACCCACACCAATCCGATGAGGATTATCAAAATCTTTCCAAAGTTAGAAACCATCTTCAGAAGGAAAAATCCGCCAATAGCCCAAAGAATAATCTGTAAAATAATGGTGGAATATGGATTACCATCCGACACAACATATGGAATAGCTAGTAGATAGTACCAGGCAGGGCCATTATAAAAACCCTCAATTGCCGAGGTAGGTCCTGTCAGTCTAATTTTTTTTAACTCTACCATTTCCCTGACGTCAACCAGATCTCTGGCATTGTCCATGTTAAAAAGAAAATTACCGCCAGAGGTCATAATCAACTTATAAATAATTCCCAGTAGCAAGATAATTAGAATTAGTCTACTGTTTGTCATTTTGGCACTCTTTTTTCCAATGTTAAACCATTAAAATTAATGCTCTCTACTAGCTTGGTTTTACTATCTTCAGTAGAGATTTCCTCATTATAAAAATTTTCAGGAATGCCAATATGTGGCTCTCTTATGAAAAAGGAAATAGGTAAGAGTTTGCTAATTTTTTTCAAATCATCAGCTCCTAACAATCCGATTTGATCTCTGCCATAGAAATAAGGTAAGTAACCATATTTCTTAAGTCCATACCATGAATATAAATAGGCCCAGGTGGTATTTGTCCAAAGAGGAAGGGTTAAAGTATTTATAGAAAATTGTTCGCCCCCAGCTTCCTGATAAGTTTTGTCAACTAAGCTAAGCTGATTTTTTAAAAGCATTTCCTTCGGGATAACCAGGATTACTTGACCATTTGGGTTAATTTTAAAAATCATATACAAGTTAGAAAGTAAAATAAATGAAAGTAATATTAAGGTTAATTTTCTATCTCTCTTAAAAATAGTTTGCAAAAGAAGAGAAACACCTAAAATTGCCGGGACTACCATACCGACTGTAGTATATGAAGCATTTTGTCCTCCAAATAAAAATATTGGAATATAACAAAGTAAGGTAAATAAAATAAATTTGTATGAGTTTTTTTCTGAATTAGACTGGACCTTACTAAAGAAAGATTTTTTTATTAAAAGTATCAACACACTCAATCCTAAAATACCTCCCACTAAAACATTGAGTGGGAAAAAATTATTGATAAATAAATCACCAAACCTGTTTATATAAATAAACAAAAAGTCTGTAAATTTTATACGAAAACTAATATCCCCACTTTGACTTACTGATAAAAATCCCTGTATAACTTGTGTGAATGTATTGAATTTAACCATAGAGACTAAAAATGTACTCATAACAATTAGAAGAATAACAAGAGATAAAATGAGTTCTGCAAGTTTAAATTTAATTCTAAAAAAATATTTAAAAATTAAGATGACTACAAATAAAAATATCAGGAAAAATTCAAGCTGAGCAGAAAGAGAAGCAAATAAAACTGATAGTGGTAGTCCCCATTTATTTCCTTTTTGCCAAATTCTTAAACATAAGAAAAACATAGAGATTGTCAAGATAGCAGGAGAAGGGTTTGAAAGCCATAAAGCATATTGAGTTGCCTCAAATGAGAAAACAAAAAGTGTAGCTGAAATAGTTGCCCAAAGTGTAGATCTGAATAAATCTTTAGCAAGGAAAAAAATAGGAATTATAGTTAAACTATTAAGAAGAGCCATGAAGACTGCAGCAAATCTGGGATCCCCACCCCCTATACCATAAGGTAAAGACAGAAGATAAAAATATAAAACACCACTATATAAACCCGGCTGGGTAGTTGGCGGGCCTTGAACTTTTAAGTCACGATCTTTCCAGATAGTTTGTGCCTCATATGCATCCCTGGCCATATCGTAGTGAAAAGAAATTCTATTATCTGAAACAAAAAGAATTCTGATGACAAATGAGAGGATTATGAGAAATACAATGATTTTCACTTTGGTTCTAATCTATCATGTATGCTAAAATGATGCCAGATATGAAAATTTTAGTGACAGGCGGAGCCGGATTTATTGGTTCAAATTTTATCCACTATTGGTTAAAAAATCATTCAGACGATCAGATTATAAATCTTGATGCCCTCACATATGCTGGGCATTTAGAATCTTTAAAAGATTTAGAAAGTAGTCCCAATTATCAATTTATCAAAGGGGATATTACCAGTGCTGATGATGTAAAAAAGGCCATCAGCGGGGTGGATGTGGTGGTTCATTTTGCGGCAGAATCTCATGTTGACAGATCAGTAATAGATCCTTTGCTTTTTGTCAAAACCAATATTTTGGGAACAGCCCTGCTTTTGGAAGCAGCACTTGATGCAAAGTTAAAAAGATTTCATCATGTCTCAACAGACGAGGTATTTGGACAGTTGGGTCCTGACGATGCTCCTTTTAATGAGGCCACCCCTTATTCACCAAGAACACCTTATGCTGCATCAAAGGCAGGCTCCGATCATTTAGTTAGGGCTTATTACCAAACTTATGGTTTGCCGGTGACAATTACCAACTGTTCCAACAATTTCGGTCCCTATCAAGATCCCGAAAAATTAATCCCCCGTTTTATCACCAATCTAGTTGCAGGGCAAAAAGTTCCCTTAATGGGACAGGGAGAAAATATCAGGGATTGGTTGTATGTTGATGATCACTCAAGGGCAATTGAGACAGTTTTGCAAAAAGGGAAAGCGGGAGAAACTTATTGTGTGGGTGGTGAGGAAAAATCCAATTTAGAGGTGACAAAAAAAATATTACAACTTTTAGGGAAGGATGAAAGCTTAGTAGAGCATGTTGAACACCGGCTGGGCCATGATTTTAGATATGCAATAGATTCTACTAAATTAGAACAACTGGGGTGGCAGGTGGAGCATAGTTTTGATGAATGGTTAAAAAAAACAGTCGAATGGTATAAAGAAAACGAGTGGTGGTGGAAACCTCTTAAAAAGGGTCGACCAAATGTAGATAGAAGTGCCCAAAAAAGATATGAATAATCAAAGCATCAAAACAACTTCAATTCCCGGGCTGTTAATTTTAGAGCGGCCCATTTTTAAAGATGACAGAGGTTTTTTTCGGGAAATTTTCCGCGCTGATGCATTAGAGAAAGTGGGCGGCATTAGATTTGAAGGTGTTCAGATGAATCATTCTCACTCAGAAGCAAAAGTGTTAAGAGGCATTCACGGCGAAAGATGGAATAAAATTGTCTATCCTTTAAATGGAGAGGTGTTTGTGGCCATTGTGGATATTAGAGAAGAATCTCCCGGCTTTGGTAAGGTGGAGACTTTTACCATAGACGATGATTATAGATTTGGTCTTTTTATTCCCAGTGGTTTGGCTAATTCTTTGTGTGTGATATCAGATACTGCGGTTGATTACATTTATCTGGTTGATGCCTACTGGGATGGAACAGATACCAGGGCTATTGCCTGGGATGATCCTGATTTGGCAATCGAGTGGCCCATTAAAGATCCGATCATCTCAGAAAGAGATAAAAATAATCCCACGCTACGCGATCTGTTCCCGGAGAAATTCAAATGAAAATATTAGCTTTTGGTGGCAATGGTTTGGTTGGATCACGTTTTATAAATTTGCATAATCAGCATTTAGATATTCGATCTCCTAACACTGATCAAGTAGACATTCTTGGTAAAAGTGAGACAGAAGATGTGGTAAAAAGTTTTCAGCCCGATGTGGTCATTAATTTTGCCGCCTACACAGATGTTCAAGAAGCAGAGGAACAAAAGGGAGATCAGGGGGGGTCATGTTATCAAATAAATGTGATCGGGGCAAAAAATGTGGCAGAGGTATGTAAAGAGGTTGGCACTTATCTAATTCAGATCTCCACAGATTATGTGTTTGATGGCCAAAAGGAAGATGCACCTTACGAAGAGGAGGATCAACCAGATCCAAAAAATTGGTATGGTCAAACCAAATTTTGGGGTGAACAAGAGGTTTTACAGAGCGGTTGCAACTTCACTTTAGTTCGCATATCGATGCCCTTTTCCGCTCACCATGAACTCAAAAAAGATATTGCCAGATTTTTTTTGGAGCAGCTTAAAAATGGTCACCAAATTCATGCCATTACAGACGAAAAGGTGACCCCGGTTTTGGTTGATGATGTGGCAAATGCCTTACATGAGTTAATTAAAAAAAAATCCGGGGGAATATATCATGTGGTCTCAACCAGCTGGACTACGCCATTTGAGTTTGCCAATTTGATTGCCAAAGCTTTTGATTTAGATCAGTCTTTAATCAAACCAATCAGTTTAGATCAGTATAACCAAAATAAAAAGGCTAAAATCTTAAGATATTCATGGCTTGACCCTACAAAATTTACTTCTGAGCTAGGAGAAAATATACTGCACACAGTTGAGGAAAGTGTAAATCTTTTTAAGAAACAGGTTGATCACGATCAGTTTACATGATCGTGGTTGACCCCGATTAAATCGGGGTTGACGCATCTATTAGCATCAGCTATAGTAGATCAATTATGGCATCTAAAAAAGCTTTTATTACCGGGATTTCCGGACAAGACGGATCGTATTTGACAGAGTTTTTATTGGATAAAGGATACGAGGTGGCAGGGTTAGTGAGAAGGAGCGCCACCGGCGATTTGGGAAATGTGGAGGCAGTTAAAGAGCAGATCAAGATTTATTATGGTGACTTACAATCTCCCGAATCGATAGCCTTAGCACTTTTGGATTTTAAGCCTGATGAAATATATAATCTGGCATCTTTATCCTCTCCTTTTGCATCCTTCTCGGACAAACTGGGATCGATCATGATAACAGGAGTGGGTGCTTTGCATGTTTTTGAAAGAGCGAAGCTGATAGTACCTGACGCAAAAGTTTATCAGGCTTCAACTTCGGAAATGTTTGGGGTTCCAAAAGCAGTACCTCAAAATGAGGATACCCCCTTCAGTCCCGCCAATCCCTATGCTGCTGCCAAAGAGTTTGCCCATCGGATGGCGGTAATTTCCAGAAAAGATAGTAAACAGCCTCAATATATTGCCTGTGGGATTCTTTTTAATCACGAAAGTCCGCGCCGCGGCTTAAATTTTGTCACCAGAAAAATTACTGCCGCAGTGGCTTGCATAAAGAATAACAAGAAGGAAGGGATCCCCTTAAACGAGAAAGGTGAGCCTATTGTTCAAAATGGAAAATTAAAGCTGGGAGATTTGGAGGCCAAAAGGGATTGGGGTTATGCCCCTGATTATATAGAAGCTATGTGGATGATGATGCAGCTTGGTAAGGCTGATGATTTTGTGATAGCAACAGGTGAAACGCATACTGTTAAAGAATTCGCCCAAGAAGCATTCGCAGTAGTAGATTTAAACTGGCAAGATTTTGTTGAGACATCTCCCAATTTTGTGCCACCTGTTCAAACAGGTCCTTTAATGGGTGATGCCTCGAAAGCCAAAAAAGTTTTAAAATGGCAACCAAAGACCAAATTTAAAGACCTGATTAAAATTATGGTCCATGCGGATTTAGCTAAATTTTCTTGATGAAACGTGTCGCAGTTGTACTCCCCACCTATAACGAAAAAGCCAACATAGAAAAAACCATCGAAAAAGTTTTGGAACAGGGGAAAAATTTGCCGGGATGGGAAATTGAAATTGTAGTTTCGGATGATATTAGGAGTTCGGATGGGACAGATGAAATTGTTAAGCGCCTCTCCTTAAAAAACAAAACAATTCATTTGCTAAAAGCTCAATCGGGATTAGGAGTTGGTTTAATTGAAGGACATCAGTATGCCGCTTTGCATCTGAAACCGGATGTCCTGGCTCAAATGGATGCTGACGGACAAGTTAATGCAGATGTGCTGGTTAGATTGGTTAAAGCAGTAGATGATGGGTATGATTTGGCTATTGGCTCAAGATTTGTTGAGGGTGGTGAAAACCAACTGACTTTCGGTAGGAAACTTTTTACTTATGGGGCATCGCTTTTTTGCCGTTTTTTGATGGGCCCTTCGGATATAAGTGAATTTACCAATTCGGCCCGGGCTTTTACTCCCGAACTTTTCCAAAAAATTAATTTAAAAAGGTTGCCTTGGAGAGAACCTACCTTTATTGTCCAACCGGCTTTTTTACACGAGGCGATTTTGGCGGGAGCTAAATATAAAGAGGTTCCTTTAGTATTTAAAAATAGACTGGAGGGGTATTCGAAAAATAAAGTCTTTAATTATACTTATGATGTTATTGCCTATTGTCTGGATGTCAGATTGAAAAAATGGGGGATAAATTTTCCGCTTTACAAAGTCTCAAGACGGGCCAAAACTCCGGTTAAGTTTGGGTTGGTGGGATTTACCGGAACTGTAGTTGATTTTATCTTTTATAAAATTTTCATAATTTATTTAGGTTTTCCTCCGGCCACTTCCAAAGGATTTTCCGCAGAAATTGCCATTATCAATAATTTTTTTCTGAATAATTTTTGGACTTTTAGATATAGAAAAACCAAAACCAGTCTTTGGCAAAAATTGGGAATTTTTAATATGGTTAGTTTGGGAGGACTAGTGATTGCAGTCTTAATTGTTAAATTTTTGCATTTGACATATGGTGATGGGTTTGTAGATTTAGGATTTAGAAAAGTAGCTTTTAATAATTTTTATTTCTTTGCCACTATTCCGCCGGTGATGCTTTGGAATTTCACCATGAACCATTTTATTACCTGGAGAAACCAGGATGACTAAATAATCATCCTGCTTTTTGCTTCGCAAAAAGAGCAAGAGGATTAGTTAAAAAACTCAAGATTAGGGATTGGGGCTATATTTTGGAGGATAAAGTTTTGGGCGTAGAGATAAATTGCCAATATTATAATAGGTAAGATTATTTTAAATTCTTTAGAGGTTAAAATTTTTTCAAAAGCAATTATGACAAACGGTGTAACCGGCAGAAGGTAGCGACTGATGTCCCTGTGGGCAATTAAGGTGGCAGCCGCCAAATATGTTAAGACAAAAAATGCCATAGGATATAGCTTTTGTTTCCATAACATCACCCCTCCCAAAAATCCCAGTATAAATATATAAACTATATCCTCCAGCCAAATATCTCCCACCCAAAATTGGTTAATATTAAATACCTGAAAAGGCGGGAAAGTTAGATGGATATTATCTCCACTTTTAAAATAGGCCCAAAAATCCTGATAAGTAAATGAATACCATATAAAGATAGCCAAAAGTCCAATTGGAATTAAAATTAAGGATGAGTATTTTAAGTGATCAAGCCAGGCTTTTTGGAAACTGATTACTTTAGTTTGTAAATACAGTTTCCAGTGAACATATAATAGTGAAGCTACAAAAAGCAAAATTCCTGGTGGTCTGGTGATTTGTGCTAATGCCCCCATCGCTCCAGCCGAAAACATGAATAAAAATTTTTGTGTATGTTCAAATTTCATCACAAAATAGATGGCAGTAATAATTAGGAAAATAAAAGTAGGTTCTGATGATCCGACTGAGTGGACGATTAACCAGCGAGCCGGCAGTATTAAGAATACAAATGTTAGAAATAATGGGTAAGCAGTTAACCTAAAATCTCTGACCAAAAAGTAGAAAGCCCAAGCTGCTAGAACGGTAGAAAGGATGGAAACAACCAGCATGGATTTTAGATAGCCCAAAAATGGAGCAAAGATAGCAATCAATATGGAATATCCGGGGAAATGGGAAGCAAAATAATTGGCTGGTAGTGATTGTGGTAAAGTAGCGATGATTTGGGGATCATAGAATGATTTGGCAATCACCACATACTCTAATCCATCAAAATTTCTATAGATGGTTGAGAATCCTTCTTTAAAGGATAATCCCCACAAGTTTGGTAAGGCTAAAAGATGAGGCAGCCAAATAAGAAAAATAGATATGAGTGTAAAAGTAGTAATTATCAGTAGATCTTTGATTGTTTTGTGCATAATTTGATGTTAGCATATTACCATGCCTATTAAAAATCTGTCAGTTTTCTTTCCCTTATATAATGAGGAAGGAAATGTTAGGCAAGCTGTAGAAAAATGTGAGAAGGTTTTAAAAAAACTTAAGATTGATTATGAGATTCTGCTGATTGACGATGGTTCCAAAGATAACACCGCCAAAATTGTCGATCAGATTGCCAAAGAAAATAGTCATGTTCAAGCAATCCACCATCAGAAAAACTTAGGATATGGTGAGGCTTTAAAGTCCGGTTTCTATAATGCTAAGTATGAAGTGATAGTTTATACGGACGGGGATGGGCAATTTGATTTTTCCGAGGTGGAAAAATTTTTGAAAGAAATCGAGACTAATGATCTGGTGATTGGTTACAGAATCAAAAGACAAGACCCCTTTTTTAGAATTCTTTTCAAAAAAGGCTGGCAGTTATCTCTTTGGACATTTTTTGGATTAACCCTAAAAGATGTAGATTGTGGTTTTAAGATGATTCGGAGGGAGGTTTTGGAAAAAATACCGCATCTTGAGTCTCAAAGGGGAGCAATGATTAATGCCGAGATTGCTATTAAGGCTAAAAAGGGCGGATTTAACATTGCTCAGGTGGGTGTAAATCATTATCCCAGACTTTCGGGGAAACCGACCGGGGCAAATCTGAATGTAATCTTAAGATCCTTTTTGGATCTTTTCAGACTTTGGTGGAAATTAAAGGATCAAAAGCATCTTTTTGTATTGTTATTAGCCGTGCTACTTTTGGCTGCCTTTTTAAGATTTTACAAACTGGATGAATATATGACTTTTCTGGGTGATGAAGGAAGAGATGCACTGATTGTCAAAGATATCCTAACAGGAGTCAATTTTCCTTTAATAGGTCCTCCCACCTCTGTTGGTAATATTTATTTAGGGCCTTTGTATTACTACATGATGGCTATTCCCATGGGAATTTTTTACCTTAACCCAGTGGCAGCTGCCGGCATGAATGCTTTAATTGGGGTTTTGACAGTGGGGTTAATTTATTATTTAGGGAAAGTTTGGTTTGGTAGAGTGGCCGGATTAATAGCTGCATTCCTTTATGCCATCTCCCCTGTGGCCATTACTTATTCCCGATCTTCCTGGAATCCCAATCCGGCTCCTTTTTTTGCCTTGATTGGTTTTTTTGCGCTTTTTAGAATGCATAAAAGCGGTAATCTTTTATGGTTAATTTTGGTGGGATTATCATTTGCTGCTTCCGTGCAGATGCATTATCTGGCAATAATCTTAATTCCAGTAGGGGGTATTTTATGGCTGTATGAAATCCTTTCAAGAAGAAAAGGAGGGCATATTAAAAATTTGATTTCCGGAACAATTTTGGGGATTATTGCTTTTTTGCTTTTAATGTCTCCGCTTTTTATTTTTGATTTAAAACATGACTTTTTAAATTACAAAGCAACCGTAGGACTGCTGACTCAAAGCGGTGAGGTGGGAGGTAATTTATTTGGTAATATTTCAAGAGTTCCTTTTATCTATTCCTACAATCTGATAGGCAGATACTTGGCAGGAGGAAATGTTGTGTTGACCATAATTTTATCTGTACTGGTCATTGTTGCTTTATTTAGGAAAACTTGGTCCCAGTTTGCTCTGGGAATATGGCTGTTTGTTGGTCTGTTGGGGATATCTTTCTACCAAAGCCAAGTTTATGATCATTATTTGGGATTTATGAACCCGGCCGTCTTTTTACTTTTGGGGTCAGTATTTGCTCTAGTTAAAACTAGAACTTTGAAGGCTTTAAGTATAATTATCATAATCGTTATGTCTATTATAAATTTATCGAACAGTCCGTTAAAATCTCCCCCCAATAACCAGCTGAAAAGAACACAAGAAATAACTAAATTTATAATTGGTCAAACCAATGGTCGACCATTTAATTTTGCTCTGCTTGCCAAAAGTAATTATGATTCGGCATACCAATTTTATCTTGAAGAGTATGGTCATAAACCAAAGCAGGTGCCGTTTGAAAAGACCGATCAACTTTTTGTGGTTTGTGAGGATCAAGTTTGCGACCCAATCTATAGCCCTAAATACGAGATTGCTGCTTTTGGCTGGACTTTAGTAGATAAAATGTGGGAAGTTAATGGATTAAAAGTTTTTAAATTAGTACAGAATCCGGAGCAATTTAAATGACTAAATTATCAGTGGTGATACCGGCATACAATGAGGAAAGAAATATAAAAAAGGGCAGCTTGGATGAGGTGGCAAATTTTTTGGAAAAGTCTAAGCTAGATTATGAGGTAGTGGTAGTTGATGACGGATCGGAGGATTCCACAAAAGAGCTGGTAAAAAAATTTATTAAAAAAAATGAGAAATTTAAACTGGTAGAGAACTCACACGGAGGTAAGGCCATGGCAGTAATGACCGGTATGGAAAAGGCAACAGGAGAAATTGTGCTATTTACTGATATGGATCAGGCTACCCCGATTGATCAACTGGATAAATTTTTACCAAAATTTTCCGCCAAAGGCGGATCAGCCTCTGGCTGGGATATTGTGATTGGATCAAGACAGGGTAGAAGGGGAGCGCCACTTTTAAGGAAAATGTCTGCCTGGGGATTTTCTCTCTTGCGGGGATTAATTTTGGGACTACCTTTTAAAGATACGCAATGTGGTTTTAAAGCATTTACCAAAATTCCTATTAATAAAATTGTTCCCAAGATTAAGGGTGAGTGGGGAGTCCTGCATTTTAAGGGGGGAGCTGTTAATGCCGGGTTTGATGTGGAGCTACTTTATTTGGCCAAAAAATATGGTTTAAAAATTGCCGAGGTAGAGGTGGAGTGGAAATATGTGGATACGGAGAGGGTACAGGTCATAAAAGATGCAGCCGCTGCCATTTACGATATGTTCAGAATTAGAATAAATGATTTAAGAGGAAAATATTAATTTCCCTTAGTTTCCCACAGGATTAAATAATATTTTGTGATTCCAACTATACCTCACGAGCCTGAGCTTGCCGAATGGCCTAAACCCTACTCCCTATACCCTATCTTTAAAATGTGCTTTAATATGGGAAGGAAAATATGGATCAGGCAAAAATAAAAATTCAAGAGCTAGTTAATAAATATAGTTCAGTTCTAAATTCAAGAAGTATAAAAAAATATACCGAAGAGGAAACCAAAAAAGGATTTATTGAACCCTTATTTACAGTTCTAGGTTGGGATATTTCTAATAAAGAAGAGGTAACAGCAGAAGAGAGTCAGCTACAAGGGAGAGTTGATTATGGTTTTTATTTAAATGGAAGAATCAAATTTTATGTGGAAGCAAAATCTTTAAAAGCTGATATCCACAATGAAGATTATGCAAAACAAGCCATAAGATATTCTTGGAACAAGGGTGTAGATTGGGCGATTCTTACTGATTTTGAAAGTTTGAAAGTTTTTTACTGCCAAGACCCAACGCAGAGTTTATTCTCGAAGCTTGTTTTTGAAATAAAGTTTGATGAATTTATAGATCGACTCGATCAATTATGGTTGTTATCTAAAGAATCTTTTAACACAAATAAATTAGACGAATACGCTATACAACATGGGAAAAAATTACAAAAAATATCTGTTGGCGATCAATTATACAAACATCTTAACGAATGCAGAAAATTGCTAATTGAAAAACTAGGTGTATGGAATGGTATCAAAGATCGAAATCTGCTTGACGAGGGAGTTCAAAGATTATTGGATAGGTTAATTTTTATTAGAGTAGCTGAAGATAGAGGAATAGAACCACCTACCCTAATTCCCCTAGTAAGGGCTTGGCAAAATGATAAAAAAGGCAAAACTATTTATGAATCTATGATAGATAAGTTCAGAGAACTAGATTCAATATACAACTCAAGTTTATTTACCGAACACCCTTTTGAGAAATGGGACGAATCGCCTGGAGTTACTGAAAATGTAATAGAGATACTACAAGGAAAAGCAGGATATTACGAATACGATTTTAAAGTTATGCCGGCCGATGTTTTGGGAGCAGTTTACGAAAACTATTTAGGCCATCGATTAGCGCAATCTGAAAAGGGAGTTACTGCAGATAAAGACTCTAAAAAGAGAAAAGAACAAGGAATTTATTATACCCCCGAATTTATTGTTGACTATATAGTTAAAAATACCTTAAAACCAGTTCTGGATAGATGTAGAAGTATAGATGACATAAAGAGAATCAAAGTATTAGATCCAGCTTGTGGTTCAGGATCATTTCTTATAAAAGCTCTAGAGGTGATTAATGATAAGTATAAAGAATTTGGTAATAAGGGAGATGAATATACCAAAATAACAATTCTATTAGAAAATATTTACGGAGTTGATTTGGACGAACAAGCTATTGAAATAACAAGATTGAATCTTCTTCTAAATACATTAGAAAAGAGGATGCAGCTTCCAAAATTAGATAAAAATATCAGAAACGGTAATTCCTTGATTTCAGGAACCGAAGATGAGCTTAGGAAATATTTTGGCAAAAATTATAGAGACAAAAAACCGTTTAATTGGGAAGAAAAATTTCCAGAAGTTTTTAAACAAGGAGGATTTGATGTAATCATCGGTAACCCACCATACATCAATGCAATTCAGTTAAAAGAGATTGCTGGAGAAAATGTAAAGGATTTTTGGAAGGAAAAATTCCAATCTGCAAAGGGAACATACGATATTTACATCTTATTTTTTGAGCAAGCCCTTAAAATTTGTAGAAAAGATGGATATGTTTCCTTTATTACACCGAATAAATATTTATCCTCGCCATATGGTGAATCACTTAGAAAATTCATTGCCGATAATTTTATATTGGAAAAAATATTGAATGTATCCGATTTAAAAATATTCCTTGGTCCTTCTGTTTATCCAGTCATAACTATAATCAAAAATAATAAACCCCCGTCAAGTTATCAAATAATTACAGAGAAGGCGTTAACTGACGATTTGAGCAAAATAAAAAATGCAAAAATTGATTCAAATATTCTTAAAAAAATGCCTGAATATCTTTGGGGTCCTATATTATCTGAAAATATTAAAATAATAAACAAGGTGTTTTCAAATAATTTTTCTTTGGGAGAAGTTTCAGAAGTTCAAGCGACAAGCACCGCTGCTGAAGCGGATGAATTTTCACAATATATTGATGAGAATAAGGTAGGATTACCAATTATAAATTCAGGCACAATTGATAGATACGCAACCTCGTATGGAATGACCACTTTCAAAAATAAAGGTAAACAATTGCAGGAGCCTTACTTGGACGTATCTAAAATTGGTTATAAAAGAAAAAATTTATATAACTCACCAAAAATACTTATTGCAAAACTGGCTCTAAAAGTCGAAGGATTTCTTGATTACGGCAAGTTTGCTTCAATAAATACTAACTGTATTCATTCTCCTAAATCTGGTTCTAGCCTAGAGTACCTGGCGGCAATAGTAAATTCTAAATTGATCAGTTTCGTTTATTCTGAAATTTTTTCAGGCTTAAAAATGGGTGGGGGCTATTTTCAGTTCCAAGCTCCTCAATTGAGAGTATTACCCATTGCTAAAGCAACCGAAGACCAGCAAAGGGAGCTAATTAAGCTGGTTCACAAAATCATAAATCTTAAAAAAGTATTTCAATCAACCCCAAAGGATTCTAATAAATCATTGTCTCTTGACGAGGAAATTGAAAGAATTGATAGGAAAATAGATGAAGAAGTTTATAAACTCTACGGCTTAACGCCGGAAGAAATTGCAATTGCGAAATGGTATGCACCATGCACACCCTTAGGGTGTGTTAAGTAGTGTGGTTGTAAATCTTCGGAGGGAAATTATGAAAATTGCAATTGTGGAAGAAAATTCAAAATAGCCCTCGTATCTTGACTTTCGGGTAATTTTTGGTTTAAAGTAGAGTTTGTTATGAAAAATGATAATCAAATTATTGCTTTCCAAACTAAAAAAATCCGCCGTCATTGGGATGAAAAAAAGCAGAAGTGGTATTTTTCTGTAGTGGATATTATTTCCGCACTTACTGAAAGCGCTAACCCAACTGACTATTTGAAAAAACTGAGAAAAAGAGATTCTGAACTTGGCCACTACATAGGGACAAATTGTCCCCAGGTAGAAATGGCTTCGGAAACCGGAAAAAATAGAAAAATGTTAGCAGGAACTCCGGAGCACTTATTTAGGATTATCCAATCTATTCCAAGTAAAAAGGCCGAGCCGATAAAGCTTTGGTTGGCAAAAGTGGGTTATGAAAGAATACAAGAAGTATCTGACCCGGAAAAATCCATAAATAGAGGAAGAATAAACTGGCAAAGATTAGGCAGAAGCCAGAAATGGATTCAGCAGAGAATGATGGGTCAGGAAACCAGAAATAAGCTTACGGATTACTGGAAAACCCATGACGTCAAGAAAGAGAATGAGTATGCAATTTTGACAAATATTATTCATGAGGAATGGAGTGATTTATCAGTTAAGGACCATAGGAACCTAAAAGGGTTAAAAACAGAGAACCTACGTGACCATATGACAGAGGCAGAACTCATCTTTACGGCACTGGCAGAATTATCAACCAGGCAGATTGCCGAAAATATGCAAACAAAAGGTTTAGAAAAAAATAAAATTCCGGCCAAAAAAGGCGGACGGATTGCTAAAAATGCCAGACTGGAATTGGAACAAAGAAGTGGTAAAAAAGTTATTTCAGGGGAAAATTTTAAGCTACCAGGAAAAAACACACCTAAAAAGTTACAATAAACTTATGTCTCAATATTACAATCCAAATCGTAAGAGAAATTTATGTGATAAGGATTCAAACTTTACAAATTATTTATGAAAAAAATCTTTTTAGATATAGAAACGATTCCTGCTCACGAGAATAACCATGAAGTCCTGCGTGAAATCCACCATAAAAACTCCGAAAAAAATTCAAGAGTAGAAAAAGACTTTGAAAAATATTTAGCCCAAACTTCTTTTGATGGTGGATTTGGCCGGATTGCATGCATCTCTTATGCTATAAATGATGAACCAGTTAAGACTTTAAGCGGTGATGAAGTTGAAATTATCAAAAAATTTTGGGAAGTTGCAAAAGATATGGATTTGTTTATTGGGTTTAATATAATGGAGTTTGATTTAAGATTTATTTACCAAAGGTCAATTGTTTTACAGGTAAAACCTACAAGAGAATTAAACTTTGCAAGATACAGGAATGATCCTATATTTGATATTATGCATGAATGGAAAAAATGGAATATGACTGCTTCTATTTCTTTGGATACTCTTGCAAAAATTCTCGGATTACCAACATCAAAAGATGGTGGTATTGAAGGAAAAGATGTAGCACAAGCGTATAGGGATGGTAGGATTAATGATATTTGTGAATATTGTGAAAGAGATGTGGAATTGACCAGAAAAATCTATAAAAGAATGATATTTGAGTAGTGACTTACTCACACCGGGTGTGTGCAGAATAGGCACACCGGGATTTGTATCCTGGTATAATTTGGTTCTATGGGTGAGAGAAGGATAGAAACTCTAGAAGAACAACTTTTCCCGCCGATTTTTGGAGAAGATGGGTATTTTCCACCTGCACCTGACCCTGCAGTTTTGGAATATAGAAGATTACAAAGAAAGTGGCTGGAAACTTTTCCCAGATCGGAAGGAATAGAACCAACAGTCTCTTTATATCCACAAAAGAGGAATGGCAGGACAATGTATATTGTGGCAAAAGAAGTTATAATTTCTGAATGATATGAGAAAAAAATGGTTAGGATATGTCACTAAACACTCCTTTGCCCTGGATTTGGAAGAAGGGGTGTTTACCTGGGATGATCCCAAAAAGATTGCCCTATCTTTAAAAAGATCTGCTGAGGATAGTTTAAGAAGAAAGGGGACACCTTTTCAATCAGTCTCTTCCGTAGAATCTACCTGGTTTCTCATATAATTTATGACTGTCTGATTTTTCCAAGCCCTATAAGTTAAGTAAGCCATATTATCAACTATGGCCGGATTGAAATGGCATATTCTTTTTAAAAGATCTAATCCCTGCCAAATGTGAGGATTCTCTTTCCTGCTTAACTGGTTAAATTCATCTCTCTCGATGCCAAGCTCTCTAAATATCTGTAGAGTGTCATTTCCACCTTTTCTCATAGCTTCCTGTTGGGATTTTGAAATGAAAGCAATAGCCTCTTTTTTTACCCAAGGTATCTCTAATCCTCTTTTTTGATATTCTTCTATAACTGCCCTGTTGATTATAGCTGCAGTTACGATGGCAGGAAATCCCATGACAGTTGATACTCCGGCAGTGAGTGTAAAAAACTCCGGATTATCTTTTCCAAGAGGTTCAAAAGATGACTGTATAAAACTTTCCGGTGTGGTTATAAAAGCAATAAATAATTTGCTCATCACTGGTTTTCTAACAAGTATTAATGAAGAGGGAGAACCTTCGCCAAGACCAAGATCTTCTACCGGATCTAAAGATTGCTGATCCTCGGCTTGTTTTTCCAGCAGTAATAAAGAACGAAGCATTTTTGTGTAGGACATATTTAAAGCATCATCTTTCATACCATCTTTCTGAGCCAAGATAAAAATATGACGGGTCAAATCAGCCATTTTAGGGCTCAAGCGAGCCAATCTTTGCTCGATAACCTGATTAGGAGGAATAGGTCTTTTTTCCAAAACATCCATGGTTTTTCTGGCAATACGAACTGGAGGAGAATCGGCTGCTAAGGCAAATCTGGCGAAACATTCTGGTATAAAAAATGTCATTCTCAGGTGCCACAAAGTATCTCTTAATCCGTTAAGATGAGACATTCTCAAAGCATCAATAATACGGGCAGTCATCAAAGCAGGACTACTTTCGCCCAGATGCTCCCCTGCCTGTTCGATAAAGACAAAGGGGGTTGTTATAGCGTCCTGATAAGTATTCTCCACAATTTCGTCTCGAATTTCAGGTAGTTTACTCATATAATCTGTGAATGGTATCATTTTCCGGAATTTAAGTCAAACTATAGGGCTGATCCAGATAAAATGAGCTTTTGATCCAAGGCTGAAATTGTATATAATGATTAAGTGAAGATTATCTCCCAATACAAATTGGAAATTTTAGCTTTTTTCCTGCTGATAGTTTTATATTTTCTGTTAAGAGTACCAAACCTTACTCTTCAGCCCATTTTTGCAGATGAGGCCATTTATATCAGGTGGGCTCAGGTGATGAGAGCTGAGTCAACCTTAAGATTTTTGCCTTTATTTGATGGAAAAACCCCTCTATTTATGTGGAGCATGATGCCGGTTCTAAAATTTATAGAGGATCCTCTGTTTGCAGGCAGGTTTTTATCTGTGGTATCTGGCTTTATGAGCTTGGTGGGTGTAATAGTTTTGGGGTGGAAAGTGTTTGGTAAAAAAGTGGCTCTTTGGGCAGGGTTTCTTTATGTAATTACTCCCTACATTGTCTTTTTTGACAGAATGGCATTAGTTGACTCAATGCTGGCTGCCTTTACCGTCTGGGCAATTTATTTTGCCATTTGGCTTTCTCAAACAGTCAGATTAGATTTATCCATGATTTTGGGATTTATTTTAGGTGGAGGGATTTTGACTAAGACTCCTGGAATGATCAATCTATTGCTGGTGCCTGTTTCTTTCTTGGCTTTTAGAGATGGTGGGGCTCGTTTCGCGAAGCGAGAAAATAGGGGTCATAAGCTGGTAAAGCTTATGATATTTTGGGCTGTGGCAATTGGGATTGCCCTGGTTGCATACAATCTTTTAAGATTAGGACCAAACTTTCACCAACTTTCAGCCAGGAATGCCGATTATGTTTTCTCCCCACTGGAGCTAATTGGCAGACCTCTAGATCCATTTATCCCTCATTTGAGGGATATCTCAGATTGGTTTCCCAAGCTGTTAAGTTGGCCTGTTTTATTGATAGGGGGGATTGGGGTAATAAGAGTGATAGGGGAGAGGAATAGATTAGGATTAGTCGTCTTGCTTTGGGGGTTAATACCGCTTCTTTTAGAGATGGCTTTTTTAAGAACTTTTACTGCCAGGTATTTACTGGCATCTATCCCGCCTTTTTTGGTGATTGCAGGTTATGGGATAGAGAAAATATCAAGTATCAAGTATCAAGTATCAAGTAAGATAGTAAAAATGGTAGTACTGGTAATTTTACTGATCCCGGCTCTTAACTTTAATTACCTACTATTAACAGATCCCCAAAAAGCGCCTTTGCCAAGAGCCGAGAGAATCGGATATTTTGAAGAGTGGACAGCAGGATATGGGTTTAAAGAGATTGCAGAATATCTGGTGGAGAGGAAGAAACAAACTAATGTTGTTGTAGGGACAGAGGGGTATTTTGGAACATTGCCTGATGGGTTGCAAATTTATCTGGATAAAGCTGGCATACCAATTATTGGCTCCCATGCCACTATTTCTGCGCAACTCAGAGAAGCTTTAAAAGATAATGAGGTTTATTTTGTGGCTAACAGATCAAGGCTGATGGAACATCAGAGCGGTTTAGAACTTATCATGGAGTTTCCAAAGGTTAAAAGTTTAGATGGTCAACAGGATGCCATCCAACTTTTTAGGATCATCTCTCAAAAATGAGAAAAGCAGCTTTGTTTTTAGTACTATTGATTTTAACATTGCCCACATTTTACCAACTTTTACGCCCCGGCTTTTTCTTTATGCAGGATGATCTACAAGCTTTCAGAATTTTGGAAATGTCTAAATGCTTGCAGGATTTGCAAATTCCCTGCAGATGGGTGCCTGACGCAGGATACGGCTATGGTTACCCGCAGTTTTTATATTATCCCCCCTTTATTTATTATCTTGGTGCCTTTTTCCACCTTTTGGGAGTGCAAATTATCGATTCAGTAAAACTTTTGTTTATTTTGGGATATGTCTTATCCACTCTTTTGATGTTTATTTTTCTAAAAACTTTTCTAAAAGCCGCTCTGCCTGCTTTTTTAGGCGCCATGCTTTATACATATGTGCCCTACAAAGCATTGGAGGTCTATGTGAGAGGTGCGTTGAGCGAGCTGTGGAGTTTAGTCTTTTATCCATTAATTTTTTTAGCTATTTATCAGTTGATCACTAAAAAAAGTTTAAAATATGTAGTTTTGCTCTCTTTATCTATTGGTGGGCTTTTAATTACCCATAACTTAATGACCATGATTTTTATACCAGTTGCCCTAATCTGGTGTGTCAGTTTACTTACTGTAGAAAGGCAATGGAGGGTCTTATTAAAAATAATTTTTTCAGGATTATTGGGGTTAGGGCTGGCTGCCTTTTATACACTACCTGTGGTGTTCGAAAGACAATATGCCCATCTGGAAACTTTACTGGGAGGTTATTTTGATTTCAGGCAACACTTTGTAAATTTGGAAAGGCTATTCATATCAAACAGATGGGGTTATGGATCATCCGGACTAGGGCAGGATAATGATTTGACTTTATCAACCGGACAGATTCATTGGATTTTGGGTTTACTTGCCCTTACACTTTCTTTAATTTTATTTAAAAAATATAAAAGGCTGGCAACTATGACAATCATATTATCTTTGACTGAATTGTTGGTGCTATTTTTAATTCATCAAAGGTCAACATTTATTTGGAGTACATTGCCGGTTTTGGTTTGGTTGCAGTTTCCTTGGAGATTTTTAACTGTCAGCATTTTTCTGCTGTCTTTTTTAGGTTCCATAGCAGTATTTTATATTTCAAAATTCAATGAAAAATATGCCAAGATTTTTGTCGTGATAACTTTACTGGGAATTTTTATACTACATGGGCAATTTTTTCAACCGAAAAACTGGCTTCCAATTACTGATCAGGATAAATTTTCCGGCAGTTTATGGCAAAAGCAGTTAACAATTTCTATTTTTGATTATTTGCCAATCTATGCCAAACTACCTCCTAATCATGAGGCTCCAAAGTTGCCTGAGGTATTGGCAGGACAAGTGGAATTTTTAAGTTACCAAAAGGGAACCGACTATCAATATGGAGAGATAAATGTGCAGGAAGGTGCCTTATTGAGGTTGCCTCTTTTTGATTTTCCGGGAATGGAAGTTAGTATTGATGGGCAAAAAGTAGCCCATGTTAACAATGATTGCAGAGGAGAGGAATATTGTTTTGGGCTGATTGCTGTTCCTGTAACTACCGGGAAGCATTTTATAAAAGCTCAATTAAAAAATACTCCTATCAGGACAATCGGGGATACAATTACTTTAGGAAGTTTTTTGATCTTAATATTTTTAATCTTTAAAATTTATGACTTTGGAAAACATTAAAAAAAATATTTATTTAATTTTACTTTTGGCCTTTTCATTACTGGTAGTTTGGCCCTTATTTTTGCCGGGTTATTTTTCACATCATGATGATTTACAGGTGATGAGGATTTTTGAGATGAGAAAATGCTTTGAGGATCTGCAAATCCCCTGCAGATGGGTAAGTGATATGGGATATGGCAATGGTTACCCGCTTTTTAATTATTATAATCCCTTTATATATTATGTGGGAGGCTTGTTGAGTTTTATTTTTGGATTTATATTGTCAGCCAAAATTTTATTTTTTATGGCTGCACTTTCAGGTGGGATCTCAATGTATTATTTAGGTAAAGAGATTTTTGGGAAAGAAGCAGGATTTGTGGCCGCTATTTTATACCAATTTGTTCCATACAAAGCTTTGGATTTATATGTCAGAGGAGCTTTGGCAGAAAGTTTTGCCATCTCCATCGTTCCTTTATGTTTTCTTTTTGCATATAAATTAATCAGAGAATTTAAAGTTAGATATTTTATAATTTTGACCATTTCTTTAGCCATACTGTTAACTTCCCATAATATCATGACGATATTTTTTATCCCGACGCTCATATTATTTTGTGCTTTTTGGATATATATTGAGAAATCTAAATTATTTATCCCATTAATATTAAGTTTAGCCTTAGGCTTTGGGTTATCGGCGTTTTTTACTATCCCCAGTTTTTTTGAGAAAGACTTAGTTCAAATTGAAAATTTAACCAGGTTAGACTTGGATTTCAGAGCCCATTTTGTCAGCTTAAATCAATTATTTTTTGATAGATCTTGGGGCTATGGAGCCTCATCCCCGGGAAGTGATGATACCATCTCATTTCAGATTGGTTGGCCACACTGGTGGATTGTAATTGCTTCGATTATTTCCATGGCAATTTATTTTAAGGAAAGAAGCTCAAAATATGCTTTATTGATACTGTTGGTATTTATCGTTGCCATATTCATGACACATATAAGGTCAGCCTTTATTTGGGAAAAATTTACATTGTTAAGGTTTGTCCAATTTCCCTGGAGATTTTTATCAGTGGCCGTTTTCAGTGCCAGCTTACTGGGAGGTTTTCTGGTCAGTTCCACCTCTGTTAAATACAAGAAATATTCAATGATTTTAATTGTTACTTTAGCAGTGGTTCTTAATTCCAATTTTTTTAAACCTGATCAATTCTATCCAAATTTGTCAGATCAACAAAAACTTTCAGGTCAATTTTGGGAGCAACAGCAAAAGGCGGCAATTTTAGATTATTTACCGCAAACTGCCCTCAAACCACAGGAAGCTGCCCCATCCATGCCCATTATAACTTTTGGTCAAGCAAACATTAAAGATTTTAAAATTAGATCAAACAGATTTGAGTTTAATATAGATGTAGTAGAGGAGGCTAAGATAGAAGTTCCCATCTTCGATTTTCCAGACTGGCAGGTTCTGGCTAATGATAAGGTGATCCCGCATACTCAAGGTACCATCGGAAGAATAGCTTTCAGCTTAGATAGGGGGGAGTATTTAGTAGAGGGTCAATTTGAAAATACCCTGATAAGGACTTTGTCAAACTGGGTAACAATAATTTCCTTCCTTCTTTTATTGGTAATAATTTTTTATGCAAAGGATAGAAAAATTTTTAGATAAATATTGGTGGATTATAGTAGTAGTTTTATCCATCCCTGCTTTTTGGGTGCTTTTAGTGCCAGGTTTTTATGGCGCATCTGATGATTTACACATCGGTTGGTTATATCAGATGCACCAAACGCTTATGTCTGGGAAAATCCCGCCCCGGTTCGTACCTGATTTAAGTTTTGGATTTGGTTATCCCTTATTTAATTTTGTCTTTCCTTTGCCTTTTTATATTGCGGAAATTTTCCATCTGTTAGGTTTAAGTTTAGTGGATAGCATTAAAATGTTATTTTTCCTTAGCATTCCTTTATCAGGATTTAGTATGTATTTTCTTTTAAGACAATTTGGTAATGTCTGGCTATCTTTATCAGGTGCAATACTTTATATTTATACACCGTATAGAGCGGTTGATATTTATATCAGGGGAGCGATAGGGGAGATAATAAGTTTTGTATTTTTACCCCTAATCTTGCTTTCTATTATAAAAATTTTCCAAGGTGTGAGTACTAGATGGATTGGGATTGGTGCACTATCGCTTGCTTCCCTAGTGTTGTCGCACAATATTACCGCATACATGTTTTTTCCTTTTATTTTTCTTTTTGCCGCCATGATGGTGTTTTTTATAGGCAGCCAGAAGACTAGAAAAGCTGTTAATTTATTTTTAACATTTTTTTTGGGGCTTTTAATCAGCGCATATTTTTGGCTGCCGGCTTTAGTGGAGAGTAAGCTTATTAAGTATGATACTGTCTTTAATTTTGCGGATCATTTTCCAACCATTAGACAGTTAATCACCCCCTATTGGGGGTATGGAGCATCTGTGCCGGGTCCCAATGACGGCATGTCATTTTTTCTGGGGATTTCTAATATTTTGGTATTAATTTTAGGAGTATTCTCATTATTTTTTCACTTCAAAAAATATTCAATTAATGAAAGAGTGATAGTAATTTGGAGTCTGATAAGTTCAATGGCCGCTGTATTTTTAATGAACTATCGTTCTGGATTGATTTGGCAAAATATTCCGCTTCTGCCATATTTTCAATTTCCCTGGAGATTTTTAGTTATGACAACTGTCTGTATACCAATTTTGGTAATTAGCTTGAAATATTTCAAATTAACTCATGTGGTGGCAATACTGATGATTGCATTAACAATTACTACATCTGCATATTATTTTAAACCACAAGATTTTTTAGGCAGAAAGGATGATTATTATCTTAACCGTTATATCCCAACACCTGTTGCCAGTAGTGAATATCTGAGTACGAAAGAGGAGTATTTAAGGCTCCCCATCTATACAAGAATCAGGCCTGATAGAAACTTTCCATTGGTTTTATTTCAAGATGGGCAAATTAAAAATGCTTCTAAAATAAATGATTTGGATACTCGTTTGGAGGTTATATCGGAAAATGGGGGCAGGCTGGATTATAATAAATACTTTTTTCCGGGATGGAGTGTCAAAGTGGATGGAACAACTACAGATATTGAACCGGGTAAGCCTTTTGGCCAAATCAGCCTTCAAGTGCCGGCCGGATTTCATCAAATAGAGATCACCTTTAAGGAGACACCACCAAAGATTTTTTTGGACTCAATTTCACTGATAGGTTTTATTTTGGCACTACTGCTGGTACTTAGAATTGATTTGTTTAATCCGGTTAAATCTGGCAAAATTAGAGGTGGTCATCAAATATGAGTAAATATATATGGATAATTTTAGCAGCAGGATTAATATTAAGGTTGATTTTATCGAGTTTCACCTTTCATCCCGATATACAGGTGTTTGATCTGGCGGGCCAGATTTTAAAAGGGGGACATCTGTTAAATTTTTATGATTATTTATATACCTTGCCCCTTGATGATCAGATCATTAAAAATTTCCCACCATTTAGCCTAAATTACCCACCGCTTACCTATATTCTTTTGGGAGGATCCTCTTTAATATTTACCGCCATCACCCCAACCCAAATACATAGTGATTTTTTATTCAACACAAGAAACATCTTAGGCAATATGTTTTTATTTCTTCATCTTTTAGCCTTAAAACTCCCCCTGCTATTTTTTGATCTGGGATGTGCTGTTTTGCTTTTTAAATTTTTTGATGATTTTAAAACGAAACTTTTGGCATTTACCATCTGGATGTTTAATCCGCTAACCTTATATGCCACATTCATGATGGGTCAGTATGATATTATTCCCACCTTTTTCACTATAGCTTCCTTGTATATGGTAAAAGGGGGAAAAGAGTCCGGCTTAAGAAATATTTATTTAGCAGCCATTTTATTGGGCATTGGGGCGGCCTTTAAGATTTACCCTTTTCTTTTCTTGATACCTTTGGCGTCGTTAACAAAATCATTCTATGTTAGGTCAAAAATAATAGCTTTAGGGTTAGCCCCATATCTTTTGACAATATTCCCCTTTCTTCCATCCTTTGGTTTTAGGAGTAACGCTCTTTTGGCAAATCAGCTTAGTAAGAGTTTTTATCCTCAAATTCCGGTTTCCGGCGGAGAGAGTATCATCTTATTTTTGGCGGCTCTTACTTTTTTCTACCTAATTTGCCTTAAAATTTCAGATCAAAAGAATTTATGGCAATATTATTTTGTGGTAATTTTGTTATTTTTTATTTTTACTCATGCTCATCCGCAATGGTTTCTATGGTTAACCCCATTTTTGATAATAGAGGTAATCGTAGGTAGATTCAGAAATATTTTGGCGACTACAACAGCCTTCTTCAGCTGGTTTATGTTACTATTTTTCTTTGACCAATCCCTGACCATCGGACTGTTCGCCCCGATAAATCCCCAGGTTTATCAGGGAAAGGATTTATGGCAATTGATGGGAATTAGTTTAGACATTAATTTTTTCAGAAGCATCCTCCATACATTATTTGTTGGCGCGGCTTTCTATTTCACCTACAGATATTTTCCTAAAAAATTATCGACGGTTTCCTCTTAACTTATGAAAAAAAGAATTTATATATCAGCAATTCTTTCCACTATCTTTTTATGGCCGCTTTTTTTTAATGATTTTAGTGTTGAATCTAGCAGGCTTTCTCAGATGAATCTTTGTTTTGAAGATAAGCAAATCCCCTGCCGATGGTCTCCTGGTACAGGATTTGGATATGGCAGTCCCCTGTTTAATTACCTGCCGCCTCTACCTTATTATTTTGGTCAGTTACTTTACTATTACACCGGAAACCTTAATTTCTCAACATCAGTAATATATTTAGTACCTTTGGTAATCTCCGCATTTTTTATTTGGGCTTTTTTAAGATTTATCAATACAGTCAATGTATCCAATATGTTGTATTTGGCCTTTTGTACGGCAATTTTGTTAAGTTCGAATAATTTATTGTCGGCAGTATTTTTGACTGTCAGTTTTATTTGGGTGATTTCTTATTATTTAAGAGTAAAATCCCGAAAGATTTTAATTTATTCTTTTACTGCCTTAATTTCAGGAGTATCACTTTGTGCATTTTATCTTATACCTTTAATCTTCGAGGGAAATTTAATTCATCAAAAGCTATTTGCAACTAGCATGGATTACCTGCCAATTTATGCATCAGAATATCCCAAAGAGGTTGCCAGAGAAAAGCTGCAGATTTTAACCGGCACATCTGAGGTTTATGATTTTAACCAAAGATCAAATAACTTCAGTTTTAAAACTATTACCAAAAGACACACCATCATCAGATTGTCTCAGCATTATTTTCCCAACTGGCAAATTTTTATAGATGGCAAATTGACAGAATTTGAATACAAAAATAACAGCTTAGGGTTGATGACAATTATTTTAGGAGAAGGAGAACACCAAATTTCGGGAAGGTTTTTTGATACACCTCTTAGAATAATTTCTAATATTATTTCAGCAGTTACTTTTATATTAATGATGATTGTCTTTTTATATCAGAATAAATTTATAAAAAAATGGGTGGCCTACTATAAGAAGGGAATTGGCTAATGGAAGAAAGCATTGAGCAAGGAGATCAGACTTCGGAAATAAGTATAGAAACCGTCAAAAAACGGACTATTTCGGGCGCAGCAATTTTAACAGCCAGAACAATTTTGATGCAGGGAGCCTCTTTTATCGCCAATATCTTCTTGACTGTTTTTTTAAATCCAACACAATACGGAGTATTTTTTCTAGTTTCTGCCTTTATAAATTTCCTTGCCTATTTTGGAGATATTGGTTTTGCAGCCTCTCTTATTCAAAAAAAAGAAAAACTTAATCCATTAGAACTTAAAACAGTCTTTACCACACAGCAGATCATAGTGTTGCTGATAATAATTTTGGTAATCATATTTACCCCCTTCATCCAAAATATTTACGGATTTAACAAGGAAGCTGTGTTTTTACTCTGGGCACTAGCCTTTTCTCTATTTCTTTCTTCTTTAAAAACAATCCCTTCGGTTTTAATGGAAAGAAGATTGGAATTTAATAAGTTGATCATTCCCCAAATTGCAGAAAATATTCTTTTTAATATAACTGCGGTAATATTGGCCTGGCAAGGATTTGGAGTGACATCTTTTACAATAGCAGTTTTAGTCAGAGGGATATCAGGGCTGGTGTTAACTTTTTACATTCAGCCCTGGATGCCAAAAGTGGCATTCTCGCTATCGTCTTTAAAATCTATCTTAAAATTCGGAGTTCCTTATCAATTGAACACCCTGCTGGCTATGGTAAAAGATGACGGGATGACATTATTTTTAGGCGGGATACTCGGACCCTCAGGAGTAGGCCTGTTGGCCTGGGCACAGAAGTGGGCATTTGCTCCTTTAAGATTTTTTATGGACCAGGTGATCAAGGTGACTTTTCCGGCCTTTTCCAGGCTGCAGGATGAAAAAGACGAGCTTTCCAATGCTGTTTCAAAAGCCATTTTTTTTATCTGCCTTTTGGTTTTTCCGTCTTTGGTAATTTTAATATTAACTGCTCCATCTTTGGTGGAAATAATCCCAAAATACACCAAATGGAGCCCTGCGTTGAATGCGCTATTTCTGCTTAGTATTACGTCAGCTTTGGCAGCAATCACCACTCCCTTAACTAATGTCTTTAATGCTATTGGTAAAATCTCACTGACCTTTAAATTGATGGTTATGTGGACTATTCTGACCTGGATTTTTGTTCCTTTGCTGGCAAAAATATATGGGGTGAGCGGAGCAGCTTTCGGATTTAGCTTGGTGGGATTAAGTTCTGTCGTAGCTATAGTGGTATCTTTGAGGTATGTAAAGATAGAATACTTAAAAATTGTGGGAAAACCTTTGATTGCATCTTTGGTTTCGGCTACAGTCTTATTGATTATTAGGCAACTTACACCGGTATCAGTCGTGCAGGTAAGTTTAATGTTGGTTTCAGCAATCGTAGTTTATACATTAATTATTATGACAATAGAACCGATGGTTTTAAATTACTTAAAAAAGTGGATTAAGAATGTATAAATTTTTTTTCGTATTTTTTTTATCACTGATAATTTTTTATTTATTACCTGCTACAGTTTCGGCGCAAGATTCTGCGTTTGTTTCCGTAGTTAATCCTGTTAGAGGAGGAGATTTTTGGGAAGATAAAAATCAGACACCGGCAAAGACCGTTTTGGAGCAGATAGCGCTACTTAACCAGTCTAATATTCAACCAACTTGGCTGCTCAGATATGATGCCTTAGCTGATCCGGAAATTATTTCCACAGTAAAGAAATATCCTGACAGTGAGAAGGGATTATTTTTAGAAGTAACACCTACTTGGGCAAATCAGGCCGGTATTTCTTACCATAAATCCGAAAGCTGGCATTTTGCAGGAAGCGCTTTTTTGACTGGTTATGAAAGGGAAGAGAGGGAAAAATTAATTGATGAAGCTTTTGAAAAGTTTAAAGAAATTTTTGAGGATTACCCAACATCAGTTGGAGCATGGTGGATAGACGGATACTCCTTAGAATACATGCAAAGAAAATATGGGATAACCGCAGCACTTATTGTGGCAGATCAGTACTCAACAGATAACTATCAGATTTGGGGACAGTTTTGGTCTACCCCCTATTATCCTTCCAAAAGAAATGCCATAGAGCCTGCCAAAAACATAGAAGATAAACTGCCCCTGGTGATGATGCAGTGGGCTGCCAGGGATCCTGTTAATGGATATGGAAACGGAGTTTCGGAAAGTACATACTCAATTCAGGCAAACGATTACTTAGATTATCATAACTTAACTACAGATTATTTCTCCGCAATTTTAGATATTTATACCAAACAAAAATTTAATCAATTCGCTCACGTCGTGGTGGGCTTGGAGAATTCGTATTCCTGGACAAAATATGGACCTGAGTATAAAAGACAAATTGATGTTTTGATAAGAAAGAGGAATGAAGGGCAGTTTTCAATTGTCACAATGAAGGATTTTGCCGACTGGTATATGGAGCATTTTCCCCAATTTTCTCCGCCTCATATTATTGATGCAGCAGATCCACTAGGAACAGAGGAGCGGGTGGTTTGGTTTATGAATTTAAATTATCGGGCAGGATGGTTTTACAATAAAGATGGCTCGGTATTTCGTGATATCCGCCAGTATACGGGAGGAGAAGAAATCTGCCTTCTAAAAAGATGTGACCAGGTTAACTTTGCAACTTCTGCCACCAGAGTTTTGGATGAAGTCAGCTTTGGACATAAATGGATTGTTGATGAGGGGAAAATTACAAATTTTAAAGTTACAAAAAAAGGAGACAATTTTATTTTAAGTTATATTAACGAGGCAGGCAATCAGAGAAGTCTGGAGTTACTGGATAAAGATATAGGGGTTGATGGTAAAACTTTATCGATTGATTCAACGATACTTGGTATAACAGAGCAAAATCTTAGTAAAGAGAAAATGCAAATTACCATTGAGAAAGGATCTTTTAAATGGTCTTTGCAATCAGCTCTTTTTAAATTGATTAAATTTATCAGCTTTTTATTAGTTTTAGTCGCTGTTCCATACATATTAATAAACAAAATTTATAAGCAGGGTTCTCTCTTACAAAAGATTTTTCTGGCAATGAGTCTAGGGTTAGTTTCACTAACACTGCTTTTCTATCTATTCAGCCTTGTAGGATTAAAACAGCTAATTTATGTCTATATTGCTATAGCGGTTATAGCGCTTACCAAAATTATAGCTGTTAAAAAAATAACGAACCAGCTTCATGATAATCTTATTTTGCCCCTAAAACAGAAGTTAAACTTACTGATTATTGGCATAGTTTTAGCAGGTACAATATTTCAAGTCATACCCACCTTTAGTAGCGGCTTACTTTTCCCTTATGGTTTGGGATTTTGGGGACCTAATACTCACGATGGAGTCTGGCATGTTAGTTTAATAAATCAGCTAATTAAAAGTGTTCCTCCTCAAAATCCAATTCTGGGAGGGGAAGTTTTAAAGAATTATCATTACTTTTACGATCTTTTGGTGGCTGCCACAAGTTATATTTTGGATATTGGGGTTTCTGATTTAGTTTTCAGATTTTATCCAATTCTTTTCTCGCTACTTTTGGGCATAGGTAGCTACTACTTAATATGGGAGCTTTTTAATAAAAAAGTAGGAGAATTACAAACTAGACTATCCATAATTTTTGCCTTGTACCTAATCTATTTTGCCGGCAGTTTTGGATGGATTGTTGAGCAAATAAAGGGTAGAGGATTTGGGGGGGAGTCTAACTTTTGGGCAAATCAGTCAATTTCATTCAACTTAAATCCGCCATTTGCCATCTCGCTAGTATTGGTAATCGCCATAATACAATTACTTATTAAGTTAAATAAATTTGATAAAAAAAATATATTGATTCTGATACTTCTTTGCGGAAGCTTAATTTCTTTTAAAGCCTATGCCGGATTTCTAGTATTAATTAGTTTATTGATAGTTGGTATATTAAGAAGATCTTTAAATTATTTAATAATTTTTATATTTAGTTTATTATTATCAGCCAGTTTGTTTTTCTCAAATTTCAGTTTAAGTGAGAAGCTGATTATTTTTTCTCCTTTTTGGTTCATACATTCAATGATAGATTCGCCTGATAGAGTGGGGTGGATGAGGTTTGCTCTTGCCAGAGAAACAGGATTTAGCCAGGGCAACTGGTTTAAATTCATTACTGCTGAAGTACTGAGTCTTTTTGTATTTATAGTTGGAAATTTAGGGACAAGAGTCATCGGAGCGTTTTCTCTGTTGAAATTTAAAACAATTTTTCAAACAAGGGAGTATCTTTTCATGTTGATATTTTCTGCTGCTTCCTTAACTATTCCAATCTTATTTATACAAGCAGGAAACCCCTGGAATACTATCCAGTTCATTTATTATTTTCTATATATCTCGGCAATAAGTGGCGGAATTGTTTTATTATATATCTTCTGCAAATGGAGTAAACTGATTGCTATACCCGTAACTGCAGTAATATTAATTATCACTCCGATAAATTCCTGGGCAACTGCTAACGGGTATCTATACTTCAAACCACATGCTTTCATTCCCACTCAAGAATTAGAAGCTCTGCAGTTTTTAGAATCACAAAGCGAGGGAGTAGTTTTGACATATCCATACGATGAAAAATTGAAACTAAGATTTGCGGAACCCTGGCCTCTTTTTGTTTATGATTCTACGGCGTATGTGGGGGCTTTTTCCAAAAAGTCGGTTTATGTGGAAGATGATTCACAAAACCAGATTTTATTAACCGACTATAAGAAGAGATTGGTTGCATCAAAGGATTTTTTTGCAAAATCAGGTCTTGGTGAAGATGAATTTCTGGATAAAAACAGAATTAAATATATCTATATCCCCAATATTTTTGAAGTTAAATTTAACGAGCAGACAAAAAAAATTAAGTTAATTTTTGAAAATAAACAAATTTCAATTTATGGGGTAGAAAATAGATGATACAAAGTACAATATTGCAAATTTTATTAGGAATTTTATTTTTAGCTATTAATTTTATTTGTTTTACAACAGTGGGCTTTTTTATTCTAAAAAAGTTTCAGTTTATTGTTAAAGACTCAATAGAAAAGTATACATTATCAACAGTTTTAGGATTAGTAATCTTTACGCTGATTGCATATATTTTTGCCTTTATAAATTTAAGATTTTTAATGTGGACTTTTCCGATTTTTGGACTTTTGGTATTAATTAAATTTAAAAATGAATTCCTTCAATTCAAACTAAATATACATAGCAAAAATCTCTTTTTATTAGTTTTTCTAATAGGTATTTTTGCGCAAGTGGCTGTAAATGCACCGTCAGGATTACTTTACAAAGATGGGGTCTATTTTTGGAGTTCACATGGTCACGACGGCGTATGGCATTTGAGCTTAATGGAACAGATGAAAAAAAATGAGTTTCCATTTCAAAATCCGGAATTGGCCGGAGCGAAGTTACAAAATTATCACTTCTTTGTTGATCTTTTAATGTCTGAAATGTCAAGACTTTTTTACTTTTCTAATTTGGATATTTATTTTAGGTTTATGCCAACACTTTTCTCTATTCTTTTAGGTCTTACATCATTTATTTTTGTTAGGGAATGGAAAAAGAGTGAAATTGCAGGAATTTGGGCCATGTTTTTTACCTATTTTGCCGGAAGCTTTGGGTATTTATTATATATTCCAACACACGGCAGTTTAGGCGGAGAATCAATTTTTTGGGTATCACAAACACATTCAGTTTTAGGAAATCCACCACACGCTTCAGCTTTTATTATTTTAACTGCTTTCTTATTTTGTCTATTAAGATATTTTAAATCATATGATTATAAGTATTTTTTTCTAAGCGTCATATTAGGAGGTTCTATAATTGGGTTTAAGGTATACGGAGGGATATTAATATTATTTGGATTACTAATTGTGGGTATCTATGAAATCTTTGCTAAGAGAATTTTCAAAACTCTGCTTCTTTTTTTAGCGTCATTCTTACTGTCATTTGGCATTTATTTTCCAAACAGCGCCGGCTCCCAGGATTTTTTGATCTGGCAACCTTGGTGGTATATCAGAACAATGGTAGTGGCAACAGATAGATTAAACTGGTTAGATTTAGAGCTAAGACGCCAACATTATTTAAGCAGAGGGACATGGAATGCTAATTTGAGAGTAGTTCAGTTGGAAACAACTGCCTTTTTAATATTTCTTTTTGGGAATTTAGGAATGAGGTTTTTGGGATTTTGGACGATCTTTAAACAGCTTAGGGAAAATATTTTTAGAAATTCTTTCAATCTGTTTTTTTTAATTATTACCCTAACTTCTTTTACGATTCCAGTTTTGTTTTTACAAAAAGGAGTAGCCTGGAATTCAATTCAATTTAACCAGTACTTCCTTTTGCTGTTTGGTTTTTTGGCAGCAATAGCAGTTACAGATTTATTGATTAAGATCAAAATAAAAGCTATAAGGACTACGTCCTTGCGACCTACGGTCTTAAAGGTTATAACAGTTATAATAATTATATTTCTGGCAATCCCCACACAGGTTGGACTTTTATGGCAATTTTATTCTAATCCTGCATTATCTAAAATTTCTTATGGGGAGTTGGAAGCTCTAAATTATTTAAAGCAAAATTCTGAGAGAGATGCAGTAGTTTTAACTGCGCCCTTTAATAAATATGAAAAAGATATGTATAAAAACCCGCCGATACCAATTTACGCCTGGTATGATACCGGATATGTGTCAGTATTCACATCAAGAAAAACTCTAATTGCTGATGAAGAACAAATTAATATAATGGGGTATGATGTAGATGAATTGGTAAATGAGAGGAAAGAAGCTTTCGACAGTACAGACTCAAATAAAATGAATGATTTTTTAAAAAAGTACGACGTAGATTTTATATATCTGGTATGGGAAGAAAGATTTGCTGCTGAGGTTGAAAATATTAACGCAGATTTAGTCTTTGAAAATGAAGATTCAAGGATTTATAGAGTAAGATGAAAACTAAAGCAATATTGTTAATTATCATCTTAATAGGCTTTATCTTAAGAGTTGTCAATATAAATAATAATCCCCCTTCTTTGTACGGTGATGAGTTAACAATTATACTGGATGCAAACTCCTTGCTGCATACAGGTAAAGATCAACTGGGAAACTCATTTCCTTTAACTTTTGAGATGGGTGCAGGAAGACCTGCTGCTTATGTCTATTTGTCAATTCCTTTTGTGGCCCTATTTGGCCCAACTGCTTTAGGGGTTAGGATATTATCTGTTTTATCAGGAATAGGTATAGTATTTTTGATGTATTTGTTAGGCAAGGAAATCTTCTCAAAAAGAGTGGGAGTGATAGCAGCAGCTGTAACTACTGTTTCTCCCTGGGATATTTCTCTGTCTAGAGCAGGATTTGAGGCGCATCTGGCTCTATTACTAGCTCTTTTAGGAATTTACTGTTTCATTAAGGCAAAAGAAAAAAGCTTTCTTTATCCACTTTCTGCTTTAAGCTTCGGTTTAACCTTACATACCTACCCCACCTATAAGCTGACCCTACCTGTATTTATCCCATTATTAGTTTGGTATCAGTGGGGAAGAGGTTTTCTCAATAAGGATAAAAAATATTTCTTTGCTGCAGTAGTAATATTTTTGTTTTTAGGAATAACCACACTGAGTCAAACTTTTATAGCCAGTTCTGAGATAAGATTTGCTGAGATTAACATTTTTTCTCAACAAAATTTAAAAGAGTCTATTGAACAAAGAATAAATTACGAAAGAACGTTAACGCTCCTGCCGCAAGAATTTGCAAAATATTTTCATAATAAGGGAGTTGAATATATGAAGGTATTTATAGAAGACTATTTACAAAATTTTTCTGTAGATTTTTTGGTTTTACACGGAGATAGAAATCCCCGGCACAATATGGCCACCATGGGACAAATTTATGCTGTGGAAATAATTTTAATATTTATTGGTTTTGTAAGTTTTTGGAAAAGTAACAGGAGAACAGTAATTTTTCTTTTGGGATGGATTGTTTTAGCGCCATTTGCTACGGCCCTGGTAGATTCGCCGCACGCTTTAAGAAGCTCTCTCATGTTACCACCGCTACTGCTTTTTTCAACTTTGGGTCTGAGTATAATTTTGGATAACAGAAAGAAAAAAATACTTTTGATAGTAGCAATAGGATTTGCAATCCAATTTATATTTTTTGCTCAAAAACTTTATTTTCTTGCTCCCAATCAGTTCTCCAGCTTTTGGGCTTATCCGGGAAAATTGGCATCTGAGGTTGCCGTCATCAATAAAGATAGGTATGACTTCGTAATTATTGCAGATAGAATAGATGCTGTAGAATTTGCTTATCCCCTTTATACAAAAGAGGACCCGGAAGTGGTGATTTCGCAAAATAAATATAGAACTCTATTGAATAATTATGACTTTAAAAAATTTAATAATGTCTATATAGGTTATATCCCGGATACTTTAATAAAGACTTTTTTGAGTAATCTAAATGGCAGTGTCTTATATGTAGGGTTGCCAACTGATGCAAAATTCTTGGAAAATTATGAAATTTTACAAGGCCCAGACAAAAAAGACGCCATCCTGATGCACTATTTACAAAAATGAGGACTTAATGGAGATTGTAAAAGTTGATAAATTTCTCTTCTTTTTCAATTTATGCTTAATATCCATCCATTCGCTTTTTATCGCATTTTTGATTAGAACTCTTTATCCAATTCATTTGATGGGAGAAAATTTATTTTATGCTGATCTGTTAGCTAAACCAGTTGTCATTCCACTTTGGTTAGCTTTTATATTCTCTAATATTAATGTTGTTATCTTGTCAATTTTAAGCCAGTTTATTTGGAATAAAAGACAAGGGTTAATCTTACCGATCTTGTATATTTTTAACCCCTGGAGCACATATCTAACATCACTTAATTCTTTTTACATATATCTTACCAGCCTAATTTTAACAATGATTTTCGGACTGATTCTTGTTAAATCCGACTATCGGAAGATTGGCTCTATAGTTTTCGTCTTGGGAGGAGTTTTACTCCTCTATAGCTCGTTTGTTATGTTTATAATGACTCCCTTAATAATAATGGGTGTTTTAATTTTAAAACTGTTTAATAAAAATGATATAAAAAATTTATCTTTTTGGATTATTTTATTTTCCATACCTCTCTTTATAGCCATTTTTAAAAATCCTGTGGGATGGGCAAATATTTATAGAAATGAAGTCAATATCTATAATGGAAGTGGTCATCTAAGTGATATAAATAATTTTCAAGGACAGGCCCAAGCGGTAGGTTTTAAATTTTTCTCAAAGATAGCCGAAAACAGGTATATATATTTTGTAAAGTATACATCCTTAAAAATTATTAAAAATCTAACTCCCTCAACCTACTTTACTCCTCAAGAAAAATTGGCTAATTTTTCTTTTAGTCCACCGATTTTTCTGGGATTTCTATTGCCATTTCTTTATGGAGTATATTCGTTATTCAAATATTCTCCAGCAATCAAATTTTTTGGAGTCTCACTGATTTTAATTATCCCTTCCTTATTGTCGAAGCAATTCGTAGATTTAAATAGATTGGTAATTTTCTCTTTTGTTATATTTTATGTAATAAGCTATGGATTAATCAGACTTTATCAAAATAAAAAATTATCCCAGAGGATAATTTTTCTTTTAGCTGTAGTCTTAGTCATTTTCCAATTTTTTGTAACCTTTTCTGATATCTATCTTAGGGAGTATCCCCGTTTTGAGAGAACTTTTGGTATTAATTTTGAAATTAGATGATAAACTTTAGGAATATAATTTTGTTAACATCGATTATTATTTTAGGTGCCCTCTTGCGGTTTAATAACCTAACTAATAATCCTCCCAGCCTTAATATTGATGAAGTAGCATATGGTTATAGTGCTTATTCTATTTTAAAAACCGGTAAGGATGAAAACGGACAATTTATGCCGATTGCCTTCAGATCAATTGGAGATTATAAAAGTCCGGTGCTAATATATTTATTAGTTCCCTCAATAGCTTTATTCGGATTAAATGAGTTCGGTGTCAGATTTGTTACTGCTTTATTCGGTGTATTATCCATACCGTTAATCTTTTTACTGATCAAAACTTTGACCAATGATTCTAAAGCATCTTTTATTGGAGCAGCACTTTTGGCAATTTCTCCCTGGCACATTTATTATTCACGGTTTGCCTCCGATCACCTAATAGGGACTTTTTTTCTTCTTTTAGGTTTTATTTTCTTTTACAGACTAATCCAAGGATTTAAGGATTATCTTCCGGCTGCTTTATTTCTGGCTGTCTCTATGTATTCCTATCATTCACATAGGCTTTTTGTGCCACTGTTTATTGGATCAACTTTAGTACTTAATCGAAAGGGGATTAAACCATCCTCTATAAAGACTTTTTTAATAATAATAATTATGTTAATTTTACCGTTAATTTTCTTGACATTATTTGGGCCGCTCAACACTAGGGCGCAAATGGTATTTCTAGTGCAAGATATCGATTATACCAGGTATGTGATACTTGATCATATAGAAAAATCCGGAGAATATTTTCTGTTAATATTTTTTTGGATTAAAAGATTCCTAAATTATTTTCAAGTTGATTTTCTTTTCTTTAACGGATTAAACATGACCAACTCAAACATACTGGGTCTGGGTGTATTACATCTCTTTGAACTTCCACTGTTAATTTTCGGTATTATTCATTTAATACGGAAGAAATTTCAATTTAGAATTTTAATTATACTCTGGATTCTTTTAGGTTTAATTCCTGCCTCGCTGACCAATAATGAACAAAGTGCCGGCAGAAGCTTGTTAATTTTACCAGCTCTAATTATGGTGATAAGTTTGGGCACCATTTACTTTTTACAAATTATCCGGAATCTAACTAATCTTTTTGTAAAGACTACCATATTATGTTTATTTACCTTTTTAATAATTACTTCTTTAATTCATGCTTTTTTGGTGTTTAGTGTTTATTTTCCTTATCAACAAGGCGAGGCATTTATGGAAGGAACTAAAGAAACTGTTTTGTATGCTTTGGAAAATAAAGATAACTACCGCGAAATAGTCTTTGATCCGTACCGAGGTATTAAGGCTCAAAATATCGTGAGTATTCCCTATATGTACCTGCTATTTTATTCTAAATATGATCCGGCCAAATTTCAATCCGAGAAAAAAGAAAATCAGGATGGAGCCTTCAAATTCGATAAGTTTGCTATAAGAAGAATAGATTGGAGAGAAGATAGATATCAAAAGGGCGTCTTATTCATAGGTAGCCCTTGGAGTTTGCCTGAAAAAGATATTAAAGATAGTGAGATTTTACAAAAGATATATCTTTCAAGTGGTGATTTGGCTTTTCTAATAGTGTCACCTAAGTAGCTAAATACTATCTAAAATCTTTTTAATTTTAAGAAAATTAAAGTCGAACTAATTAACAATATGATTGTAAACGTAGATAATTTGAGTCCTATATCAAACGATTTTGGCCAATAATAAAATTCAATATTATGTTTTCCCGGGGGAACTTTTATTGCTCTGAAAATTAAATTAGCTTTGACAATCTTGGTGGGATTTCCGTCAACTGTGACTTCCCATCCATCATCAAATTTATCAGCCAGCACCAATACTTCACTTTGTTGAGTAGAGGTTTGTAATTTTATTTTGTTTGGTGAATAATCAACTATTTTCACAATACCTTTTCCAGTCACTTTATCTAAGTTCAGACTTTCAGAAAGGAAAACTTTTTTTCTGGGGTCATGTTCTTTATCTTCTTCGAATACTTTCTTAACCTGCTTTTCTTTTAAAAATTCTATAGAAGGAGTAAAATAAGCCCTTTCCAAAGCATTTGGATTTTCCAGCAGAGCAAATGACCTACCCTTATAAATTAACTTATAATTGGCTTTTGTAAACTTACTATCTAAATGTTCGCCAGGAATGCGTTTAGTGCTATCTCTTAAAGTGGCGATAAAGTATCTGACATTAGCTATATCTAAATAAGGGGATTTATAATTTGAGGACAATTCCGCGTATCTGCTTGTGCCACCAGTCTCAAATTTCCCCAGGTTTAAAAAATTCATAAATTCGCCATATTCCAATAAATAAAGAGGATCGTAGCCTTCATAGGTTTGTAGATTGTAAGCAATCCAGGTGTTTGGGGGGAGAATTTCTGCATGCTCTCTGCCTACCCTAAAAACACCCTCCTTTTCTTGAAGAATTTTAATCTCAGAAACTTCAGGAAAAATGATATTTTGGTCAACAAATGGATTAAATTTTAAAAAGTATCTGCTTAAATCTAAAATTATAAAAAGCGTGAATAGTATATAAAAGAACTTCAGCTTTTTCTCATCAAATTTTTTTAACGGGGAAATTTTTATTATCAAAAAAATTAATAAAACAAGAGAGTATTGAATAAATGCAGGTAAAGAATTTTTGGCTGAAATTATTAGAAGAGGGACATTTAAGTCGCTACGGCTAAGATAGGTAGCCAAAACATCCTTTGCATATGAGCTCTTATAAATTTGATTAAATTGATAATATGTTAGGAGTAAACCAAGCAGGCAGCCAATCACTGCTGCCCATGACCAGATAACAGTTTTTATTAACTTACCTTCTTGTTTTCGGAGAATTATTTGGTTTAAAGAAAAAGCAGCTAATATCGAAATAGAAAATACGCTAACAAAAAGCATTCTGCTGGCATAAGATGAGGTAAGTAACGGTATTTCTGTTCTGTATAAAAATTGAGAAATTGGATTATCAAAGCTGAGAATTAAAGAGGTCAAACAAAGCAATAAAAAAAATGCCACCTTTACATTTTTCTTTAGGTAAACAAGAGAAAAAAGTAAGAGAGGTAAAGTTAAGCTGCCGACAAAACCGCTTGTTTCGGCATAATTCAAAAAGCCCCAGTAATTTCTAGTGACCGGATTACCCCAAAAGTCTGCCATGAAAAACTTAAATGCATCTTTGGTCGTTAAAAGTCCATAATTGAATTCACCAATATAACCTTCATTTATGCGAATTGACTTACTTGTAAGTTCAAAACTTGGTAAAAGTTGTGGTGATACTAAAGCAGCCATAAGTATGAAAGCTAATAAGAGATAAATTAAATTTAGATGAGAAATTTTTGATACCTTGAAATTACAAAACAGTCCATATAAGAGGGCAATAAAAAAAGAAAATGTAGTAATTTGAGCATTTCCTGCTAAAAATAGTAAAACCATTGAGAAAATCAAAAGCAAAAAGAATCTAAATTTTGTAGTTTGAGAAAATTTCTCAATTGAATAAATTATTAGAGGAAGCCAGGCTATCGCATGCCCGGCAGTTCCCAGTTCCAACCAGGTAGTCATCAGTCCCCCCAAAGCAAAAATGATTGAACCTGCTATTCGTGCTAAGGTAGATTTAACCCAAAGTGAGAGCAGTAAATTTAAAGTTAGAGCTGCAATTAATGTTTGGGAAAAAATAAATAATCCCCAACCCCAATATTTAGGAAGGAGTAGTAAGAGATTTGGTGGATATAAAGTAGCTGAATGGTAAGTTGCTAAAAGTGGAGTTCCCATAAATGAATAGGGATTCCATAAGGGCCAGTTACCACTTTTAAAAATATCTACTGCCAGATGTTTCCAAAGGAAAAATTGTGAGAAAGCGTCAGATATTAGTGGATTTTGTACAGGTAATTTATAGTAATCAAACCAGGGAGAATAACTGGCAACTAAAAGATCAGCCGGTAAAGGAATTTTTCCAAAAATAACTAATTTATAATAGATTCCAGTAATAATAAATATTAGCAAAATGACCGGGAATATGGGTAATTTTGTGTAGGCTGTTAATTTATCCAAGAGATTATTAATAATGGGTCTTAAAGACATTTTACTTCAATTGACCTTACTGATAAGATGTAGTAGATGGCTCCAAGTATATCAGTTGTGATAAATACTTTAAATGATGAGGCTAGAATTGGACAGGCATTACAGTCTGTCGATTGGGCGGATGAAGTCATTGTTTGCGATATGCACTCTGAGGATAAGACCGTAGAGATTGCCAGAAAAATGGGAGCAAAAATAGTTTTCCACCAAAAGTTGGATTATGTTGAGCCTGCCAGAAACTTTGCTATCTCTAAAGTTGTGAATGAATGGGTTCTAGTTCTAGATCCAGATGAGGAGATAAATCAAAATTTAAAAACCAGACTTATTCAGATAGCTCAACATTTAAAACAGATAAATTATGTCAGAATACCCAGAAAAAATATCATTTTCGGTAAATGGATGAAGGCTGCCATGTGGTGGCCAGATTTTAACATTAGGTTTTTTAAAAAGGGAGCCGTAAAGTGGAGTGATAAAATTCATAAGCCCCCGCAAGTTAAAGGTGAAGGTCTAGATTTAGAAGCCAAGGAGGAGTGGGCTATTACTCATCACAACTATCAAACAATTTCTCAATTTGCAGAAAGATTGAACCGCTATACCACTATTGAAGCAAAAGAGTTGAAAGAAGATGGTTATCAGTTTAATTGGCAAGACCTTATCAAAAAGCCAACAGGAGAATTTCTTTCCAGATTTTTTGCAAATAAAGGCTATTTGGATGGATTACACGGATTATCCTTAAGTTTACTTCAATCATTCTCTTTCCTTTTAGTATATTTGAAGGTATGGGAAATTGAAAAGTTTAAAAAAGAAGAAATTAACCTTAACGAGCTTCGTGTATTAAAAAAACAGAGCGGGCAAGAGTTAGACTGGTGGTTTAATAGAGCACCATCCAGAGAAGGTTTTTGGAAAAAATTTAAAGACAAAATTTTTTAACCTTATGCTAAGCGTAATTATCATAACAAAAAATGAAGAGGACAAAATTAGAGCGTGTCTGGAGTCAGTTAAATGGGCAGATGAGATTATTATTGCTGATAATGGATCAGAGGATTTAACTTTGGAGATATCCAAAAAATATACTGACAAAATCTTTACTTTTAAAGATTTGGATTTTGCCAGCTTAAGAAATAAAGCATTTGATAAATCTAGTGGTGATTGGGTATTGTATGTTGATACCGACGAAAGAATATTGGATGATTTAAAGAGAGAAATAGAGGTATTGATAACGTTCGCAGATTACTCGGCCCATGCAATATCCCGCAAGAACATTATTTTTGGGGAAGAAGTAAAATACGGTCCTTTTTGGCCGGATTGGGTAATCAGGCTTTTCAAAAGGGAGGATTTTGAAAAGTGGGTAGGAGAAATACACGAGCAACCGAAGTTTAAAGGAAAGTTGGGGTATACTAAGAATTCCTTACTTCATTTAACTCACAGAGGAGTGGATCAGTTTATGAAAAAAGTAATGGATTGGTCAAAAATAGAAGCTCAGTTAAGAGTAAATGTTAACCATCCAAAGATGAGTAAATGGAGATTTTTGAGAATTTTATTTACAGAAACTTTTAACCAAGGTATAAAAAGAAGAGGATTTTTCTCAGGTACGATTGGGGTAATTGATTCCATGTTACAGGTGATTTCCATGTATATAACTTATGTCAGAGTCTGGGAGATGCAGAAGGATACACCTTTGGAAAACACTTACCAGAAGATCGACGAGAAGCTCCTTCAGGATGGTTTTAAATATCCATGAAGATTGCATTTTACAGTCCTTACTTAGACACTGCGGGGGGTGGAGAAAAATATATTTTAACTGCTGCCGAAGTTTTGTCCGATAAGTATGAGGTATTTGTATTACTGGATAACCATCTGGAAGAGATTGGCGCCGAAAATATTAAGCGAAAAATACAAAAACTTCATGATATAAGTTTCACTAAAATAAACTTTTTGAAAGCACCGATTGGAAAAAACAGCTCTTTTTTTGAAAGATTATTTTTTTTGAGACAATTTGACGGGTTGTTTTATCTAACCGATGGAAGTATTTTCTTCTCAACAGCAAAAAAAAGTTTTCTCCACTTCCAAGTGCCTTTTCCAAACCTTACTGCACGTTCTTTCTGGGGAAAAATTAAACTGTCTTCCTGGCATATGGCGATCTATAACTCTCAATTTACCCAAGATTATATAGAGAAAGAATGGCCTGTGAACGGTAAAGTTATTTACCCCCCTGTTTCCACAGATTTTTTTAAACCTTTGAAAAAGAAAAAACAAATAATTTCGGTGGGAAGGTTCTTTGGTTACTTAAAGGATAAGAAACACCAAATTTTAATTAATGTTTTCGAATCTTTAGTTGATGAGAATAATTTAAATGACTGGAGTCTCCATCTGGTGGGTGCTGCATCTGATGGAGATAAAGACTATATAGACGAGTTAAGACACGAAGGAAATAAGTACAAAATCTCCATTCATCCTAATTTACCTTTTGAGGATTTAAAAAAATTATTTGGTGAGTCGGTAATTTATTGGCATGCATCAGGTTACCAGGAATCAGACCCAAGAAAGATGGAGCATTTTGGAATAACAATTGTTGAGGCTATGGCATCAGGCTGCATTCCGGTAGTTGTAAATAAAGGAGGGGCTAAAGAGATAATTGAAAACAAAGTGAATGGATATTTATGGAACGAGATTGAGGAGCTTAAAAATTTCACACTGGAGTTAATAAATCGTCCAAGTTTAGGTAAAAGAATGAGTATGAAAGCAAAAAAAAGATCTGAAATTTTTAGCAAAGATAGATTCGCCAAAAATATCTTAGATGTAGTAGTTAAGGAGGTGTAAATTTATACGTTACGAGTTGTTGTTATATCCATCCTTTTTTTAATTTTCGCGGGCTTACTTCTTAGTTACAAGTTAACAGAGATTCCTCCCGGTATAAATAGTGATGAAGCTTCAATAGGTTATAATGCTATCCTCGTTTCGAAAACTCTAAAAGATGAACAGGGAAGATTTTTACCCCTATTTATTGCAACATTTCAACAAACAGATTGGAAACAGCCTATCACTTTTTACTCCACTGTTTTAATTTTTAAATTATTTGGAGCATCTTTTTTTACATTGAGATTGGCCAGCGTAATTTTTGCTCTGGTTAGCTTAATATTGCTTTTTGTTCTAATAAGAGAGATTTTGGGTTTTAAGAGTGCTTTATTTGGTGCTTTGCTGTTTGTTACAACTCCCATTATTATGATCCAATCTCATTTAGCACTGGAAAATATAGCATTACTACCTTTTGTAATTTCCTGGCTACTGTTTCTTTTTAAGTATGAAAAGGACAAAAAATTAAAAAATTTAGCTTTCTCTGCATTTTGCCTAGGAATAAGTCTTTACTCATATAATGGTATGCGTTTGGTGTTACCTATACTTTTTTTATTAACTTTGGTCTACATAAGTTTTCTGAATTTTAAAAATTTAAGGAAAATTATAAATGCAAATTTAATATTTATTGCCGGAGTTTTTCCTTTTATGGCGATATTATATTTCTCTAAATATACCTATCCCGGTGCTATATTTGGAAGTGCCAGACCGTTAATCTCGGATTCGTATCAAGATTTTTTTCTTCCTTTTCTATCTTCATTTGATTTAACTTTCCTATATCTTATGGGCGACAGTGTTCCTTTTCATACCACGGGCCGGCATGGAATGTTTCTTTTGGCAACTTTACCACTTTTTCTAATAGGCTGCTTTCAAGTCTTTAAAAGCAAGAAACCAATATTATATTTAATCTTGGTTGTCTTTTTTTTATCACCTCTTCTTTACAGTTTAGTAGATTCGGTTCATAGAGCTTCTAGATTGATGATGCTTATCCCTTCTTATATTGTCATTTCCTCTTTAGGATTTAGAGCAGTTTTATCTATTCGAAACCACTCTAGAAAAATCGCATTTTTAGCACTGATAGTAATAATGTTAAATTTTTCAGAATTTCTTTATGACTGGTGGTTTAAATATCCCTCGAGGGCAAGGGAATATTTTCCTTCTGGCGCGTATCAAGCATATAAAAACCTAGCAGAAAAATCAAAAGAATTAAATTTGGAGTCGGTTATCCAAAGAGGAGTGGTTGGTAAAGAAGGAGAAGGTGCCAGGTTTTTTGAATTGGTTTATTTTCCGTCCGGTCTAAAAAAATGGGAACATGAAGGAGCTATTCCGGAATATGGAGTGGTGCTTTCATATTCATCTGATTTATATTTGCTCCAAAAGGAAGGATTTAAAAAAATAGATCTTAACATGCCTTACTACAGTTTATCATTTAAACAAAATAAGAAATGAACAGAAATAGCATATCCATATTAGGAGTTATACTATTTTTCGGATTCATAGTTAGGGTAATACTTATTGATTTTCCTATTCCTACTTCAGAAGAAGCAAGGTTGGCTGATCGTGGATTTAGGTTGGCTACAGAAGGTAGAGATGAGTTGGGTAGACAAATGCCGCTTTTTTTCAACGCGCAAGAGGATTATCAGTTTCCTGTGGTTTCCTATATCACTGCTTTAGGAGAACTAATATTTGGAAAATCAGAATTTGGAGCAAGGGTACCCTTTATTATTATTGGAACATTTATCATTCCGGTAGTTTTCAAAATTTCAAAAAGATTTGGTCTAAATCAGTCAACTGCTTTCTTAGCTGCATTTTTAATTGCCTTTTCTCCCCCGCTTATTTTTTTATCAAGAATACCAAATGAAACAATAGTTCTGACGCTCCTTTTTGCAATACTTTTTTATTTAATAATTCAAAAGAGTATTAATATATTATTGGTAGTATCGATTTTAACTTTTATAGTGCTTACATCAAAATTAGCATTTTTTATTCTTTTGCCATATGTTTGCCTCGCATTGCTTTTACAAAAAGAGGAATCAAAACCAAAGAAAATAACGGTTTTAGTTGCTTGTTCCGCAGTTATATTGATAGGAATTTTCCTTTTCTTGACAAATTCTCAGGCAAAAAGATCGTTGCTGGAAAATAATTTTTCTATTATTTCAAACTTAACAATCAGTAATGGAATAAATACTCTTAGAGGTGAGGGGATTCAATCAGGTTGGAATCCATTTTGGGAAAGAGCACTATTTAATAAGCTGCATTTTATAACTGTCGGTTTCTTACACTGGATATCACATTTTAACTTATCAATATTTTTTGGACAATTTGATACCTTTGGAATTTTTAATTTTAAATCTTTGGGTGCATGGCCAAAAGCATTAATAATCCCGCTATTTATCGGCATTGCTTCTGTAGTTAAAGAAAGAAGTAAATTAAGCTTAATATTTTGGCTATTTTTAATATTAACCTTTCCTGCCTTGTTTTTTTATCCATCGATAAATTTAGAGCTTTTAACATTAACCTTACCATTTATGGCGCTCATTATTGCAATCGGTTTTATAAAAATGAATAAATTAATTTCAACGTTGATAATTTTTTTTGTAATTTTTGAGATCATCACTACATTATTTAATACCCCACTGGAAATTAAAAAAGCAGCAGATACAAGACCTTATTGGGTAAAATCCATTATTGATGATGTTGATAAGCTATCTCAAGAATCAGCTGTAGCTATCTCAGACAATATTATATCTGATATAACTCCTCTTATTGGGTGGTATACCTCGATTAATCCGACTAATCAATATCTGAACAATGATACACCCTACAGATTTCTTCAGTATGATATGGGTAACATTAAAATTATTAAATCGGATAATAATTTTAATGAATGTGGCAATGAGCAGTATACATTATTTTTAGGAGAAAGGGATTTTAATAAGCTTAAAAATAAGCTGGAAGTTAAAGTATCAAAAATATACCAGGATAACAATGAAAAAAATGCGGCTTACCTTATACTAAACAAGATATGTATAAATTAACTTATACACTGCTTCTTTTAACAGTTTTTGGGATATTTTTGAGGTTTTATCAATTGGATAAATATCCTGTTCATTTAAACCATGATGAAGTATCACAAATTTATGACGCTATCTCTATTGCTCAGACAGGAAAAGATATCTATGGAAATTTCTTACCAACTATTTTTGAATCGGTCAATGATTTCAAGTCACCTTTCTATACTTATATAACCAGTATTTTTTATTTAGTTTTCGGTCCGGGAGAGGCAACTGTTAGACTTCCGGCAGCCCTCTTTGGCAGCCTAATCATCCCGTCAGTGTTTATATTTGTTTTAAAACTTTTAAAAAATGCCAATATAGCTTTAGCCAGCGCATTTTTAACTGCTATTGCTCCATTTGAGATATTTTTCTCCAGAAAAAGCTTTGAAAATGGGGCAGGGATTTTTTTCATGCTCTTAGGTTTTTCTTTTTTACTTATATTTGTAGAGAAAAAGACACACGCTAGATGGCTTTATTTCGCATCTCTTTCTTTCGCAATAGCAATGTATACATATTTTTCTCATGCAATTTTGATGCCACTATTGATACTCTCTTTCTTGATTATTTTTAGAAGAGAATTTAAGTTTTCAAAAAAAATAATTACCCCCCTAATCTTTTTGACTGTGCTTTTAATTCCACTTATTCTAATTATATTAACAAATCCGGGAAGCAGATACAGGTCACAAACAGTCTTTATTTTACAAGATCCTGCTTTGGGAAGACAGATAGAGCTAGCGAAAGAATCCTCAATAATGCCATTTTTTTACAATTATAAAGCGCTCATAGATTTTAGTTTGACAAGATATTTAAATCAATTTGATCTAATGTATTTATTCGGGTATGGATTAGATCTGACTAATCAGGGACCACTGGGAATGGGTCCATTGTATTTATTTCAACTACCATTGCTACTTTTAGGCATTTATTATTTGCTGAATTTGAACAATTTATCAGCTAGAAAGAAATTTATGATGGCGTGGATTATTATTGGGATGATACCTTCCGGCTTAACATTTGAGGAACACAGTCCTCACAGATCAATTATGGTTTTTACAATGTTAAATATTATAACAGCTGTCGGTTTGTACTTTCTCCTAAATGCACTTAAAAGAAAAATGTATAAATTTACTTTTGTATTTTTTTCTATACTTATAACGGTTATAGCTGCTAATTTTGTATATTTTATACACATATATACGGTTAATTATCCCTTTGAAAAGTCTGAATCTATGCATTACCCATTTGAGCAAGTTACAAGATATGCATGGTCCCAGTATCAAAATTATGATCAAATTATTTTTGATCCTTTATTTGGAGATATTGCTCCTGTGATAGGGACAGCAGCTCACTACTATCTTGCTTACTACGGCAATTATCCTCCGTCAAAATTTCAAAAGGAGTATAGGAGAGGTGAAAAGATAAGAGAGGTTATTTTCGATAAATTCTCCATTAGAAAAGTTGATTGGAGGCAAGATCATGGTTTAAAAAATACATTAATCATTGCAAGTTCCTGGTCTTTACCTATAGATTCTATTGATAAAAATAAAATAAAAAAAGTATTTAACTATTATAATGGTAGACCTGCCTTTTACGCGGTAGGATTATGATGAAAAATTTAAATGTAGTTATAGTTATGCCAGCCTTTAATGCTGCTCAAACCTTACAGGATAGCTATTATGAAATCCCAAAATACTTAAGGGAAAAAATCATTTTAGTTGACGATAATAGCTCAGATAATACAGTTGATGTTGCCAAAAGATTGGGGATTACTGTTTTTACCCATCCCAATAATTTAGGTTATGGAGGAAATCAAAAAACCTGTTACTGGGAGGCATTGAAGCTAAATCCCGGTATTGTGGTGATGTTGCACCCCGACTATCAATATGATGCTTCTTTAATAGAGGAGTTAATCAGGCCTATCATACAAAAAAGATTTGATTTTATGTTTGGTTCAAGAGTCCAGAATAGGGAATCAGCTTTATCCGGTGGTATGCCAAAACTGAAATATTATGTCAACAGAATTACCTGTATTGTCGAGAATATTCTTTTGGGAGTAAATTTTACAGAGCATTTTTCCGGATTTAGAGCTTATTCGTCTGAAGTCTTAAATACAGTCCCTTTTCAAAGATTTTCTAACGACTTTGTATTTGATCAACAGATGGCAATCTCTGTCTTAAGTTTCAAGTTCAGAATAGGTGAGATTCCTATCCCTACCAGGTATCATCAGAAAGCTTCATCAATACAATTTATTAAAGGTACCAAATTTATCATAGAAACTTTTTGGATTATAGTGCTTTATAGATTACATAAATTGGGAATAATAAAAAGCAAATTTTTTAAATAGAAATGCTGTTTTCTAAAATACAAACTCATTATTTGTTGATTTTGGCTATAACTTTTGGCAATTTCTGGATATGGAGAATCTTCAAAGATAATCTTGTGGTGGGAATACTTTTGGTAATTTTGAGCTTTCTTCTCTTTAAACAACTGGTTGATAAATTTCAAATTCACCGGCTTTTGATATTAATATTTATCTTCCTGCTGATTAGTTTCCTCACACTCAGAGTTGGTTTTGACGCCAATATTTTTATAACTTCTCCACAAGATCTGTCGCAACTCAATAGAAGACACGGGTTTTATGCCGACGAGCTGGGTTTATTGTTCACCAACAGATTTAGCCAAAAAGCATACAAATATCTTAGCCTACCAATCCTAAAGCTGGAAAAAAATCTATTTTCTAATTTGGATATTAATCTCTACTTCTTTGCTTCCCATCCAAGAGAGAGAGGAACAGGAGAATTTGAAAAATATTCCTGGCTTCTACTATTTCCATTTATTTTAGGATTCTTTTCGATTTTAAAATATTACAAAGTGGTGGGAACTTATCTTAGTTCAGCGGCATTGATAAGTATGCTTTTAAATCCTGCTTATTCATTGGGGCCGGTACTTTTTTTCCCATTTATAAATGTGTTAATAGCCTTTGGTTTAATCTCTTTTCTTAATATATTTAAAAATAAAATGCCCAAATCATGAATATCAAACAGATTGTCCTCATTTTTATAGTTTTATTCTCGGCTCTTTTTATACGTTTGTATCAGCTTGATCAGATCCCATTCGGTTTAAATATAGATGAGGCATCCATGGGGTATAATGCATATTCCCTTTCGCAAACAGGCAAGGATAGGTATGGTCAAAGCTATCCTGTTATTTTTCGATCCTTTGGATCTTTTCAAGCACCCCTCTATACCTATTTATTAGTACCAGTTGTTCAGCTATTTGGAACAAATATTTTTGCAGTTCATCTGGTTTCAGCTCTCTCCGGATTTATTATAGTATGTTGCAGCTTTTTAATTGCATATTTCGGATCAAAGAGAAATTTTAAACTGGCAGTGTTGGTAGCGATTGTGGTGGGATTTGCGCCTTGGTCGATACTGTTTACCCGTTTTGGTACAGAAGCGAGTTTAGGACTGGCTTTATTTGTCCTAAGTATTTATTTTTTTATACTTTCTTTAAAAAAGATCAGCTTTTTTATTCCTGCTGCATTTTTTTTGGGGATGACAACTCATGCATATTATAGTGAAAGATTAATAAGCATTTTCTTCTTCGTAGGATTTATTCTTATATTTTTTAAGAAATTTCTTAAAAATAAAGGGTGGTTAATTTTAGGTACAGCAGTATTTATTGCAACTTTACTGCCTCATCTGATGGTATTACAATCAGGAGCATTTACCAGAAGATTAGAACAAGTAAATTATTTTAGTGAAGAAACCTTTCTTAAACAGGGAGAGAATTTAAGAAATCTTCCGTTTGGTAGATTTTTATATGTAATAAGAGAATTTTCCAGCCAGTATATAACCTACTTTTCTCCTAAGAATTTATTTTTTGAAGCTGATCCGCAACAGGCGCGTTCTATACCGAATTTAAGCGTTTTTTATAGCTGGATGGTGGTACCCTTTTTTGCGGGAATATTTTATTTAGTTAAAAATAAATCCTTGGAATTTATTAAAATACTGATTCTAATTATTGCAATAAGCCCGATACCGGCCAGTTTAACCAGGGATCCCTTTTATACACTGCGTACTTTAGAGTTTTTATGGTCGGTCAGCTTTATTATAGCCTTTGGAATTTACAGTATTTTGATGAGGATTCCTTATTTTTATGTTAGATTTGGATTGGTAATAGTAATGTTACTTTTTTCAATTGTATCTTTGTATACTTCATATTTTATTTTATTCAAATACGAAAGGGCAGAGAATTTCGGCTACTCTTATATAAAATTACTTGAATTTATAGAGCAGAATGAAAATTTCTCTCAAAAAAAGTTTGTGGTTGATAATTCTAGAGACTTGGGTGCCGGAGTAAGAATAGCCTACCTTAAAAGATATGATCCTTCTAAATTACAACAAACGCTTAAAGTGTTAGTAGGAAATAAGTACTATAGCTCTTTAGAATTTGAAGAGAAATACAGCCTGGATAATATTGAGGCAAGGCCAATTTTTTGGGAAAAGGATGTCTATGAGGAGCAAATTTTAATAGGTGATAATTTGGCAATTTCCGAGCAGCAAATTACAGAACATTTTTTAAAATTTGAATTTGAGATAAAAGATAGACAGGGAAACGTGAGTCTGAAGGGTTACTCTACTAACCCTAAAGCAAAGAAAGAGTCAGACATAGCGAAACAAATTCCCCACAGTCTTTAGATTTACTTACCCTGACTAAATTGCTAACATTAATATATTGATGAAAATTTTTTATATCCCGGCACTTTTAATAGTGATAGTGCTATCTTTCTTTTTGAGATTTTATAGAGTAGATGAAATACCACCATCTTTGAATTGGGATGAAGTCTCTATTGCCTATAATGCTTACTCAATCTTAAAAACAGGCAAAGATGAATGGAATCAGTTTTTACCTAGCCATTTTAAAGCTTATGGTGAATATAAATTACCAGTGCAAGTTTATTTTAGTATTCCGGCAATTTCAATTTTTGGTTTAAATGAGATTGGTACAAGGATAACTCCTGTAATTTATGGAACTTTGACTGTGCTGATGACTTTCTTTTTAGGGAGGGCACTTTTTGCCAATAATCTCATAGGTTTAATAGCAGCATTCTTACTGGCAATTTCCCCTTGGCATATTCAACTAACCAGGGCATCTTTTGAATCGTCATTTGCCACTTTTTGGATAACATTGGGTATTTGGCTTTTAGTAAAAGGTTTTAAAGACAATAAGTGGTTGATAATCTCCATGGTTCCATTTGCTTTAGCAATTTTTACCTACAATTCCGCCAGGATTTTTACACCTTTATTCTTAGTGGCAGTTTTCATTCTTTATAGAAAGACTTTTATTAAATTTAAAAAAGCAGCTCTTTTATCAATTATTGTTTTGACAATTCTTATGCTTCCATTAACACCATATCTTTTGAGCGGGGAAAGAAGTGCCAGGTATAAATTGGTCAGTATTACCGATGAGGCGGGGTTAATCCCCAGGATCAATGAAAATAGGGGAAACTCCCAGTTGCCGCCACCTCTTCCCAGGCTTATCCACAATAAACTTACCTACCTCTCCTTTTATTTTGCCAGAAATTATCTGGCTCATTTTACACCGCAGTTTTTATTTATCTCCGGCGCACCTCACAAACAGCATCATGTTCAAAATATGGGCGAACTTTATTTATTCCAGGCGCCATTTTTGCTGTTGGGGCTATTAGGGCTATTCGGGTTGAAACATAAATTTAAAAATCTTTTACTGTCGTGGGTTTTATTAGCTTATCTTCCTGTAGCTGTGACAGGAGATAGTATTCCGCATGCATTAAGAACTCTGATTGCCAATCCTTTTTATCAGTTAGTTTCAGCCTTTGGTTTTTATAAATTCTGGGTATGGTTAAAGCTAGAAAGAAAAGTGATAATTAATGTAGCCTCCATCCTAACTATCTTAATAGTAGTAATTAGTATCTATTACTATCTTTACAACTATTATGAAATTTATCCAATCAAATATTCAAAAGATTGGCAGTATGGATACAAACAAGCAGTTAATTATATTGCCCAACACAGGGATGAGTATGACCTAATAGTTTTTTCCAGAACATATGGTGAGCCTCATATGTTCACGCTTTTTTATTTGAATTATCCTCCTGAAAAATATCAAAATGATCCAAATTTAAAAAGATATGAGACAAATGACTGGGTATGGGTATTAAGATTTGATATGTTCTATTTTGCGAGCAATGGCGAGCAAAAAAAGGTTCCCCTTTATTTTCCGGATTTGGGAGATAAAGGTACAAAGTTTGAAGATATTGTCAAGCAAAATCCGGGGAAGAAAATGCTTTTTATAGGAAAAAGCGGAGATTTTCCCCAAAATTTGCCCAAACTTTTAACTGTTAATTTTCTGGATGGTAACAAAGCCTTTGAAATAGTGGCAGTTAAGTAAATACTCTATTGTGAATATAAAAGAATAATGTTATTTTAAATTTATATGTCTAAAAAGGAATTCTTTATTATTTTAGGGTTAAGTGTGGTGGTAACTTTCGGGGTAACCATAGTTGAGGCTATGATAAATCCTTCTTATCGACAAGCGGGGTTACCATTTAAATTCGGTACGTATGTTTTATTTGGTCAAGCGAGTACTAATTATCTCTTTTTATTTTTAGATATTATCTTTTGGTTTGTAGTAATTTGGGGAATTTGGAAATTATTTAAGATGGTCTTAAAAAGATAATCTATTTCTGATTTCTTTGATCATGAGGAACTAAAACCTCTTGTGTAACTAAAGTGGTATTTCCAGCCAAATCCGTGGCAAATATATGTATTTTGTATGATCTTCCATTCTTATCGTCCTCTCTTCTGGATGCTTCCAGCTTAATAATCTGATTAATGTCTGTCTGATGATAGGTGGTGATGGATGGTTCCACTAAGTTATACTCATCACCTACCTTAATAGTTACCAAATACGGATTTGCATCAGTAATTGTACCTGTTACATTTACATCAATTAACTTGCCATCAGGCGGCCAGATTGTTTTGGGATTAGCATCAAATGAAATTACAGGTGGTGTGTAATCATAATTTGTTTCTCCTTCCAAAATACTAAAATTATTGATTTCTTCATCAATTATTCCATCACCATTTTCATCAAGCTTTAAAATTGGAAGCTGGGATGAGTTTGTATCAAAAGAAATTTCTCCTTCTGTATCCTTAGTTAATGATATTTCCTTATATAAAATAGTCTCGGTATTTTCATCATTCTCATATCTCCTGATTTTAAAATCAAAACTACCCTCATCTAATGCCTCGAATTTAACAGTATAAACTCCGTCTTCCGGTAACCAGATAAATTTGGCATCATCCAGGCTGTCATAAGAACTCCCAGGAATATTTATTTCATATCCATCAGCTGTTGGACCTGTATGATTACCATTTTGATCATATACATGGATATTAACCGGAGAATGGACAGAAAGAGAAAAACCTCTTAATTTATATGGTTCGGTTGATACACCTTCTGGCAGAGTATTATTCCCATTTAAGATATTTTTAACTAAATTTAAGGCAGGATCATTGGAGACTAGATTGCCATGTTCCTGTTTTGTGTAATAAATTTTATCTGAACCAAAAGCTGCACTAAGTAGCGGCACAGTATTATCTCCATTAATCATAGATTCATCTTTATGAGGAATTTTTACACCGGAAAAATTGAAACTATATTTTTCGATTATTTGTCCAAGAGTAGCCAGACCAGAACCGACAATATTGATGACATCAACACCATTTAGATTAGATAAATTATCATCAAGATTATGAAAAGATTCGCTGGGTGTAAAAAGAGAGGTATTGTGACCTAAATTGGTTAATAGAACTTTTGTCTGGTCATAATTTAAAGCCCCTGTGACCCCATTGTTATCAATATCCCTCAAATCAGCATAAGGAAGAGGATGCTCATTATCTTGGCCGGAATAAATTGTGTAATAAGTTTTAGAAGGAGCTAATTCATAACCACCAATCATATTTTGTAATACATCTTTTACTTCAGAATTTGCTATTCCGAGGCATATTGGACCTGTTGAGACAGGAATTGGAGTTAAACATTCCCCATACTGAAATTGTTTAAGAGTTTTTACTGAACCTAAATGTGGGGTACCTATAGCAAATAATTTTCTGACATTTTGGGCTTTGGTTGGATCAGCTATATAATTTCTGGCTACCAGGCCTCCCATGGAGTGAGACACTATATCCACCTCATCAGCTCCTGTTTGGTCTTTTATTTCCTGAATTTTTTGATCCAAAAGTAGGGAGGTATCTGAGATATCCTTTCTCCAATCATAAGGGAATACAAATAAATTTTTATTGAGCTGGTAACTATTTGAAATGAAGAAATCTATCATTTCCTGGTATGCTCGAGCTACCAGATTTCCTGTCATTCCAATATCAGCCTCAGCTGTTATTCCATCCTCCTTCATCCTTAAGATATCAAAATAATCATCATCCCCCGGTTGTGCAGCCTCACCCTCATTAACCCAGACTTTCTCATCTTTGGAATATGCACGATTATATATCCCCCCATGCCCGTCATCTTTTAACCAGAATGTATCCTGATTTACCTTTAACTCAGACCCACCTATCCCTGGAATTATTATGAGTGGAGTTTTAGCAGGTGGGGGTGGAGCCAGGGATGTGACCACCACATTATCAAACCTGGTATAAACTACCCCTAAAGCCCCTGTCCAATAGCTGAGGGTTATCCCGCCTTTTGTAACTTGAGTATCTTGATCTGTAATATCAAATACTAAAGTATCAGCAATCCAAACCTTGATATTT
>Ga0209542_10000717_pt1 | contig 79583 bp, 82 predicted proteins | sample RifCSPhighO2_01_FD_184028 | JGI IMG/M metagenome (GOLD analysis project Ga0209542, IMG submission 184028) | Soil microbial communities from Rifle, Colorado - Rifle CSP2_plank highO2_0.1 (SPAdes) (version 2) | ecosystem: Environmental > Terrestrial > Deep subsurface > Rock core/Sediment ...
CCCCACCACCCGTTATTGGCGCATCTCTCCAATCCTTGCGCTAACTGTTGGCCGGTATTGTCCGGAAGTTTTTTCCCCAGCTCGGCCATTTTGACCAAAAGCGAGGTGTAATCATCCCACCGCCCGTTATTGGCGCATCTCTCCAATCCTTGCGCTAACTGTTGGCCGGTGGCTTTCCCCAGCTCGGCCATTTTGACCAAAAGCAAGGCGTAATTACCCCACTGCCCGTTATTGGCGCATCTCTCCAATCCTTGCGCTAACTGTTGGCCGGTGGCTTTCCCCAGCTCGGCCATTTTGACCAAAAGCAAGGCGTAATCACTCCACCGCCCGTTATTGGCGTAGCTCTCCAATCCTTGCGCTAACTGTTGGCCGGTTATTAGTAAAAACGAGACTTCTTTTTTATTTTGCAGGGTTTCTTGTCCTAGATTTTCAAAATCTTCGTCTGTTGATTTCCGGTGGCGGTATTTGCTAAGCGCTCCATAGAATATTTGGTCAGCTTCAGTCCGGAGTTCTCTTCTCGCCATCAATTCTCCGCCAAAATTCCATTTGGCGGGATTTATACTGGAACCGTAAATCAACTGGATGTCTTCCGGCAGATATTTTTCCAGAGTTTTTCTCTTGTTTTTTCTCGCTATGAAATATTCGGGTGTTTTAGGCATTACGGAGACAGAAAATTCAATAAGCTAATAAGCCGATTGCAAATTATTTATTGCTTCTTCTATATTGGCACTTTGAATTATATAACTTCCGGAAATTAAAATACTTGCTCCGGCCGTCACCAGTTTAGGCGCAGTCTCCGGATTTACTCCCCCGTCTACGGCTATGGGTATATCCGGATAGCGGGAATGAAATTCTTTTATTTTTGGGATTATCTTTTCTACAAACGGCGCACCGTACTTGCCCGGATAAACGGTCATGAATTGAATGGCATTGATTAAATCCAGATATGGGATGGCGGAATCAATTTCAGTATCTGGATTGAGGACTAATCTGCGTTTTTTTCTAGAGTCTTTTATTTCCTGCAAAAGTTTTTTTATATCACCCTCTGATTCTATTTGGATAGAAATTGATTCTATATCTGTTTCAAGCAATTTTGGCACCCAATTTTCCGGGTCTTGTACCATAAGATGGGCCTCAAGTTTCAGGTCTGTTTTAATATCAAGAATTTCTTGAGGGCCAACAGTTTTAGCGGGAACAAAAATCCCATCCATTATATCAACGGATGCTCTTTTGGTTTTGCCCTCAAGTTTTGCTATGGCATTTCTTAACTCTTCTGGCGTATTGGCGATAATGGCGGGGATAATTTCGATCACATAAGTGCAAAGTGTAAAGTAGAAAGTAGAAAGTAGAAAATGACTTTTAACTTTGAACTTTTAACTCGTAACTTGCTCGTCGATTTTTTTAATTCGACGAACATGGCGTTCTTCGCCCTCAAATGGCGTCTCCAGCCAGAGTTTGATTGATTTTTTCGCCGTCTCTTCATCAACAAACAACACTCCCAGCGACAAGACATTGGCATTGTTATGCTGACGCGACAAAGTAATTATCTCATCCGGCCCGCCTTCATAGACGACCGCTCTCACGCCCTTGTAACGGTTGGCGACCATTGCCTCGCCCTGACCGGATGCGCCGAGGATAATCCCTCGACTATGCTCGGGATCATTCGCAACGGCCTCTGCAGCCTTGCGAATGAAATCAGGGTAATCATCGTCGGCATCGTATTCAAAAGCACCCATGTCTTTAAAATCATAGTCCCATTCGGCAAGCCATGCCTTTATTTTTTCTTTGAGGGCGAATCCTCGGTGGTCGGTGGCTAAATAAATCAAATTTATTTTTCACTACCAATTACGAATGGGTTCGAATTACGAATGGAGAAAATTCTGCTATTTGTAATTCGTTTAAATTTGTAATTCGTAGGAGTTATTTTAACTTGTTCAAGTATTGAACCGCTGAAAGCGTGGCTATGCATCCTTGTCCAGCGGCGATGACAATCTGATGGAAGGGCACATCGGTTACATCACCGGCGGCATAAAGTCCCGGGATGCTTGTCTCACAGTTGGCGTTTACTTTTATTTGATTGAATTGGTCTTTTTCCACTTCCGGCGGCACCAACCCTGAATTGGGAATCTGGCCGATATGAACGAAAATTCCGTCAACTTTTAACTCATTCACCTTTCCGTCTTTACCTTTGTATTTCAGTCCGGTTACAAATTGGTCCCCGAAAATCTCCGATGCCATAACATTGTATAGGATTTCGACGTTTTTCTGGGTTTTTGACTGGAGATTGTCAATAAGAACCTGATCTCCTTTGAATTTAGGGTTTTTGTTTATGATATAAACTTTTGAAGCGATGTCGGAGAGCATCAGAGCCGATTCAAGAGCCGAGTTTCCGCCGCCGATAGTCGCAACCACCTTATCCTTAAACAAGGGCCCGTCGCAAACGGTGCAATAACTCACGCCTTTGACGCGAAACTCTTTCTCGCCGGGGATATTCAGCTCGCGTGGATGGACGCCAGTGGTGATAATGACGGTTTTGGCTTGATAAACGCATTCGGACGAACCTTTTACGGTAATATAGAAAAGCCCGTCGGGCTGTTTGAAAACTTTTTCCACTTCCGCTTCTTCTTCAATCTCGGCATGATAAGAGTCCAAATGCTCACGGAACTTTTGGGCAAGCTCAATGCCGTTGGTATGGATAATGCCGGGCCAATTTTCTATTTCGCCCGAAGTGGCGACTTCGCCGCCAAAATCTTTAGAAACAATTTTAAACTTAAGCCCGCGCCGCGCGGCATAAATCCCGGCTGTTGTCGCCGCCGCTGACCCCCCGATAATGATTAGGTCGTAAACCTTACTATTCATGATATGGAAATTGTAGCACAAATTAACCGTTTCGCCATACATCAAAACCGCCTGTCGGCGGTTTTGGGGACATCTTCAGCAAATCTTTATTCCTTAGTTCCTTCCAACCTTTCAGTTAAAGCGCTCGGTCTTCTCATGTAAGGTCCCTTCGGCATAATTTCCCGCCCCTCTTCCTCTGATAATGGCTCCGACTTTTCCCTCAACTTTTGTTCCTCCTCGGGTGTAAGTTTCTTTTGTTCAATTTTGGGTTCTTGCTCCATGTTTTTGTTGGTTTGTTTTTATACACTCCCAGTTTATCCCCTTCTGTTAGATTGAGCAAGTGAACAACCGCCAAGCGACGGTTTTAGGAAGAGTCAGCCTGGGCTACTAATTGCATAAGGACATGTAAGTATCATCGAATTCTCGTATAATTTTTGCAAACTCATGAGTTGCATAGCAGGCCCTTTTGAATTGTAGCCAGGAATCATTGGATAATTTAGGCAATCTCCTCGCTCTTAATGCTCTGCCAATCCTATTAAAACGGTCGCTACAGTCCTTCCCCATCCTATCTTGCGTATCAAACAGTGTGCGAAGTAAGTCATCGCATACTTGCTTCGACTCTCTTGTCCTAGCCTCAGTTATAACGCTAGCGATAACAGACGCAACAGTTATCAAAACTAGTAGAATTAAAATTTTTTTCATGTTTTTAAATACATTTGTTTTTAAGCAAGTTTTCAAATCTCTTCGTCAGCTGACAGCGCCAATCATTGGGGTCGTTATTGCCAAGGTTAGGATTGGCGCAACGCATTGACCATTTGATTCTCTGGCCGCGCATATAGCTACACGCACTGGCCTCATACGGAAGTATGTTTACGACAAATGTTTTACTGACATTGCCAGTCGTTATTTTCACATTTTTACTTCCGTAAACTTGCGCTCCCTGCCATGAAAGAGTGAGTGTCTTGATTTGACCGGGATTCATATTGCCGGTTGGTTTTTCAGAAATTAACTTTCCGTTGACATAAAGACTTACAAAGACCCCTCCCGATCCGGCGGCAGAACCGCTTTTTGTCACATCAACGTTAAAATTGACCGGCATATCAACGAACTGCAATGCGGGATCAATCTCCACTTTAGATATTGAAAAATTTGCCGATGCCGCCGATCCCAAGTTTAACGCAACTTTTAGTTTATCCTGATTTAAATATACTAAGATTCCTCCCAAAACAACCGAGATAATAACAATGGGCACAATATACGCGATGCCGCTCTCGCCTATCCGTCGCATGGGTCGGTTCCTCATATTTCCATTTTACCCCCCCCGCAGATATGGCAAGGAAAATTATCCACAGGGGACGAAAATTTGACACAGAGATACGACCCATGCTATACTGACAATGACAATGGAGATCTGCATAAACTACAGGTCTACCCATGTGGCAGAAAAAGAGTTCGCATCTTGCGGGCTCTTTTTCGTTTTGATAGAGTGGCCGCATGGATCCGGGCCCGTAGTTTATACAGTAAAATTCCATTGTTGCCACATGGGGAAACGAGTGCAAATCTCGTCGGGTCCACGCCAAAGCCGCCTATAGAAGGCGGCTTTGGCGTCTGGCCATTTTCTTGTTTTTTCGCTATCATTTACACTATGAAAAAATATGCGATTATCCTGCTTGCCCTAGGACTCGCGACCCACTTTATTTTTATTTGGCAGCCGGCGGAGACGGTTTTTGATGAGGTGCATTTCGGAAAGTTTATTTCCGGCTATTACACCCACGAATACTTCTTTGACATCCATCCCCCGCTGGGCAAGCTGATGATAGCCGGTTTTGCCAAGATTGTTAACTTTGAGCCGGGATTTAGTTTTGCCAATATCGGCGACAAATTTCCTGACAACAAATATGTCGCCCTTCGCTTCCTACCGAATCTGGCGGGCGCGTTTTTGCCGCTAGTTATCTATCTTTTGGCGTTGAGGCTGGGCATTGAAAAGCGAGCATCCTTTTTTGCCGGACTTTTTGTGGCCTTGGAAAACGCCCTGCTGGTACAATCGCATTATATCTTGATGGATGCGTTTCTCCTGCTTTTCGGTTTTGTGAGCTTATATTTTTACTTTTCTTACCGCGAAAGCAAAAAATGGCAAAGTTTGCTCTGGATGGGAATTTTTGGCGGCCTTTCAGCTTCGGTCAAATGGACCGGCCTTTCATTCCTCGCCCTAGCAGGCATTATTAAATTGATTGATTTGATTAAACGGCGACATGATGCTATTCGCTATTCGCTATTCGCTATCAGCTTTATCTTAATCCCCTTCCTCATTTACTTTTCCCTTTTTGCTTTGCACTTTAAACTTCTTTATAAATCCGGCCCGGGCGACGCTTTTATGATGCCGGAATTCCGCAAAACGCTTATTGGCAGTCAGGATTATGACAATGCGGATATTAAGCCGGCGAATTTGTGGCAGAAATTTATCGGCCTTAACCGTGAGATGTACCGCTCAAACCAGCGGCTTAGCGCGACCCATCCCTATGGTTCCCAATGGTATAGTTGGCCTTTTATGACGCGGCCGATATATTATTGGGTTCAAGATAATGCCCGCATTTATCTGATTGGCAATCCGGTTATCTGGTGGGCTTCAACCGCCGCGGTTTTGCTTTTGACTCTGCGCGGATTTCTGGAAGGTCTGCGCAAAGACAAAATCGCGCTAATTCTGCTGGGCGGCTACGCGCTGAATATGCTACCCTTTATCGGCGTGGCAAGAGTGATGTTCCTTTATCATTACTTTACGGCGTTGATTTTCGCGATTTTGATGCTGGCTTATCTTATCTCCGGACAAAAAACCGCCAAGAAATTCTTCTTGGCGGTTACGACTGTCGCAGTGACTGCGTTTGTCTACTTTGCTCCGCTCTCCTACGGCCTGACCTTATCATCCAAGGCCTACGACATCCGTGTCTGGTTCTCTAGCTGGCGCTAGCTAGTTTTTACTCCCCAATTCCCTCCTATAATTTCATTTGTGAAACTTTTTTGTAAAGTTCTTCCGCTACTCCCCAACTAAAGTTCTTCCAAAAATCTTCAATGTATTTCTTGCGGTCGGAGCCATAATCCATAAAGTAGGCGTGTTCGTAGATATCCAGAACGATAATCGGCAGGCATCCCCATACCCCGCCTTGATTATGAGCGTCGGCATTATATATTTTTAACTCCCCTTCTTTGGTATCCCATGCCAAAAGCGACCAGCCGCGGGTGGCCATGGCGCATTCGGAAAGGTATTTCATAAAGTTTTCTACGCTCCCCCATTTTGCCGAGACGGTTTTGGATAATTCTGGCGCTTTATCAGTCACGCCGTCGCCACCCAAGGCGTCAAAATACCACTCATGCAGATAAACGCCGTTGGTCGCAAAAGTTTCAGCGTCTTTCAGCGAGCGCAGTTCGCTGTAAGTGGCATTGCCTCCGGACGCTTCGCCTTTGATTATCTTTTCCCGCAATTGGGCCAGCTTGTCGCAAATCTCGTCCTTTTTGGCGACATATCCGGCATAGAGCTTATCGTGATGGATAAGCATGGCTTTTTCGGAAACCCCGTTCTTGATGCCGTCGGCGGGCTGGTATGGGAGAGGATTTGTCTCAGACATAATAAATTACCACTTCTCATTTTCCAATAAATTTTCAATGTTACATCGGGTCATTGATAACTCAATGGTAATTGGCAAATGATAAGTGAAAAATTGGTTTAGAGTTTAAGAAGTTGGTTTATTTTCGGCCTGTCAAACCCAATCACAATCTTGCCGCCGATATCTATGACTGGCACGCCAAGCTGGCCGGACTTCTTTATCATTTCTTCCCGTTTGGACGCATCGGCAAAAACATCATACTCGTCGTATTTGATATTTTTGGATTTGAAATACTCCTTGGTCATTTTGCAATAAACGCAGGAAGGAGTTGTGTAGATGGTTACTTTGGTCATGAAGAAAAAGTATAGCACAAAAAACTAAAACCAGCATCTTGCTAATTCTATATTTTATGTTAAACTAATATCCAATGGTTTTTTGAAAAAGGATTGGAAAATGAGAATAATTTCTGCGGTTGTTCTTCTTTTGATTGCTTTTTGCCCGGAAACTTGTCCGCAAGAACCTTTTTTTAACGCCAACTCTTTGATATTGGGCAAGGGTGGTGTGGCAGGAAAACTGCGTGAGAATCTTAATAAATTTCAAAGAATTGAATTCCGGCGGGTTTTAACCGAGGAGAAATATGGCGAGAACTTTAATCACCTGAAGAGGCGCAAGGTGGAAACGGCTTACTTTGTTGTTGAGGGCGGCAAGATCAAGGAAAAGCTTGAAAAACTGGAATCCGACGACAATCGCCGCATCAACGAACACAAACGCGGTGAGTCGGTTTCAATGCTGGACTTCAGCCGTTATCATTACTTTGTAAAGCCGGAAAGCTCGCTTGAGTGGATAGGCAACCAACCGTTCTATCCGATCTATTTTAGGCCAAATCCGGGGACGCCTTCAAAGGGCCGCGAAGATGACATTATCAACAAGATGGAAGGCGAACTGCTTGTTAGTGTAAAAAGCTATAAATGGGCAGATGATCCTAATACCATGGAATTCAATCCCGCCTTGTGGCAGTTGAAGGAGTCCAAGCGCTCTGAAAAGTACGAGTCAATAGTGATAGATATTGCTGAACTAGAGCTTAATCTTCAGCAGCAAATTACTAATGGTGTTTTGGTGAAAAAATCCGGAAGCGCCAAGACGGTGTTCAAGTGTTTATTTGATTGGAGCTGGAACTACGATATTATGAAGGCGGAATACGGTGATTATAAAATTACCCTCGCGAAATGAATCCGGAGCAGTCTGATTGCGCCGGATTTTTAATTTGTTACAAAACTAAAACTCTCTTTCGAGAGTTTTAGTTTTGAGTAGCGCTGGTCTTTAGTAATCAGACCGACCGCCGCCGTATCCGCCCCTGCCGCCGCCGTATCCGCCGCCGCGGTTGAAACCGCCTTGGCTTCTCGGAGGACGATCGGCCAAAGGTCTGGCCTCGTTGACGGTGAGGTTGCGGCCCTCAAGCTCTTTGCCATTGAACATTTCAACGGCTTTCATGGCTTCTTCGTCCGTGGACATTTCCACAAAACCAAAACCTCGTGACCGGCCGGACATTTTGTCAGTAACAACTGTCGCTGACTCAACTGTGCCTGCCTGCGAAAAGAGGTCTTTCAAAGCCTCGTTGGTGGTGCTCCATGGCAATCCGCCAACATATATTCTTTTTGCCATCTAATTAGCGAATAGCGTATGGCGAATAGTTAATAGTAACAGATACTATTGGCTAGTCACTCTTGGCTAACTCGCTTGGTTTAGTAGGACGACCTGAGGCGATTTCGCCTTTCTCCCGATTAGTTCCCACTAAACCTCTGGTGAGGCCCGAACGAGAAACACACGAGAAACCTACATTGGCTATATTCTATCAAACTGTTTAGAAAAAAGCAAGTCCCTGTCCCGTTAAATCGCCCGGAGTTCTTTAAGCGCTTTTTGGAAGGATTCAATGGTTTGCCTAGCTTGGGCATAGCGCAGAGAATAATTCGTTTCGTGAGCTATGATATTTCTGGTTTTGTGAGCGTCCCAAAGACCTTGCAAATTTTGCAGTTCACCGGCTTTCAGGTTCATTAATTTTTCGCCGAGAGATTCACCCGGAAATCCGGCTTTGGTCAGTACCTGATCCAGCAGATTATCCGCCTCAATTATGGCAAATTTCCATTCGGAATCCTTAACGGAATTCATGTGCCGCAGTATTTCCTGCCATCGCGCCAAATATGGCCCTTCTTTGACCGGAGATAGTGTTGCTTGTGATTTTACTTCTTCTGTTTTGGCCGGTTTTCCGAGCGCATTTTTTTGAGCCACTAATTTTATCAAAAGTGCGGCAAGCGATATCGAAATAATAAAAGAGGCCACTTTTACCGCAACGGGAACTTCTTCGTTTAAGTTGTCGGTAAAACGGCCAATATCGGCCATATTGTATTTGGCAAACGGGCCAATGTTATACAAATTAAAAACAATGTTATCTAATGTGGGTCCGATGTTAAGCATTTTCCAGTTGGTAAGCGACATGAAGAACCGTTTTTTCGTCAAACATTCTGCCGATTATTTGAAATCCCACCGGCAAGCCACTGTTTTTTCCAATACCACAAGGAACGGAAATTGCCGGAAGACCGGCTAAATTAACCGGCACAGTGTAAATATCCGAAAGATACATTGAAAGCGGGTTGTCGGATTTTTCTCCGATCTTGAAGGCGACAGTCGGCGTTGTCGGACCGGCGATAACATCTACTTTTGCAAAGGCCTTATTAAAATCCTGTTTGATAACGGCGCGGACTTTCTGCGCTTTAAGGTAGTAGGCATCATAATATCCCGACGATAAAGCGTAAGTACCAAGCATTATTCTGCGCTTGGGTTCGGCGCCGAAACCCTCGGCGCGGGAATTCAAATACACATCCGATAGATTATCGGAATTTTTGCTGGAGTGGCCGTAGCGGATGCCGTCAAAGCGGGCCAGATTCGCCGAGACCTCGCAGGGCATCACGATATAATAAGCGGCGAGAGAGTACTCCGCGTGCGGCAAGGATATATCAATAATTTTTGCGCCCATATCTTCCAACCTTGCGATAGCTTGTTTCACTTTTTCGGCCACTTCCCCGTCAAGGCCGGAGCCAAAAAATTCTTTGGGCACTCCAACTCGCAGTCCCCTAATGTTATCCGTCAGGCCATGCGTAAAATCAGGCGTCTGGACAGGTGCGGTGGTTGAATCGTAAGGGTCTTGTCCGGCGACGGCGTTGAGAATTAAGGCCGCATCGTAGACATTTTTAGTAATCGGGCCGATTTGGTCCAGCGAGGAAGCCATGGCAATAAGGCCGGAGCGGGATACGCGGCCGTAGGTCGGTTTCAATCCGACGACTCCGCAAAACGCCGCCGGCTGGCGGATTGAGCCGCCGGTATCCGAGCCCAAAGCAAAAACGCAAAGGTCGGCGGCGACGGCGGCGGCCGAACCGCCGGAGGAGCCGCCGGGAACTCGCGAAGTGTCAAGCGGATTTTTGGTGGGACCAAAAGCGGAGTTTTCGGTGGAGGAACCCATGGCGAACTCATCCAAATTAGTTTTACCCAGAAACAACGCGCCGGATTCTTTAAGTTTACGGACTGCCGTAGCGTCGTAAGCGGAAATATAATTTTCAAGGATTTTTGAACCGGCGGTGGCAATGGTGCCTTCCAAGAGCATGTTGTCTTTGATGGCGCAAGGAACCCCGTAAAGAGACTTCGTCTCCACGGGGCGAGCGCCGGCAAGCGAACCATTGACCATATTAAAAGTCGAAAGATAGGCGTTTAATTTTGGGTTTTCTTTTTTAATTTTTGAGATGTAGGAATTAAAAATCTCCGCGAGCGCGAACTCATTATTTTTTAATCCTTTTTGAATGTCTGTAATGGTATAATTTTTTTCTCCCATTCCTTAATTCTTAATTCCCTGCCTGCCGGCGGCTGATTCTTAATTCTTTTGTAATATCGCTTTGACTTTCACAAACCCGTCTTTGGTCTCCGGCGCTTGGCCGACAAGATTGGGATTATCTTCCCCCCTTTTCATGTAACCCTGCCGTCTGTCATCCGAACGATACTGGTTAACGATGCCGGTAACCTGATAAAGCGGTTCAACATTGCTGATATCAACCTCGTCCAGTTTTTTTACATAATCCAAAATTGCTCCAAGGTCTTTGGAAAACTTTTCTTTTTCTTTCTCGTCTAATTTTATTCTGGCGAGTTTCGCCACATGGTCAATGTCAATCATGGATTAATGCAAAATGAAAAATTAACGAACCCGAATGATCGGCGTTAGCCGACATACTTATAAGTATTGTAACATCTTGGGGGGGTGACTGCCAGATTGACATAACCGGGTATTATTGATAATATCCAGACGATCCTTAAAAATCAAACTGACAGGAGAAATCATAATGACTAGAGATTTGTTCAAGGGGTATGTGGCATTGAGGATTGTGTTTGTTGCCTTGTTTTGTCTCGGAGTTATCGGTTTATACTTCGCTTTGTCAACCGATCTGGCGTATGCTACTCTCGAAGTTATAGTTATGTCACTTCTCACCATTCTTGTAATATCAGCTTATCAATTTGATATTAAAAAAGCCCGAGCGCTCAAGCTAATTGTGGACGAGTGCCTCTTCTCCCATACTGTAGTAGGTAAGAGAAAAGAAAAGGCGCGGGCTTTATAATACTATGAGATTAACTTCTTAAATTCTTGCTCGCTGATTATTTTTACTCCAAGCCGCTCCGCCTCGTCGTATTTTGAGCCGGGCTTGGAGCCGGCGACGACGTAGTCGGTTTCTTTGGAGACGGATGACGACACGTCGCCGCCCAGCGCGCGAACCCTATCTTTGGCTTCATCGCGGGCGATGTTTTCCAGCCCGCCGGTGAAAACAAAAGTTTTACCGGTCAACTTTTGTAGTAGCACGATTATTTTTTCGTCAACAACACGAATGCCGAGGTTAATAAATTTATCAACCAATCTTTGGTGGTATGGTTTCTGTAACCACCGATAGATGCTGTCAGCAACAATTGGACCGATATCCGGAATTTTTTCCAAATCTTCCCGTGCCGTCTCGCGTAGTTTCTTCAGTGAGCCGAAATGGCGCGCCAAAGCGACACTGGTTTCTTCTCCGACATGCTCAATACCAAGCGCATAGATAAATTTTGGCAGGGCTACTCTTTTTTTGGACTGTATGGAGTCAACAGCATTTTGGGCTGATTTTTCGGCAAAACGCTCCAGATTCAGCAGGTCCTCTTTTGTAACAGCGAAAAGATCGGCGGCGTCGCGGATAAGGCCGGCCTCCATTAGCTGGCCAATTATTTTAGGACCGATGCCTTCAATATCAAATGCTTTGCGGGAGGCCAAATGATAAATTGCTTCTCTTTTTTGGGCGGGACAATCTTTATTCACGCATTTGTAGGCTACCTGGCCTTCATTTTTTTCAATTTTGGAACCGCAAACCGGACATTTTGCCGGCATTTTAAATTCTTTTTTCCCCGACGACAAAGTGTCGGGGCCTGTTCTTAATTCAGGTAAGACCTTAATAATATCCGGAATCACATCCCCCGCCCGGCCTACGATTACCGTGTCGCCTATTTTTACTCCCAGTCGTTTGACTTCATCTAAATTATGCAGTGTTGCGCGAGAGACGGTGGTTCCGCCGATCTGGACCGGACGCAAAACTGCGATAGGGGTCAACACGCCGGTGCGGCCCACTTGAACGATTATATCCTCAACCACCGTTTCGGATTCGCGGGGCGCGAACTTAAAAGCCATGCCTCCGCGGGGAGCTTTGCCGACTACTCCGGCGTTTTGGTATTCGGCCAGATCGTTGATGGAAATAACCGTGCCATCAAATTCATAGTCCAATTTGTCGCGTTTTTCTTCCCACTCATGGTAAAACTCAAAAACCTCAATTAGCGACTTCGCCACGCGGCCGTAAGGATTAACAGGCAGGCCGAAGGCGCGCAGAGCATCGTACTTTTCGGCCAAGGTTTCAAAGTTTCCGCTTAAACCGTAAGCATAGAATGACAATTTGCGGCTGGCCGTGATTTTAGGGTCTAACTGGCGGATAGAGCCGGCGGCAAGGTTGCGCGGGTTGGCATAAGTTTTCAGGCCGCCCTTTTTTAATTCACGGTTGATGCGGTTAAACTCACTTTTAGTCAGGAAAACTTCACCGCGGGCAATCACCTCTTCGGGAACTTTTGGGTTTTCATTTCTTAAGGACAGCGGTATGGCCTCAATCGTACGGATATTTAAAGTAACATCTTCGCCGATTTCCCCGTTACCGCGGGTGGAAGCCTCTGCCAAAACGCCTTTTTTGTAACGCAGCTCTATTGCCAAGCCGTCCATTTTTAAATCACAGTAAAAAGTTCCGGCATACTTATGTCCCAACTGCGATTCCGCGCGGCGCAACCAATCATTCGTATCGTCTTCTGAAAAGGCATCATTTAACGACAGCATCCGTTCGTAATGTCTGACTTTTACAAACTCTTTCAGCGGCTTTCCGCCCACGCGCTGGGTCGGCGAGTCGGGCGTAATTAGGTCAGGATACTGCTGTTCAAGGTCAAAGAGCTCCTTTTTGAGTGAATCAAGGGCTTCGTCGGAAATCAGCGATTTGTCTAAAACATGATAAGCGTAGCGGTATTTGTTGATCGCTGTTTTTAGCTTTTCAATTCTTTTTTGGGCGTCTTCTTTTGAAGTCATAGCAACACCAAATTATTACAAAAAAAGCCTCGTTTGTAAACGAGTTTATTGTCGCTGTATAAACAGAGTTGCGTATGCCAACTTGCAAATGAAGTTGAAGTTTTTATTTTTATTGCGTACGCAATAAAAATAAAAACAAACGAAACTTAACCTCAGGCAATGCCAAGACCTTGCGGCCGCGGCAGTTTATTGCGGCTGGGTTTCCTTGACTTTTAAATTTCCGACTGGGATATCTTTATCAATCTGGCAGTCCATTGTTTTGCCCACAACATAAAGAGTAACTGTTTTTACGCCTTCCTTGGTAAACCGGACAGTCGGGTTTTGCAACGCGCTTGTCGGCGGGTTTGCGTCCTGAAAAACCCAGCTCCAGCTCAACGGTTCGTTGGACTGGTCGGTAAATTTGACCGGAAAGTTAATAATTGGCGCCAATGGTTTTAGCATGAAATCGCAAACAAGCGGCGGCGGGGTGCCGGATGGCGTGGGTGTGGGCGTGGGAGTAGGGCTGGCGGAAGGCGCCGACAATGCCACATAAAATGTCCGGCCTACTTCCCTATATATCCCCGTGGTTTGGAAAATGAACGAACCGGAGGGCGAATAAAGAGGAGCGCAGTCCTTGCTGATATCGCCTTGGATAGGCGCTATGGCGTCTATTTTGTAATCCAGATCGGGGTTGTCAAAGGCTAGCTCTGGAATGTTACCGTTGCCGCGGGCCTTAAAAAGACACCACTCTCCCGCGCTGTCGGCGGCGAAAACGGCGCCGGCTGAATTGGCCGCTTCGTTGATGGTTTTTATTTTGGGTATAAATACGGCGGCCAAGGCAAAAGTAATGGCAAAAATAACCCCGACAATTAATGTGGCGTAGATCAGGACCGAGCCATTGTTATTCTTTAACGGCATAACATAAATTTAAATTTTCGGTGTATTATTCGCTGATATCACGCGAGGAAACCGTAGTTTGAAGGTAAGTGGGCTGCAAGCCGGTTTCTTCATTGCTGGTAACGGTTGTAATTATGGTAACCCGAGTCTGCTCTGGATTTATTGGATTGGTTGGGGATCCTTTTACGCAAAAGTTGAGTTTTGAAAAACTTATGTCAAACGAACTCAATACAACCGTGGCGGCAGGGTCGGTGCAGAGAAGCGGCTTGACGGACTTCGTGACTTTGCCGCTATCAAGCGAATAATCTATACAGCCGTTGGTCGGATGGACAATAGAGAGCGATGAAGAACATCCGGGGGCGGTTTTTATTTTACTGACCCGTATTTCTTTGGCCATTGATTCCAATATGAATAAGCTATTTTCATGGACTTTTTGGATTGCAAAATCACGCTTTGAAATGGTCAGCAGTTTTACAAACACAGCGCTGATTATGACAAGCAATATCGAAAATACGGATGCCGCGGTCAAGAGCTCTATCAGAGTAAAACCAAGTTGTTTTTTCTTGGAGGTCATTGGTTCCAATTAAAAAGATGCGATTCCAGCGTTATATTTTTATCGGAACCGCGCTCGTTCCAGTCAACACGGCTGATAACTTTTGTTTCGTTGTCGCTGACTTTGTTTATAGTTATTTGCCGTTTAAAAATGGTCTCATCGCCCGTTTCGTAACTGTAAACGCCTGTTGTTTTATCCAGTTTTAGCGGCGGATTACCGTTAAGAGGTAAAGATTCATCGGAGTCGTATTCCACCCTTACTGCGTAATCTTGGCCAACAGGGCAGTTTACGGGTCCGCAAAGACGGTAATCCTGTAAAGTTTGCCCTTCCAGCCAAGCGGTATCGCGCATTGCGTGAATTACTTCCAGTCCCTCTTGCGCCAGATTGGCCGCTATCAGGTTATTTTGTATCAAAACGGTGGTGTTGGTGGCGTTGGTGACTATCCAGAGGGCCGGTCCGATGGCCACGGTAAAAAGAGTAAAAGCCGCCAGCACTTCTACTAATGTATAACCTGAACAGGGGGAGCGTTTTTTTAAATTGACGGTTGTCATTGGCAACTATTATTTGGCGCGATTTCTATCCGGCCGGAGCCATAGACGCAAATTACGCGGCATTTATCAGACGAAGGAGGACAGCTAACCGCATCTTCGCTTTGGATTATTATTTCGGCAACTTGGGCAATATCCGGCTGGCCGTCAATATAAACTTTCGGCTCAGGTGGTTCAAAAAATATGTCGGGAAAAGGTTTTTGAAAGGTGACACCCTTTGCGACAATGGTTTTGATTGCCCAAACCTCGCTATTGTCGTCATAAACTTTTGAATAAGCCGAACAATCGCCACCCATAGCTGTTCGCGCCGGACCGGCGAAAAGAATATATTTTGCGGGGTCGTTTCCATCGGGATGAAGTCCATAACCGCAAATGGAGTTGCCTTTAAATGTTGCGCCGGAAAGAGCTTTTGACTGGGCAAATCGGACATCCGCAACCAGAACATTGGCCGAATCGGTCAGACCGATCTTTGAAGCCGGAAAATTGTTTATCAAAAAGAAAGTCAAAATTCCGGTAATAGCCATTACCACCGTCAGCTCCAGCATGGTGAAGCCGGTATCTGCCGATGATTTAAAAAATTTTGGATAAAAATGAAAGTTCATGTTCAAATAAAATAAAGATTACAGATATCGCAGAAAGAAAAGTCCCGAATGGCAAAGCGCTTTTTACGGTTGCTTTCCTGAATAATATCAGAGTCAGGCCGCAAATGGACGCAATCCAAGTGGAAACTATAAAAATAATGGGCGCGACCGGAAACCCAAAAATGAGTCCGATAAGCAGAATCAGTTTTACATCGCCAAATCCCATCCAATTGCCTTTGGATACTCCGTGTAGTATAGCAAAGAGGCCGGCCAGTGTCAGTCCGGTCAGAATTGGATTTAACGCTTCCCACCGTAAAGCCGCGATGTCGTAAACTAATACCAAAACAATCATCGGCAGGGTAATTTTGTCGGGCAAAATCATATAAAGGTAGTCAAAGAAGAAAAGGGCGATGAAGGCGGAGATAGCCAATAGCCAATAGCCAATAGTCAATAGCCAATAGTCCGTAGCGAATAGAGAGTAGTTAAAAATAAAAAAGAGTAAAAAAACTGCGGCGGTGGAGAGTTCAACAATGGGATAAAGAATGGAAATTTGTTTTTTGCAGTAGCGGCAACGAGCTTTGAGGAAAATATAGCTCAACACCGGGATTAAGTCGTACCACTTGAGTCGGGTGGCGCAGTTACGGCACTTTGAACGGTCGGTAACGATACCCCCTTCCCTATCTAGACGATAAAGCAGGACATTTATAAAACTTCCGGCGCAAAGGCCAAGAACTATAAAAATTAAATAGTAAAACCACATATATACAGTATAAAACATAAAACCCCGCCCTTCTAGAAGGGCGGGGTTTAAAACTCAGTCTATTTTTGGCCCACATCATAGATACAATCGTCAGCTGCGTCTGTGCAAGCTTCCAGTGTTCCGTTCTTTGACCAAGCCTCATTGAGGTCGTTGTCGCTGTTTAGGGCTGTATTGGCGCCTTCTAGCTCTACCCAAATTTGATATTTGGTGTTACCAGAAACAATATAGTTATAACTAACTCCTTCCGGGTCTGTGGGTCTTGATGACATATATCCACCGCTGACTACAGCATTCAAATCTGCCGGGTATTTGTTATTGTCGTTATAGTAAAGCTCAACCGCGGTTTGGATCTGGCCGATATCGGAAATCCTTTTGGCGTCTCGGGCCTTGCCGCGCGAACCGCCTAGCTGGACCAACAGCACAACCGCCAAAATTCCGATGATGGCGATGACAATCAGCAATTCAATGAGAGTAAAACCCTCACTGCCCCCACCCTTTTTTCTCATTTTTGCCACTTATTTTAGTTCTAGATTCTAGGGTATGGGTTCTAGGTTATCTGGAACTCATATCTTGAAGCCAGAAAATTAATTCCTCACTCCATTATAAACCTTTGTAATTTTTAAACAAAAGAGATATCAACACCCCGCTATCCTGCCGCTCCGATTAGATTGTAAATCGGCAAAAGTATGCTGGACACCAATCCGGCCACGGCTACGCCCAAAATCAGTATTAAAACTGGTTCAATTATCTGGGTAATATTAGAAATGCTGTTCTCGGCCTGCGATTTGTAAAAATTAGCCACATGCTCCAGCATGAAATCTATTTTTCCGGTTTTTTCGCCGATGGCTATCATTGAGGTCATTAACGGCGGTATTTCTTTGCGCCGCGCAAAAATTTCGGAAATTGAACCTCCTCCGCGCACTGACTCTTCGGCGGCAAGAAGGATAGTCTTGTAATTATGGTTGCTTACCAGCTCTGAAGTTATGTGCAGTGCCTCAAGTATGGGTATCTGGGACTTTATCAGGGTGGCCAAGCTTTCAGCTAGGCGCGCAAGATACAAGTTTCGGACCACCATTCCGAAGCGGGGGAATTTAATTTTTATATTGTCCAGCCAGATTTTGCCCCGCAAAGAACGAAGATGGGTTGACAGGAAAAACACGGCCGTCGCCAATACGGCGAGCATATAAAGGATATATTTATTTATGAAATCGGTTGTAAAAATAAGTATCCTCGTGGTAAACGGAAGGTTGGTTAGCCCTGATTCTTTAAAAATATCCAACAGATTAGGCAGGACATATACGCTCATCACCGTGCCGACGGCGATCAGGGCGAATAAAACAAAGGCCGGATAGGAAAGAGCGCCCCGTATTTTGGCATTAATGCTTTCGCTGCGCTCCATATATTCGGCGAGATATTGCAGAGTTTCGTTAAGCTTGCCGGTTGTTTCCCCCGATTTTATGAGATTAATATAAAAAGATGTGAAATATCTGGGATGGGTAGAGAGAGCGGATGACAAAGCTGAACCGCCCTCCACCAAGTCGGCGATATTGGAAATTATTTTCTGGATGGTCGGCTTGATTGCTTGCTGGGCGAGGGTGCGCAAGCTTTGCCCGAGAGGCATACTGGCATCAGTCAGCGTGGATAGCTGGCGGGTGAAGATAATTACGTCTTTAACACTGGGACGAGCCAGCAGTTCCCCCAAGTCGGACGAAAAAACGTTTTTTCTTAGGGCGGTAAAGGCCAAAACAACATATCCCTTGCTGTGGAGTATGCTAATGGCAACATCTTCATCCGGGGCCTCGATGACCCCTTCAATGGTTTGTTTATTTTGGGTTTGCGCGCGGTAGGAGTACTCCATCCTAAATAATTTTTATTTTTTATTTTACATTTTCCAATGAATTATCAATGTAACATTGATAATTCATTGGAAAATGAACGGAAATTGGTAATTGATAACTGGTAATTACTTTGATTAGCGGGCCATGCTTCGCAGTTCCATCGGCTTAAGCGAATGGAACTCGGCCTGTTCTAGCGTTATTTCTTTCCGGCGGACAAGGTCAGCCAGCGATCGGTCAAGCGATATCATGCCGATATCATAGCCGGTATCCATGACCATTTCCAACTGTTGCATGCGATTGTCGTTAATAAGCGAGCGCACGGCGGGTGTGGCGATAAGAACCTCTGCGGCGGGTATTAGCCCTCCCTTGATGCGCGGGATCAGCCGTTGAGAGACGACTCCGGCAATCGTGCTGGCGATTTGCGAACGGGCTTGGTTTTGCTGATCGGCAGGGAAACTGTAAACGATGCGCTCAATTGACTGGACGGCGCTGCCGGTGTTTAAAGACGCGAAAACCAAATGCCCCGTTTCGGCGGCTGATAAAGCCGCGGCCATGGTGGGATAATCCCGCAACTCCCCTACCATGATGACATTGGCGTTTTGGCGGACGGAACTCCAGATGGCTTTTTCAAAAGAGTTAGTATCGCGGAAAAGCTCCCGCTGGTTGACGATGCTTTTATCTGGAGACAGGATATATTCAATCGGGTCCTCAACAGTGATTATTTTTTCGGCCCTTTCTTTGTTGATTTCATTCAACAGGACGGCGACAGTAGTGGATTTGCCGTGGCCGTTAGGTCCGACAATCAGCACTAGCCCCTGCGAAAGCTTGGAAAATATTTTGATTACCGGCGGAAGGCCCAGTTCTTCAATTGTTTGAATCTCTTGGGGGATAAAACGCAGTGTCGTGGCATAAAAACCTTGAGTTTGATAGACATTAACGCGAAAACGGACTTCCGGATTCAGAGAGTATGAAAAATCCAATTCCTTCTCGGCAACGAAACGGTCTTTCTTGTCTCCCAACAAGACCAAAACCATGCCGTTTAGGGTTTCTTGGTCCAAAATCGGTTTGTTGCCGAGCATTACCAGTCGTCCGCTGACCCGCAGGGCCGGATAATGGCCGGGTGAAAGATGCAGATCAGACGCTCCCTGCTGGGGAACGGCGAGTAATAATTCTTCTAGGTATTGTTTGTAGTCCACGACTTAACATTTGACATTTAACATTTGACATATGGTGTAAGGTCAATTGCCAATGGTCAATTGTCGGTTGCTTTGCCTACGTGCTTTCCCCCGCTTCGGCGACATCCAGCAGTTCTTCCAACGAAATGACGCCGTTTAAAATTTTGAGGATGCCGTCCTGAAACATGGTGATCATTCCTTGGCGTTTAGCCTCCTGCCGCATGGATGATTCGGAAAGGGTAGTTAATATTATTTTTTCCAGTTCGTCGGTCATTTCTAGCACTTCAAATATGGCAATCCGGCCCTTGTAAGATTTACCGCCACATTCTTTACATGGATTTTGGGTGTTGGGCTTGTAGATCCTGTATCCCGATTTTGAAAAATATTTGTCCTGATATTCGCGGGACATATCAGCCAGAGCGTCATTGATTATTTTTACCTCTCCGGCATTTGCTTGAGTTTCCAACCGGCAGGTCTGGCAAAGGCGGCGGAGCAATCTTTGGGCGACCGCGGCGTTTAATGTCGGAGGGATAAGGAAACGTTCCACGGTCATATCAACCAATCTTGGGACTACTCCCATAGCGTCATTGGTGTGGAGGGTGGAGAGAACGATATGGCCGGTCAGGGCGGCTTGTATGGATAAGGAAGCCGTTTCACGGTCCCTTATTTCCCCCACCATAATGATGTCCGGATCTTGCCGTAGAATATGCCTCAAGCCGTTGGCAAAAGTATATCCTATCTCTTCCTGCACTTGCGACTGGTTCACGCCGTCAACAAAATATTCAATCGGGTCCTCCAATGTTACTATATTCACATTTTCGCTGTTCATTCGGCGAAGCATGCTGGCTAAGGTGGTTGATTTTCCGGAACCGGTAGGGCCGGTAATAAGAATACTGCCAAAGGGCTTGCCCATCATTTTCTCCACTATCTCCAAAGACCGGCCTTCCAAACCCAGTTCAGGCAGGTCCACCTCATTGGTTAAGGGGTCCAATATGCGCATCACCACTTTTTCTCCGTTTTTGGTGGGAAAAGTTGAAACGCGGAAATCCACCCGCCGCTTATTTAATGTTGTAGAAAAACGTCCGTCCTGCGCCAACCTTGTTTCGTCTATTTTAAGTTCAGTCAATATTTTAATTCTGGTAACAATGGCGGAATGAAGATTTTTCGGCAAACTTAAAGTCGCGACCAGAACTCCGTCAATCCTGAACCTTATCCTGACCCTGTCTTCAAAGGGTTCAATGTGAATATCGGAAGCGCGGGATTCTACGGCATGCCTGACTATGGCCCCGACGACTTTAGTTATAGGTGCTTCGGCGGTTATTTCTTCAATTTTACCCGAGAGCTCTTCTTCAACCGGTGTTTTGCCTGCCGATGTGTCTTGTCCGTATGTTTCCAGCGCCGCCCCCACTTCGCCGGTGAGACTACCATAGGTTTTGGTTAATGCTTCAAAATCCTTATAGCTGATGAGATATTGTCCTATCGTTATGTTCTTGTCTTGGGCGATGAATTTAAGAGCTTCCAGCGCGCCGATGTCTTCGGGATTTAAAACTGCGACACTCATTGTTGAATCGTGCTTACCAAAAGGGGCTATTTTATAAAGGGCAACGATGTCTTCCGGAAATTCGGTCAGCGCTTCCTTGTCGGGCGTTACGGTTTCAAGAGACATAGCCGGCAGTTTGTAAAGTTCCGACTTAATTTTGAGCAGGTCGTCGTCGGAGATAATATTTTGCGCAATCAAAATTTGACCAAAATCTTTATCTTGGCTCTTGGCTGCCGCTTCTAGTGAATCAGCGTCCGGCTGGCTTAAGATATTCCGGCTGACAAGCTCTTTTATGAGTGTTTGTGGAATGACGATGGGCAAGGTTGGAAAGATTACGTTTTTAGTATGTTTGGCTGAATATGTCGGTTTTTCCGGTTATGCCCGGAATTACCGGGGATTCCCCGTAGATTTTGAGGGACTGGAATTGAGGTTTATCCAAAGTTTTAACATCCAACCGGACATCTTTAAAATTGTTTAAACCGCTGGTTTTTATGTCTTGCGGCAGATCGGTTATGGTAACCGGCGGCAAGGAGGCATAGTAAAAATAACCCAGAGCCAGCCCGGCTATTGCTATCAGGATAGGTATAAGATTAGATGGCGTGGAGCGGTCCATTATTTAAGAAAATAAGCATTAGCTTTTAGGTTAATTGTCAGAATGTTTGTCAATGCCGCTTTGGGCGTGATTTCAAAACTGGCGACATCAATAATGCGGATGTTCTTTTCCAGATTGTCTAAAAAGATTAAAAATGAAAGGTAACTTCCGTTAAGCGTCATGTCAGCGGCGAGAGTGTTATAAGCCGATTTGGTTTTATCGGACTTCTCTTCCGTTAATTTCAGGTTGTTTAATTGCAGACCGCTTCTTGTGGCAATATTTTCCAATGCCGAAACAAGCTCTGCGGTTTCTTTGGTTTCCGGTATCAAGCTTGCCAGTTTGGCGATATCGGCTGAACGGTTTTCGTATTCCGCCGACAGCAAGTTGATATTCTGTATAATTTCCGAACGCTCGTTTAATATCTTCTCGCGCTCTCCAAGCGCCGCCCTCATGGCAAATATGTTTTGGTATTTGGGCAGAAGCAGTCCCAACGATAAAAACAGGGCAAAGGATATTAGGGCGGCGGTAATATAACTTCTTTGGCTAATCATTTTTTAAAAATTTATCGGGCTTAAACAGGATTTTCATTGAAAATTCCAGTCGTCCGGAAATAGTGCTGTGGACTTCTCCCAAAGCAATATCATCTATGGCGTTATTGGAACGGAAAGCGGCTATTTGTTTGGCTAAGACCGTATAATTGGCAACCAAACCGTTAAATTCCAGAGTGTTTGAAGAAAGAGCGGCGTTAAAACTTTTAACTTGAGTTTGGCTCTGCAGAAGTCTGCTGAATATGGACAAGGCCTTAGTCCAAAAAACATGATTGTCCAAAACTGCCGACATTTGTCTGGCTTGTTTTGAGAGGACGGCAAGTTTCTTTTCGGCTTGCGGATTCCGCTGTTTTTCAAGTTCAACGATGTCCTGACTTATATTCCCAATTTTTTTATTTAAGGTAGAGGCATACAATGTCCCCACCAAGAATAGAGCGAGAACGATGGCGGATAATGCCGCGGCCAAAATTACAAACCTGTTTTCACTCGGCTCTTTCGCGGCTAATCCTTTTTTTGTTTGGGGCAGTAACTGGAACCCCCTTAGTTCGGGCACAAATTCAGAATCTAGAATCTGGAAGCTAGAATCTAGAATTAAGCAAAAAACTCCTAATTTATTATAGCACGGGGCAATTTATAAGTAATCAACACCTAAATCATGTTTCCCGCATAGCTAAACCGGCCGCGACGCAAAATGTATTAGAAATTTCCCGTATGGCCGCGTTAAGTCCTTCCGGATAAACGATTCTGGCGAAGGTGTTGCCCAGCATTACCTCCCGCTCTAATTTTTTCTGGAAATAACCGGCGAAGTTGGGCATATTGGCCATGCCGCCGATGAGCAACACCTTGGAGACCTGTATATTTTTGGCTTCTTCGTAGTTGGTGATCGTCTTTTTGGTTTCAAAAGCCATCATGTCAACAAGCGAAGACATCGCCTCGTTGACTATATTTTCGTCAATCGGGCGCAGTCCCAGTTTTCGTTTAAGCTCCTCGGCTTTCTCTATGCTGACATTGAGCGAGCGGGCGATGGATTTGGTAATTTCAAATCCGCCGACTTCGTAGTTATGCCCGACCCTCTCGTAGCCCTTGTCCACTATGATTATAGAAGTGCTTCGGCCACCGATATTGATTATCGCGGTCGGAGCCAGATCGTTGCCCAACAAAGCTCGGCTAATGGCCGAATTTTCCAGTTCCAGCGCCTTGAGATCCAGTCCGGCTCCTTTGATGATGTTTTGGTAACGGATGGTTTCATCTTTGGGCACGGCGGCGATGAACACCTCCACCACGGTTGGCCGGCCGGCCATTGAGCCGGACGGCTGTTCGTTGAGGATATCAACGATAGACCAGTCAAGGTTCACCTCGCTTAGCGGTATTGGTATGTATTTTCGGGCTTCAAAGGGTATGGCCCGCGCCAGCTCTTCTTTTGACAGGTAAGGCATTTCAATAACGGTGGAAAATGTTGAAAAAGACGGTATTGAAACGGTAGTTTCTTTGGATTGTATTTTGGATTGCTTAATAACCTCTTTTATTCCCCAGACTATTTCATCGTCCGGAAGTTTAAGCATGCTTTGCCCGCCGGCGTCGGTGCTTTTTAATTCAAATATGCCGTAATTGAGCAAATTAAAACGCCCTCCTCCTTTTTCCAGTTCAACGATTTTGATGGAGGCGGTGCCGAGGTCTATGCCTATTTTGCTTTTAGAACCGATGAATTTAAATAAAGCCATCGCCGTTTGTCGCGTTGTTGTTGACTGATTGAGTCATTTAAATTATACCACGATGTCGGCGGGTTAGATACCTCTACCGCTGTGGATTACGTGAATTATCTTAAACTTGCGTCAGATTGGTTTTTAGATTTGATTTTCCCGATTCGTTGTCTGGGCTGTTCTTTGTTTGGCAGATATGTTTGCCGCAGTTGCTTAAACTCTATCCCCCTTCGGCAAAGCTTTGAGTGTGTTGGCTGTAAACGCCGGGTGCCATTCGGCCGGACTTGCATATTGTGCCGCCACGATAACGCTGTCGGCGAGCTTTTTATTGTTGCAAATTACAAAGATAAACTGGTTGAGCGTATCATCCGGTATTATAAATATCGTTTTATCGGCGATTTGTCCGCTCCTCTGTTTTTATTGGTCAGGAAATACTTTAAAACCGTGATTGCCCGCAAGAATTTTAATCCCTTCTTGGACAATCCGGTGATAATGCCGGCTCCCCTTCATTGGCGCCGCCTCAACTGGCGCGGTTTTAACCAGTCGGCTCTTTTGGCAAAGGCGCTAGCCGACTATTTCCAGCTGGAATATGCCGACCCGCTGATTCGGTTGCGGACCTCCTCGCCGCAGGCGGATATAAAGGAAAGGGACAGTCGGTTGCAAAATGTCGTCGGTTTGTTTGCCTGCCGTGATAAAAAAGCCATAGACGGCAGGAGCATTTTGTTGGTTGACGATGTCTGCACCACCGGCGCGACTCTGAACGAATGCGCCAAAACGCTTAAAGCGGCTGGCGCCGTCAAAGTCGCCGCGCTGGTTGTCGCGAGAGGGTAAAGATGGTAAAATCATGCATGGCGCGTAGTAGTAACGGAGGCGTGGCTGAGTGGTCTAAAGCGGCACGGTGCTAACGTGTTGACCGGGTAAAACTGGTCCGCTGGTTCGAATCCAGCCGCCTCCGCCAAATTACCAACTTTGAATCTTAGGGCTTGCAAGAGTTTTTCGGTCAATAATTTTTTGGGATAACATGCCCCAACTCCCACCGATCTACAATACAAATTATTATGATGGTATAAATCTCACTCAGATGAGACCGCGTCTTGTTGCATTCAAGACCTACAAAATAAAGGACGGGACATTAGTGGATTTGTTTCAGGGAAATCGAGGGATGCGGCCAGATATTGATTTTGTCATAAAGATTCTTATACCCGGTATTGATAAGAAATTGAGACCACCAACCCATACCTTTTGGGTCGTCGATTTGTTACTTAAAATTCCTCAGTATAGAAATGAGGTTAGAGAGATTGTGCAGTACTACATAGACTATTATGCACGTACGCTTCCCTTTTCATCGATTCAAGAGAGAAATACTCATCGGCTTGAGACTGTTGAAGAAATCACAACTCGTTACGCTCATCTCGAACAACCCTACACTCTTTCATTAGACTACGTTGCGACTGTAATTGAACTATTTTGTAAGAATGAAAAAATCAACCCCAGCGCATACATGTTTCGAGATCTGTTGATAGCGTTGAGGGATTATATCGACGGCAACAAACACTACACAGAAGTACTCCAGGCGGCAATGCCCGGTTTTAGATAGTTATATCGCTATTTCGAAAATCTTTTTTACTAAATCTGTTCGTGCGTAAAAAGCTCGGCTCACTGACCCATGACCAGGACCTTTAGTCCGTGCCTGTATCCATTTACCATCTGCTCCGGTCAAAGCTTCAAAACCATGCATAATAAGCTTGTTGCGAATAAGGTCATAATCAGCCTTAATTTCTTTTATCAGCTCGTCGTCCTCGGCAAAATCTAAACTTGTAACTTTTAGCAACTTTGCCTCCTCGGAATTTGTCCCGTTCCATTCAACTGCACAAAAGACAATGGTTTTAAGTTTTGCCCAACAATGACTCTCAAAAAACGAATGAGCATTCAACTCTCCAGGATTAATCATCGTTATCGCCATCGTTTCCTTTGGGACAAGTTTGTCTTTTACATGATGAAATGCAACCGATTTAAGTTCATAGGTAAGCCCATTCGGTGCTTTTGAGATATTGGTCTGAAGTCCTGCTAAGCGTTCCAAAACAAGACCCTTCCAGCCCTTGTTTTGTTTTCCGGTTTCGTAAGTAGTGATCCCGTTTGCCAAAGCTAAAACACGTAAGTCTTGGCCTACATATTTCTTCAAATTATTTATTGCAACTGCACGGGTGATTATTTTCATTATTTTTGAGCAAATTTATTTTTCAAATTGCGTTCCAATTCCTCAAACCGCTTTATCGATACATCTAAATATTTCGGTTCAGTATCAACACCGATGAAGTTTCGTCCTAAAAGGTGAGCAGCAATTCCAGTCGTTGAACTCCCAGTGAACGGATCAATTACTAGATCGCCCTTATTTGTACTCGCAAGCACAATTCTTTTTAACAAATCTTCCGGTTTTTGCGTCGGGTGTTTTCCAAATTTTTTCTCTATCGGTTTAGGGGTGCCCATAGACCAAACCGAACGCATCTGTAGTCCTGGTTTCTTTAAATTATCTTCAGGCCAATGGCCATTCTTCATTGAGTCGTAGTTGAAAGTGTGTTTCGCCTTTTTTTCTTTTCTCGCCCAAAGCAAAGTTTCATGACTTGCAGTAAAATAGCGGCAACTTAAATTTGGTGATGCGTTTGGTTTGAACCATGCAATGTCGTTTAGGATATGGTATCCCAATGATTGCAAGGCATGGCCACATTGATAGATAGAATGATAAGTACCACTAACCCAAAGGGTACCTTGTGGTTTTAAAACCCTTTTACATGCTTCCATCCATTTATAGTGAAAGTCATAATCATCTTTGAAACCCTTGCTTTTGTCCCAATCTCCCTTATTAACACTTACCATCCTTCCGGCATGAACGGTGAATCCACCATTAGAAAGGTTATATGGTGGATCGGCAAAAACCATATCGACAGAATTTTCCGGAAGCTGAGATAATAAATCTAAGCAATTTGCCTGATAGAGTTTAAATTTTGATTTTTCGTAATATGCCTTTAACGCAGGGGTTTTTTGTTCTTCACTTCTTAAGTCCTCCCTACCGCTTAATTTTTTATCTGGATAAATTTCTAATGGCGCAATGGCACCGTTATCGCGAATAACATCAAGCACAATGCCTTGTATTGAAACATCGCGACCATTTCGAAAAATAAGCGGCTCCATGTTCTTATTCGCGGGTTGTAATCGAATATACCCCCTCTCTTTATAAAACTTTTTTAGCGTTGCTTCATGGTTATCGATGAGGGCTACGACTTTTTGTCCATTCTCGGCGGTCTCTTGCTGTTTTACTAAAACGATATCGCCATCGTTAATATTTTCATCGATCATGCTGTTTCCAATTACGCGAAGAGCGTAGACTTCTGACGAAGAAGGTATTTGACTTTTCGGGATAGCGATAGTCTCGCTTTGCTGAATTGCCTCTATCGGCTGTCCAGCGGCAATTGTTCCCAGAAGCGGAATTTTTACCATTGGCTCTTTGGATTCAACACGAATAGCACGAGCTTTATTTTCTGTTTTACCTAAATAACCCCCATCCTTGAGTTTTGAGATATGAAAATGAATGGTTGAAACAGAGGCGAGTTTGAGTCGCTTTCTGATTTCTTCAAAAGAAGGGGCGTATCCTTTCTTTGTCGTGTAATTTTCTACGAAGTCGAGGACTTCTTTTTGGCGTTTTGTGAGCATATAGATTTGACTTGTTTACTATGCATCAATTATAATAGAACAAAAGTAGAAAATCAAAGTTAGTTATCCACACCAACCATGTTAAAGCAACAATCAAACTCGTCTGAATTTAAAACCCTAATGGAATATGCCAAGGAAATGCACCATCGGTATTTCCGAGCAATTTCGGCTTTCTACGCCCTTGAGTCTTTGAAAGAGGTTAGGGCTCCAAATATCGTCGGTCAATCAGATGCAGAAGAAAATGCAAAAACAATGGCTAGATACAATGGACTTTTCACTCCGGCGGAAGAAGCTTTGAGGGTGTATTTTTTCTTAGAACTTGCAAAAATGTTTGATTCATCGAAACAAGCCCTGCATATCAATAAGATTTTGAATTTTACCGCCAGTAATCTCAAGAAATTAACCGTTGATGCTTTTAAGGAATACAACCGGAGTCAACCACGCGCTTTTCTTGAAACGCTTGTTAATGAGTATAAAGGGATGGATCACAAGGAATTAATTGCGATAAAAGAAATGCTAAATAAGCACAAAACCACGCTCAATAAACTAGAGACATACCGAGATAAATGGCTGGCACATGATGATAAAAAGAAGCCGAGACTGCCATCGATCACGGGTGAAGAGATAAGGGATTTATTTGAAGTTCTAGCAAAAATGTTAAATATCATAACAGGACGACTAAATAGTGAATCGTGGACTTACTCGCATGTCGAAGGCGATGTAAAACATCACATCAAACTTGTGGTAGATCATCTGAGGAGATTTGAACCATATCGTCTTAAGGAGATTGAAGAAAAATACCAGATTAAGCTAAAAGAAAATTAGTCATGCAATTATCGAAAGAACAACTAGAAAAACTCAAACTCATTAAGGATTTTAAGATTGCCCTTAGGGATCTTGAGTTGATGGTGAAAAATCCCGCACACTTGTGGAACGGTCGAGATTTGAAAAATTTTAGTCTACGACCAAGAGAAGCTTGGGCGAATTGGTTAATTTGTGTTGTGCTCAGACATATGCACAAAAGAGACATTACTTTTATGGAGGATGACAAAGGAGATGGATTTATTGTTGATAAAGAAAGAATAATTATCGTTCCAACCGAGCATGTGTCTGCTCTAAATATTCCAAAGGGTAAAAAACTACCATCTGGAGAGCAGAGAGTTATTGATGCGATAGATTTAAAAATCGCAAAGGGTATTGAATATGCAAAAGGCAAGCTCCTTGTCGTATTTTTTGATGGTGCCGGAGAATTTTATAGAAATAGGATTAGAGAAAGTATATTTGGAAGGCATAGTTTTGAAGCAGTTTTCTGCGTTGGTCTTCTAGATTCTAGTGAAAAGGGGTATTCTTACTCGGTAACAGAGTTTAGAGATTCCTTCGGAGATCAGTCGGTAACCCATAAAGTCGAAATAAGTGGAGACTTTATCGACTGGAAAATTTCTCAAGTTATACAGTAGTATTTTATACTTTATGTCTAATCTAAATGGAATAATCCACTGCATTCTTGCCCTCGGTTGACTTCGGCTTCGGCGTCTCAAACCATTCCGGGTGAACTTTGTAGATAGCCCTCAATTCCTGTATACTTTGATCAATATCGTCGAATTTGAGCCACTTTCTTGGTTCAAAGTTCCGGAGATCGTGCCCGCCAGTTGGGAAATGAAATTATGAAAAACCGCCTTTCAAGAAGGCGGTTTTGTTTGTTCGCAAAATTTCAGCGATAGAACACGGGGGCTACGGACAGGACTGTTGTCCTACCGCCGTCGTGTCCGTTTCGGATGTCCCGAAATACTTTTGCTTGGCGCGCGTATTCTCTTGATACAGCGTCACGGTTGATTCCTGCAGAAATCCCGCGACATCGGAAACAATCGTGAGCGAAGTAATGTCTTGTATTTCACATCCCGGACTGGAAGGGTCAATGCTGATGAGCATTACATCCCTGCTCGTTGAAGTGGCCGAGAAACCATCGGCAACCACGACGAATCCCCCGTCAAATTCAATAACACTCTTACTGCGGTCATTATCTCCGTCGCCGTAAATCTTCGCCCATTCCAGCCAGCCGTCTTTGTCCAGCTTGACGATTATTACATCGTCAAATGCCGGCGTAGTAACACTATTGGTTGTCCCGGCCAGCAGGAACCCGCCGTCGCTGGTAGCCAAGATATGGGGGTTCAATTCATCGCAGGGCGGATAGGGGCAAATCACATCAACCTTCTTAACCCATCGAAGTTTGCCGTCAAAATCAAGATTCAGAATGACGAATGCCGTGCCGCTTGTAACTTGAAAAGTGGTGACACCGGCGACGACGATGCTATTTTTCGCTACCACCAGAGACGATGAATAGTCCGCCGCAAGGTGAAACGCCTTGGCAAAATGGATATCGCGCTGTCCGCTTAAACGGAATACTACAATGTCATCACCCGTTAACGCCCCCGAAGAGCGCGTTCCTCCGATGGCCGCACTGCCATCCGGCAATACGCCCAGCGCCATACCGAATTCCGGAATCTGCGGCAGAGAATAAAACTTTTTCTGATAAAACACTCGGCCGTCGGCGGGATTGACCTTAACTACCCAAAAGTCCCTGATATATACCGAGTCAAATGTTCCTACCATATAAAAAGTGCCGTCCGGCGCAGATGCGATGGCCTGAACCGATTCCCCCACTCCGGAATCATAGATGCGTTTGGTAATCGGCGTTCCGTTCTCGTCAAGTTTAAGTATCCACGCATCGGGAACGTTGCCTCCTTGGCCCGGATCATAGGAGTAAAATCGGACTGCCGCCATGTATCCGCCTTTGGCGATCGGAGCAATGGCGAATTCGTTTTCCGTAAGAATGGCCCCGTATCTGCGTTGCCATTCAATCTCGCCGCTCGGACTGACCTTCATAAGCCAACTGTCGGTGAAAGGTGTTGGAGGAGGAGCATCCGGCTGAACCGTTGCACCGCCGACAATGATACTGCCGTCGTCCAGCGCGATAATCGCGCTCCCTCCGGCAAAGTCATCTTGGCCAGTATCATAGAACCTGACCCAGTTATTCGCCGCTGACGCCGGGATGCCTGACCAGAAAGTCGTCAGCGCGACTAGCGTGACTGCGACAAAATAGTTATTTTTTCTCATTTCTGACCTCATTTTCTTTTGTAAATTTGCCACCCATTGGGGCTAACTGCCAATAATTATGAACCAACCGTAAAAAATGTCAATATAGGGATATTGACTTTGTGGCGGGACTGTTGTAGAATATAGTTATTATGAATAAAAACACTTTTAGCACCTTCGTATCAACCTTCACGGTAACCGCTATTTTGCTCGGTTTTTTGGCTTTCGGACTAACGGCAAATGCCGCGATTACAAGCTCCGTCAGTGTTTCCAATTCGGTGCGGAACATCTCTTCCGGCGCTTCGGAAGTTGAATCAGTGGTCGCCTACCCAAATGACACTCTTGAGCTCATTATCAGGGTAACCGGCACCAATAACGCTAATAGCGCGGAGAATGTCCGTGTTTTAAATACTCTGCCTGCCGGCCTTACATATATAAGCGGCAGTACCACTCTCGGCAATGTCAGCCGCGGAGACGCGATTGTTTCTGCGGGCTTGGATATCGGTTCCATTTTGCCTTATCAAACTAAGGAAATAAAATTCAGAGCCCGCGTGAACGCCCCTTCATACTTTTCAGTCGGCACCACCGCTCTGACTAACCGCGCGTATGTCTACGCCGACAACGCTTCAACCGTAATCGGCACCTCTTCAGCGTCAGTTTTAAGGGTAAGCGATACCACCGTCAATCCGACTTATGCCATTCAACTCCAGCAATTTGGAAAAGATGTCAGCCGCGGCGAGACAACTAATCATGCCAGCATTACAACTAGACCGAATGACACGGTGGAGTTTGTGATTAAGATTAAATCAAACTCAACAGCCAATCTTTATAATGTTATTGTCCGCGATATCCTGCCGGCCGGTTTAAATTATATAAACAACTCAACCGGCTTGAACAATGTTATCATCGCTAACGGCATTACTGGCAATGGCATTAATATCGGCACGTTGACTCCCGGACAGGAAGCAACCGTCAGAATGTTTGTCACCGTCAATCCCGCCTCTGGCTTTACCAGTGATACCACTTATCTGACCAATACGGTTCAGGTTTACGCCGACAATACCAGCACCGCCGTTTCTTCCATGTCAGTATCGGTGGTCAAGGGTGCTTTGAGCCAAGTCAGTCAGGTTCAGGCCGGCCCGGGCGAGACCTTATTCATCTCGCTTCTGACCAGCGCTTTCGTGTCCATGCTCTATATGGCTTATGCTACATCAGAAAGCTACAAGAGAAAGTCTTTGCTGGCTTTGGCAAAAGCCCAGCATGCCAATAAGACCAAGTTTAACTTCAGGTAAACCCTCGCGCCAAACAAGGCAAATCTTAAACCAAAACCGTCCCGCCTCTGGCGGGACGGTTTTGGTTTTCCTCTTTTAATTTTTTCAACGATAGAATTTTGATGTATAATGAAAAACGATGGCCCTCAACATTGTGAGGAAACATAAATTTGTCTGGAGCAACCGTTTGCTTTTGGCCAACCTTCTTCTGCTTTTGGTCATTAAGGCGGGGGTTTCTTATTCGGCTTTGCCTTTGGCCGAGATTGCGCAACCGGAAGCTTTTGACCGTGGCGATATAATTCAGCAGACCAACAAGTTGCGTTCTTTATACGGCTACTCGGCGCTTAAAGAAAACAAAATTCTTGACCGCGCGGCATCTCAACGGCTGGACGATATGGTTGGGGGTAATTATTTCAGCCACATCAGCCCCAGCGGAGTACTGCCTTGGCATTGGCTGGAAGTAAACGGCTATCAGTACTCATATGCCGGGGAAAATCTGGCAGTCGGATTTTTTGACGCCGAATCAGTTGTTGACGCTTGGAAACAGTCGCCAACCCATCGCGACAATTTGTTGAACAAAAATTACCGTGAAATTGGCGTAGCCGCAGCTCCGGCCAAAATAAAAAATTATTCCGGATTCCTTGTCGTCCAGTTGCTGGCTTCTCCCCTTTCTGAAAGCAGTGTTGCGGGAGTTTCCACGGGACCAACATCATTATCATTTGTCCAGCTTCGGCCGGAGACTTCAGATATCGGGGGCAATCCCATAATCATCGGAGTAACGGCGGGCAGATCGCCGTTATACAATCTTTCCCGTGTTTTTAACCGCACTTTTTCCCTCTACGCTCTGATGATATCTTTGCTTGCCATGACTTTGCTATTATTTTATGACTATGAGCGCAGGAAGGAATTGGCTTGGCGGGCGGCGATGCACTTATTTATTTTTGCAGTCTCTTTTGGCGTGCCGTTGCTTTCTCAAGTGAGCGAGGGCCTTATTTTCTAAAATGTTTTTCAGGTTTCTAAAAGTTTTCATTTCAGTTTTTATCCTGACATTTGCCGTTTTGAACAGCCGTTTTGTCATTGCCACCGTTCAGTATTATTGGAAAAAGTCAGAGTTTAAGGAGCATAAAGCGTCAGCCAGATTATTGCCCATTGCCGAGGCGGTAACCAAAAGGCCGTTGCCGAACAGCGCCAATTTGGTGGTTGACGGCGTTAATGTGTTCGCGCCGATTATTTTTGGCGTGGGCGACGACAACGATGTTATTTATAAAAATTTGGAAAAAGGGGTGGTGCATTATTCTAATACGCCAAAACCCGGCGAAGGCGGCGTATCAATTATTTTGGGCCACAGCTCGGCTTATCCGTGGTACCGCGGTTCCTACGGCGCAGTGTTCGCCTTGCTTAGCAAGCTAAAAGCCGGAGATAAGGTCATTGTCCAATACAGCGACGGCCGCACTTTTAATTATGTCGTCAAGAGGTCAATAATTTTTAATCCGTTCAGCGGCGATGGCCGGCTTAAAGAAATTGAATCAAGCCCTCGTTCTACTATTGTTTTGGTCAGCTGTTGGCCGGTGGGGACAAATTACCGTAGGATTGCCGTAGAAGCAGAGCTTATCTAAATTGAGTGGCCGAGAGATGTGGATAACTTTTGTTTCATTGCGCCGCATCAATCGTGTTATAATTTAAGAGAATTATGGATTGGCTAAGATACCACTTGCGCCTGTTTGTTTTTTTCCTTATTGCCGGGGCTGTTTCGTCTGGCGTTGTTTTATATTTTAGCGGCTACAAACCAGTAGTGAACTTCTTCCGCGCGGCCGAAGGCATCTTTGATGCCGACCATTTTATTAACTCACGAACTACCAACATAGATGCCGCTCACTTCGTCATATGCTCGACCAGCGGTAATCTTTATACCCCGAATGTGGGGCAGACATATTTCTACAACGCTTCGGCTACGAATACCACCGGCATAAAAGCGTATGTCCGTCTCAACCAAGCCCATCGTCCGGAAGCAATATGCGATCCGGCAAATGGCGGCACGGGTTCAGACCCGGGAGGCGTTGCCACTCTTACCGGTAAAACTGTTTTTCTCAATAACGAAAGCGGTGAGTTCAGATACGACATCAATAACTTATCCAAGTGGAATTGTGGGCGCGTTCAGGTTGACGCTTTCGTAAGCGACGCCTCAAGCGGAGCAGGCACGAATCGGATCGGTCTTTTCGGAGTTGTGTTCAAGTATAATAAAGATTGCGCGGCAACTTCTACCCCCACCCCTCTTCCGTTAAAAGTAACTTGTTCCGCCAATCCGGCTTCAGCTCCCGCTCCGTACCCATCCACTGGCAATATAACCGCCACGGTTACGGGTAGGGGGAACGACAGCGTTAAATATCGGGTTGACTGCACCAACAACGGTTCGTTTGAGAATGAAACCGCATTTCTTCCCCAAGATTCATACAGTTGGAATATCTGCAACAGTGCTTATGCCGCTCAAGGGTCTTATACCGCCCGGGTAAGAGTGACATCGCAGGATGGGAATATCAGCGATGTGAATAATTGTACCGTTACAGTAACTTCTCCTACTCCCACGCCTACGCCTACGCCCACGGCAACGGTTCTTACTTGCAGTCCGGCAAATCAGACCGTGGCTCCCGAACAAGCAGTTAATTTTACTGCTTCTGGAGGTTCCGGAGGCGCTGTCAAAACTTTTGTCTGGGGCGCTCTCGGCGGTAGTCCCGCCACGCAATCTGGCACCAGTAATACTTTCAGCACCACTTATTCAATCCCCGGAAGTAAAGTTGTAACTGTTTCTTCCGGAGTCCAGACGGCTGTTTGTCGGGTTACAGTAAGTTCTGTAGCTCAACCCCTAGTTTGTTCTCCGGTATTGCAGACTGTTCAATCCGGTCAGACGGCTAGTTTAACTGCCTCCGGCGGTAGTGGCTCATATGCTTGGTCTGGCGGCGGCAATCCCGCTACTGGTACTGGAGTGATTTTTAACACTGTTTTTACTAATTCCAGCCCCATTGCGGCTCAACACTCGGTTACCCTAAAGAGTGGCACGCTAACAAAGACCTGTGTGGTTAATGTTACACGAGTTGGTACCCCCACACCTACGCCAACCGATATGTTAACCCCCACACCAACCCCTACCCCCACACTGGGTAACAACCCAGTCATTACCATTGAAAAGATGGCCAAAAACATATCAAGCGGAGGCGCCGAGGGCGATAATGTTTCGGCTTCGCCTAATGATGTCATTGAATTTTCAATCAAAGTTACTTCCAGCGGCAACGCCATCGCTACGGATGTAACCGTCACGGATGTTCTGCCGTCCAACATGACCTATATTGACGGTTCTGCCACGGTAGACGGCTCTGGAATTCCTGATGGTATTACAACCAGCGGTGTCCTTCTTGGAAATATGCCCGCCGGAACATCCAAGGCCATTCGTTTCCGTGCATTGATCGCTGGTCCTTCGGCATTTGCTCAAGGGAACACTTCTTTGGTTGATAACGCTATCGCCGTTTCCACCAATAGTGGCACGGTTACTGATTCGGCTTCGGTCAACGTAACCATTACTGTTCCCGGCGGAGCAACTTTAACTATACAAAAACTGGGCCGCAACTCTTCGCGCGGGGAAGCTACCGCCAATTCTAGCGTTACGGCTTATTCCGGCAATACCTTAGAATTTACGATAAATATCAGAAACAACTCTTCGGGCATTCTGGCCAGCGTTAAGGTTAGAGATGTTTTGCCTAACCACCTTTCTTATGTTAATAACAGCACTAGTCTCAATGGCGTGGGAGTCGCTGACGGTATTACGACTGCTTCCGGAATTAATATCGGCAACCTCTCCCCGAGTCAGGAATCGGTCGTTAAATTCTTTGTTACTGTAGCGCCCGCCTCTTCTTTGCCGGCCGGCCAGACCTATCTGCTCAATGTCGTCTACGTCAGCGCCAATGATGTGCCGGAAATTAGAGCTGACTTGCCCATCACGGTAGTCAATGGCGGTGGCGCCAGCCAAGTTCCTACCGGCCCGGCTGACACCCTTTGGCTTTCTCTCTTTACCAGCGGTTTCGTCACTTTCATGTATATGCTCTATACCCGCACCACCTTCTTTAAGAAACATGAGATTGAAGGATTGATCGAAGAGCAATCTAAAGACAAGGAGAAGTTCAACTTTGAGAAGTAGGTATTATAATATATACAAAACAGCCCAGCCATGGCTGGGCTGTTTTGTGTTGGCGGTGTATCTACGACTTAGCTCGAACCCATTATATCAAAAACCCGTAGCAAACGGAAAACCTAAAATGGTGCGTCCGCCCCGAATTGCCAGTGGCAAGTCGCAGAGCAATACGGCGGTCTCCGTCTCTTGATGTCGCGGCGGTATGAAATATGTGAACCTGAAACTTTGCCATGGTTGGCAGAGTGAATGGAACGCCAACAATCTCCAAAGGAGGGAAACTATGAACAGTGTTCGTGTGTTTCGGCTCCAGGTGCCGGTAAACTACGACCTGGAATGGGCGGAAGCGATCCGGCGTGGTGCGCCGAACACATCGGAAAGCTCACTCATTTGGACCGTTAGTGACCAGTTCCCCACGGACAAGAAGGGAACGGTCACGGAGAGCGTGTTCGTCACGCAACTCGGCCCTAGTTTCCGCCACCAGGCGGCACTCAACTACGCCGTGGCGGAAAAGAAGCCTCACGCGCATCCGCGGGTGATCTGGGCGATCGGCGAGTGCCACCCGAAGCTGGCTCGCGAGCAGGGCAAGAACTGGATGTTCCTCAACTCCGGTCTGACCTGCGCGGTCGACGGCTACGTGTTCGTCCCGTTCCTCGTCGTCCTCGAGGACGGCCTCCGCGGGGCCGACGTGTACGTCGTCCAGTGCGTGTTCCGCGAGCTCTCTTCGTGCGTTTTCGGAGAGTAAGCTGGCGATGGGTCTCTGGAACTCTCGGGTTCTCAAGACCCTTGGTTCCTTTGACCCTCAACCCTCGGACAGTTGGTCGCAATCCTGCGATTGGCTGTCCGAGGTGTTTTCTTTTGTGGAAGAAGGTGAAGCAATTTCCAACAAAGATTTTTTCATTTTGTCTGTACTCCCATGACTCAATGGTCCGCACCCCGTTTCTTACAAGACCTGTCCTCAGTCTAGAGTATAGCGTGCTGATAGTTAGTTGTTAATGTTTGCCGTTGGCTGAATTGAGCCGGCGGCATTTTTAATTTGGTATGGATTCTAAGATTCTCGAACCGTACTTTTTGAGCCACGCGGAGCGTGGCGAACCCTTTCAGATTCAGGATTTTGTGGGGGGAATACATTTGTGTCGGCACTTCGTGCCGACCCCATTTCGGCTTCCGATTCCGATTTTCAATTTTGGCGGTGTTTTTTGATTGATGTTCGAACATTTTTTGACGAAAATCCGAATTCTTAATTCTGAAATCCAATCGCTCGGGCGGGCAGAAAGGAAGGGGGTTGGGGGGAAGGAATTTTTGCCCGCCCTCGCTTTCCGATTCCAATTTTTTTCCGCCGCCGCCGAATTTCGTGCCAATAAAATTGGCATGTCGCCTATATTTTATTCGACAACAATTAACGGCACAAACATTTCTTCTTCGCTCACTCCGCCGTGATTTCCGATAAAGATACTCTGGTCTTCTCCCAAAACTAAATCCTTCATTATGTAATTTTCTTTCATTATCAAAACATAATCGCCTATTCTGTCTTTAAGTTTTTTGTTCGGTTCAAACAAACCAAAATAATTATTTTTTACCAAATCATCGCTCTTGTAAATTTCGCAGGCATTTTTAAATTCTGTTTTTACATAATTTTCAAATTCTTTAACTTTCTGTGGCTTTACATAACAATAAACAACTCTTGGCTCGCCAGAGAGAGGCATCGCCAAAGTTTCAACAAATCGTGGATGGTTTTTTAATTCAATAATTTTATTTTTTTCTTTCGTATCAATCAAGCCATGGTCAGCAGAAATAATAATCGCCGTATTTTTATTTTTTAATGAATCAGCAAGAGATTTTACCTTTTTGTCTAATTCATTAAAATGCCCTTTCGCCTCTTGGCTATCTGCTCCCTTTTCATGGCACAATGAATCCAGTTTAGCCCAATAGGCAAGAATATATTTTTTATTATCTGTTGTATTTAATGCTTTATTTATTTGCCTAAAAAAACCATTGAGATTTGAAAAAGGAAGTTTTTTTGCTCCCTTATCAACTAAGCGAGAATATTCTGAATCAATATATGCCTTATGTTTAATAGAAGTTGAAGCTGTTTTCAAATCCTCAAAAAAACTTTTTTCATTATAAATGTCTTTATATTTAATTTTTCCTTTCGTTAATTTCAAATCTCCAGCGCGAGAAGTAAAGGGCAAAATAACCGATACCGCCCCAATTTCTTTTAAATACATAAACCAACCTGTCAAAGCGTGTTGTTGCGGGGCAAGGCCAGTTGAAAAGGTGGTCATGGCCGAAGCAGTTGTAGCGGGAAAAACAGATGTCATTTTTCCTTTTAAATTTTTATACAGAAAGCTATCTTTCCCGTATTTTGTTAAATAGTTGTAGCCAAGCCCATCAATAACAATCAAAACAATATTCTTTTTAGAAATATTAGAAAAATCAAAAATATCGAGTGGTTTATATCTAGATTTACCACCCAAAACTTCTTTGATTGAGCTCATTAAATTAACAATACTTCCATTTTGATAATTTGGTTTATACATATTTGATTTTTCTATTTTAATAAATCATCAACCTGAACCTCTAACGCCTTGGCAATTTTTTGCAAAGTTTCAATCGTTGGATTAGTAATTCCGCCAGTTTCAAGTTTGATGATTGAATTATAAGAAACATCCGCCGCTTTTGAGAGACGATCTTGCGACAAGCCTTTGGCTTGTCTTAGTTTCTTTATGTTCTTGCCGATTTTATTCTCTTGTGACATACTTGTATTATAATACTGCTATGATAAAATAGTGTTATGCAAACCTATATTGAAATCATATTATTAGGATACATCTTTTCTTTAATCTTTACAAGGGAGTTTTTGTTGTGTGCGCACGGGTGGGCGGAGCGAACACAACTGTATTATTGGCGGCACATTTCGCAAAGCGAAATACGAAATTCGGCGGCGGCGGAAAAGCGAGGGCGGGCAAAAATTCCTTCCCCCCAACCCCCTTCCTTTTTGCCCGCCCGAGCGAAAATTATCAAAATTCAGCGTCCGGATTTTCGTCAAAAAAAGTTCGGATTTTAACCAAAAGGCACCGCCAATTTTCAGAATTCGGATTTTGGGCGATTGTTGCCTCGCCCTCGCTACGCTCGGGCTCGGCAGAAACGAGGATTTTGAAGGGATTTTTGAAGTCGCAAAACAATTTCTGCCCGCTCAAACGGAAGTTCGGTTTGCCGAAGGCAAACATAAATTTAAAAATTTATCAACCAATCTTTTTTCTTTCGCCTTTGGCGAAAGGCAAAGCGATAATTTAATTTTGACTGCCCAAACAATATGACAAACGAAAATCAAACCAGAAAGTTTTTCATCTACGCCCGCAAAAGTACCGATACGGAAGATCGGCAAGTGCGGAGCATTGGCGACCAGATTTCTGAATTGCAAGAATTGGCGAGAAAAGAGAATGTGGAAATAGTGGACACTATCGTTGAAAAACAGACCGCAAAGAAACCTGGTCGCCCCATGTTTGCCGATATGCTCAAGCGAATTGAGGCGGGCGAAGCTGTGGGAATTTTAGCATGGCATCCCGACAGATTGGCTCGCAATTCCGTTGATGGTGGACAAATTATTTACATGGTTGATACCGGAGTTATCCAAGAGCTAAAATTTCCGACTTTCTGGTTTGATCCGACACCGCAAGGAAAATTTATGCTCTCCATAGCGTTCGGGCAGTCAAAATATTATGTTGATAATCTTTCGGAGAACATCAAGCGCGGACATCGCCAAAAGTTAAAGCAGGGGTTATGGCCTCAAATGGCTCCACTGGGATATTTGAACAATCGGGAAACAAAACAGATTTATGTGGACAAAGAGAAAGCTCCACTTATCAAAAAGACATTTGAGGCTTACGCTTCGGGAAACTACACCCTGAAAAATCTCCGAAAGATTATCAACGGGCTTGGTTTGCTGGGGCGGCGAGGCGGCTTGCTTTCCACTTCAAATTTTCAGTATCTTTTGCAAAATCCGTTTTACTACGGCGTTATCCGCTACAACGGCGAATTGTACGAAGGAAAGCACGAACCGATTATCACAAAGAAACTTTTTGACCAAGTGCAGGAAGTGATGAAGCGAAAAAGCAAACCGCAAAAGGCGGACAAGATGAAATTTTTTCTCTATCGCGGATTTTTCAAGTGCGGCGAGTGCGGATTTACAATCACCGCCGACAAAAAGATAAAACCAAGCGGTAAGGAATATATTTATTACTACTGCACCAAGAAAAATCCGCTCCACGACTGCTCGCAAAATGTCTTTACACGAGAAGAAAAAATTTCATCTCAAATCAAAACGGAAATTCAAAAAGTTTCTTTGTCTGACGATTGCGCTGATTGGATGTTAGCGGAAAATGAGAAAGACAAATCAGCGGAAGCGCAATCGTCAAGCTTTTTTGCTCAAAAAACCAAAACGGATATTTCAAAACTTGATGAAAAGTTGGAAAAGCTGATGACCGCCTATCTTGAAAGTGTCTTGAATGTCCGAGAATACCAAGAGGCGAAAAACAAGCTCGTCAATCAAAAACAAGTTTTGAAAGACAAATTGAACGCTTTTGAGCAAAAAAGCAATAATCGGTTCGAACTCGCCGCCCGATTCATAAATACCGTAAAACAAGCCGAAATTATCGCTTTGCAAGAAAATCCCGAACAGGGTCGGGATTTTCTAAAAAAGATTGGTTCGAACTTCCGTTTGAGCGGGCAGAAATTGTTTTGCGACTTCAAAAATCCCTTCAAAATCCTCGTTTCTGCCGAGCCCGAGCATAGCGAGGGCGAGGCAACAATCGCCCAAAATCCGAATTCTGAAAATTGGCGGAGGGTGCAGGACTCGAACCTGCAAGGGATTGCTCCCGTCGGTTTTCAAGACCGATGCCATACCATTAGGCGAACCCTCCATATAAACTTTGTTATTTTACCACAGATTTGGGGTGCTTTCCAGCTCGGATTGCTTTTGCAAACTTGGCGAAAAGACGGTCCAGTTTGCTGTTCCTCATCGCTTCAAGGTGGCATTGGATGCCGAAGCAAAAATAGTTGGTATCGCGATGCTCAATGATCTCCGCTATCCCCTCCTTTGACCTCGCGGAGACGGCGAAATCGGCTCCTGTCGTTTTGACCGCCTGATGGTGGGCGGAGTTAACTTTTAGCGATACTGTTTTTAATATCCGACGGGTTTTACTTTTGGGGTCTATGAAAATTTCGTGGCCGTTATCTTTGGCGAAAAGTTCGGCATATATTCGGGTGCCGTGGTTTTCTTTAAGTTTAAGGTCGGGAAGATGCTGGTGAAGAGTCCCGCCCGAAGCGATAGCCAGCGCCTGGCATCCGCGGCAGATGCCCAGAAATGGTTTTCGGTCGCGCAATATCTTTTTGAGCAAATAAAGTTCAAGTTTGTCCCGCGCCGGCTCAAGACGGTCGTTTCGGGGATGGTTTTTCTCGCCATAATATTTAGCGTCAAAGTCCCCTCCGCCGATGAGTAGCGCCCCCTGGCATTCGTTATAAAGGCAATCAACCGTTTTTCTGCTCATTAATGGTGAAACAAAGATCGGCGCCAGATCAAAACGGCGCATTTTTTCAAGGTATGTTTCACGGATGAGATTTATGGCAATATTAGTTTTATCAGTTTTTTTGGTGGCAAGCGGAACGATAATCTTGCGCATAATAAATTATTGATTTAAACTATCTTAACAAAGGAGTGGCACCTTGAAAAGAAACCTCGTTCGGTGCTTTTTAATCGCTTTTTTTAGCGTCTTCACGATCTGTGCCGAGAATACTTATACGGCCAAACAAGCCAGCGTGATTCTTATTGATTTGCCGGCGCAGACTGCCGACACTTCTGTTTTTCTAATTATCTTTCGATGGCCTTTCTATCAGGTTGCGGCCAATAGGGTTTTGGTTGCGGTTGACGTTGAACAGGAGCCGGGAATTTATCCGATATCTTTGGTCCAAAACCTGCGGCCGCGGCCATTTGGCCAGCTGACGGTGAGAAAGGGCGTATTTCCGAAGATAAACTTGCCCCGAATTTATGTGGATTCGCAAAAAAAAGTCCGGCTTGAAGAAGAAGAAAGCGCCATTGTCCAAGCATTGGGGTCAGGCCCGTTACTTTATCCCAGTCAGCAACTTAAAGACAGGTTCGATTATCCGCTTGAGAAGTTGTCGGCGGATAATGTCCGCAGTTACGTAAGCGATGGCATCGGTTCAGTTAGGACACGCCTCCGAGTTTGGCCGGATCGCCGCAAGGAATGGCATACCGCCGTTCATCGCGGCGTGGATTTAAAAGCCAGATATGAAAATGTTAAAGCAATTAATCCGGGCATGGTGGTTTTAACCGGTAATTATCTGGCCGAGGGCCAGTTTATTGTCATCTACCATGGCAGTGATGTCTACTCGCTTTATATGCATCTTTCCAAAATCTATGCGTTGACGGAACAGTATGTTGCCAAAGGTGAGATTATTGCTCAAAGCGGTGAGAGCGGCAATGCCACAGGACCGTGCCTCCACTTTGCTATTCGCGCCTTTGGCGCTTCAGTGAATCCGTTGGAATTTATTGAGATTTATAACCCCTTCCTTGAGTAGAGGCGGGCTTGCCTGCTAAGGTTTTGCTCATCACAAAATCTTGGCAGGCTTTTTAATTTGACAGATTGAACGTGAATCCGACTGGCGCATTCGATACAATCCGATAAGAGATTTGGCGGAAAACAAGTAACAGGACGACGCTCAACAGTGAGCGTCTTTTAATTTTGTTTTTTATTATGAAATTTTTCATGCACCTCCCGAAGTTGTTTGTCGGTAACATGAGTATAGATTTGGGTGGTGGTAACATTGGCGTGGCCGAGCATGGCCTGAACCGAGCGGATGTCGGCGCCGTTGCGCAAAAGGTCGGTGGCCATGGAATGTCTTAGCGAGTGCGGCGAAACATGCTTGCCGACAATTCCGGCCCTGACGGCGTGCTTGGCCACAATACGCTGAATCGTGCGGGGGGTTAGGCGCAGATTTGACTCCTTGCCCTGATTTTTGGGAAAGCGGATAAATAGGGCTTCATCGGCATCGCTACGCCCCCCCAAATATTTATTTAGGTGATTCTTTGCTTCGTACGACAGAAACACCAGCCGTATTTTACTGCCCTTGCCTCGGATTGAGAACTCCCCCCTTTTCAGGTCTATCTTATCGCGGTCTAGCGAACACAGCTCGGAAACACGCATACCGGTGGAGAAAAGCGTGGCAAGAATTGCGCGGTCGCGCAAAGTATCCAGCTTATCTCCTTTGGGCGAATCAAGCAACCTCTTCAGCTCGCCCTCTTCTAAAAAAGTCACCTCACGGTCCTCTTGTTTGCCAAGTTCCACCCTCTCGGCCGGGACAGTTTTTACACCAATCTTTGCCAGATACTTGAGAAAATTGCGCAGGGCGATGACATGGTAGTTTTGGGTAACCTTTTTGAGCGGTTCTCCGTTGGCATCTATAATACGGTTTAGATAAAGGCGGTATTGGCGGATTTTTTCTTCGCCCAAGTCCCTAATGTCGTTGACCTTGGCAAACGACAAAAACCGCTCCAAATAGCGGCCATAGTTCTCCAATGTTTTGGCCGAACGATTCTTTTCAATCTCCAGATATTCAAGATATTGGATTTTGAGTTTTTTGATATTCGCCTCCACGATTTCATTCTATACCATTATTGTGCGACAAGTAAGAGCGCAAGTTTGCAACTCTACAATTTTTATGATATGATAAGCAAATACTAACTTAATCCCTGCGTTGGCTTGAGCGTAGCGAAAGCCAGTCCCGAGGCAACTTCTAACTAATCAACGCCGAGGGGCTGGGACCGCTTACTTTTTAGCTGGTTCAGCGGGTATTTTATAATGTTAACCCCCAAACAGAAAAGCAAGGTCATTGAGCCGCACAAGCTTCACGAGAAAGATACCGGTTCGGCATCAGCGCAAATTGCGTTATTTACCGAAGAGATAGAAAAATTGGCTAAGCATTTGAAGAAAAATCCCAAGGACAACAGCTCCCGCGTCGGTCTTTTAAAAATGGTTGCTAAGCGCAAGCGGCTTCTGGATTATTTAAAGTGCGTCGATTCCAAGCGATATGCTTCTTTAACCAAATCTCTTGGCTTAAAGCCTAAAGCCTAACGCCTAATTTCTAAGTTCTATTCTTCATGACTGATAAAATCTCTATCTCCCAAAGGAAAAACCACCGTGTCGGTGTGTTTGTTGATGTGTCTAACATGTATCATTCGGCCAGAAACCTTTATAATTCAAGAGTAAATTTCGGCGAACTTCTGAAGGTTGCAGCCACCGGTCGCGAGCTTGTCCGCGCCGTGGCTTATGTTATTAAGTCCGACACGCCCGAAGAAAAATCGTTCTTTGAAGCTCTTGGCAAGGCTGGTTTTGAACTGAAAATGAAAGACCTTCAAATTTTCCCCGGCGGCATGAAAAAGGGCGACTGGGATGTGGGCATCTCCATTGACGCAATCAGTCTTTCTAAACAACTGGATGTGGTAGTAATTGTTTCGGGCGACGGCGACTTTGTGCCATTAGTAGATTATCTTCAGCATAGCGGTTTGATCGTAGAGGTGGTTGGTTTTGAAAGAAGCACCAGCGCCAAAGTGATTGAAGCGGCTAATAATTTCATTGACCTTGACCAGCAGCGGAAAGTTTTAATGCGCGCTCCGCGCAGAAAGCCCAAAACCAGCTAAAAATCCAGCGGGAGCTGGATTTTTAAATTGGTTTATGTTAAGCTGAAGTATGGGTGAAACTAATTAACAAATAAGTGTATAGGGATGGGGAACGAAAGTGTATGGGGCTTTGGCCCGCCTAAGTTTTGTTAAACAAAATTTAGGCGGGCCAGAATCTTGTTACTCATCCTCTCCTATTTATTTGTCTGTTTACATGGTAGCAAAAACATATAAGAAAGAGTTTGCTGGCAGGACTCTTTTCGTGGAAATCGGTCGTCTGGCCGGGCAAGCCAACGGTTCTTGCCGTGTTCAGTTTGGTGAAACTAATGTTTTGGTAACGGCGACTATGGGTGGAAAAGCTAAGGAAATTGATTACTTTCCCCTCTCGGTGGATTACGAAGAAAAGTATTATGCCGCTGGCAAAATAAAAGGTTCAAAATGGATAAAGCGTGAAACCCGTCCTTCGGACGAGGCTATCTTATCGGGCCGCTTGATTGACCGCGCTCTGCGCCCGAGATTTAATCACTTTATGCGCAATGATGTGCAGGTGGTGGCCACCATTCTAACCTTTGACGGCATCAATGATCCGGATGTTCCGGCTCTTTTCGGCGCGTCTTTGGCGTTGATGATTTCGGATATTCCATTTGATGGTCCGGTAGCAGGGATAAGAGTCGGACGCGTAGACGGAAAGTTAGTATACAATCCAACCTACGAAGAACGCGAAAAAAGCGATTTTGATATTGTTGTCGCCGGCACTGCCAACAAAATAAACATGATAGAAGCTGGCGCCAAGATTGTTCCTGAAAAAGATATTGCCAGCGCTATTGCCTCAGGATTTAAGGAAATGCAGGCATTAATTGATTTTCAGAAAGAAATTGCAAAGGATATTGCGCCAAAAAAGAAAGAAATCGCTATCCTTGGCCACGACGAGGCGTTGGTTAAAATGGTAAGAGATTTTGTTGGCGCTAAACTTGAAAAGGCCATTTATACCCACTCAAAGCAGGAATATATGGAAAGCGTAGATGCGATTGGTTTGGAGTTGCAAGCTTATATCAAGAAACAATTTAACGGTCAGGATGATGTGGCAAAAAAACTTAGCGAATCACTGGTTATCTTTGAAGAGGAAATGGATCGTATCGTCCACAAGAATATACTTGAATCCGAAAAACGCCCCGATGGCCGGAAGTTGGACCAATTGAGGGAAATTACGGCGGAAATTGCCGTTCTTCCCCATTCGCATGGCACCGGGCTTTTTCAGCGCGGCACGACTCAAGCCCTCTCTTCGTTGACATTGGCTTCTCCCGGTATGGAACAATGGGTTGAAACGATGGAAATTGAACTGACCAAGAAACGCTTTATGCACCACTATGTTTTTCCGCCTTTTTGTGTCGGCGAAGTTGGTCGTATGGGCGGTTCGGGCCGGCGCGAGATTGGTCACGGCGCCCTAGCAGAACGTGCATTATTGCCTATCATACCGTCCAAAGACGACTTTCCTTATACAATCCGTGTTGTTTCGGAGATATTGTCTTCCAACGGTTCATCTTCAATGGCATCGGTTTGCGGCGCATCGCTGGCCATGATGGATGGCGGCGTGCCGATTAAAACTCCGGCGGCCGGAATTGCCATGGGGCTGATGTTTGACGACAAAGGTGAGGAGTACAAAATTCTGACCGATATTCAGGGACCGGAAGACCATCATGGCGATATGGATTTGAAAGTTGCCGGAACCAAAGATGGAGTTACGGCAATGCAAATGGATGTTAAAGTTGAGGGCATCAGTAACGAGATCGTTGAAAAAACCCTTGAACAAGCCAAACAAGCGCGCCTTGAAATATTAAGCAAAATAACTGAAGCGATAGCTACTCCGCGCAAAGAGCTGTCGCCGTTTGCTCCGAGGATTAAAACCATCAAAATAAATCCGGAAAAGATTGGAGCGGTTATCGGTCCGCAAGGCAAGATGATAAACGAGATAATTGAGAAAACCGGAGTCACGATTGATATTGATGATGACGGCTCGGTGTTCATAACTTCCGATAGCGACGAAAATATGAATAAGGCCATTAGCTGGATTCAGGCGATTGCTTACGAACCCAAACCGGGAGACGAATTTGATGGCAAGGTTACAAAATTGCTTGATTTCGGAGCTTTTGTGGAGTTTATGCCGGGTAAAGAAGGGATGGTCCATGTTTCGGAAATCTCTCAAGAGCGTATCCGCAAACCCTCGGATGTTCTTAAGGTCGGCCAAACTGTGCACATCAAAGTGATAAAGATTGATGATTATGGTAGAATAAACTTGACGATGAAAATTAACCATTAGAAATTAGAAATTAGAAATTAGTTCGCCATTGGCGAATTCTAAGTTCTAGTCGCTAGGTTCTAAGTTCTATCAGTGGTTGACGACCAAAAGACCAGTACGATTGACGACTTGCTTAAGGAACTGACTGAACCAGCCAGCTCGGTTAAGCCTTCTACCGCACCCGTATCCTCACCCGCATTTTCACCTCGGCCATTGCCCCCACCCCCACTTCCATCCGTAGCACCACCACCCCTACCTCCGCAAATTCCAAGAACACCCCCGGTTCCGCCAGTAGTTCCTCCGGCAATCCCCCCGAGGCTAGTGGTTAAACCTATCCAATCACCAACTCCTTTAACTTCGGCAATTCCCCCAAGACCGGGACCGGAAATTAAACCTTCCCAACCACTACCTCCCGTAACTTCTACAGTGCCCAAAACATACCAATCCTCAATCCGCTCAATGGCGGAGGATTTGGCTCGTTTGCGCGAAGGTCAACCTACCGGTGGCGTTACCGTTGAAAAGAATATCCCCACTGCTCCGGTTCCGGTTACGCCGCGTTCGGAAATAAAACCGATTTTGCCACTCCCTCAACCACCCAAGATAACCGCTCCGCCCGTATTCTCGCCCACGCCTTCGCCTAAGATGGGGCCGGTTTTACCGCCAAAGCCAGAAATTATTACCCCCCCCTCACTCGGAGGCATTAATGTTCCCGGCGGTGGTTATTTAAGTCCCAGATTATTCTTGATCGGGGCGCTGATAGTGTTATTGGCCGGATTTTCAACTTGGTACTTTGTGATAAGACAGCCAGCGGAAATTACCGTTTCCCCCACTCCCTCCGAACCGACTGTAACGGAAATTACGTTGGAAGACATATTTCCAGTTTCCACCACCGTTATCAACTTTAGCGACTACGCTGATGTAGGTTCTCCAGCACAAAAATTTGCCAGCCAACTGGGATTATCTGTTAACCAAGGTGAATTTGAAAGATTAAGTGGAGCAAAAAACGGTCTCGCCGAAACAAGAGCCAACGGTTTTATGGATAGTTTGCTGGTTCGGTACCCATTTGAGATGAAGACAGCCTTTTCTGACGATTCCGGAACATTCATCTATGGCCAGAAAGAAGCTTTTGATATTAGCGGCCAGATGGTGACTGGTGTTCCGGCATCCAGCCATATTGTAATGATCTCTGAAATTAAAGCCGGTCTTGGTATAAATCAAACTTTAAATTCGTGGGAGGCCAGCATGATCGGCGATTTAAGCAATCTTTTTGGCCTTGAAAAGAATAAAGCATCTAGCGGAATCTTTTCGGACAATAACTATCGGTCTACGCCAATAAGATTTAGGAATTTCCCATTTGCCGATAGCACCATTGATTATGGTATTGTTTCTGCCGGCGGCAAAAGATATTTTATTTTAACAAGTTCTCGTGAAGCTATGTTCGCAACCATTGATCAGATATTAGATTTTTCTCCCAGCCAATAGCGGTACCAACCCTGTGTTAATTTAAGTTCAAAAGAGGCGCTTGGCGCCTCTTTTGCTGTTACCAATAGTGACATGGTGACAGCATGGTGACATCACCATGTCACCTGGTGCCAGACACCATGTCACCTGGTGCCAAAATGGTGACACCAATGGTGACATGGTGCCAACTAGGTGACATCACCATGTCACCTAGTGCCAAATTGTCTGTCACCATGACACCAGACACACATTGCTGGGTTATTTAATAATCTAGGTATTGCTTTGTATTTGAGGGGCAAAGTGAACATGGTGACATGGTGGCACCAGGTGACATGGTGACCATGTCACCTGGTGCCAAGGTGTCTGTCACCAAGTGCCAGAGTTATCCACAGTGACACCTCTTGTATGTCACCATGTCATCTGTTATCATTTGGTTAGTACCTTTTTGCTGGTGACGAGACACCACGTGCGCCACTGGCCATTTCCTTTTTTGAGGCACCACCCACATAATACCATTTTGGTTTAGGGGTCGCGTGCCTCTTTTTTTGTTTTGATTTGACGATGGATGTTTGTTTAATTAATTTGAATAATAAATTTTACTGTGCTATGCTGTATATCCTAAGTTTGAAAATATATAATCTAATTTGGAGGGACATTCAATTTTATGGATAAAAATGAATTGAAAAAATTAAGAGAGGACTTGGTTAAAGAAAAAGCAACGGTTGAAGAAGCGTTAATGTCCACTGCTATAAAAAATCCGATTGTTAAAGATTACTACGAACAACCGCGGGTTGAGGATATCGGCAGTTCGCCTGATGATACAGCCCTTGAAGCTGTGGATTTTGACCGCATGATGGCCTTAAAAAATACGCAGGAACAGAGATTGCACGAGATTAATGAAACATTAGCCCAAATTGACAGCGGTGAATATGGCATATGTGTTAATTGTGCTTCCGGCATTGGGGCGGCTAGGTTGAAAGTTATACCTGCGGCTACTTTGTGCATTAGTTGTGCCCAGAAAACAGGAAGATAACTCCTTGGAGGGAGGATTTTCTTTTGTCTATCCGTATTTTTTCGGCATCTATAAATGGTATTGATGCTCAAGCCATTGAAGTGGAAGTGGATTCTTCTCCCGGAATCCATTCTTTTAATATTGTTGGCTTGCCCGATAAAGCTGTTCAGGAATCCAAGGACCGTCTGGCTTCGGCAATAAAAAATAGCGGATTTTTGCCGCCTAACTCCAAAAACAAGAAGATTACTATCAATCTTGCGCCGGCTGACATCAAAAAGGAGGGGCCGGCATACGATTTGCCCATAGCTATCGGCTATCTTCTTGAAACCGGCCAGATCAGGTTTGATGCTTCTAACCGCCTTTTCTTGGGCGAGTTATCTCTAGATGGTTCTTTGCGCCATGCCAATGGCGTGCTGGCCAGCGCTATTTTAGCAAAAAGAATGGGTTTTAATGAAATAATAATTCCGGCAGAGAATGCTGGAGAAGCGGCTGTAGTTGAAGAAATCGGGGCTATCGGCGCCAGAAGTATCGGCGAGGTTATCAGCCACCTTGACGGCACAAGAAGGATTGCTCCATTAAAAGCTGAATTTTTAGGAAAGATTCCTAATGTTCACGACAACTCCCTTTTGTTCATAAAAGGCCAGGAAACCGCCAAAAGAGCTTTGGTGATTGCCGCCGCTGGAGGCCACAATCTGCTTATGGGTGGCGCTCCCGGTACCGGCAAGACTCTTTTGGCTCGCGCCTTAAGCGAGATCTTGCCTCCCCTGTCTTTCGAAGAAGCTATTGAAGTTGCCAAAATTTATAGCGCCAGCGGTTTAACCAAAGATTCTTCATTGTCTTTCAGGCGGCCATTTAGAAATCCGCATCACACAACCTCGGCTGTGGCTATGGTTGGCGGAGGAACTTGGCCAAAACCGGGAGAAATAAGTTTGGCTCATCGGGGCGTGTTGTTTTTGGATGAATTTCCGGAATTTCCCAGAAATGTGCTGGAGAGTTTGCGTCAACCGCTTGAAGACGGACAAGTTACCATTTCGCGGGCTTCCGGTTCCGTCTCTTTGCCGGCTAAATTTATGCTTGTGGCGGCGATGAACCCTTGTCCTTGCGGAAACTATGGCGATTCGGTTAATGCTTGCATTTGCCCGATGACTGCGGTTATGAATTACCGCAAGAAGATCTCCGGCCCGCTAATTGATAGAATAGATATTCAGGTTATGGTTCCGAGAGAAACGGTTTCTTCCGAAGAAAATGGCACTCTGCCTGAAAAAGTTGAGGAAATTAAGAAAAACATAACGTTAGCCAGACAAATTCAGGCGGAAAGATTTAAAAATTTGCCAATTTTTTGCAATGCGGAAATAAACCACAAGAATATAGACAAGTGTTGCAAATTAGAGAAAAGTGCGGAGAGCCTCCTAAGACACGCTATAAACGCGAAAGGCCTCTCTCTGCGGTCTTACCATAAAATTAAGAAAATCTCTCGCACAATCGCAGATTTAGAGCAATCAGAGCCAATTCAACAGCACCATGTCGCCGAAGCCCTCTCTTTGCGTATCAATGAAAAAATAACGGAGTTGTTTTGAACAAAAGCATATAATTTAGTCAAGGGTAAGCGGAGCGAATCTGCGGCTGACCCGAAGCGCATGTTTGTTAGTGGGATTGCCGAAAGGTGCTAGGCGAGCGACTGTTCCATGCGAAACTGAAAAACCCCAACTGGATTTTTTAATGTTTTGCAAGAGGATTGTGGGCGCCGTGGACTTCAAAATGAAGGTGGCATCCGGTAGAGCGTCCGGTGGTTCCCATGAGCATGATTAACTGTCCCCTGGTAACACTTTGACCGACAGAAACTAGAAGTTTGCTTGAGTGAGAGTAAAGAGTTTCCGTGCCGTTTGAATGGGCAATTTTGATAAATTTACCGAATCCCCCATTCCAACCGCTAGCGTCTGCTGTGGTAACTTGTCCATCGGCGGCGGCATAAATTGGCGTTCCGCAGGAGTTGGCTATATCCACACCGTTTCTGCCGTGTATTCTTCCCCAATTATATCCGATGGCGGGAAGCATGAATAAATCGTCCAAGTTTGGCAGATAAGAAAAGCGTTTATTGCTTGACAAGGCGCTTGTGGCAATAGAACCGGAGCGTGGAGTGGAAATACTTATTTTGCCATCAGGAACGATAATTTCGTCATCAACCTGAAGCTGGCCGCTTTGCGGTAGGCTGTTAAAAGCGATTATTTTGGCTTCTTCAACTCCATATTTCTTGGCAATTGTCGGCAAAGTATCTCCCTTTTTGATTTTGTGGATGACTCCCGATACCGGCGGGATGCGTAGAACTTGGCCGGGATTAATGTTGCCTACTCCTTTCAAATTATTAGCCCAAATCAAGGAATTTACGCTAACGCCGTAATCCGAAGCGATAAAAGAAAGAGTATCTCCGGGCTGAACGGTGTAATCAACGACTTGATTGCGCCGGACACCAATATCATCCAGATAATCAGCGTTTGGCGGGTTGTAAGAAACAAAAGAGTTGTCATTGACGCTGGTTGGATTTATTTCCGCCTCCGGTCCCCCTTGCCCCTGATTTTGCGACTCTACTTCGGCTAGCGTAAGACTGCTCGCATTTGCCAATTGGCTCTGCGACCCCTCCAGAGAAAGAAATGAATCGGCGGTTTCTTCAATATAATTCTTGACGACATTGTTGAAAAAACTGGCCTGCCCTTCGCCGGAGGAACCGCGAAACACTAACACCGAAATTGACAAAAAGATCATAAGATAAAAACTAAAACGCTCGCCTCTGACGAGTTTGTTTATTTTTGAGCCAATCGAACTATCACATCCCCTCTTCCAAAAAGAAGAAATTTTTATGTTGAAGATGGTGCTAATAGGATTTGATTAAAGACTTGCGAGCTGATTTTAGGCCATATAAATAGCCCAGCTTCTCCCAAAAAGGCAAAAATCCTCTTAAAGAGAATTCAGGTAGAATTCTAGCACTTTCGTGGAAAAGACGCAACCATTTGTATCCACAGGGACTTGATGCTAGATTAAGCACCAAGGAATTCCTAATTTCTAAATAAAGATGAATCGTTCCGATCTTGGCTACTTTGCCGAACACTATGTCGCACAATATCTGGAGGCGAAGGGATATGAAATCATGGACCTAAATTTCCGGAAACCGTGGGGAGAGATTGATATTGTGGCTCAAAAAGAGGGGATTTTGGTTTTTGTGGAAGTGAAAGCCAGCAAACAAGCGACAGTCGGCTTTGAGCCGGAGTTGAGGGCGGGGAGCGATAAAATGCGCAAAGTTGTCCGCACCGCCCGCACCTATCTTGCTTACCGTAAATATCCGCCGGACAAGGAGTGGCAGGTTGATATTGTCTCACTGACGTTTGATAAAGATAGGGGAGTGGCCCAAATCAAGCATTTCAAGAATGTGGAAGTGTGATTTTTGGGCTGTTTTGCGGGGTTTTTGGGACTATTGACTGGGGGCTTGTTTCTTGGTATAATAACAGATAACAATAGGCATTCGCTTTGGGCGCCTGTTGAGTACTCAACAATTGAATTTTTTGGGTCCAGTCGACGGGCTGGGCTTGAGGAGGATCCCATGTTTGAAAAGACAAGGACCGCGGTCCTCCTCGTTCTTGCCGTGCTGGTTTTTTCAGCACCCGCAGGGGCGGGGATGTTGGACATTGCGTCCAACAACCACCATGACCGGTACGGTGGTTATCGGCAGTACCGGCAACCCTACGGCTATGGCCAGCCGAGTATTTTAGACGAATGCTCGGCGGCTTTGGCTGATATTCCCTCAAAAGGGGAAAGGATAGCCAAAGCGGGAGTTGACGGCTTATCCGTCGGGTTCCTGACCAAAGGCCTGACGAAATCGGGCCGATGGGCGGCAGTTGCCGGCGGTTCTACCGCTCTCGTGGAAAGCATCATTATGCTGAAACGGGACGGAAACCGTCGCAAAGAGTTGCAAGCGGCATGCCTGCAACTCATGCGCGAGCAAGTCGCTCGCGAGCAACAAACCGAACCGGAACCGGACCGCCGCGAGGCGGACCGAGAACGGGAAACCGAAAGGGAGTACCGTGAAGCCGAACCGGAATCAGAAATGATTTCGGTGAGGTTTCGAAACCGATTCGTGAAGAAGGAAGTTACCGTCGTTATTCTTGGCGGGAACGCTCCTTCTCCGGTGACCTTGTCACCGGGCGAGTCAATAATCATCAGTGTGCCTCAAGGGAGTGGAGTAGAGGCACACTATGTCATGACGATAGGTCATGACAAAAACGGAACATCCATTGATGTTCCGACAGTTTTGAAACCGGGTTTCGGAATATACTGGGTCAATGACCAGTATGAAATCCGCAATCCGTATACGGAAGGAGGCAAAAATGACGATAAGAATTAGTCCGGTCGTTCTATTTTTGGTGGCGCTTGTCGCCGCCATTGTTCTAGATGTCTTATTTGTGCCGGCTCGGCTGGCGGCAGCTCTTTTGTGGGTGGTAATCCCAGCGTTTACGCTGGGTCTGCTCATCCACCTATGGATGAGGCCAGCGCCGACCTTGGCGCCGGGAACAACGGTAAGCTCCGCGGTTACCGTTCCGTATGTAAGCGGAGCGGTAACGCACAAGGTCCCGATACCCGGGACCAATCAAGAATTTTTGTTCCGGCCGCCAACGAACGACCGTTGGCATCTGGGACGAAACATGGGCTACGGAATTTTAGTAGCCCTGACTGTTCTGTCCCTGGTGGGGGGTATGGTGCATCTTGTTGATGTTTACTATGCTACTCCCGCCACCACGGCCACGGGGGAGCAACCGGCTCCCTTGCCACAACCCCAGCCAGCGGTTGCCGCAGGCCAGCATGATGGTGACACCGTCACCATCAACCAGCTGAAGCAGGATATTCAAATCCTGCAACAGCAGGTTAACCGTCCGACCCCAGCTCCGCCCACATACCGCCCTCTTGTCGCGATTAGCGTGACGGGGGGAACGGTGAAGGCTCCGTCGGCCCAGCCAGCGGCCAAGCCAGCCGAGACTAAGCCGGTTAACCCGTGGTTGCTCCCCGAAAACCAGTAGGGGAGCAACCACAACCACCCTGTCCTATACAATTGGCATATGCCAATTGTATAGGACACACTTTCGGAGCCAAGGAGGATAAAAATGTGGCTCCACGCACGCTTAAATAAAGCGTGCTTTCTTTTTCCAGCATTAACTTTAAATCTGCTATGCCTAAAATTGTCGTTAAAATAGATAACACAACCATACTTCCGTGAAATATAAATCGTAGCAAAGGATTATGGCATAGCTTTAAGACAATTTGTATTCAAAGTTAGTGCTGGATTTTGCCCAAATTTTGTTTCCCATTTGCTTTAAGCGCCATCCTTGATTTATTGTAGCAGCACCTGTCCCCCACTTTCAGCAATTGCTGAAAGTGGGGGACAGGTGCTATTATGTTATTAATGTGCTAAATATTTGTTAAATAACGGTTTCGCTTATGTCACGATCTAATATAAAAAATTCGTTTTCTTACAAATTATTAAAAGCTATAGCTGTTGGCGGAATGGTGATGGTGGCCGCTGGCAATCCATATTTCGGTTTGGGCGCTTTTAAGGCCATAAGAAAAGAGCTTAAACGAAAAAAGTGGCGACAATTTTATAAAGAACTTTGGAAATTAAAGCATCTTAAGAGGGTTAATGTTTCTTCAAGCCCGGACGGAACTTACGCGGTAGAAATTGCCCAAATGGGCAAGAGTACACTTATAAAGTATGACCTAGATAATTTATCCATAAAGCCCATGCATAATTGGGACGGTTATTGGAGGCTTTTCTTTTTTGATATACCAGCTGATAAAAAAGGGAGACATTCGCTGTTGGCTAAGTTAAGGGAATTGGGTTTTGTTAAAGTGCAGAAAAGCTTATGGGCACATCCGTTTGAGTGTAGGGAAGAGCTTGCCGTAATATCAAAAGCATTTGAGGTAGAACCCTATGTGAAACATTGTTTAGCGTACGACTTTGACACTGATTGGAAACTTATAAAAGATTTTGAGAGAATAAATGGAATAAAACTTAAAGATCGAAATTAGTTTGCGAGGTGTCCCCTACTTTCAGCAATTGCTGAAAGTAGGGGACAGAGATATTAACTAATAAAAACAGAGATAATAACTAATAAAAGTTGGTTAAGGAGGATCGCTGGAAATAGTGAATTATGCTTATGAAAATTTTATCTAAAAGTCCGAGCCAAACCGAAGAAATCGGGGCAAAATTAGCTCTTCAGCGGACTCAAGGCAAATTTCAACAAAAACAAGCCATTATAATCGCTTTGGAAGGAGAGCTGGGGGCGGGCAAGACGGTATTTGTAAAGGGTTTCGCGGCGGCGCTGGGCGTCAAAAAGGGGATTCGTAGCCCCACTTTTAATCTGATGAAACGCTACCCCATCAAAGCCATAGGCCATAGGCCATTAGCCATAAGCTATTTGTATCATCTTGATTGTTACCGATTGAATAGCGGAAAAGAGTTGGAAGCGCTAGGATTTAAAGAAATTGTATCTGACCCGCGCAACATTATTCTGATAGAATGGGCGGAGAGGGTAAAGGATGCCTTACCGAGAAAATATGTCAAAGTACACATTGACCATGTTGACGAAACAACAAGAAAGCTGCAAATTTTTAATTTTCAATTTTAAATTTTCAATCAATTTTCAATTATTTAATTTTCAAATCTTGTTTGGAAATTGGAAATTGGAACTTGGAAATTCAAAATGAGAAAGCTCATTTTGGTCGATTCCAACGCCTTGGTGCATCGGGCTTTTCACGCTCTGCCGCCGATGAATTCACCCAAGGGCCTGCCGACCAACGCCGTCTATGGTTTTACTGCGGTATTTTTGAAGATGCTCAAGGATATAAAGCCGGATTATATCGCGGCGACTTTTGATTTGGCGGCGCCGACTTTCCGCCACGAAGAATTTGAAGAATACAAGGCCCATCGCATGAAAGCGCCCGACGAGCTTTATATTCAAGTCCAGCCGATTAAAGAACTGCTAATGGCCTTTGGCGTGCCGATTTACGAAAGGGCGGGTTATGAGGCGGACGACCTCATCGGTTCTCTGGCGGAAAAAGCTAAAAAATCCGAAGACCTGCAGGTTATAATTGTAACCGGCGATCTGGACACCCTGCAGTTGGTTGATGGCGATAAGGTGGTGGTTTTTACTTTGCGCAAGGGCATTACCGATACGATTACCTATGACGAAAAAGAGGTTAAAAAGCGCTATGGATTTTTGCCGGAGCGGGTAACGGATTATAAGGGCCTCAGGGGCGATCCGTCGGATAATATCCCGGGGGTAAAAGGCGTAGGGGAAACGACGGCGACAACACTGATAAAAAAATATGGCACGATTGAAAAGCTGTACGAAGAAATAGAGCGAAAAGCGAAAAGCGAAAAGCGAAAAGCGACAGTTAAAAAACCAAAAGAAATAAATATACTGCCGGAAAAACTCGTAGAAAAATTGCTGGCCGACAAAGATATGGCATTTTTCTCTAAGAAACTGGCGACAATCGTGCGGACAGTTGAGGTTGACTTTGATTTGGACAAAACCGATTGGCGTAAAAACCTTAACCGCGAAGCGCTGGAGAAAATTCTGCGCGACTTGGGTTTTTATTCACTGGTGAAGCGTCTGGATGAGTCATTGGGCCAGAATCCGTCTAAACCCGAACAGCTTTCGGTTTTTGCGGATGAAGCAATAAAACCGGCGGTGGAGATGGTTGAAATCGCCGACCCTGGCAAATTGCCCCCCGCCGGCGAGCTTGCCATTTGTCTTGGCGATGATTTTGCCAGCTTTGCTTCCAACCCCGACAGGGTTTACAAAATTAGATTACAGGGACGGAAAATAAGCGACACAATTCTAACCAAAACCCGTCTTATCGGCCATGATCTTAAATATCTTAATCGCCGGGCATTTCAAGAAAATTTTGAAATTAAAAACGAGGTTTTTGACACCAAAATTGCCGCTTATCTGATTAACCCCGATGGGCGCGACTATGATTTTTACAAGGTATTTTACGCCGAACTGGGTTATTCGGCCGATGAAAATCCAGTTTTACGGCCCGCCTACGCCTTGCGGCTTCGGCAGGTACAATGGGAAAAACTCAAATCCAACAATCTGATAAAGGTCTTTGAAGATATTGAGATGCCATTGATAAAAGTGTTGGCGTGGATGGAACTTAACGGCATCAAAGTGGATGTTCGTGTGCTTAATGACTTGCAGAAACTTTGCGCTAAAGAGCTGGCCCAGCTGAAAAAACAAATCCATATTCTGGCCGGCGATGAGTTCAATATTAACTCCCCTCAACAGCTGGGCGAGATATTGTTCACGAAACTGGCTTTGAAAGGACGGGTGCGCAAGACGGGCAAAGGGGTGCCCTCAACCGCCGCTCCGGAACTGGAAAAGATTCGTGACGAACACCCGATCATCCCACTTGTTCTTGACTATCGCGAGCTTCAAAAGCTCAAGACCGCATACATTGAACCCTTCCCCGAGTTGATAAGTAAGAAAGACGGGCGTATTCATACGACTTACAATCAAACCGGCACCGGCACGGGGCGCCTTGCTTCGCAAGATCCCAATTTGCAGAATATTCCCACCCGCACCGAGCTAGGGCAGGAGTTTCGCAAGGCGTTCGTTGCCGGAAAAGGCAATCAACTACTCTCTTTTGACTATTCGCAAATTGAACTGCGCATTGTCGCGCATTTGGCGCATGACGAGAAAATGATCGCTGCTTTCAAGCGCGGCGAGGACATCCACACCCGCACCGCTTCGGAGGTCTTTGGGGTTTTGCCGGAAAAAGTAACCAAAGAAATGCGCCGCCAGGCCAAGGTTTTGAATTTCGGCATTATCTACGGCATGGGTGTTTTGGGTTTCGCGCGCTCGGCGGGAGTAGATCGCAACCGGGCGCGCGAATTCATTGACCGCTATTTTCGCGAGTTTGAAGGCGTGGCGCGCTATATGGCCGAAACCAAAAAACTGGCCGACCGGAATGAATATGTTCAGACGCTTTTCGGCCGGAGACGGCTTCTGCCGGAAATTCACTCGCAAATGCCCCAGCTTCGCGCCCAAGCCGAACGCATGGCCGTCAATCATCCGGTGCAGGGAACGGCGGCTGACTTGATTAAAATGGCCATGATTACCGTGGATAAATATCTTCAGGGTTCGACATTGAAGAAAGAAAAGATTAAAATGTTACTGCAAGTTCATGACGAGCTTGTTTTTGAAGTGAATTCCGGTTTTGTCGCCCAAGTCGCCCCCAAGATAAAAGAAATCATGGGGGGAGTTTATAAACTTGATATCCCGCTTGTAATTGATGTAAAAGTGGGGGAGAATTGGGCAGAGATGAAGAAATTGTGAGAGCGGGACGGAGCTGTTATGAAGACGACATTGGCTGGCTTTTTAACAACGAAACTGTATTTAAGGAAGCAAGAATCCAAGAGCCCCCTTATTGCGGTTACGGATAAATTGCGGCTTGGACTTGAAATTAAGAATATCAACGAGATTTTGGAAAAATTTTTGAAACTCTTTGACGATACCAGCGGCCGGGATTTTACGTCCGAGGAACAAAAAACCGCCAACAAACTGCGCGAAGAACTCAATGAGATCGGCCTGCAGATGGTTGATGCAAAAGTTTTCCATACCAAAGAAGGCAACCGTGAAATGGAAATTATTTTTTACGATTATCTGGGCTTGCCCAACTAACAGGAGTGAATGATGTCACATGGACGGACGGTTGATGATTTGACCGAAGAGGAGAAGGAACGCGCCAAACTTTCGGCAGTTCGTTTTAAAGAATTGTTGGAGATCGCATTTAATGTGGATGCGCGCCACAACAAAGCCGAGATGGCTACGGCGCTAAGCGTTCGTAAGGAACTGGAAGAAATGGGTTTTACAATAACGTGGAGCGCCAACATGCCTATGGGTTACCATGGAGATTACAGAATCGAAATTGACATTGTGCTATGGTTGCCCAAAATGGTGCAGTAACCGGCCAATTGACGAAATGGCCGGTTTTTTAAATAATTGCCAACATGCCAGAGCTTCCTGAAGTACAAACTACCGTCAACTTTCTTCGCAATAAAATAATCGGCCTGAAAATCGTGGATTTTTGGGCGGATAAAGAAAAACCGATTCGCCAAGCCGGTGGGGCCGCTAAGTTTAAAAAAATGGTGGTTGGCGCAAAGATTAAAAGTGTCTGGCGCCGCGCCAAGTATATCGTCGTTGATTTGGAGGGGCCGTATACAATCTTTATCCACCAGAAGATATCGGGTCATTTGCTGTATGGAAAATGGCAACAATTGACAGTTGACAACAAACATTTGACAGACAGATACGGTCAAAGGTCTGACGAAGAATGGATAAGCAAAGAAGGGGGGCCATTAAAAAATGATAGGAAAAACCAGTATATCCGCTTAATTTTCTTTCTTTCAAACGGCTACCAGCTGGCGCTGTCGGATTTGAGGCGGTTTGGGCGGGTAATTTTAGTAAAAGACGATAAACTTACTGATGTCAAAGAGCTGAAGGGTTTGGGGCCGGAGCCGTTTGACCTGTCCCTGCTTCAATTTAAAAAACTTTTCAGAAAATCCTTCGGCGGAGCTCGGGACAAACGGGGCAAGTTGAAGCCGGTGCTTATGGACCAGACATTCGTCGCGGGTATCGGCAACATATACGCCGATGAGATATTATGGGAAGCGGGACTGCATCCGTTGTCCCGCGTGGAGCATCTTTTGACTTACGAGATTGAAAAAATATACAGGGCGATGATTAAAATTTTGAAAAAAGCGGTTGAATTGCGGGGTTCAAGCATGGACGACTACCGTTTGCCGTCAGGTGAAATGGGCAGAGCCCAGCTTTACCATAGGGCCTACCAGAAAACTGGCGACAAGTGCGCCAAGCATGACGGCGGCGTAATTGAACGAATCAAAATCGGGCAAAGATCAGCGCACTTTTGTCCAAAACATCAAGTATTGAAGTAACTAGTTCGTATTGTTATTGACCTTTATTTTTCGGGGTGATACATTAGAACTATGGCAGAAATTACTAAAGAATATTTTGATAAGTCGCTTAAAAACCTTGCTACCAAGGGTGATTTGGATAATCTTGCCACCAAGGATGACTTAGTTCAGCTTGAGCAAAATTTAAAGAATCATGTTGAAAAAGAAATTTTTAATCTTGCGGAGGTAAATGCCAAGAGCTTTGAGCGTATTGAGAGAAAACTTGAACAGCGGGAAGAACGGGTTGATCGTCTAGAACATGATGTCAAAATGATTAATCAAGTCCTCTCCACCTTCAAATTCATTCCATAAGAGAAAAGCCGCCCCACGGTGGCTGAAGCCACTCGCCTACGGCGAGGGCGTTCTCTAATGGGATTCATGAGATAGAATGAGTGCTAGTTTCACCAAAACGGCTCATTGTATGAGCCGTTTTGGTTCAAAGTAAATATATTTTGTTCAGTTTTGACACTGCACGATGCTTGGCGGAACCAATCATAAACGCCCGATAAGTGTGCGATTGACAGCGATTTTTAATTGCGGGATAATCCTCGCATTAGTTAGGTTCCAGCAACTTAACAATTTACCAGTTATAGGAGAAGGATATGAAGAGGTTATTTTTGGTTGCCGTATGCTTTTTTGTATTTTTGGCCGCTAATGCGGCTATGGCCGACGACTATCTGATTACGGGAGTCATCGCCACGGAACAGAATGGAGAGCAAACCATTATTCCCCGCGCAGTTACTATGAGCGAACAAGAAATGTTTCGGCAGATGATGGCCGATCCGCTTGGGTTGATATTGCCCCAACAACAGGCATATCTGGACAGTTTGCCATCCGAATATGTGATAATTCCCAAAGAGGGGTATTCTTTTGAAGAAGTTGCTGGGTTTCTTGCGGCGCTTGGCGTAAAAGATGTTGTTCCGGCTTCAATCGGCGATATTCCCATGTTCAGCGGAGCAATCTTGGTGAAAACTGACAACGTTATCGCCGACAGAATCAACCGAGAGCCGTGGATTAAAAACTTTTACAGGAACAATCTGGTTTTTCTTGACGGGGACATGGCCGGTTTTACGGAAAAATATGCCGGTCCCGATAATCCCGATACCTTGACCGCGCGGGGAAACCGAAAAGTTGTCGTAGGGGTAGTTGATACCGGCGTGTCCAAAAAAATGCGCGGCGCCAATTACGCTCCCGGCCCGGAATCAACCCGTTTTGCGACATTCATCCAGCCCGACCGCGTCAAGCATAACTTTAAATTCAAACTGCGGGCGGGGGAGCGGTATATCAACTACACCGTTTTCTGGCCGGGTGTGTTCGGTTCATTTCCCCAGTCGGATGTGGATATTGACCTTTATTTAAAGGACTCCCACGACCGGATCGTCATCAGAGCAAAAAACCGCGGCAGCGTGCCGCCTTCGGAAAGAATTGAATATGATGCCGGATTGTCCGACAAGGACAGGACATTCACGGCTGAAATGAGAATCGTCTCTTGGGGCAATTCGCCGGTTTTCAACTATCCCGCATTTGGCGTGCCCATGTGGGCGAACAAGATAACCATGCGGACGGAAGTGGCCAGCCATCCCCGCAACATTGAAGTAATGCTCGGAGATGAGATTCACCAGCAACCGCCCGACGGCTTTCCGTCTTGGAACAACACTTGGAAGGTCGGATACTTTACTCTTCGAGGCAAGCGTTATCAAGTGACAGCTAGCGATATGTATGACCGGACGCAATGCGCCGGACCGCCGGAGTATGACCAATACAAGCAGTACATTTTCGTCGGAGTTGGAGACGGATTTTCAATCAGAGACATGGATACAAATACCGAGGTTACCAAGGGTGTCGGCGAGTGCGTTGATACACCCTATGGAAAAATGTATCAACCGCCGCAATTTAATCTTGGCGGAGCAACCTATCAGCTAAACTATCTTTTTAACGTTTCTTACGAACTCTACCTGCGTTTCGGTTCCATAATTACGCCCCAGCAAACGCTGCTGGGAAATGATGTCATTTCTTTCACCAAAGTTTCATGGAATTCCGGTGTTTTCGGACCGGCCGATACTACTTACGACTTTCTTGGTCACGGCACCGGTGTGGCAGGTATTGTTGTCGATAAAAGTTACGGCTCGGCAAAGATATATAACGCCAAGGCGTTCGGAAACAGTTATTTGGTCTATGGCGTGTGTTCAAGCAACAGTGTCTGGACTTATTGCGTGCAGGGCGTTGCCGCTTCCACGGTTGATATTATCAACGCCCTTCACGGTGCCGTTGACCACGGAGCAAAAGTCATTAACGCAAGTTTCAGCGCCCATTACTCTCTGCCGATAAGATGTTCAGACCTTTTAATGAGCCAGTATATCCAATCATTGGTTGATAGCGGGGTGGTAGTGGTTGCTTCCGCGGGAAATTATGGGACTTCCAGTCCAATGGGAGCTCCCGCCTGTATACCCGATGTGATTACCGTGGGCGCGGTTGCTACTAGCGACCTTAACCATGTGACGGATTACTCGCAAAGAGGGTCGACGCTTGAAGGCGTCATGAAACCAGATGTGGTTGCCGAAGGAGGGGATGACCCCGCCGTTACATTGGTATGGGAGCACATCGCCAATTTGAGCGCCAACGGGAAACTGGTTTGTCGGTCAAAGCAGGAATGGTCTCGGTTTGGCGTGACAGACCTTGTTTCGCCCAAGCTACACAAAATGTCGGGGACAAGCTTCTCCGCTCCCGAGGTTTCGGCGCTGGTCGCGCGGATGCTCGCCAAAAACCGGCATCTTACTCCGGCGCAGATTAAAGAGATTATCATGTCCACAACCGATGACTTGGGTTACCCGCTTGAGGTCCAAGGCGCCGGCCGGATCAATCCCGATGCCGCTCTTGTGGCCACTCCCGATTCATAAACAGTTATTTCGTCTTTTTCGCGACTAGCTTGTCCTCGTACTCACGCGTGAGTATGAGGCAAGCTGGCCGCTTTTTTGTTACTTACATCAGGCGTGATATAATAAACAGTATGAATAATGCCAAATTTCAACACGGCATCGCACCGATTATAATAGTACTGATTTTAACTGCCGCGGGGGCGGTACTTTGGCTTTATCAAAATAGTGGCATGGGCGGCTGGAGTAAAATCGCGGGCGGGGGGAGGATTTTGTCATTTGCCGTTGAACCATCGCGCAAAGAGGGCGGGTGGACGCTATACACTTACGGGGCGAAGGCAATTTTCAAAGGCGAGAAACTGTTGAGCGTGGAACTACGCTACTCTCCGACTGGCGCAGGAGCAGGAAATGGGCAACCCGATGGCTATAAGCTGGGCAATATGGCGCGGCTTGAGCGATGCGCGGCAGGACAGGAGTGTTCGCCGGATATGCCGGACACGTGGTTTTATAACATGCCTAAAAATTTAACAGCCACCAACTTTTGGGCCGTTGCCAAAGACGCCCAAGGCAATACGCTAAAAAGCAATGACTTAGGGAATGTGGGATATGAGGAGTAACCTACAACCCACAATATAGAACATAAATCCAGTATTGCGACTGGTTTTTTGTTCTCTTTTGTGATTATCTGGGATAGATGTACCGGCTGAATCTCAACAAAATTTTAGTCATTTTGGGCGTGATAGCGGTAATTATGGTTGCCGTTTTTTTAACTTGGTTTTATAAGCGGGATATTACGATAAGCAACAAACAGGAAGCAAAGAAAAGCGTAATCACGGGTTTAGAATGCGAGAATGCCACCCGACGGCCGGTGGCGGTGATGCTGGCGGGGGACAAAGAGGCGCGGCCGCTTTCGGCTATATCGCAGGCGGACTTGGTCGTAGAAATGCTCGCGGCGCCCAATGGCATCACCCGTTTCATGGCTGTTTATCAGTGTGAAGAACCAAAGGAGATTGGCTCGGTGCGTTCGGCGCGAGACGGTTTTACCGACCTTGCCGGCAGTTTTGACGCAATTTTTGCTCATTGGGGCGGAGAGCGCGGCGCTTTGGAGCGACTTGACGGTCAGGTAATTGATAATATTGATGCCATGAAATATGAGGGCGCGACATACTATCGTAAAAAAGGCATCAGGCAACCGCATAACGGTTTTACCTCTTTTGAACTTTTGTGGGGCAAGGCCAAGGAACTTAAATACCGGTTAGACAATAAATTTGCCGGTTATCCCCACAAGGAAGGCGCCGGCGCCAAGAATCTGGCCAACTTGGTTGATAATATAAAAATAAATTATCCCGACCCGTTCGGTTCGGAGTGGAAATATGACACTAAAACAAACGACTACGCGCGTTACCGCGACGGCAAAAAAGAAACCGATGCCAGTGGCGGGGAGGTTCGCGCCGGCGTGGTTATAGTCATGAAAACAATTTCCGCGCCCCTTCGCGACCAGTATGTTGACGTGGAGGTTTACGGCGAGGGCGAAGCGCAGATATACCAAAACGAAATATCTATAAGTGGCAAATGGAAAAAAGACCGGACGAGTATTTCAAGCAAGCTGTATTTTTACGACTTCAGCGGCAAAGAGATAGAATTCGCCCCAGGCAAGATTTGGATTGAGATTGTAGCAATGTAAATTTCGCTTCCACCACCCCCCTGTCTCACCGGTGCGGATTACAGTAGGGCAAAATCTGCCTCGGCAGCTACGATTTTGGGTAAAAATGCAGGTGTCCCGTCATTAGCATTCTGACCCATTTTTACCACCCATCCGAAATCGCTTAACGCTGGATTCGCCAAGTAATTCTCAAAAGCCGTCGCAGGGCGGCCTTTGATTTTATAAACTATAAACTATAAACTAGAAACTAGAAACTTTTATTCATGCTCATCTTTCTCTACGGCCCTGACAAATACCGCTTGCGCGAGGGGTTGGGCCAAATTATCGTTAGTTACAAGAAAAAGCACTCCAGCGGAGTGAATATTTTTGACTTTGACTTCTCTGGGCGCGAGATGACGGCGGAAAAGCTAGCCGATACGGTTAAAAGCGTTGCCTTTTTTAACGAGGTCAAACTTGTTATCGCGAGGGATGTTTTCTCTGCGGGCGCGGCGCAACAAGTTGAGGAACTTATAAAAGAACAAAAACTGGGCGAATTAAGAGATGTCGTTTTGTTGGTTTGCGAAAACCAAGACGCCAAAGCGCTAGGGGCCAAAAACAAAAGTTTATTTAAATTATTGAGCGACAAAGCCAAGCCCGTTAAAGAGTACCTCTTCCTTTCCGGCGTTAAACTGGAACAATGGGTGAAAAGCCAATTTGCGGCGCGGGGTTGTTCCGCCGATACCGGCGCGGTGCGGCAACTTGTTAATTTGGCTGGCGAGGACAGCTGGGCTTTGACAAACGAAACAGACAAGCTAAGCAATTTCCGGCAAAACATCACCACTGCGGATGTCGCGCGGTTGGTTTCGGGCAAAGCAGAACAGAATATATTTGAATTTACCGATGCTTTGGCAAACAAACAAAAGGCAAAATCTTTTGAGATTCTTTTTAAAGAATTGTCCGGCGGCCGCGAGCCGCATTATATTTTTTCCATGATTGTTTACCAGTTCCGTAACCTGCTGGCGGTTAAAGATCTGGCCGAACGGGGGCTTAACTTATCGGCAATCCAGCAGAAACTAAAATTGCATCCGTTCGTGGCGCGAAAACTTGTCGCGGCATCCCAAAAGTTTTCGTTGCCTGACCTTAAAGCAAAATATCAAATGCTCTGCGGCTTGGACATCGCATTCAAAGAGGGGAGAGTCGACCTCACCGACTCCCTCTATAATTTTGTGCTGGCTTAATAAAAAGCTCCTGATGGGGTATCAGGAGTTGGTGTTTAGCACAATGTGGTCTTTTCCGTTAAAGGTGAAAAGTTTGCCTTTGTCGCCGAGGCGGGTTTCAAGATGGACCGAGCGTTTCCAGATCTTTTGGATATTCTCAATCGTGTCTTTGGCATATTCAATATCCATATCTACGCCTTCATGCTGGTGCAAAAGATAAAGCTCGCCACGGTTCTTGTAGTTGGAGTTTACAATGCGGATGATCGGCTGGCCGAAGTTTGTCAGCAAGAAAAGCAATTTTTGCTTGACGGCCTGAAAGTCGCGGTCGGAGATCTCGTACATGCCGGTTATCTCATTGAGTTTATGGGTAAAAAGCTTATGTTTTTCGCAGAATTCTTTGGTCAGGAAATTATCAATGAAAGTAATGTCGTTAGCGACGCGGCGGACATGAAAGATCTTTTGCCGCCCGATGCCCAAATGCAAATCCCAGTCTTTACGCTTTTGCATATCGTCGCATTCATTGTATTCCTTGCCAAAACGCCCCTTGTTCCAGCGTTCCTCAACATCACGGTAAAGCTCAACTCCAAGCTTATAGGGGTTGATGGTGCCCGGCATGGAGCCAAGCGTCCCCGAATGATGATCGGCATAATCAACCAGTTCGGAGTCACGCATGGCCTTTTCGGTCATAATGGTAGAGTGCCAATAGACGGCCCAGCCCTCGTTCATGATTTTGGTGGCCCGCTGGGGCGCGAAGTAGTAGGCCTCGTCTCGGATGATTGAAAGAATAACCTTCTGCCAGTTTCCAATAGGCGCGTTATCAATCAGGAACATCAGAATATCCTTTTCCGGATTGAGCGGGAACTTGTATTTCTTCTGCTCCTCTTCTTTCTTAAGCCGCGCCTCTTCTTCCTTCAGCGCCTCTTCTTTGTTAACAAAGCCACTCATATAATCCTTGGCCGGAAACCGGGTCGGTTGGATTTTCTCTTTTTCGCTCTCCTCATCCTCTTCCTTTTTATGTATGTCCGCAGTTTTGGAAACAGTTTGCGGCCGCTTGATAAAACAGGAATGAAAGTCAACGAGGTCGTCAATGGAAAGGCAGATATCCAGGAACTTCTCCACCTCTTCAAAACCGTACTTGTCAATGTATTGCCGGATGAGGGTGGCATGGTTGGCCATGCCGTCCATCATTTTTCTTGGAGTGGCGGAAAACCAATAATTATTCCTGAAAAAGTCAGTATGCCCGTAGACATGGGCGATCACGATTTTCTGGTCAACTAAAGCGTTATTCTTGAGCAGGTAGGCGTAGGAAGGGTCGTTGTTAATGACCATTTCGTATATCTTGTGCAGACCGTAAGCATAGGACTTTTTGAGGTGGTCATATTCCATGCCGAAGGTCCAATGCGGGTAGCGGGTGGGGAAGCCGCCAAAACTGGCGACTTCATTCATCTGCTCAAAATCCAAAACCTCAAAGATCGTTTCAAACGGGTCTAGGCCATATTCAATGGCGTAACCCTTTATTTCATCGCGGACTTGTTCCAGTTCAGGTGTCAGGTTCATTTTCCTTTCCCCAAAAATGTCTTGATGGAGTCCAAAATTTCATCTGTGCTGTTGATTTTGGAAATGGCCACATTCGGCTCTTTGCCGATTTCTGCTTCCATTTCCCCCATAAAATCTCCGCTGCCGTAAGCGCTTTTGACCTGTCCATAACAAAAAAGGTTTGCCACGGGCAGAAGTTCCGTTTCAATAATTACCAGCGAGTTAATGGTGTCATCATTGTCCCGATTATCTCCATCGGAGAAATGAAAAAGGTAAATGTTCCAGTCGTTGACGGGAAACTGTTCCTTGATCATTTGGCTGCAGAGCTTATAGGCCGAGGAGATCTTGGTCCCACCGCCCTCGCGGATATAAAAGAAAGTATCATGATCAACCTCTTTTGCCACGGCGTCATGGACAATGTATCGCAGTTCTATGTGGGCATATTGCGAGCGTAACCAGGTATCAATCCAGAAGGCTTCAAGACGCACAATCTCTTTTTGCTCCGTCCCCATTGAGCCGGAGATGTCCATCATATAGATAATAACGGCGTTGCTTTCAGGTACTTCAACAAGTTTCCATGTTCGGTAACGCTCGTCTTCCCGCACTGGAACAATGACCGGGTTCTCAAAATTATAGGTGCCCGAGGCAATCTGCCGCTTCAGGGCTTCTTTGTAGGTGCGCTTAAAATAGCGCAATGACTTTGGTCCGCTACGGGCGATGCTGGTATATTTTCCTTTTTCGCTGGAAATATTCTTTTTGCCGCGTGGCTGGATATTGGGCAATTCCAGTTCTTCACCCATCATTTGGGCCAGTTCTTCAAGAGAGATTTCAACTTCAAGGATGTGAGCGCCGGGCTGGTCGCCGGCTTTGCCGCTGCCTTGGGGACCGGCCGGGCCGAGCACCGTGCCGATATCGCCGTCACCTTGACCGACACCGCCGGTTTGGTTGGGGTCAAAACGAAAACGCGGCAGGTCAATGCGGGGAACGGGGATAGAAATTATTTGCTTGCCTTTCTTGCCGATGAGCTCGCTGTTAGTTATGTATTTCTTGAGCTCTTTTTTGATCTTGCCGTGAACGATCTGACGAAAACGCTGATGGTTTTTCTCAATGTTTAGAACCATATTTTATCCTGTTTTTAAAGTACAATTTCAAGCTTACTCAACAAAAATAGCGGTTTTCACCGCTAAATGCAAGTATGTTATTTTTTCTTATTGCTTTGCTGCCCCCGTTTGACATCACCACGGGCAAAGATGCTGGCGACAAAGTTGAGCACATCAGTGGCGCAGACATCGCAGTAGCCGTAGTTGGAAACCATTCGCTTTTTGACAATGTCTATCTTTTCCTGGGTTTCCTTGTCAACGACGCTGGAAACAAGACTGGAGAGCTTGATGGAGTCCTTCTGGTCTTCAAAAAGTTTCATTTCCAGAGCGCGATGCAGCCGCTCGTTGGACTTATAGTCAAAGATCTTGCCACTAACGGCCAGAGCGCCGATGTAGTTCATAACCTCGCGTCGGAAATCATCTTTGCGGTTATCAGGAACGTCAATTTTCTCTTCAATTGACCGCATTAGGCGTTCGCTCGGCTCTTCGTCACGGCCGGTATATTTGTTTTTTACCTTTTCGCCCTGGGTGTATGCTTTGATATTATCGATGTAGTTGCCACACAGGCGCTTGATCGCTTCTTCATCTACGGCAATGGCCCGCTGCACCTCGTTTTTCACTATTTCCTCATACTCCTCCTTAACCATGGCCAGCAGTTCCTTGTAACGCTTTCTCACTTCGTCAGTAGTAATGAGACTGTGATGTTTGAGGCCTTCTTCGACCTCATTCATAACCATGAACGGGTTGACGCAAACTTCGTTGATGTCACTGACCAGGGCATTGGATATCTTATCTTGAACATAGCGTGGGGAAATGCCAAACATACCCTCTTTTTTGGCTTCATTCTTGAGCTCTTTGATATTGTCGGCTGTAAATCCGGAAAGAGTTTTGCCGTTGTAAAGCTTCAGTTTTTGCATCAGTGTCAGCTGGTCGGTTTTGGGTTCTTCCAATCGTGTCAGCACTGCCCACATAGAGGTCACTTCCAGAGTATGCGGGGCAATGTGCTTGCCGCGGATCCTCTCAGGGTTATAGTCTTTCCTATAGATCTTGACTTCATCGTCTAATTGAGTGACATAGGGGATATCCACCTTCAATGTGCGGTCGCGCATGGCTTCCATGTATTCGTTGGACTGGAGTTTATTGTACTCCGGCCCGTTGGTGTGGGCAATGATGACCTCATCAATATCAGTCTGTGCAAATTTCTTGGGCTTGATGCTGTGTTCCTGCGAAGCGCCCAGAAGATCATAAAGAAATGCCACATCCAATTTGAGAACTTCAATGAACTCAATTATGCCGCGATTGGCAACATTGAATTCGCCGTCAAAGTTAAATGCCCGTGGATCGGAATCAGAACCATATTCGGCAATCTTGCGATAGTTGATGTCGCCGGTCAGTTCGGTGGAATCCTGATTTTTTTCATCCTTGGGCTGGAATGTGCCGATGCCAATACGGTCTTTTTCCGAAAGGATAAGGCGGCGAATCCTCGTATGCTCCATAACTTTCTGCCAGTCACCTTGATAGCGTTTCATCAGTTCCCGATAGATATAGCGGCATGACGGACAAAGGTCGCCTTCAATGTAAACGCATTCTTCTGATATGTGGTCTTTGTTGAAGTTTGTCAGCCACGTTTCGCGCAATTCTTCCGGAACAAGATGCAGGGGCTCCTCGTTCATGGGGCACCACTTGATATTAGGAATTTCGTTGTCCTTCGTTAGCTCCGTTATCCAGCCGAAATAATAAAGCGCGCCTTCATCGGTGCGGGAATATTCTTCCAGCCCGCGCTTTAACAGCCGGACAATAGTGCTTTTGGAACTGCCTACGGGGCCGTGCAGAAGAAGGATCCGCCTTTCAGGGCCATAGCGCTGGGCGGCAGACTTAAAGATATTGACCAGATTCATCAGCGGTCGCTCAAGGCCATAAACAGCGTCGTTTTTTGAGAATTCGGGACTGGAAAAAAAGTTATAGCGGATGAGTTTCTCTTTGCCATCACAAATCTCTTCGTAGCCGTGAGACATGATCATGTCATAAATGCGCCGGAATGCCGTTCGCGCCAGACGCGTATCCCCGGATAGTAAAGCTAGATATTCCGCAAAAGAACCTTCCCAATGGAGTTTTTGAAACCGTTTTGCATCCATTAGGCCGGTAAAATCAGACAGTTTGATTAAATTATCCATTAGTTCACCTTCCTTGATTTGATTGGTAAGGGGCGGTTAATTTACCACAGACTATATTAAAAACAGATAAGTGTCAAACTATTTTAAGTTGCTCAAATATAATTTTCGTGGTATAGCTTGGTAACTATATGTTTGACGATCTTCATATTGGCCGGGCCGGCGACCTGGCGGCAAAAGGAAAGCGGCGTGTATATCGGTTTCTGGAAATGGTGCCGGCCGTTTTGGCTTGGGCCACGCTGGCGGCGGTGGTATTTTTGTCTTTTACCGTGCCGGTGGCGATGGCCGTTTTTATAATTGTTTTTGATGTTTACTGGCTAGTGAAGACGATCTATCTTTCTTTGCATCTGCGTTCGGCCTATAGCCGTTTGCGCCGCAATCTAAAAATTAACTGGCTCGAGAAACTTAATCAGCTACAAGCTACCAGCTACAAGCTGCAAGTCGTTAAGTCTTGGCAGGACATTTACCACATTGTCTTTCTCCCGCTTTATAATGAAAGTTATGAAGTGGCGGCGTCGACAATAGAAGCGTTATTGCGAGCCAACTATCCCAAGACGCGGATGGTGGTGGCTCTATGCTGGGAAGAAAGAGGGGGAGATGCAACGCGCCAGATCGTCTCGGACATAGAAAAAGAATACGCGCGTCATTTTTTCAAATTTTTGTCTGTGATGCATCCGGCCAGCATCCTCGGCGAATTGGCCGGCAAAGGGGCGAATACCGCTTACGGCGGCCGGGCCGTGAAAGACAGGATCGTTGACCCGCTTAAGATTCCCTACGATCATATACTCGTTTCAAACTTTGACATTGACACGATTGCCCAACCGGAATATTTCGGCATTTTGACTTACGCTTTTCTGACGGCGCCGAATCCGCTTCATTCTTCCTATCAGCCGATCCCGCTATACGTTAATAACATCTGGGAGGCGCCTTCGTTTGCGCGGATCGTAGCTTTCTCGGCTACTTTCTGGCATTCATTAAATCAAGAGCGCCCGGAACGGCTGGCTACATTTTCATCGCATTCTATGCCGTGGCAGGCATTGGTTGATGTCGGTTTTTGGCAAAAAAATATGGTCTCGGAGGACTCGCGCATTTTCTGGCAGTGCTTTTTGCGCTACAACGGGAACTATCGCGTTACGCCTCTTTATTATCCGGTTTCAATGGACGCCAATGTCGCGCCGACCTTTTGGCGGACGATGAAGAATATCTATAAACAGCAAAGGCGCTGGGGATACGGAGTTGAGAATGTGCCGTATTTTCTGTTCGGATTTTTGAAAAACCGGCAGATCCCGCGCGCCAAAAAATGGCGTTTGGGTTTTATAACCGTGGAAGGATTCCATTCTTGGGCAACCAACGCAATAATACTTTTCATGCTTGGCTGGCTACCGGTAATTGTGGGAGGGCCGGCTTTTAATCAGACGGTGTTGTCGTTCAATCTGCCGCATATTACGCGGCTGGTTATGACATTTGCCATGTTCGGCTTGATTTCATCAGCCGTGCTATCAATTATGCTTTTACCGCCGCGGCCGCTTAAGTTCGGCAAACTCAAATATGTTTGGATGGCGCTGGAATGGATTTTGTTCCCTGTTTCCACGATATTTCTGGGGGCTTTGCCGGGACTGGAGGCGCAGACACGCTTAATGCTGGGTCGCTACATGGGCTTCTGGGCTACTCCGAAGAACAGAAGCACGGAATAAGAAGCACGAAGTAAAAATTACGAATTGACAGAAAAGAGTTAACAGACAGATTTTATGTTATAATTAGCTAAACTAAAAAATAATTGCATGACCACACCCGAAAGGATATCTCAAAAGTCAAAAATCGGAAACGAGATTCCTTTGACAGACAGGAATTTAATTCAGTCCGAGTTGATTAAGGAATTTTGCCGCATCATGGAAATCTCCGATCCGCAGGAAATGCAGGTCTGCGCTATAGATTGGATCGGTAAGTATGCTGACAATATTGACCAACTGGACACCCATTTAACCAAGGAGTATCTTCGGCTCGTTGAATCCGGCGCCAGTCAGGAGCTTCGCCTTAATGCCCTCAAAAAGATCCAGAACCAGCTTGCGGAGCTAGATAAGTTATATGGGTAAAACAGTCGTCTATCAAAAAACCGTCACAGTGGCGGTTTAGAACAAGTCCTCTTGTTTCTCTTTTGCATCCATCATCTGGATGTAGGTGTCAACAATTTTTCTTGAAATCGGAACCATGCGCTTTTCGGCTTCTTCTAGCGTTATGAGACCTTGATGTCTATCCAAAAGAACCCTACACACCTCCGGCTGATACAAGACCGAGGCCTTTTTGTAAGTGGCTTTGTCAAAAACAACTTTTTCCGGATCCTTGGGTTTTTCCTCCAGCGGCTCAAATCCGATAGATTCGGCCAATTTGTTGATTTTAGATTCCATACCGTAGCTCCTAACGGACTTAAATTATTATACCATATATTGATAAAAAGTAAACTCTTTGTCGGAATTAGCCCATTTTGCGTTTAACAACCTTTTGCCCCTCTGGCACAATCGGCTGGACCACTCTTATTCTTCCTCGCATAACCGCGTAAACTGATTTGATTTCCTTAACTGGCGCAAAGTAAGCTCGGTGCTTGTACAATTCATGCTTAAAGTCAGTTAGCCTTTGCTCAATCATTTTTATTTCATCTTTGGTTAACGCCGCCAGAGATTTAAAACTAGCGATTACATCTTCAAGGTGAGATTCTAAGATATATGCGCCCTGTTCCGCGGTTTTATTTTTTAATTCCAGTATCTGATAATAATCGGGGTTTTTCTCGAGCAGTTTAACTGCTTTTCGCAGAGCGACTTCGGAGTCGTTACATAGCCGTTCCCTATAAAATTCGGGCTTTTCTTCCTTGCGTAAAATGGTTTCTCCGGTCTCCTGGTCGGTTATCAGATAGTTAGCCAGCCAATCCTGATGGTTCGCGAGAATGATTTGCGGAGAATCATGTTCTCGGCCGGAAGATGTTTTAACCTGAATCAAGTCCAGATTCTCAATAATCGGCTGGTTTTCGGGGCCGCTGGCAGTCATTTCCAGAAGATCAATTTTCCATTTGGCATCCAAGTAGTCGTTCAGGAAAAAGAGGCGTCTTTGCCCCTCCTCCAACTTGATGTCGTGTCTTTCTTTAATATATTGAATCACGCTTTTGATGCCTTCGGCGGTGGGCAGATACTGGTCGGGATGTTCTTTGTTTTCAGATTCAAAACGGGCGACCATTTCGATAAATTTCCGCTCATGGCGGGAGTGTTCCCTGAAGTTGCGGTTAAAGTTATTAACGGCAGAGTCAACATCAGAATCCTTGAGGTCCAGACATGTTCTTAGTATTTCGTTTTCTATTTTGGCTAGTCCTGCCGACGAGCCGCTGTTGAACTTTTCGTAGATAAAGTCCAATACCCTGTTCATTTTAAATTCCCGTATTCGTTCTTGGGCGGCTTTCAGTTTTTCGTTATATTCTTGGCTAGAAAGATTCTCCTCGGTTTTCGGGAGGGGAGTTAGGGGCAGTCGCTCAAATCTCTCCTTGCCTTGGGGTGGCGGTTTTCTTTGTATTATCTCAAAAGATTTGGAACGCATAATCCCATTATGCCAATACGACTGATTTTTACAAATTTTTATTATTCAAAGTGAGTAATTTTTTGCATTTGAGCCAACTCATCTTTCAGAAGAGGATATTTTGAAAGCGACGGATTTTCTTTGAGCAACAGCCGCGCTTCAAGGCGCGCCTTCTTGATTAAATCAACATCGGCCAGCGAGGCCATGGCGAGATCGGGAAGGCCCGACTGCTTGACGCCGAAAAATTCTCCCGGGCCGCGAAAGAGCATGTCTTTTTCCGCCAGCTCAAACCCATCGTCGCATTCCGCCAGCGCCTCAAGGCGGCGGCTATGCTGTCCGTCTGACGCGAAAAGAAGGCAATGTGACTGATATTTATCGCGCCCGACGCGTCCGCGGAATTGGTGCAACTGGGCGAGGCCAAATCTTTCGGCTGATTCAATCACCATCACGCTGGCGTTGGGCACATCCACGCCGACTTCAATGACCGAAGTTGAGACAAGAATATCAATATAATCGGCCTCGTCCTTCGAAGCATTGGCGAAGGAGGACATAATTTGATTTTTTTCTTTTGCCTTCATACGGCCGTGGAGCATCGCCACGCGTAAATCAGGGAAAATTTCCTTTGAAAGTTTTTTATATTCTTCCTCCACCGCTTTGACTTCGGCCCATAATGCATCCATCTTCAGTTGTTTAACTGGTGACTTACGACTTACAACTGACAACTTTTGATTATTATTGGCTGTTGGCTGTTGGTTGTTGGCATTTTCAATCCTTGGACAAACAACAAAAATTTGGCGGCCTTTATTAACTTCACCGCGGATAAATTCATACGCTTTAGCAACTTCTTTCGGCGCGACAACTTTTGTTATAATTTTCTGCCGGTTTTTGGGCTTCTCTTTAATAATTGAAATATCCAAATCACCGTAGATAGTCAGGGCTAGCGTGCGAGGGATGGGGGTGGCAGTCATGCTTAAGAGATGAGGTACGCTCATCTCTTGCACGGACTCGCGCTGACTTTTTTCTGCGTTGGTCGACGTATCGTCTGCGTTTTGTCCGCGAACCAGCGCTTTGCGCTGGTTAACTCCGAACCGATGCTGTTCGTCCACCACGACCAGCGCCAGTTTGTTGAAAGCGACATCTTTCTGCAAAATGGCGTGTGTTCCGATGATTATATTAACTTCTCCGGCAGCAATTTTTTTCTTGAGCTGTGGTTTTTTAATTTCTTCGCCATTTAATTTTGCGGCTGATGCGGTCAGTAGAGCAATATTTATTTGTGATTTTTGATTTGATATTTGATTGGAAATCGGAAACCCGAAAAGTCCCGTTGGGGACCTCGGGTCGCCTTTACGGGATTGGAAATTGGGAATTAACGATGTAATCGTTTGATAATGCTGTTGAGCCAGCACCTCCGTCGGCGCCAGAAAAACCGTCTGGCATCCGGCCAGAGCGGCCTGATACGCCGCAATCAGCGCCACGACGGTCTTGCCGCTGCCGACATCTCCCTCCATCAGGCGGTTCATCGGATAGGAACGTTGGATGTCTTTTAAAATTTCCCAAGCGGCAATCTTTTGGTCTTTGGTCAATTCAAAGGGCAAAGAATTTATGAATTGCTTAACTGCTTCTTGCTGGAATGGAACAGATATTGATTTAAGCTGATTCATTTTGCGCCGTTCAAGTAACGACTTGAGCTGAAGCAATAGCAGGTCGTTGAACGCCAGACGCTTTCTGGCCACCTCGGCTTGACCGGGCTTGGCCGGATAATGAATGGTTTGAAGGGCGGTGTTCAGTTCTGCCAGCCCGTATCTGGCTCTCATATCTTCCGGCAAGGGATCAATTAGTTTTATGCTTTGCAATAAGGGCTTTATCAAAAAACGCAGATATTTTGAGGTAACGCCTTCCGTTTCAGGATAAATGGGCACAAGGCCGGAGGTGTGTTTGAGAGGTTGTGGGTCGTAGGTTGTCCCGACTCTGTCGTGGATCCTTGATCTTTCGATCGGGACAGGTTGTAGGTCCGAAGACCTGGTCTTCTCGTAGATGGGGCTGGCAAGGTGCAGGCCGATTTTACCTAATTTAGCGGTGCCGGCCAAGCTGACGAAAGTCCCTTCGGCAAGATTATTTTCAAGATATGGCTGGTTGAACCAGACGCATTTAATTGCTCCGGATTCGTCGCCGACGATAGCGGTGGTGACGGTTAACCGGCGGGGGAAGATGCGGCGAGTTGAGATTTTGATGACTTGTCCTTGGATATTTACTTTCTGGCCGGTTTCAACTTCGGCGATGGTCAGGTGTTCGGTGTAGTCTTCGTAACGGCTAGGGAGGTGCCAAAGCAAATCCTTGACGGTCTTGATACCCAAACGGTTAAGCCGCGATTTATTTCTCGGCCCGACGTGGGGAAGTTTTTCTATCGGCAAATTTAGTTCCACCATAGAAGGGCTATATTATACCACGGAAATTGCGTATATACCATGTTGGGCGAAAGCGCTGTGGCTTTTGCGTCGGTAAGCCATTTAAGATAAAATAAGAGTATGACCATATTTTCAATAAGTGAGGCGTTGAGGTTTGGGTGGCGGATTACCAAGAAAAATTTTGCCGTTATTGCCAAGATTATAATTGTTTCAGCATTGGTTTTTGTTGTGCCGTCGCTCCTGATGCAGATATTCAAATACTTTCCGTTTTTAAGCTTTCTTATTTCGGTAGTATCTTTATATCTGCAGTTGAGAATATCCATAGCTCTGCTACGGATTGCTATCCGTTTCGTTGACGGCCAGCCGGTCGCGTTGGATGATTTGTGGTTTGCGCCGTCATTCCGGCTCTTGAGCCGTTATGTCGTCGGCGCGGTCTTATTTTCCTTGATTGTTTTTGCTGGCAGTATTCTTCTGGTAATCCCGGGCATTATTTGGACGGTTAAATACCAATTCTTCGGCTATTTGATCGTGGACAAAGGCATGACGGCTTCGGACGCTCTCAAGAAAAGCGGACAAATGACCGCCGGGCTCAAGTGGCAATTGTTTTTGCTGGGTGTTATAATGTGGGTAGTTAACTTTTTGGGCGCCATGATCTTGGGCATCGGCCTTGTGGTCACGATTCCCGCGACCATGATCGCCCACGCTTATGTGTATAAAAAATTAGCGGAACATAATTAAATGAATATGCGCAACAACAATATTTATTATCTTATTGTGGCGGCAGTTATCGGACTGGTTGCCATTTTTTGGATTAAGATTCCGGCAGGGGAGAGAGTGGCGACGCCTACGCCTATTCCAACGGCGCCGGAAAATTTACTGGGCCGGCCCCTTTTGATAAAAGCCGGCAAGACTGTTGCCGTTGATTCGGGCAAGCTGGCAATTACTTTTGCCAATGTTCTTCAGGATAATCGTTGCCCGATAGATATTCGCTGCCTTGTAATTGGGCAAGCGACAATACAAATTAAGGCCTCGCAAAACGGCCGCGATCTCGGTTCGGTCAATCTGATAAGCGGTCCCGACAAAACATTAGCCAGCCGTAAAATCGGCGGTTATGCCATTACTCTTATAAAAGTTGACCCCCAGCCGGTCAGCACCAAAAAGCTGGAGTTCAAGGACTACACGATTACGGTGGTGGTGACGAAGTAGGCGCTAGGCATTAGGAAATTAGCATAAATAGGCCGAAAAACGGCCTATTTACTTTTGGTAGAAAATGTGGTATAATGGTAGGTAACTGGAGGTGAAAGAAACATGAAAAAGTTTTTCCACCCCGAAGTTGAGGTTTTGCGCCTCACTTTGAGGGTAGGGAATCAAGAGGTTATTTTAATTGAGGGGGCGGACGGCAGGCCGAAAATTACGGCTAGAGGAGGCGAAGCCGTGCCAGCGCTCCTAAAAGCGGCCATCCGCACTGCCGCGATCATTTTCCGGATGTGCAATCATCCGATGAAGAAAGATTCGCGGCAGGAGGAACTTTTTTGAGGGCCTTGTGCCCTCTTTTGTTTTTCCAGCGCTAACTTTGAATAAAATAAAAGCCCGTGAGGGCTTCATGTGAAATATGGCTTGAGGCGCTCTCCGAGTTTGGTTCGGTCGCAGAAAACACAATTATTGTCCCTCATTTTCAAATATCCCCGACAGATTAGCTGTTTAAATATTTAATGTCAACAAAATACCCCCCAGTAAGGGGGTATTTTGTATTGGTGTCCCCACGTGGAATCGAACCACGATCAGAAGATCCGCAATCTTCCGTTTTATCCATTAAACTATGGGGACATTTTTATATTTTCCGGGCTAAATGGTCAATCAAAGAGATATCATGTTCTTCCTCGGGGAGGAATTGTAGCATTAAATTGCGGACTTGGCGAGGGTCTTGATCGCCCAAAGGGAGTTTGACATAAGGGTGATACCATTTGGCTGTTCTGACGCTTAGCTCTTTGGAATCATCGGCATGGTGGTGAATATGGAAAGAATGCAAGTCCTTAAATCTGTGGTGATAATCATCCATGAAAATGCCGGCCTGATTGACGGTTATTTGGGCAGTGGTCGGTTTGCGGCTGGCATTAAGAAGCATTGTGCCGGCGGAAAGGGCGAATAAAATCGGCAAAAGGATGTCGCCTTGAACAAAGAAGAGCAAAATTGCGATGCCGAAAAGGGCGGCGATAAAAATAGTGAAATGCTTTTTGGGAGAATTACGGTAGACTACTGGCGCTTGCCAAGTTAAAGTAGCGGGCAGATTGTTTCGCGTTTCAAGGAGATACTGAATCAGAGGATTTGGAGCCGGTTTAACCGGCTCGGCGGGGGATGGCGGTGCTGGCGGCTGAACGGGAGCGGGTTGCGGCGCGGGCTCTTCTTTTTTCCTTAGGTTGATAACCTTATTCATTACTCAAATCTTACCAAATCTTAAATGAGCCTACAATGCTAGACGCTTTTTGCTTTTTTGCTAGTATTCTATCAGCTATCTAATTTCTAA
>Ga0209542_10000719_pt1 | contig 79555 bp, 89 predicted proteins | sample RifCSPhighO2_01_FD_184028 | JGI IMG/M metagenome (GOLD analysis project Ga0209542, IMG submission 184028) | Soil microbial communities from Rifle, Colorado - Rifle CSP2_plank highO2_0.1 (SPAdes) (version 2) | ecosystem: Environmental > Terrestrial > Deep subsurface > Rock core/Sediment ...
TTTTATATCTTTCTTTTGCCCTTATTCCATGTTCATCTCTTCTTATTCCCAATAATAAAGCCTTAAAACCATATTTTTTTATTGTCATCTGTAGTCCCTTTGTCTTTAATTCTACACTACATTCTTCTGTGTTTCCTGGCTTGCAAATTACCCCTTTTTTGAGTGCTTCTTCATTTTTGCCTATTATTAAAGGAATACCCCATTCTTTTGAATATTTACTCCTAAATTCATACATTTCAGGGAATTTATGGCCTGTATCAATATGAACCAAAGGAAAAGGCACTTTTCCAAAGAAAGCTTTTCTACAGAGCCAGACTAATGTTGTTGAATCCTTGCCTATTGACCATAATGCAGCTATATTTTTGAATTGATAATAGGCTTCCCTTATTATATATATACTTTTGTTTTCAAGTTCGTCTAGATAATTCATAATAATCACCTAATATATCTTAATGATATATAATTAATATATAAAACCTTCTATAATAAATATTCAGAGATAACCCAAACTTTTAAATCTTTTTTTTACCTTTTCTTCATCCTCTTTTGAAAATGCTTCCTTTTTCTCTTCTACATTTGAGATTATCTCTCTTAGAACATAAGTGACATAATCTGATACAGAACTAAAACCAGTTTTTTCTATTTTTTTCTTTATTTTATCTGCTAAAATCTTTGGAATTGAGACTGTTGTATATTTTTCCATTAATTATTTTTTGTTTTATTTTTATATAAACATTTCTATAAAATTATATTTTATCTTTTTCATATTGCATTTTGTAATATTCCAAAAATTCTCCACTTTTAATCTTTTTCCACCAAATTTCATTGTTTTTGTACCATTCTACTGTTTTTTTAAGAGCATCATTAAAATTGAATTTTGATTTCCATCCTAAATCAAGAATTTTACTTGTGTTTAAAGAATATCTTCTATCATGAGCAATCCTATCTTTTACATATTCTATATTGCTCTCATCTTTGTTTAGCAAATTTAATATTAATTTGGTTAATTCTACATTTGTTTTTTCATTATTTGAGGCAATGTTGTAAACTTCCCCCACTTTACCATTATTTATAACAAAATCAATAGCATCACAATTATCTATAACATACAACCAATCCCTAACGTTTAAACCATCTCCATATATAGGAACTTTTTTTCCTTCAATTAAATTAGTAACAAACAATGGAATTAATTTTTCTGGATATTGATAAGGACCAAAATTATTAGAACTCCTTGTTATGATAACTGGAATATTATAAGTGCAATGAAAAGAATATGCTAATCTTTCTGCACAAACTTTACTCGCAGAATAAGGATTTCTTGGTTTTAATTCATCTGTTTCTTTGAATGATCCTTTTTCTATACTTCCATAGACTTCATCTGTAGAAATTTGAATGAATTTTTTAATATTATTCTTTCTTGCAGATTCTAATAAATTATAAGTTCCAATTATATCTGTTTTAATAAAATCATTAGGATTTGTAATAGATCTATCAACGTGAGTCTCTGCTGCAAAGTGTACGACTATATCTACATCCCTTATTAGTTCACCGACTAATTCTTCATCGCAAATATCCCCCCTCATAAATTTATAATTCTCTTTATTTTCAATATCTTTGAGATTGTCCAAGTTTCCACAATATGTTAATTTATCCAAGTTTGTTATTTCTATATCATTATATTTATTGAATAAATATCTAATAAAATTACTACCAATAAATCCTGCTCCCCCTGTAATTAAAAATTTCATAATATTTTCCTACTAACTAATAAACTAGATCTTAATAAAGTATCAAAACTACCCGCATCACTCCAATAACCTTTTATAACAGAATATTCTAATTGATTCTTTTGTAAATAATTGTTATTTACATCTGTTATTTCTAGTTCTCCTCTTTGTGAGGGTTTTAAATTTTTTATTATATCAAATACCTTATTATCATATAAATAAAGCCCAGTTACAGCATAATTACTCTTGGCATTTTTTGGTTTTTCTTCTATACTAATAATTTTATTAAAATTGACTTCAGCAATTCCAAATTTTTCTGGATCAGGAACTTTTTTTAAGAATATTTTTGCACCTTCTTTGAAATTGAAAAATTCTTCTTTAAATGAATCTTCAAAAATATTATCCCCCAATATCACAGCAATGTTATCTTCTCCAACAAATGATTCTGTTAGGGATAAAGCTTGAGCTATCCCTCCAGCTTCCTCTTGAACGGCATATCTCAAATTAATATCCATAGCTTTTCCCGAGCCTAAAAGTTCTAAGAAATGTCCTGCATGCCCCTTACCACTTACAATCATTACGTCTTTAATACCAGAATTAATTAATGTATACAAAGGATAATAAATCATTGGTTTATCATAAACAGGAAGCAGGTGTTTATTTGTTACTTTGGTTAAAGGCATCATTCTAGAACCAGTACCGCCTGCTAATATAACCCCCCTCATAATTTATAATAAAATAGAATTATTTATATTATTAACGCTTCTTTCATATAATCACAAACTTCATTAATTTGCTCTCTTGAATAATGTCCTCCTAAAACCCCCCTGCCATTATACTCCCCATTTACTGTTAATAAAATCTCCCCCCTTACAAATGTTTTCACTAATGCTTCTAGGGGTTTTTTAATTTGTCTATTAACAATTGCTTCTTTTTCTTTACCTATATCAATTTTATCAAAGAGATTTCCAGAGGAATTGAAACTAATACCAGAGATCCCCCCTCTGTTTCCTGCTACAATTACCATAAAATATTCATCCTCAAATCCAAAGAAACTGTATCTTCTGGAATTTTCAACTAAAAAGTTTGCAAAATCTAATGACTTATTAACACTTGGACTAAATAAATAAACTCCTGTAATCATATCTCCATGCTCTCTGTAAGCTTTATCTTTAATATCCTCATCAGAAAGATGAATATTTTTTCCTCTGCTTGCCGTTAAATTTATAATCCCTTCAAATATTCTTCTTAAATAATTATTTTCTGGATTATAACTTAAGATAATATTGGTATCCCTTGATCCAACACCTAGAACGGAACCATTTGTTTGTACTTTATTACTTAATTCAACAAACCTTTCTAAATTATTTTGAGGAGGGAAAGTATCCAAATCACCAGTACAAATTGATTTAAAACCTACAGCAATGGCCCCCTGATCAAATAAAATACCATACATACTTCTTGTTGGTCCACTTGGCCAAAATTCAACAAAAGTATCAATACCCCCTTTACCTAATAAAGATATTCCAATATTAAAATTCATTAATCCCAGGTCACTCATCCCCCATCCATGATGACCCTTTGCTATAGCTATTGTTTTTAAGACTAATCTAATAGGTAATTTTAAATCAGAAATCATTTGTCTAGCCTTTAATAATGTTTCAACATATTTGGTTGAAAATTCTAAAGCCTTTTCATCACTACCTACAAAGTCTATAGGTGTATAAAGTATTGTTTCTCTTGGATTTATTTTGCCACTTAATGATTTAATTCTTAACATAATAATAGTAATCACTGAAAAGTTTATAAAACTTACCAATAATATTCTTTATATTTTTTATAAAATTCAATTGTTTTTCTCAAACCTTCTCTTAAGTCGATTTTAGGTTCCCATCCTAAGTCATTTCTAATTTTAGAATAACTGCAATAAGTACTCCCAACATCTATCCTTTCTCTTTCTTCAGGAAATGGAACAATTTCATATTCTCCATGGCCATTAACTTCAATTAGAATTTTAACAAATTCATTTAGACTAACTGGGTCATGATGACCTAAATTATAGATTTGACCATTACTTTTGTCGGTAGAGGCAGCTAATAGAAAAGCATCACAAACATCATCAACATAGTTCATATCCCTTAGTTGTTGACCTGTACCAAAAATTTTAATTTTTTCATTATCAATTATTTTTCTGATAAATATTGGTATTACTCCTTGAGTTGCTTCTTTTTTTATTAATTGTCTTGGACCATATGTATTTGTTAATCTTAAGGAGCATGTTTTGATTCCGTAGACATTATTATATAAAATATGATACCATTCACCAGCCATCTTGTTTATACCATTAACATCAACAGGTCTTACTAAATGAGTTTCATCTATTGGTAAAAATAGTGGTTTACCATAAATATGCCTAGTTCCTGCAAATATAATTTTAGTATTATTATTATTTCTACACGCTTCTAATAAGGACAATTGACTAGTACAATTTATTTCCAAATCATTCAATGGATTTTTCATACTATCAATATGATCCACTTGTCCCGCTATGTTGAATATAAAATCCTGATCTCTTATTAGTATTCTCATAGAATTAGAACTTCTTATATCAACTAAATTAACTCTAACTTTATTCTTAATACTTTCAATGTTAAATAAATTTCCCCCATGACCTGGAATTAATGAATCTATGATTAATACATTAGCTCTTAAATCAACAAGTTTATGAGCTAAGTTACTTCCTATAAATCCTAACCCTCCTGTAATCATAACGTTTTTATCCATAAAATTATCAATGAAATTCATAGATTATTTAATATATAGGAAAAATTATAAACGTTTTGTAGAAAAAATCCTTTTTACTACCAATTTCCACCATAATGGAATAATTTCTTTAAAGGTATCATAGATATCCATAAAATTAAAGTATGTAGATTCACCAGAAACTCTGGGATAATGGTGTACTGGAACTTCTTTTATGCTAAAACCAGCGCTTTGTATTTTTTTCATCATCTCTAAGCAAATTGTTCCACTATTTGACTCAAATTTAACTTTATCTAGAACATATTTTTTGAATAATCTAAAATCACCACTTATGTCCCTTACTTTTATCCCAAATATAAACCTAATAAATTCATAATAAATTTTACTGACTATAATCCTATAAAATTTGTCAGCTCTTCTAATTTTATTACCTGTGATTACATCATATTTGTCAATATATCTGTATAAATTTGAAAGTTCTCTTACATCATACTGTGCATCTCCATCTGTATAAAAAACTAAATTTTTAGTAGATGTATTAAAACCAGTTTTTAATGCCCCCCCATATCCTTTGTTTTTTGAATGGTGTATTACTTTAATAAATTTATATTTTTTAGATAGTTTATCTGCTATTTCTCCTGATTTATCAGGACTACAATCATCAACTATTATTATTTCATAATCATCAGTTAATTTTGGCAAAACTTTCCTAAGTCTATCAATCATTAATTTTATGGTTCCTTCATCACGATATGCTGGGAAAAATGCTGAAATACTATATTCTTTCATAAAGTTATTTGAAAAAGATAATTATAAAAATCTTATTAATAAATCTTGTTAGTAATTATATCCCTTTATTTAATATTTTTTTTGCTAAAATCTCAATTTCCCATTGTTTATTTAATAACTTTTGTAAGAAATAAATAAAAAATAAAGGAATTTTCATAAAAAAATTGATTTCAATACTTTTCAAAGGTAATTCATACATATTCGTTTGTATACTTTTAAAACCATGTTTATTTAATAAATTTTTTATTGTTTTTTTAGAAAAATGATGTAAATGGTGTATTGGATGCAACTTGACTATGGGATATTTTATTATTCCAAAACTTAATTTATATATAAAATGTGCAATTCTATTTATAAGACTATCTTCATTTATTGTAAGTATAAATAATAAACCATCTTTTTTTATTATTTTATTTACTATCAATATTATTTTATTAGGATCTTTTACATGTTCTATAGTATCCCACAGTGTTATTACATTAAAGAATTCATTAGGATATATTTTTTCATTAAGTTCCCCTGTTTTAACTTTTATATCAAAATTATCTGAAGCATATTTTGTTGCATATTTGGAAATATCTATACCATAACAATCCCACCCTTTTTGTTTGGCAATATCTAGAAATACCCCCTCTGCACATCCTATATCTAATATTTTTCCTATTGGACTATATTTTTCTATTGTATTAATAACTCTTCTGAATTGATTTATCTTTGGATTATTAGAATAATCTCCTTTCCTTTTTTTATACATAGAAAAATGATTCTTATGTAATTCTTTATAATAATCTTCTTCGTAATCAAGGTTTGTATCTCTATTTTTAAAAAAAAGAGGATCTGTGAATATTAAATTACAATGATTACATTTTTTAATATTAAATTTCTTTAGTTTATATAGGATTTTTATATTATTTGATTTACAGATATTACACTTCATTTTAACAAACAATATCTCCCAGATATTTCTTTTTGATTTAAATTACAAGTTTTTAAGAATTTACATTTACTTTCATGAGCTATTATTTCTTTGAATTTAAGTTCTTCTTTCATTTTATTAAAACCTTTACAATCTTCACCGTTAATAAACTTTTTTAAATTATCTCTTGCATTTTTAAAATATTCTGAATCTTCTATCCAACCGAAGGAGGTTGATAAGTTATATTTAATAGTTGCATAAGCATATATGTGTTTATTTATGGGAGAACCATCTTTTTCTATTATTATAAATTTATCTTTTATCAAAGGAAGTAATCTTATTATCTCTTGATTTTTTTCACTATATAAAGGAAAATCTATAATAGGATATTTAATAAATGATACAATTGTAATAATTAAAGAGAAAATTAGAATATTTATAGAAATTAGTTTAAATGCTTTTTTATTTAATTTGATATGAAATACTAATAAAATTGAAAAAATAAGTAATAAAATACCATAGGTTCTAGAGTTTATAATCTTTAAAATAGGTATATATGAAAATAAATGAGTTAAATATAAAATAGCAATTAATACTATTGGAATATAGAATAATAATTCTTTTTTCTTAAGATCTTTTATATTTATATATAAATAAAGAATACCTAAAAATGTTAATGGAATTACTATAGAATAAATAATCTCTGTTATGTGTATGTCTGTGGAAGGGGTATATTGTATTGTTCCAATATTTTTTATAAAATCTATTGACCAAAATGAAGATAATAAAAATGTAATAATTAATGAAATAATTATTTTTAATCTTTCTTTATTACTTTTTATTAAAAATAAACCAAAAATTAAAAATAAAGATAGAATAAATACAATCAAATGTGCTAATAATATTAAAGTGAGAATCATTGTTAAAAAAATAAAAAATTTTTTATCTAATTTTTTATCTTTATAATAAAATAAAACAGCAAGCAAATAAAACATTAGTGACCATGCTAACATTTCTGGAACTCTCCCTATAATATAAAACCAGGGGATTGTTATAGGGTTTGCATAAAAAAAGAAGAATAAGAATAATCTTTTTATAATAGAAATATTTAATACTTTTCCTAATAAATACACTCCAAAGAAACCAATTATAATCACTCCAATAAATGATATATAAAATGCTAACTGGATATTATCTATTATACTATAAAATAAGTATGCTAAAAAGGAAAATAAAGGGGGATAATCTTGTAAAACTATGAAGCCATTATACCAATTCTGGGCTAATCCATGAAATCCATATTCTTTTAAGAAGAATAAATGGACTATATGGCTACTAAAATCGTAAGAAGGATATAAATAAACCATTTTTGATAATTGAATTAATTTTATTATGAGAATTGATGCAAATAAAATAATTGAAATATACCAAAAATATTTTTCATAATTTTTATGTTTCATATTTCTTGACTTAAATAAAAATATTTAAACCTGTTTAATACCTAAAGTTACTTTTTTATACTTTTTTATTGTTATTATAATAAAATGATTGATATAATCCCTTTTGAAATTTATTCTCAACGTCTTAATTTGTTGAAAGAGGAAATAATGAAAGGACAAAAAGATGAAAATATTCAAGTTAGACATATTATTAATTGGCTAGAAAAAAAACGTCAACAAACTCAAGTAAATGTTGAAATGGTTCCAATTTCTAAATTGAATCAGTGGATTTATGATGAAGATTTGGGTATTATTAGACATAAGGATGGAAAAGACTACTTTTTTTCTATAGAAGGCATTTCTATTACCCAATCAAGGGCAAGGGAAGTCTTACAATGGGATCAACCAATTTTTAATCAAAAAGAAGGAGGCATTTTGGCTATTTTATGTCAAGAGCATGATAATAATATTAAATTTTTATTGTATGCTAAGTATGAACCAGGGAATATTAATAATTTACAGTTGTCTCCAACAATTCAAGCAACTAATAGTAATTTAAAACAACATCATGGAGGAAAAAAACCCAGATTTAGTGAATACTTAGATCATCCTCTTACTACTTTAATTTATAAAGCTGCGCATAATGAAGAAGGGGGAAGATTTTGGAAAAAAAGTAATGTTAATTCATTGCTTTTGTTAGATAAAAATGAAAAAATTGATTTGACAGAGGATGATGATTATATTTGGCTTTCATTATCTGAAATTAAAGCATTAATGTTACATGATAATATTATAAATCCATTTGTAAAAACAATTTTAAGTCCATTATAGTTGTTTTAATTAAAATGATAAAAAAAAACCCACCAATTAGAATCTTGTTACTTGGGTATTCTTATATAGCACAAAAGTCTATTATAAGGGCTATTGAGAATAATTCAAATTTTATTCTGGTTGGCATTGCCTCTAAGAGTAGATATAAAGGAATTCCTAAAGAATATATAATTTATAAATCATACGAAGAAGCTATTAAAAAAAGTAATTGTGATGTTGTATATATATCCCTTCATAATAGTGCTCATTATGAATGGATAGTGTATTGTTTAAAAAATAATAAACATGTGATTTGTGATAAACCGGCCGTATTAAATAAAAAGCAAGCGTTAGATTGTTATAAAAAAGCAGGGAATAATCTGATATTATTTGAAGGTTTTGCATATCTTTATCATTTACAACATATTTTATTAATAAAATACTTTAAAGAAAAGCAATATCATTTACAAAATATTACTGCTTATTTTGGTTTTCCCCCTTTAAATTTAAGTAATTTTCGTAATTATGCTAGTTTAGGGGGGGGTTGTCTTTATGATTTGGGCCCATATATGATTTCTATAGGACAATTATATTTTCAAAAATCTGCTGAAAAAATTTATTGTAATTCATATACCCTTAAAGGTAGTGAGATGCCAATATGGGCTTCTGTTATGATATCCTATGGAAATAATCAAGTATTACAAGGATGTTTTGGTTTTCAATTAGAATATAAAAATCATTTAGATTTGTGGGGTTATAAGTTTAACTTTTATTTGGATAGGGCATTTACAATACCTCCAAATTTTTCTAATACTATTAATCATAAATCAGGAAATAAGATGAATACTATTTTAGTTCCACCTTGTGACGCCTTTTATGAAATGTTTAACCATTTTAGTAAAATATATTATGAAAGGGATTTAAGATGTAACAAATTATTTTTAAAACAAGCTATTCAATTGGATGCTATGGTTAAATCAGCAGAGACAAAAACAATACAAATAATTAGATATAAAAATATAAAATGATAAACTTTTGGAGTTATTTGTTGCAATACGAAGAGGAAAAGGAACAAATATATAATGCTATAGAAAGAGTAATGAAATCTGGGAGAGTTATATTGGGAGAAAGTTTATCTAATTTTGAAAAGGAATTTGCAAATTATTGTAATGTGAAATATGGTATTGGAGTTAATAGCGGTACTGATGCTTTGTTTATAGCATTGAAAACATTAGATATTGGTAAGGGGGATGAGGTTATTACTGTTCCTAATACTGCTATCCCTACCGTATCTGCAATTTGTGCTACTGGAGCAAAACCTGTTTTTGTTGATGTAAATCCTAAAACATTTTTAATTAATGTAAATCAAATTAGAGAGCATATTACAAAAAATACAAAATGTGTTCTTCCTGTTCACTTATATGGTCAATGTTGTGATATGGATGCTATTCTAGAAATAGCTAATGAGCATAATTTATATATTGTTGAAGACTGTGCTCAAAGTACTGGAGCAAAGTGGAGAAATAATCTTGCAGGTTCTATGTCTACAATATCTGCTTTTTCTTTTTATCCTACTAAAATTCTTGGTGGTTATGGTGATGCAGGAATGGTTATGACAAATTCTCAGGAATATGAAATAAAGGCAAGAATGTTAAGGATGTATGGTATGAAACCTTATGGAGAATATTATTCTTATACTCATGGTTTTAATTCACGTCTTGATGAAATACAGGCTGAAATTCTTCGTTTTAAGCTTACAAGGATAAATAATTATATTAAAAGGAGACAAGATATTGCTAATAAATATAAAGAGGGTCTTAAAAATACTTTTATTGAACTACAAGAAGTTCATCCGAATGCTTTTCACAGTTATTATCTTTTTGTTTGTAAACATAAAAATAGGGATGAAATATTTAATTATATGAAAAAAAATGAAATTATTCTAAGTATTGATTATAAATACCCAATTCATCTAATGGATGCATATAAATATTTGGGGTATAAGGAGGGGGATTTTCCTGTTACAGAATCATTGTCTGAACAGATATTTTCTCTACCTATCTATCCTTGGCTTCCTTTGAAGGATCAAGAAATCATAATCTCAAAGTTAAAACAATTCTAATCCATTACATTTTTAAAATTTGGGTTTATTCATTAATAAAATGAAATCTTTAATCAAACTTGTATATAATAAAATGAAAAAAATAAAACGTAATTTTACTTTATTTTATAATAAATTATTTTTTAAAATAGATAAAAAGGAATTTATACAAAAAATTAAAGATTTAGGCATTAAAAAAGGAGATGATATTTATGTTCATACAAGCTTAAGTAATTTAGGTTATACTGTTGGGGGAGCAGATACTATCATAGATTCACTCTTGAATGCTGTTGGAAATAAAGGTAATATTGTTATGCCTACCTACACAGTTATTAGAGAAGGAGGAATATTTAATGAAAATACCCCTTGTTGGACTGGAATGGTATCAGAAGCCCTTAGGAAAAGAAAAGGTTCTTTTAGAAGTATACATCCTACACATTCTGTTGTAGCAATTGGACCTTTAGCAAAATATTTAGTGAAAGATCATGAAAAATCAAAAACTCCTTTTGGAAGAAGAACTCCTTATCATAAAATGGCAAAATCTAATTTTAAGATATTGCTATTAGGCACAAAACATAATAGTATGGATCATTATATCCAAGATTTAATAGGTTTTCCCAATCTTTTCTTAAGAGAAGAATCCAAATTTATAGTTAATAACAAGGTAATGTATACAAAAATGCATGATCCTTTATGTAGGGTATATATATTGGATAATAATCCTATTAATGTTGTTGATTATTATTTTAGATTCTTTAAAAAAAATAAATTTATTAAAAAGAAGTTTATGAAAGTGACTAAAATAGGTAATTCTAATTCTTATATGGTTGATATGAATAATTTCCTTAAATATATAATCCCTTACTCTAAAAGTAATATAAAAGAATATAAAAAAATATATAATAATATTGCGACAGATAATATGAGAAAAGTTTTAAAGAAAAAAGGATTATATTAATTTTATGACAAAAATGAGAAATATAAATGAATTAATTAATGAACGGGCTAAAATGTATAATGAAAAAGTTTTTTTAATATCTCCTGAGGAAGGAACATTGACTTATAGAGATTTGGATATAAATGTTAAGGGGGTTATGAAATTTCTTATAAACCTTAATATAAAGAAAGGGGATAATATTGCTATATTTATGCATAATGGAATAGATTTTGTTAAATCTTTTTTAGGAATTATATCTATTGGAGCAATAGTAATTCCCATAAATATAAGATTAAGAGAAAGGGATATTAAATTTTTGTTGAAAGATTCAGAAACAAAGATTGTAATTGCAGATTTATCCATTAATGAAGAAATGGAAAGAGTAGCAAAATATTTGAATATTAAAATCATAAATAAGGATGAAATTATTAAAAATGAGTTAGATATAGAAGAAGACTTTAATATATTAAAAGATGATGTAGCTGTTATTCTTTATACATCTGGTACTACTGGAGATCCAAAAGGAGTTATGTTAACACATAATAATCTTATTACTTCTGCGAAGAATGTTATTGTAGGTCATGAATTAACAGAAAATGATGTGTCTTTATGCGTGTTACCTTTATATCATATAAGTGCGGAGGTTTTATCTCTTATTACCCCTTTGTGCTCAGGAGGAAGCGTGATAATGCCAAATAAATTTAGTGCTACAAATTTTTGGGAAATAGCTTCTAAGTATAAGGCAACTTGGGTACCGGTTGTGCCAACTATTTTAGCTATTCTTTTAGCTAAGGGACTTTATGAAAAGAATTTGGATTTAAGTAATTTGAAATTTGGAAGATCTGCATCAGGACCATTATCTATTGATTTAAATAAAAGATTTGAGGAAATATTTAAAATACCTATCTTAGAGACATATGGTCTGACAGAATCAACTTCCCAAGTCGTTACAAATCCCAGAGACTTAAGTAAAAGAAAATATGGTTCTGTTGGTATTCCAGTTGGTTGCAAATTAAAAATAATAGATGAGAATGGTAAAGAAGTCAAACCCTTTCAATTTGGTGAAATCTTGATTAAAGGAGAAAATGTCACAAAAGGTTATTTTAGAAATGAAGAATTAACTAAAAAATTTATAATAGATGGATGGTTATATACAGGAGATATTGGTTATAAGGATGAAGATGGATATTATTATATAAAAGGGAGAAAGAATGATATTATAAATAAAGGTGGTATGAAAATCTCTCCTAGAGATGTTGAAGAAGTTATTTGTACCCATCCAAAAGTTTTAGAATGCGCTTGTGTTGGAGTTCCTGATTCAATTTATTATCAAGAAGTTAAAGTTTTTATTGTCTTAAAAGAGAATGTAAAATGTAACAAAGAAGAAATTATTAATTTTTGTAAAAAAAATCTAGCTGATTATAAATGTCCTAAATATATTGAGTTTATAGGTAAAATACCTAAAGGAACATCTGGGAAAATTATAAGAAAGAAGTTATTAGAATTATAGAAACTTATTTTCAATCTCCCTTATTGTTTTTTTTGGCATTTTGGTTAATTTAATAAGATTGTCTCTCAAGAATATTTATATAAATTTTGCTAATAATAAAGCTTATGATTAAATTTATAATTGGTTTAGTGAATAGAGAATATGGTTGGGAGAGGATTTTAGAGCAAGAAAAAGTACCTTGGGAAATTGTCAACTTTAGAGATTTAAATAAATATTCTTTGATTATTTTGAATTCTAATAATCTTTCTACTTTAATCTTAGATAAAGTAAGAAATTATTTGATGAATGGCGGTGCTGTTTTAACTGATGCTTTATCATTAAAAAAAATAGATAAAAATAAAATAATAAAAAAAATTTATATAAAAAATATAAGAGGAAGTAATAATTTATTTAGAAATCTCAATTTTATTAATATAGAAATGTTTGGTTATCGAATTAAAGAAGCTAATGTTGGCAAAATAAATGAAAAATACAGAGCTATTTATATTTCTAAATTCGGAAATGGTTTTGTAATTGCCTTACCTTTTAATTTAAATGATTTAATGTTGGATGAGAGATCAAAAAAATTATATTTCTCTTCCCCTAATGTTTTACTAAAAGAGGAAGTATCTCTTGTTTCTAAAGGGAATTTAAGAAGGCTTATTGTCAATTGTTTTCATTATCTGCATTTAATAAGGGGTATCCCGTATATTCATATATGGTATTATCCAAACAATTATCATACAGTCTTTTGTTACAGATTAGATTTAGATATTTTTAATGATAAAGAAATTAATAATATAATTTCTATTATAAAAAGAAATAATATAAGTTTTTCTTGGTTTCTTAGTGTAATCAATAATAAGAATTATAAAAAAGGAATAAAATACTTATATAAAATTAATCAAGATATCCAGTCACATTCTTATGAACATATAATTTATAATTCTTTTGAAAAAAATTATGATAATATTCTTAAATCTAATAATTTTATCTTGAAATTATTGAACAAACCCCCAATTGGTTTTGCTGCCCCATTTGGCCATTGGAATAAAAGTCTTGGTGAATCTCTGGAAAAACTTAATTTTTTATATAGCTCAGAATTTTCTTTAAGTTATGATGATTTACCTTTTTATCCTTATTTATATAAAAGTAAATCTAAAATTATACAAATTCCAATTTACCCAATATGTATGGGTTCTTTGAAGATGAGACTTTATTCTATAAGACAGATGAAAAATTATTTTAATTATTTGATAAATATGCAGTATAATAAACAAATGTCTTTAGTTTTATATGATCATCCTACTGAGTGCGGAAAATATCCCCAAGTTTTAAATTTTATTATAAACAAAATAAAAAGTTTACCTAATCTAAAAATTATTAACTTAACAGAATTTGCTAAGTGGTGGAAAAAAAGGGAGAAGAAGAGTTTTAGTCTTGATTTTTTTAATAACAAATTAAAAATAAATACTAATAACAAAGATAAAGATGTTTATTTAAGAATAATAACCCCAAAGGATGAGGAAATTAGAGTTCCTTTAAGAGATTGTACATTAAGATTAGACAAATTACATAAAAAATCAATGCTAATATTTAAAGAAAGAAATATAAGGAAAATAGATATACTCAAATCAAAGATTTCGTTCTCTATTTTTTATTTAGGGGTGCTATTTAAATCCATAAAGAGGAGAGTGTATAATATATTTCCTAGACTATAAATGAAAATTTTATAAATATTCTTAAATCTAACTTATTATGGAAATTGATAATTTTTATAAAAATAAAGACATTTTAGTTACTGGCGGATGTGGCTCTATCGGTAGAGAGATAGTTAAACACTTATTAAATTTTGACGTAAAAAAAATCCGTGTTTTTGATCAAAATGAATTCGGACATCATAAATTAAAAAATGAACTAAAAAATTATTCTAATGTTGATTATGTTGTTGGTAATGTAAGGGAATATGACAGTTTAAAACCTTCAGTCAGAGGAGTGGATATAGTTTTTCATACAGCAGCTTTAAAGCATTTACCTTTTTGTGAAACAGACCCTATTGAAGCTGTGAAAACAAATATCATCGGAACTAATAATCTGATAGAATTATCCAAACAAGAAAATGTGAATAAATTTATATTTATTAGCACAGATAAAACTGTTTATCCTACATCTGCTATGGCTGCTACTAAGTTATTGTGCGAGAAATTAGTCTTGAATACAAGGTTATTTAATACTAACACGAAGTTCAGCTGTGTTAGGTTTGGGAATGTCTTAAAGTCTGATGGCTCTGTAGTACCATTATTTGTAGACCAAATTAAGAAGGGATATATTACTTTAACAGATGATAGAATGAGCAGGTTCTTTATGTCTATAAATGATGCTGTAAATCTGGTTTTAAAATCCGCTGTGGAATCTAATGGCGGGGAAATCTTTGTTTTAAAGATGAAATCCTTAATGATAAAAGATTTGGCAGAATGTGTTATAGAAGAGTTTTCCCAGAAAATAGGAAGAAATCCAGAAGATATCATTATTAATAATATTGGTATAAGGCCCGGAGAAAAATTATATGAGCAACTTATGAGCGAGGAGGAGGTTAGTTATGCAGAGGATTTAGGGGATATGTTTGTCATTAAAAAGAATGGGGCTCCTAATAAAGGAAATCTAATAGATAATGGCCTTTATATCTCTAAATACAATAATAAACTATCTAAAGAAGAAATAAGGAAAATGCTTATAGAGTTAAATCTGTTGGAATAAATTCAAATTAATTCTTTATAACTCTCAGCTACTTTATTTGTAACAACTTCCCATATAAAATTCTTCTTTATATGAAGCGCTAATTCATTATCCTTTTCTTTTTTGTAAGCTAATATTAATTTCTTTTTTATATCTTTATAACTATTAGGATTAACATAAAATGCATAATTCTTGAAGTATTCTCTAGCACTTCCTATTGATGTAACTAAAACATTTGCTCCAGCTAAACCACCTTCTAATGCAGATAACCCAGGGTTTTCTAACCATGATGGCAATGCCATAACTTTAGAAGCTGCATATGCTGAAGATAGTAATGAACTTTCATGATTAAATATGCCTAAGAAGTGTACATTCTTTTTGGCTATCTTCTTGCATAAATTATAATAATAATCTCCTTTTTGATAGTTTCCACCGCCTATGATTACTAAAGGTAGGTTTAATTCATTTGCTATTCTTATTAAAGTTAAAACATTTTTTCTCGGTTCAATTCTGCCAGTATACAGGATAAAGTCTTCTAATTTGTATTTTTCTATAAATTCCTTTGGGTTTGATTTATAGAACCTTTTATCAACACCGTATGGAGCTGTCCTAAATTTATTTTCTTTTAATCTATAATTTCTCATTAATATATTCCTTTCTGCTTTAGAATCTGTTAAGATAATATCAGATTTTTTTAACATCTTTGTTAAATATAATAGGTTATTTAGGTAATGGGTGCTTTTTATTATGGAATATGCAGCTGAATTTATCTTATTCTTTAATTTATCCCCCCCTTTAAATGCAAATTTCAAAGATGGCCATGCATATATGGGGGTAATTGCTATTGGAACTTTTTTGTTATAAGCTGAATTTATTAAATCATAACAATTGTTTGATAATCCAAAATTATGAAATATATCATAATCTACTAGTTTATCTGACCATTGGTCAAATAATTTTACTTTTATCCCTTTTTTTATTAAAAATTCCTTGGTTTTTAGTAATAGAATCTCTCCACCACCAGGTGCTTGAAATCCGCTATTGTTTGAATTAAACAGTATTTTCATTTTTTACCCATTCTATTGTTTTTTTAAGACCTTCCTCTATTTCTACTCTTGGTTCCCATCCGTATGTTTTTAATAAGCTATTGTCACAATAAGAATTTTTTAAACCAGGATCAAAATTTCTGTATATTATTTTTGATGAACTATTTGTTAATTCTTTAATTTTTTCTGCTAGTTCTTTTATTTTTATGCATTTTCCACTACCGACATTTATGATTTTATTCATTGTTTCATTATTTTGCACAATTAATAAAAGGGCTTCTATTACATCATTTATATAGATAAAATCTCTTAATTGCTCACCATCGCCATCAATATAAATTTCCTTATTTTTTAAAGAAGATTTAGCAAAAAGAAAAATCACATTATCTACCTTATTTTCTCCATATACATTAAAAAGGCGTGTTATGGTTATGGGTAAGTTATATTTTTTAGAATATATTTGCAATATTTCTTCAGAAATGTATTTTGATATTGCATAATTAGATTTTGGATTTAAATTATTGTTTTCTTTGATTGGATAGTTAGAATCCCCATAAAGGAGAAATGTTGAACTAAAAATTAATCTTTTTAGATTCTTTATTTTAATTGCAGATTCAACAATATTAACAGTACTTATTATATTAGTTTCTAATATTTCATTTATGTTAGTATGATAATCTGATTTATTTATGGCTGCAAAGTGAAAGATATAATCTGGATTGGTTTTTATAATATTATTGATTATTTCTTTTTTCGTTACATCCCCATAAATTAATCTTATTTTATCTTTTATTAAATTCAAGTTTTTTAAGTCTTCAGAATGAACTAGTGCAATAACATTGGCTCCTAATGAGATTAGTTTTTTAGATAAATGGCTTCCAATAAAGCCGTCTGCACCGGTTATTAATATTTTTTTATTTTTATAAAAATTTTGGTTCATATTATAAACTTTGTATTATATCTAATACTTTTATTGCAGTTCTTCCATCTCCAAATGGTTGTTCCCAATTTCTTTCTTTGTTATACATTATATTAACACATTCCAAAACTTTCTCTGGATTTACACCAGATAAGATATTACTTCCTACTTTTAATGTTTCAGGTCTTTCTGTGTTATCCCTTAGTGTTACACAAGGGACTTTTAATATGCACGCTTCTTCTTGAATGCCCCCAGAATCCGTTATCATTAGTTTAGCATTGGCCTCCAACTGTAAAAATTCTAAATAACTTGTTGGTTCTATAACTTTTACTGCTTCTGGTATTTTAAAATTAAATTCATTCAATCTCTTTTTTGTTCTATGGTGAATAGAATAGATTATTGGTATTTTATATTTTTCATAAACCAATTCTAAACTTTTTAATATGTTATCTAATCTTTCTTTATTATCTACATTTTCCATTCTATGGAATGTCAATAAAAAATATTCTTCTTTTTTGAGATTTAATTTTTCTAAAATATCACAATTTTTATTAGCTAATTCTATATTCTGCATTACTGAATCTACTATAGTATTACCTACTAAGTATATATTTTGTTCATCTGTTCCCTCTTCAATTAGATTTTGTTTAGCTTCTTCTGTTGGGGGATAGTGATAATCTGATATTTGACTTGTGACAATTCTATTGGTTTCTTCCAACATAGTTGTATCATGACTTCTTAATCCAGCTTCCAAGTGATGTATCATATAATTAGATTTAGTTGCTGCTAAGGCTCCTGCCAAACAGGATGTGGGATCAGCATATACTATGACATGGTTTGGATTCTCTTTATTTAATATTTCCCTAGCTCTTTTAGTCATGAAACTAACTTGTTTTCTAAAGGAATCAAAACCACAATTTAAGTTGTATTTTGGTTGAGGCAATTTTAATTCATCGAAAAATACTTTATCCATTTCGTATGAATAATGCTGATTAGTATGAATTAAGAAATAATCCATTTTCCTCTTTTCTAATTCTCTAATTACTGGAGCTAGTTTTATAATCTCTGGTCTAGTTCCAAATATTAAACAAATTTTCATATCATAAATTCCTTGATGAAAGGTATATAAAATTTATTACGGTGTAATATATATGAAAATAGGTTTTTTGATAGAATATTTCTATCCTGTAAGCGGAGGAGCAGAGAATAACTGCTTTTATTTAGCTGGAGAACTTGCCAAGAAGAATGAAGTTCATGTTTTTACTTCTGACAGGAAAGACAACCAAAAATTCAAGAAAGGAGAAATTATTAATAGGATTCATGTTCATAGATATAAAAATTTATTTAGATACAAATATTATTTAACATTTACACCAGGCTTATTAAATGTTTTAAAATATAAGTTAGACATTTTACATGTTCACAGCCTTGGCTTTTTATGGCATGATAAGATTGTCTTATTGAAAAGATTATTCAGCAAAGCCAAGATTGTTAATACTCCGCATGGTCCTTTTATGGCTTTGGATAAATATGGTTTTTTTGAAAATATTTTTAGGAATATTATTATCTTTCTGGAATTGTTTTGTAATAGGCTTTATGATGTTGTTATTCAAGTTAATCCCAATCAATACAAATGGATGGTCAAATATGGAATTAATAAAAATAAAATAAAATATGTTCCTAACGGAATCCCAAAAAGTTCTTTTGATAATATTGATAGTAAAAATTTTATTAAAAAATATAATTTGGGAAATAAATTTGTTATTTCTTATCTAGGAAGAATCCAGGATTACAAGGGATTAGATCAGGTTATTAAAATTTTGCCTGAACTTGACAAAAGAATTGTTTTTTTAGTTATGGGCAAAGATACGGGAATTAAAAATGAATTAATTAAATTAGCTAAAAAATTAAGAGTTAGTGATAGAGTTATTTTTACAGGAGAGGTTTCTCATCCTGAAAAACTGATGGGCTTAGATGCTTCTGAAATATTTATATTACCTAGTGAATGGGAAGCTTTTGGTATTGTTATTCTTGAGGCTATGGCAAGAGGAAATGTTATAATCTCTACTAAGACTGAAGGAGGAGAGTTTTTAATCAAAAAAGAGAATGGTTTTACTTATGATTTTGGAGATTTAAACAGTTTGAAAAGATATATTAAAATATTATTTAAAGATAAAAAATTAATGGAGAAAATCAAAAAAAATAATATGAAAAAAGCTAAAGAGTTTTTATGGGAGAATATTGTCAAGGATTTGGAGAAAATTTATCAATAGAAATAATTAAATAACAAAAATGATTTATTATTAGTATGTTTAATAAAGAGCTGATTCAGTTTTATATTTATAGAGCAATAACTGGGATTTCTTTGTCCCTTATCACTTTGTTCGTTCCTATTTATCTTTATCAATTGGGTTTTTCTTTAGGGAAAATAATTTTATTTTTCTTTTTTATAGCCTTATATTTTTTTGTGTTGATTTTATTTACTCCTATAGTTGTAACTAAATTTGGGATTAGACATTCTATGCTATTTTCTGTGTCTCCTTTAATCCTTTACTACTTGGGTTTGAATTATATTCAAACTTATCCCATACTCTTTTTTATTCTGCCTTTCTTCATTGCTTTAAGTGATTCACTCCTTTGGATTGGGTATCATATTTATTTTTTGAAGTACTCTAAAAAAGATGAAAGGGGGAAGCAATTAAGTCTTAATTATATTATAACCCTCCTTACTTCTGTTTTAGGTCCTCTCTTTGGAGCTTTGTTGATAACAATACTTGGTTATGGTTTAACTTACACAATTGGTGCCGGATTGGTCTTTTTATCTATAATTCCTTTATTTCTATCAAAGGAATTCAAGAGAAAACCCAATTTCAGTCATAAAGATTTGTTTAATTATTTATTAAACAAGAAAAATGTTAATCTTAACTTATCTTTTGTAGGTTATTCTGTAGACTCTGAAATTAATAGAGTTTTATGGCCTATCTTTATATTTATAATATTGCAAGGCGTTTTACATGTTGGGTTCATAGTTTCTTTAACAACATTTGTTTCGATAGTGATAATCTTTATTATGGGAAGATTGACAGATATTAAAAATAAAAAGAGCCTAATTAAAATTGGAGCAATATTGAATTCACTTGCTTGGTTCTTTAGAATTTTTGTTAATACTAAACTTAAAATATTTTTAGTGGATACTTTTAAGACATCTTCCTTTTATATTTTAAGAATTCCTTGGGAGACTTATGCTTATGATCTCTCTAAAAGAAGGAATTATTTTGAGTACTTTGTAGCAAGAGAGATGGTATTTAAGGGTGTTAGACTTATAGTATTCCCTTTAGTAATTTTAATATTTTATTTACTTCCAATTAAAACTGCTTTTATTTCAATCTTTGTGATTTCTGGATTGGTTTCTTTATTGTATACAAAGATTAAGGGATGATAAAATAAAAAAATTTTACTGAATTTTCTCTTTGGGTAAACTTTAAAGATTTATTTATTTTATCAGAAAGATGTTACCAGAAGAGAACTCACTAGTTGAGAGGATTAATTCTATATCCAAGAATGCTCAAGATAATGGGTGGAAAATCACTAGAGAGGCTATGGCTTCTGCAGATTCTTCAGATTCTTCAGTACAGAGTGAATTAACTCAAAAAGCTGAATTGACCTATAGGTCTCCTTTATCTCAAATAGCAGAAATAATTTTATTTGATAATCCTTCAGAAGAATTATTGGAGTTTTTAAAGATTGAGTTTTTGAAAACAGAGATTAATGTTTTTGATTTGTATAGAAGAGTTGAAAGGCTTGCTGATGCGGGTGAAATGGGAAAATTAACTTTTGATAGGTGTGTTACTCTTGGAGACCCCTCTTTGATTAATAGATGTGGAAATTTTTTAACTCTTGTTAGAAGTGGTGAGGCTTATGCTTGCCTTGGAATGGAGGAGTTTGAAAAAGCTTATAAAATCTTTTCTGAAGTAGAAAAAACATTTGGTTCTATGGAATTAGAAAAATCTAGAGGGAAAGATACTGTTATGTATTACTCTAACAGAGCAGCAAATCTTCTGAATATGGTTAACATCTCTGTTAATCAAAGAATATTTGTTGAAGAGATAGATGAAAATTTATCTTCTGCAGAGGAATATAATCAAAGGTCTAATAGGGTTATATTTAATTCTGATTTAAGTAGTGAAGATGAATCAATATGGGTGGCTAATTTTTATCATAATTCTGGACTTATTCATCAGTTTAGAGGAGATATTAATATGGCCATTAGAGACTTTAGAGATGCCCTAACCGTTTCTAGAAAGGGTTCAGGATATAATCATCAAATCATTGTTTTATATATTAAATTATCAGATGCCTTACTCTCTACACAAGATCCAACCCATATTGACGAAGTAAGATCTAATTATCATTTAATTAAGAATTTTATATCCGAAAAAGGAGGATTTGGAGTTTATAATCCAATAATAAATCCTTTAGTTAAGAGGATTAAGATTGCTTTGGAATAAATTTAATTTTTTATTTTACTAAAAATCTTATAAACTTTCTTGTTGTTTCATTTTTATGAAAATAGCCCATGTATGCCCATTTTACAAGCCAACTATATGCGGTGTTGGTCAGGTAGTGTATGAATTAGCTCAGAGACAGTTGGAGGAGGGTCATGAAGTTCATATTTACACTTCAGACTGGGACAAAAATGAGCGTATTAAAGAAAAGGAAGCCCTAATTGAAGGGATTTATGTCCATAGAAATTATTACTGGTTTAAAATTGCAAATTTTGTAAGTTTCTGGCCATCTGTGTTTTTTAAGTTGTTAAAGCAGGATTTTGATGTTGTTCACAACCATGTTACAGGGCACCCACATGTTTTTTTTAGCTCTTTAGCTGGCAAAATTAAAAAATCCAGGGTAATACATACAACACATTGTCCATGGACCAAAGGTTTTAGAAAAAAAATATATGATTTATTACTCCCAATATATTATTATATAATGAATAATATAAGTTATTCGTTAATTGACAAAATTATAGCAATAACCCCCTGGGAAATAAATTTTATAAAGAAATATGCTGATAAAAGCAAGATAAATGTGATTCCTAATGGAATGAGCGATTTTTTATATAAAAGAATTAAAAATAATGATATTAGAAAAAGATTAGGGATTTCCAATAGAGATGAATTAGTCTTGTTTTTTGGAAGGTTAAATGCCACAAAGGGAGTTGATAAACTAGTTGAAGTAGCTAAAGAAATAACTAAAGAAAGAAAAGATATTTATTTTGTTTTTAGAGGACCTGATGAGGGGATGAGGTATGTTGTTGAAGATGCTGTTAAGAAAAATAAAAATATAATTTTAGTGAAAGAAACAAGAGACAAAGAAGAAATAGCTAAGACTTATCAATCTGCTGATGTTTATGTATTACCAAGTTATCGTGAAGGTTTGCCTTTATCTTTATTTGAGGCTTTTGCTTCTGGATTGCCTGTTGTAGCTTCTCCTGTGAACGGAATTCCTTATGAAATGAAAGAGCCTGAAAATGGTTTCTTGGTTAAGTATGGGGATTTGAGAAATTTAAAAAGAAGAATTCTGCAGATTTTAGATGATAAAAAATTAGCTGAAAGGATAAGCAAGAATAATAAAATAAAAGCAAAAAATTATAATTGGGATTTGATTTACAGAAAAACTATGAGTTTATATAATAGTTAATTTTATTTATATCTATGGATTTTAGAAATAAATTAGAGGGTTTTTTAAGGAATAAATATAACTTAATGTTTTTAGGAATTATATTAATTGCTTTTGTTATTAGGTTGTATTATTTTATTTACACTTATAATCAGCCATTATGGTGGGATGAAGCAGAATATATGAGCATGGCAAAGAATCTTCTTTATAGAATTCCCTATGATTTTAATCCACAGAGACCAATTTTATTTCCTTTGTTGATTAGCTTATTTATCTGGCTAGGGGAAGGAGCAGTGAGATTCTTTATATCATTCTTGCCTTCTTTAGGTGTTGTAGTAATGACTTATTTGCTATGCAAGGAATTTTATGACAAGAAAGTGGGATTAATAGCATCTCTTGTCATTTCAGTATGCTGGGTTTTATTGTTCAATGCAACGAGGATACATGCAGATACAATTTCTTTGTTCTTCAGCCTTTTGGGAATTTACTTTTTCTGGAGGGGATATTCAATAAAAAAGAATGCAAGACTAATCGGTTTAGGATTCTTGTTTATGGCTTTGGGATTCATGATCAAGGTTAATGCTGCTTTAGCTCCTTTGATTGTCTTAATATTCTTGATAATAACCACAAAATTAAATTTCTTAAAAGAGAAAGTATTATGGAAATCTGTAATATGGTTTTTTATTCCTTTAATTCCGTATTTTATTTATAATTATTTTAAGTTTGGGACTATTTTATCCTTTATTCAAGGATATGTTGATCCTGAATCTTTGGGCAGTAAATTCCAGTCCAGCTTTAACTGGAGCATATTCAAGTTTGTTTATGTCTATACTGATTTGATTTTATTTATTTTATTTGTTGTTGGAGCATTATTTGTCTTATTGAACATAATTTTAGGCTTTGATTTAATATACAAGGAGAATAACTTGAAAATCAAGGCTGATTTATTTTCTGTTTTATCAATATTAATTGTTATCTCTTATTTTGTTTTCATAGAAAGATGGAATGCCGAGGAAAGATGGCTGATGCTTATGGCGCCCTTTATATTCTTTGTAATTGGAAGAGGAATAACTGAAATTATAAAATATATAAAAATTAATAAAAAAGTAATATTTCTTGTTATTGTTATTGTTTTATTCATTGGAGCTTATCAGCAAGTTACATTTGCCAATGAAATTATCAAAGTCAAGAAAACTTCTTATGAGCCTGTTAAATTAGCTGGTTTATGGATAAAAGAGCATTCTGATAAGAATGACATTATATTAAGCAAGTCTGTTCCTCAAATTACTTATTATGCTGAAAGAGAAACTTTCGGGATATCCTATAATAAGCCAGAAGAAATCAAAGAATTAAAACCTAAATATATGATGATATCCATATTTGAAATGCACCCCCCGCAACTTCTGCAGTTTGTGGACAATATTAATGATCATTTGGAAGTTGTTAATGCTTACTTTATGGATCCTGAAGGGAAACAAGCTGTGTTGGTTGTTTATAAATTTAAGGATTATAATTTTTAGAGATTTAATCTTTTTGTTAAATATTCTGCTTGTCTTATCATTCCTCTAACATAATGTATGGGTTTTAAATCTGTTTTCATTTCAAGAGTTAAAACAACGATTTCTGGACTTTTTGAAACAATTAATTTTGTTAGTTCCATAATATAATCACTTAATCTTTCTCTTGGTGTAAACATATTGTGATAATCTAAATAACCCGTTTCTTCATTACCACCAGGAACATTTACATGTATTTGATATGTTCTACCCTTGCTAGCATCAATCATTTCGTTAAAATAATCTTCAATTGTATATTTAGGTTTTCTTTCATGCCTTTTAGCATCCGCAGAGATAAAAGCATGTGCAACATCAAATAAAAATCCTACTTTACTTTTATCTAAAACTTCTTTTATGAAAGAAGGATCTGTTACGTATAATAATCCTGAATTTATTCCATATCTAAAAATAGTTTCTTCAATTTCTTCTTTTTTCTTTTTAATATCCTTTTCTTGTATATCCCAAATAACTTTTTTTCCTTCTCTAACATAATCCATGTTCTCTATAAGAATGTATTTTATTGGAGGAGTCTCATTTATTTTAGAATCTAAAAAAGTAAGATTTTTACTGAATCTTTCTATCAATTGATGTATATCATTAATAATTGTGTTGGGTTTTGGAATGTTAGGATAAGATACCATCTTATAAACTTCTTTTGCTGAATAACCACAATGAAATCCCACTACTGAAGTATCAGATTCTTTTATTGCTTTTAATACATTTTCACCATTTGATTTAAAGAATTTATTAAGATCTGGATTTGCTAAATTTATGTTTCCAGGATTATGTAAAGAAATCTTTAAACTACCCTCTTTTATCCTTAAAGTTTCTTCATCAATTATTACTCTTTCTATTCCAGAAATTATCCCAGATTCTCTTAAAATTCTTAAGACTTCCTTATTTTGAGATAATCCTTTTACCCATGAAATATATATTTCTACCATCTTATATAAAAAATATTTTTAATCAAATTCTTGAAAAATTCTCTTAGTAATATCCCCTTGGAATATTTTCAAAGGATATACTCCATACATAGAATCCTTCTCTTTTATTATACCCCCATGGGGGAGTTGATTTGTTATTAAGAGTTCAATGTATGATATAATATATTCTCCTTTGGTAGAAACTAAGGAAATCACCGCTGCGGCATCCTCTACTTTAACAGAATAACCTACTTCAATCATTTCCATCTCTTTGAAATCTTTATTTAAAACCAAAAACATTCTAGCGCATTCCCACTTCATAGGATCTAAACCATCAACAATCTTTTGTGTTAATCCTCTTTTTAGAATTGGTATATTTGCTTTACACCAAGGGAGATTAAAACTCTTAAAATCGTTAGGTATTTCTTCTTGTTCTTGGAAATCCCATTCCTTATCAAATTCCCATGAATCTTTTTGTCTAAATATACTTGGCATTAACCAATGATAATTAAAAAAATTAATTTTATTTGGTGAGATTCTATCGTTCTTCTTCATTCTACTTTTATAGGCTAAATATTTATAAATGTTTTTATTAGTTACTACTTTAGAATTATCTTTTTTATCTCTTCCATGAACATTCTAGATTGGTTCTTTTCTGAAAATTTTTCTGCTGTTTTTCTTATTCTATTTTTGCTCCAGTTTTTATCTAATGCTTTTCTTATTTTTTCTGCTAAATCCTTTATATTATAAGGCTCTGCAAGAAATCCATTAATGTTGCTTATTACTGTTTCTGATGGACCTGCCCCATCATTCCATGCTATTACAGGAGTTCCGCAAGACATTGCTTCTATCGGAACTATCCCAAAATCTTCATGTGGTGCTGTCAAGACGAAAACTTTTGCTTCATTGTAAAGTTTTATTAATTGCTCTTCAGAAATTCTACCTAATATTTTAATTCTATTCTGCAAATTTAGTTTTTTTATTAAATTTCTTAATTTATTTTCATAATTCTTTTTTATGCTTCCAGAAATGATTAATTTTTTATTCGGAAAATATTTCATTGCTTCTATTACAAATTCAAATTTCTTGTCGGGAATTACCCTACCATGAGAATAAATGAAATTTTCTTTCTTTATGTTTAATATTTTAAATGCTTCACTTTTTGTCGGATAAATTATTATAGAATCTCTTTTGTATATCTTTTTTATCCTTTTTTTTGTGTAGTTGCTGTTTACAAACAATAATTTTGCATTTTTAACACATTTCTTGTCAAGACTTCTTAACCAGTTTCCTATCATTATCCCGCCCAACCATGCAAAAAATCTCTTTGGAGAATTTATCCATTCTTTTTTTATTTTAGGATATAAAAAATTTGGGGGGTGATGCAAATAAATTATATAAGGGATATTTTTTCTATAGCAGTAATATGATGCTAAGAAACTGTGGCTTATTGCCAAATCAATTTTTAATCTTTTTATGATGGGATTTATGCAAAACCATATAACCTCTAGAGATTCATTTTTTATTAGAAAATTTGATATTCTTTTTATTTTAATTTTATTATATAATTCATTATCAACAGTTTCTTTGTTAATGTAGGCAAATCCTAAAAAAACATCAAATTTATTCTTTAGCCAATTGTAATTATTAACCATAACCCTTTCCAAACCACCAATTTCGCTCAAGAATTCATAAAGGATTGCTATTTTTCTCATTTTTAAATATAATAATGAAAAAGTTTAAAAAAATAGTTGTTAGAATAAAGCATAAATAAACGGAGAAACTACGCTACTTTGACTGAATATTATCAAGATTCCCACTAAAACAAGCATTATAATTATGGGTGCTAACCACCAAGCTTTTCTTACTCTTAAAAAATCCCAAATTTCTCCTAATAATGATTTATTTTTCACCATTTTTTCCATATAATCTTATCTTTTAAATCTTTTAATAATATTTTTGAAGCATATTGATGACCTTCTGGAGTCCAATGATCATCATATTTAAAGTATAAATTTTCTCTGTTTTTATATTTTTTGAAATAAGAGTATAAATCTATAAAATAAAAATTACAATTTTTACTTAAATTATATAAAATCTCTGAAGGTTTATTAATATCAACCTCGGATTCATTAATATTAAGATATTTTAATCTTTTATTTAATAATTCTGGTAAGATATAACTTTTTGCTGGGATGTTAACTACTATAAGTGGAATATTTCTTTGTTTTAAAAGATTTGATATCTCGCAATATAATTTATCATTCAATTCTTTAAATCCTTTGTATTCTTGCGAATAATTTATTTTTATGAGAGAAATATCTGAGAATCCATACATCTTTATTTCATTATCTTTTTGAGAATTTATTGAGTCATATAATTTTTTTAATAATGGTTTAAAAAATACAAATGTATGTGATTTATGGCTAAGATATAAATTAATCTTTGTTAACCAAGGGTACCTATTTTCTTTTGGTTTTATCAGTGGAACTGGAATATTTGTAAGTTCCAATGAATCATTTTCATTTAATCTAAATAATGGTTTTGGGTAATTATATCTTATATTTTCTCCCACATCTTCCAAATCATTTACATAGAATGCTATTATTACCATATCTGGTTTAAAATTCAATACATTGTTTTGAAGTTGTAGGTAATATTGGTCTGTTCCATAACCACTTACTCCAAAATTTATAACTTCAAGATTACTTAATTCTCTTTCAATTAATTCACTCACTCTTTCTTTTGTGTTCACCCCATGTCCAAATATAAAAGAGTCACCCATAAATGCTATCCTATATTTTGATTTTTCTAAAGAAATGTTTCTATCCATTCTCAATCCCTGTTCATTATTCTTGACAAGGATTTTATACTCATTAGAAAAAAGATATCCTTCTGCATTAGATCTTAATCCCCATCCTAAAATTTTATCATATTCAGCAAATGATTTCAATGTATCTGTTGGATAAAATTCTGGATTTAATGGTTGCGGATAAAATACTCTTAAAAATAATTCTATAATTAAAAAGACGATTATTATTGTAATTAATGAGATAAATATATTAATCCCTAATTTTTTAATCTTTAGCATATTTCTCGCTATCCCACATATGATTTGGATTATCATCTCTTTTTATTAAAAATTTATCTATAACCAAATAATCTATTCCTGTTCCCATCATACATTTATAAGCATCATGGGGGTTGCAGACTATTGGTTCACCCCTTATGTTGAATGATGTGTTAATCAATATGGGTATTCCTGATAATTTACCAAATTCTTTTATTAGATTATAATAAAGTTGATTTTGGTATTTTCTTATTGTTTGCAATCTTCCACTTCCATCAACATGAGTTACAGCAGGTATTTTGTTGTGCCATTTTTTTTTGATTGGGTAAACCATTAACATAAAATCAGTAGATTCTGGAATTGGAGTATCACAATCAAAATATCTTAATGCGTCATCCTCACAAACAACTGGAGCAAAAGGCCTGAATTTTTCCCTATGCTTAACTTTTAGATTTAAGATTTCCTTCATTTTAGGATTACAGGGATTTGATAAGATACTCCTTGACCCCAAGGCTCTAGGTCCCCATTCCATTCTTCCTTGAAACCACCCAACAACATTATTTTCATAAATCAATTTTGCAGTTTTTTTTAGTAATTCTTTATCATTTTTTAGTATAGTGTATTTTATTTTATTTTTATATAGGAAATCCTTTATTTCTTTACTTGGGTATTCTGGTCCTAGATAAGCATCTTTTAGAACAAAATTTCTTTTTTTTCCTAAAATACTATGGTAAATATAAGAAGCAACCCCTATGCTTGTTCCACCATCTCCTGGGTCAGGTTGAATCCATATTCTTTTGAATTTTGTATTTCTTAATATTCTACCATTATATACACTATTCAAGGCAACACCCCCAGCTAAAATAAGATTGTTACATTTTGTTACTTTATATAAATAATTTAAAATTTTTGTAATAATTTCTTCAGTTATTAATTGTAATGCTGCAGCTATATCTTTATGCCTTTTTGTTATTTCTTCGTCAGGTCTTCTTATTGGACCATTTAATAACTTACATAATATTTTTGAGGGCATTCTGTCTGCATAGTGATAGATAAAATAATTCATATCCATCCTGAAACTTCCATCTTCCTTTATATCAATAACTTTCTTTAATTTTTTATAATATGGATTTGTATCCTTGTTCATATCTCCATAAGGACTTAATCCCATTACTTTATACTCAGAATTATTCACGCTAAAACCAAGATATGCTGTTATAGTTGAATAAAGCAAACCTATAGAGCTTGGGAATTTAATCTCTTTTATCAAGTTAATATTATTATTTTCTCCTATTCCATAGGCGGTGGTTGTCCATTCCCCAACTCCATCTATAGTTAATATTGCAGCTTTTTTGAAAGGACTTATAAAAAATGAGCCAGCAGCATGACCTAAATGATGTTCAACAAAGAAAATGTCCTTTTTATATTTCAACTCTTTTCTTATTTTTCTTATAATCCTTAATTTCTCATTTATCCAGGAAGGCATAGAACTTAAGAATGTTTTAAAACTTAAAGGAAATATATGTAAATGCTGAGATAAAACCCTCTCAAATTTTAAGAATGGTTTTTCATAAAAACCAATATAATCTATATTATTAATAGTTATTTTTTGACTTTTAAGACAATAATTAATAGAGTTGATGGGAAATGAAGTATCATGTTTTTTTCTGGTAAACCTCTCCTCCTGAACGGCTGCGACTATTATTCCATCTTTTAATAATGCCGCAGATGAGTCATGGTAATAGCAACCTACCCCTAAGATATACATCTTAAAATTGTTTATAATAATCCTCCTTATTTTTCTTCTTTAAATTCAAGTCTTCCCAATAAGTTTCTTTTCTGGAAAATTTTGTCTGTAAAAATCTTTTATTGAATATCTTAGCAATTAAGGATGTAATTCCAACACCTATTAAATAGACAATGATCAATAAAATAGAATTAACAATCATGCTTATACCACTGCCAAAATCCTTCATTCCTTCTTTAAATTCATTAAAAAATTGTTTTAATTTCTTCATCTTAATATCCTTTTTAATATAATTACTATAGCAGATATGATTAAAGTAATTGTCATTATATGGAAATATCCCCAATCTGAAGGAATTTCTTTTAATAATTTAAGTATAATATATAAAATAGTTGTAAAAATAAAATATGCAAATATATATCCAATAGTCCTAACGGGTTTCCAAATTTTATCTTCTTTATTTTTCTTGTGAAATAACATATAACTATTTTCTGGTAATATTTAATAAACTTTTCTATAATTAATCATTTTATAGCATATACCAAATAATTTATTGTAAATCTTTTGTCAAAAAATATTTTATCCAATTGTTTTATCATTAAATTTAGGAAAATCACTAACGGTTTTGATATTATGGGGAATTTTTCATCTATTGCAAATATGAAAAATTGAAATATTGCTAACAGAGCTCCACCATTTGGCTTTATTTCTACATATTTAAAATTCTTAAATAGTTCTTTTAATCCGTATTCTGTAAACCTAAAATAATCATGAGGTTCTCCATGCAGAACTTGGGCCATGTGGGTAGTAAGAATGCAGACTCCATCTCTTTTTAACACTCTGTAAACTTCATCAACCATCTTTTTTGGATTTGGAACATGCTCCAAGACTTGGCTGCTAAAAACAGAATCAACAGAATTATTTTTTAGTGGAATATCCAAAGCATTTCCTATTATATCTGGTTTTGCTCCAGGATATTCAAAATTATCCATTTTTACATATTTCTTAACATTTTTAAAAAAAGGTTTGTACGGGGCTAAACCAGCGCCTATATCCAATAAAGTTCCTTTAGCGTATTTTGCATATTTTTGTATATCTTCAGATAATGTAGAGAAATGAAGGTAGATATTGCTTGTTATATTTGGATATCTGTAAAAATCTGGAGTTCTTATTATAGGATTCCATTTTTTCATTTAAGTATATATTTTAGTAAGACATATAAATCTTTTATCTTGCCTTTTTAATTATCCAAATAAAATTTTTATATTTTTTTAGCCTCATCTTTATAATCCTCAAATAGTATCTTTATTATTAAGATTATTGAGAATAAGGCTATTATAATCTCAATGTACAGAATTATATGAGCTAAAATATTCATTAATTTATGAATTGAGTTTTTTGCTTCATACCTTAAAATTATCTGTTCTTTTGGTTTGTAGTTTACTGGATAAAAGAAGAAATTATGGGTATTCTTGATAGGTTCTAACATTCCTTGTATATATGGGAATTCTGTTTCATATATATTAAAATATGGTTCTTTATTACTATATATCGTTGCTTTTAGATTTGAAACTTTTTTGAAGTTTGATACTATATTTTCTGTTGATTGGTTTAATTCTGGTTGATTGTTTATAGTCCCCCACCCGCAATCATCAGTTACACACTCTATAAAGTATGTTTTTATTTTTTCATTTGAAGGTTGAGTTAATTGTAATAATAATTGACTTAAATAATTTGTCTCCAGATAGTGCCGGTCATTAAATATGAATGCTATCCTTCCATTATAAATTCTGGAATCTACTATAACTAATGAATTTTCTTCTATATTTCTTTCTTTATACTCTATTGTTTTTTGAATTAGGTTCTTTCCAATGAGTCTTGGATATAAATTTATTGTAGATATAACTAAAAATATTAAAATTAAGATAATAATTATATATTTAGAATTATTTTTACTGAATTTTGATATTTTATCTATACTTAATGATGAAAATATACAAAGGATTGGTACTGCAAATACAAAATGTTTTTCTAATAAAGATGTACCGGATAAAAAAATAAAAGGAATTATGAATAATGTTAATAAGTAAATGGACCATATTTTATCTTTCTTTAAACTTATTACTAATCCCACTAAAGACGTTATTAGTAAAAATAAACTATATTCCCAGTAAAATCGTAATCCTTTTAATATTCCAGGTATTTCATTTCCTTGATTTTTGAGTAAAGTAGTTAAGCTAAATGGTTGTATATTCTCAGTAATTGATTCATAAATCCCTTTATTTTCTCCTAATAAAAATCTCGAGAATTGTAAATCAGTCATACCTTTTTCCTTATATAAGATATAATTAAAAGTTAAAGTCGGTAAAGCAATTACAAACATTATCAAAAAGAATAATATTAACAATTTTATACTTTTTTTAGAGAATATTCTCTCCTTATTCTTTATTTTTGGATATAATAAAATTAATACTAAATATGCTGGAATAAACAGCATTCCTATATTCTTTACTAAAATCCCTATTCCCAAAAATATTGTTGAAATTATATAATCTTTTAATTTATCTTCTTTTAAATATTTAATCAAAAAATAAGAACTTAATAAAATAAAGAAAGTCATTGCTATATCCATCTCTGTTAGAGTCATTAATATATGGTATGATGAGAATGTTAATAATATAGAAGATATTATTGCAATTTTTTTATCAAACATTTCTTTAGTTAAAAAATAAAGGATAATTATTGATAATGACCCAAAAATTATAGATAATAACCTGCTACTGATTAAAGTCATTCCAAATATTTTATACATTAAATCAGTTAAATACATCCATACAGGGTTTTCATGCATCTCCTGAAGTAAACCAGAATTTATTATTCCCAAAGCACGTACCCCATACACCATTTCATCTGGAGAGCCACCAATCATGAATGCAAATATTATTCTTAATATCATTCCAAGAAAAAATAATAAAATTAAATATTTAGTATTATTTTTATCAAAAATAAAATTTAGTATCTTATTTAATAAATCTTTTTTCATCTTAATTTGTGATGTATCTTCATTGATTCTGGCAATGAATCATACGCATTTATTATAAACTTAAATGGGGAGTATAATAATCTTAATCTTATTAAAGATAAAAACATTTCTAAAATTGCTTTATGGATTTTTAATGTAGAGCCGGTTTTATCCTCCCATTCTGTTGGAAACTCTTTTATTTTATGTTTATTCTTTTTTAATTTAAATAATAAATCTACATCAAAAGCCCACCTTGTTATATCCAATTTATTTATTATTTCTTTTATAGCTTTATTTTTAAAAAGTTTTGCTCCGCATTGGGTATCATAAATTTTTAATCCAAATAATAATCTAACTAAGGAATTAAATGCTCTTGAAGCTATTATTCTTGTTATTTTTTGTTTTGGTCTTACTATTGCACCTTTAATATATCTAGAGGCTATAATGCAGTCATATCTACCTATATTTTTTATTAAATCCAAAAAATCTTTTGGTTTTGTTGAATTATCCGCATCAACAAATCCTATTAAATCTCCTTTGGCTATTTTAAATCCTTCTTTTATAGATTCTCCCTTTCCTACAGATTCTTTTATTATTTTATATTTTATATATTTACACTTTTTAGATAATCCTTTTATTATATTCTCTGTTTTGTCTTTGCATCCGTTTGGTATTATTATTAATTCATAATTATATTTTTTGAAATATTTAATATAATCTTCCACTGTTTTTCTTATTCTTTTCTCCTCATTATATGCAGGAATTATTATTGATAGTTCTGTCATTTTTTTGAATTGAACATTGTTAATGAAAGTATTATAACAAATAATAATACCATATAAATTATTAAAATATTTATTACTTGCATTAAAGTTGAGTGGAATAAAGTAATTAGTATTATCTGTAATATATTAAATATTATAAGAATATACAAAAATCTCTTTTTATTTATAGATAGATTGTAAAATGTTATAATATATACTAAAGAAAATAAACCAATAATTATTGCAAAAGGCCCTATATAATTTGTTATTGGTAAAAATTTTGGACCAAATAAAATATTTACAATTAATTTTGGAAATGAATAAAATATAATTGTCGCTGGAATTATGATTATTAAACTAATCAATAAGGATTTGATTAAAATGGGTTTAGATTCTTTTCTTTTATTATAAAGTTCAGAAACCTTTGGAAACATAACCTGACTTATGGATATTGTTGCAAAAAATAATATTTTGCCCAACAATGCCGCTGCAGCATAATAACCTGATTCTACTGCATTAAAAAAATGTTTTACTAAAATCAAATCAATGCTATACATTAAAGTTAGACTTATTAATGCAATTAATACTGATAGAGAGAATTTGTAAACTTTTTTTGTATCAAATTCTTTTTTATTTTTCTTAACTATATCTTTTAGTGGATAAAATCCAGCAAAAAATGAAATTATATATGATAAAACTATTGAAATTATCGCACCATAAACTCCAAATCCCAACAATACTAATAATATCCCCCCAAGTAGTTTTACTGTTCCTTCTATTATTAAATTAAAGCTTAATCCCTTGAATCTTTGCAAGCCTTGTAATGATCCCCTATTTATTGGGAGTAATATCAAAAAAATTACACAAGGGGATATAATAAGCAAAGGTGTTATTGTAATATGCAAAAACTTTGATAGTATGGGGGTTATAAATAAAAAAATTATTAATAGAATTACTCCATAAATTGTTAATTTTTTTAATGATCTATTTATTAGGTAACTTATTTTTGAATATTCTCTTTTTGTATTGAAATCTGATACAAACTTTGTTATTCCTGTTTGTAGAGTATTTAATCCAATGCCCATTATATAAATTATGGATAATATAACTCCCAAAACACTATAATTTGCTGGTCCAAGAATACGCCCCATATAAAAATGAAATACAAATCCGAAGATACCGGTTATTATAGAACCTATAAATAAGATTATATTATCCTTTAAGAATTTACTATTTCTATAGTATCTTAATAATTTTTTTATCAATTAAATCACCCAAATTAATAAACAAAATATCAATTCAAGAACTATAAAAAATGTTGTAATCTCTTTTTCTGTGTAAATTCCTTTTCTTGTTAGCAGATGAACCAATGAATAAATTTTGTTTCCATGGTGGGATTTTACTTTTCCATTGTAATAATAACCATAGCTTTTTGCCTTGAATCTGCTTCTCCATTTTAATATAAGCTCTATAATGAATGGAATTGAGGCTATAATTGCCGCTTTTTCTATATTTCCTAATATGGCTATTACTGCTATAGAACCACCGAGTAAATATGTTAAAGAGTCCCCAGGAAGAATTTTTGCTGGATATTTGTTAAATATATAAAATGCAATTAATGATGCAAATACTAACAACGCAATAAGTGCTGCTATTTCTCTTCCGTTTGTAAATGCATACAACCCAAGCATTCCAGTATAGATTATTCCCATTCCTGTCTCTAATCCATTTATTCCTGCTAGAAGGTTGACCATATTTGCTGCACCTATCACTCCTATAGGAATTAATATTAAAGGATATACAATCCCAAAATCAGTTCTTCCTATGAATGGAATCCACATTGCAGTAACTCCAGCGTTTATAACCATTAAAGGGACTGCTGCCGTTAATGTTAATACTGGTTTTTGCCATTGTTTTAATCCTGAGGATTCTTCTTTTGATTTTATTAATAAATCATCTACAAATCCAACAAGGGTAATCATTATTATTGTTATTAATCCAGCAAATAAAGGGATTATTGGTTCTTTATAATTGAAATAAAATGTTTGAAAAAAAGAATAAATCATAACCCCCATAAATAATCCAGCCATTACTGCAATCCCCCCAGAGATTGGTATCATTGGTTTGTTTTTTTTATTCTGATCCTTTACTATTAATCCAATTCTTCTTAAATATCTTATTAACCATGGAATTAAATATAAAACTATTAGGAAAGACATTATGGCAGCAATAAATGGTAATATTGTCATGATGAATAATTTTTTGAAAAATTTTTATATCTTTCTATTTAGAATAAATTGTTATTTAATGAACCCCTCCTTAATAATCCTCCATAATATTATAAAACCATCTTTAACCTTTATTTTTGAATGTCCACCGTATCTTACCTTATAATTTATTAGTATTTGCTTTATTTTATATTCTTTTTTTAGTGCTCTGATTGTTACTTGAGCTTCCAAATCCCATCCGTTGGTGTCCAATAAATTATAAAATTTATCAACATTAAATATCTTTATTCCACAATTTAAATCTTTTATTTTACCGAAAAATAAAATGTTTGTTAATAATGTAAAGAACCTATTAGGTAATCTATGCGAAGGCGTTACATTTTTGTAATCTCTGTAGCCAGTTACCAAGTCATAATCTTTCATATATTTTGTCATTTCTTTTAGGTCTTCAGCTGGATATGTTCCATCACAATCTATTCTTCCTACATATTTGTAACCCTTTATCTTTGCTACCTTTATAACTTCCCTAACCCCGGCACCGAAACCTTTCTCGGACCTTTGATATACTGGTATTCCCATATTCTTCGCTATCTCTTCAGTTCTGTCTTTAGAATCCTCATCAACTATATAGATATTGTTAAAACCAACCCTTCTTAAGTCATTTATAATAAACTCAACATTTTCTTCCTCATTTTTTGCTGCAATACCAACCACAAATTCTTTATCCATTATTTTTCCACCATTCTAATGTTTTTCTTAGACCCTCTTTTAATTCGGTTCTTGGCTCCCAGCCTAATTCTTTTTTTATTTTAGAAATATCTGAATAGTAATGCCATATTTCTTTTTCTTTATAGGGTTTATCAAATTTTATATCTATATCAATATTTTTTTTTATTGTTTCTATAACTTCCTTCATGGATATTTCTTTACCATAACCTAGGTTGAAGATACCTTTCATGTTTTTTTTATTACATGCCATGATAAAAGCTTCTATTACATCATCTACATATATAAAATCCCTGGTTTGTTTACCTTTAGTCATTGAAAATTCTTTTCTCTTTATTATGGAATTCATCAAGTCAGGAATAAACATCTTCCCTTTCTGCCCTGGGCCGTATACTATTGGTAATCTGAAACTTATTATAGGTTTATCATATATTTCTAAAAATAATTTACAATAATACTCCCCACAGATCTTTGAAGTTGAATAAGGACTTATTCCTTTTGGATTCATTTCTTCATTAAAAGGAGCTTGATTTTCATCGCCATATAATTCGAATGTGTTTGTATAAATTAGTAAATCATAATTTATGTTTATAGTGGCTATTAATAAATTAAGGGTTCCTATTGTGTTTACTTCAAATATCTCTTTAATTATCCCTTCTTCTCTTGAATTGTTAATCATGGCTGCTAAATGAAAAATTATCTCTGGATTTACCTCCTCAATTATTTTTTTTAACTCCAAAAAATTTTTAATATCTAATTCATAAGATTTCACTGAATCATTTTCTTGCTTATTTTTATCAACACAGTAAATATCCGCTTTTTCTTTTATTAATCTATTAATTAGATGACTTCCTATAAACCCATTGGATCCTGTAACCAAAACCCTTTTTCCTTTTAAAGACATTTTATATATTGTTTTTGTACCATTCAATTGTTTCTTTTAATCCTTCTTCTATGTTGTGTTTTGGCTCCCAATTCAACAACTTTTTCATTTTTCCTCCATCTAAATATTGGTGTTTTATCTCTCCTTTGGCTTCATTTAAAATTTCTGGTTCTGATTTGGAATTCATTATATCAAGGATTAATCTAACAAGCTGTAAAACCGTTAACTTATTGCTTGTGGATATGTTAAAAGCTTCTCCTTTTATGTTATCTCTATCTAAATTTTCTGCTATTTTTAAATAACCTTCAATTACATCTGGAATAAATATATAATCCCTTATATATGTGCCGTCACTTCTTATCTTTGGGCTTTTATTTTCTAAAATACTTTTTATTGTTTCTGGGATTATTCTATTAAAGTTTAAATCTCCAGAACCATAGAAATTTCCGCATCTTGTTATAGCAATAGGTAAATCATATGTTTTATAGTAGGATTGTGCAATTAAATCAGCACAGGATTTTGATACGTCATATGGATGTTCTCCTTGTAATGGTGCTGTTTCCTTGTAAGGTAGCTCTACTTGAGTTCCATATGCTTTATCACTTGATGCTATTAAGATTCTTTTTATTTTATCCTTATGTAGTCTACATGCTTCTAAAACATTCCAAGTTCCCTTTATATTTGATTCAAATGTGGCTAATGGGCTTTTATTGGCAATTGGCACTAATGGTTGTGCTGCTAAGTGGAATACTGTATCAATCTCATATTCATTTAGGGTTCTTTCAATTAAATAAAAATCTTCTACCTTACCATCAGCTGTTATTACTTTATCACATAATTTTTCTGAGAAAAATATGGATTTTGGCACATAGTCTCTCACCAAGACAACTATTTTGTGTGTATTAAACTCTAATAATCTCTTTATTAGATGACTACCTAATAGACCGCTACCTCCTGTTATGAATACATTTTTATCTTCCCAAAAGTTATTCATATATTTCCTATTCTAAGAAAATTTATAAGGGTTTTTATTAATTTTGTGATAGAATGACTTTTATTGTTAATCCCAAAACAAATTCAACCTTACCAAATCTTCCATTCAGGATTTTCTTTCCATAATTCGTTTAAATAATTAACATCCCTTATCGTATCCATGCATTGCCAGAAGCCAGTATGTTTAAATGCCATAAATTGGTTGTTTTCCGCTAATTTTTGTAAAGGTTCTCCTTCTAACATACAGGATTCATTTTCAGATAAATAATCAAATATTTTTTTGTTAAAAACAAAGAAACCCCCATCTATCCATCCTTCATGTACTAATTTTTTTTTAATAAAACTAGTAATTTTATACTCGTTCTCTATATTCAATAATCCGAATCTTGTTAAAGGCCTTACAGCAGTAACTGTTCCTATCCCCCCATGATTTAAATGAAATTTTAGTAGTTCTTTGATATCTATATTGGAAACTCCATCCCCGTAAGTCAAAAAGAAATTATCCTCTTTTATATATTTCTCAATCTTCTTAATTCTCGAACCTGTTTCCGAATTTATACCTGTTTCTGCAAATGTTATATTCCAATCTTCTATTTCATTATGATTATGGGCAATTATTTCGTTTGTGCGGATATTCAAAGTAAAATCTTTAGATCTTTTGTCATAATTCAAGAAAAAGTCTTTTATCATACTTCCTTTATACCCCAAACATAAAATAAAATCTTTAAAACCTTGATGATAGTATGTTTTCATTATATGCCATAATATAGGCATATTCCCTATTTCCACTAATGGTTTTGGTCTAAATTCTGTCTCTTCTTTTAATCTTGTTCCACTCCCTCCACATAATATCACGACTTTCATACTTTAACCTAATTATAAAATTTAATAAATGTTTCTATACTTTTTGTATAAACTTCCATAATTGTATATTCTGAATAAACATATAATCCTTTGAGTTTATTAATTTACAATTACTTTTTAGAATATTCTGAATTTTCTCAAATTCTAATTTGTGTATATCATATTCTTCATTTTCCCATTGCATATCTTGAGTTATGCTATTCAAAAAATTACTTAAAAAATTCATTTTAGGTATGGCAGTTATTATCTTTACTCTTTTGTTCATCTTTTTGAAGTTGTTTAATATATCTTGTAGCTCCTTAGTATCTAAATGCTCTAAAACATTTATACTAAAAATATAATCTGGTTTTATTTTTGTATAATCTTTTATATCCGAATATTTGCTGTTAATATCATAACCAATATATCTAAAGTGTTTATTTTTATTATTTAATATCTTCTTGAGTTGTTGACAATTGCATCCAAAATCTAATATTATTGGATTTTTCTCTTTCCAGTATTTACTTATTTTTATAGCTGATTTTAATAATCCATTAAAATATAATCTTATTAATGGATTTTTATTTTTGTAACAAAGTTCTTCTATTGTAATTTTACCTTTTTTTTTGTTAAAAATTTTTATAATTCTTTTTATTGGAATATAATTCATATAATCTTTTTTGTGGATATTCATATTGTTTTTTTTGGAGTAAGATTTAATAAACTTTTCTAATCAGTATATATAAATGAAATTTTTTAAAGAAAGAATTGAATATATATTCCCTTTTATATTATTTATCTTGATATTGGTTTTAAAATATCCGGTATTAAATTTACCTTATTCATGGGATGTTATGAATTATGTTATTCCAGCTACCCAGTATATCTATGAGAATGGGTTTACAATATTTCTTTGGAATTATAGTAATGGCCACCCACCGTTTTATTTCATTTTTTTGGGATTTATATTTAAATTATTTGGAAGTTCTCAGATAGTATCCCATTTAGTTATTGTGTTTTTTTCTTTTCTAGCAACTTATTATACCTATTTGTTAGGGAAACATTTATTTAGTAGAAGAGTTGGTTTTATCTCATCTTTTATGATGTTCTTTTATCCAACTTTTTTTTCACATAGTGGTATGTCTCATTTAGCTATTCCTTTAACTGCTTTAACTATAATGTCTATTTATTATTTTATTAAAGGATATAAGATTATTTATGTAATATTCTCTTCTTTGTTAGTTTTAACAAATGAAATGGTTATTGTTGTGCCAGTTGCTTTATTGTTTTATAAGTTTTTAAATGATAAAAGGATAAATATTAAAAAGAATCTTATTTTTTTCATCCCTTTATTTATATTTCTTTCTTGGTTGTTATCTAATAAATTATATTATGGATATTTCTTTTGGCCCCAAAGTTTAGCTCTTTTTTCTATTAATATAATAAAAATCATCTTGAGTGGTTTTATTATACTTAAAAATTTATTTTTTGATTATTACAAATGGATATTAACCTCTTTTGTTCTTATATCTTGTTTTAGTCTTAAATTGTTAGTTAATAAGAAAAGAGTTTTTCTTTCGTTAATCCTTTCATTTATTTTATTCTTTTTAATGTTTAATTCTCCTATGTTGTCTATTTATTTTAATAATTATTTTCCTAATATAATCAATTATTTTCTAATTTTAAAAAAATTTAGTGTTCTTTTCTCATTTCTATTTTTAGTATTCCTTTTATCTATAAATAAATTTGTTGATTTTTGGAATAATAAAAGATTTTATCCACTTTATTCTGTCTTAATTTTTGCTTTTTTATTCTATACTTTATTTATTCCTTTTGCTCCAAGATATGCTTTACCTATTTATCCAATCATATTCATTATTTTTTCTATTGCTTTAATTAAAATATTCAAGAAATATTCTTATTTTATATTTATAATTATCTTGTTGTTATTTATTACCCAATGGTTTGGTGATAGAGATACTGTTGGTTTTACCCTAGAATCCAATATGGAGTATGCAGATGCTATTAAAACCCATAAAGAAGCAGCTAGTTATATCGAAAATAATTTCCCAAATTCAGTTATTATTGCGTCTTATCCACAATCTTTAGAACTTCAATTTCCTTATTTGGGTTATGTAAGTAAACCATTAAATGTTATTTCTATCCCCCCTTGGTCTGGATTAGTATCTAAGAATTTTACTCTGTATTTTAATCCAGAAAAGTATGAAAGAAATATTAATTTGAATACTTTAGATATAATTTATTATTCTGATCAGGAATTTGAGACTAGATATTCTCAAGAAATATATTCTATTTTAAATAAAAACTTAATCAAAAATTTTGAATTGAATGGAAAAATTGTTAAAATTTATAAAATTAATAAAAATGTAAAGTACCCAAATTATACTTTACCTCCAGATTGATTTTTTATATTCATTATCTCTTCGGTAATAGTTTCTATGTTCTCTTTATCCATTATTGGAGATAAAGGCAATGATAATATTTCCCCATAACATTCTTCAGCATTTTTACATATTCCTTTTTTATATCCTAAGTTTTTATAATACTCAAAATAATGAATTGGAGTATAATGTACATGACAACCTATTCCCCTTTTATTTAATTCTAAAAATAATTTATCTCTGTTCATACCAAATTCTTTTTCTTTAATTTTGATTATATAATAAGCCCAGCTAGATTTTGCGTAATTCTTTTCTATAGGTAATTCTATTCCTTTTATATCTTTCAACAGTTTAGTGTAATACTGGGCTAATTCTCTTCTTTTTTTGTTAAATTCCTCTAATTTTTTAAGCTGAGATATCCCCACAGCACATTGAAATTCTCCCAATCTGTAATTATATCCAACCCCAATACATTCTCTAAACCATGGGTTTATTTCTAAATTCTCATTTTTGTATTTATGTTTATCTGGATAAATTATTCCATGATTTCTGTAAATATCAACATATTCTGCTATTTTTTTGTTATTTGTTGTTATCATGCCCCCCTCACCTAGTGTTGAGATATTCTTTTGGCTGTGAAAGCTAAATACATGAGCATCTCTTTCCCCATTACCTATTTTTCTCCCTTTATATTCAGAGCCAATAGCAAGAGCACAATCCCATAATATTTTGATGTTATTCTCTCTTGCTATTTTGTTTATTTCATCCATTTCACATGGATGTCCTAAATGATGCACTGGAATAATTGCTTTTGTTTTGTTTGTTATCCTTTCCTTTATTGATTCTACTGATATATTTAATGTGTCTTTATCAATATCAGCAAAAACCGGTTTTCCCCCGCATAATAATATAGAGTTAGCTGTTGCCACCCACGTCATTGGCGTTGTTATGACTTCATCACCAGATTTAATTCCCATGGCTTTTAACGAGAGATGCAAACCTGCAGTTCCGCTTGAAACACTTATTGCATATTTGCACCCAATATACTCAGAAAATAATCTTTCAAATTCATCTCTTGTTTTGTATTTGATCTTATTATCATAAGAAGAGATAATTTTTTTTATTTCTTCTATGTCTAATTCATCATATATATTCCCATACGTGTAAAAAGGCACTTTCATTTTAATCATCATCCATTTTTAAGGCAGATAATTTTGGTAAACCAGAATCTTTTCTGTAATACAACTCAATGTATTTTTTGTACCATTCAATTGTTCTTATTAATCCTTCCTCAAATGATATTTTTGGTTCCCATCCAAGCATATTCTTAGCTTTTTTATTCTCACAGAACATTTTCCATATTTCTGTTGGCCGATAGTCCAATGAACCTATATTAAGTTTTGAGTTAGAATTTGTTAATTGGTGTATCTTTAATATCAAATCTTTTATTGATATATCCTGCCCAGAACCTAGATTTATAATCTCACCTATTGCCTCATTTTTTTCTGCTGCTGAAATAAAACCATCAATAATATTCTCCACATAATTAAATTCCCTGGTTTGTCTGCCTTCAGTAGATTTAACTTCCTTTCCTAATAAGCAGTCAATAATTATTTCTGGAATCACTGCTTTTTCACTTTGATAAGGTCCAAAATTATTAAAAGGCCTTAAGACTATTATAGGATATTTTTCTTGGTGGTGTTTCATTCTTGCATATAATTCCCCAGAATATTTTGTTATGCTATAAGGAGATATTGGTTTTGGGTTAAAATCTTCCTTGAATGGAACTTCTTCCTGATGACCATAAATTTCTGATGTAGAAACATAAATGAATTTAGAACATCCCTTACAAGATTCCATCAGATTAGCAGTTCCTTTTGCATTTACATCGAAGCATTCTGATACATGCATGAAACTATGACCAACATGATTATAAGCAGCTAGATGATAAACTATCTCTGGTTTTAATTGCTTTATTTGGTTTAATGAGTCAATATTCCTTATATCTGCTTCTATGACATTTATATCATCCCATATGTCAGATATTCTTACATTGTCAATTATGCTTTTGTATTTTGTTATTATCGAGACATTTGCACCTGATTTAACTAACCTTCTGGTTAGATGAGATCCTATAAAACCTCCTGCACCAGTCACTAATACATTTTTATTCTTCATTTTCTGGTCTCCAATCAGTATAATACTGGAATATATTGTCAGATATCTTTTTTTGTGATTGTGTGTTAAATGTTATGCATAAGCTATTATCTAGATATGCATTCATCTTTTTTATATCTATAAGTTTCTTGAAGAATAAAGTCCATCCATCTTCACCTTTAGCTTTTAATAAATCTTCTGTTATATATTTGAATGCTTCTTTTCTTATTACTGAATATCCCATATAATAATTTAACGTTGGTTTTTCCCTAAATTTTGTTATATTCTTGTCTTCTTTTATATCAATTAAACCGAATGGACTTTTTATTGAGCTTGCTACTATTGTCATTAACGCGTCTGTCGAGTTATGGAATGATAATAACTCATTAAAATTTATATGAGCGTAAGTATCCCCATACGCTACTATTATTTTGTCATCTATCATATCTTTTATATCATGAATTCTTTTTATCATAGTAGCATCCTCTCCAGAATCAGAATATTTTATTTTATAATCAGGAAATCTGCTAAAATATTCCTTGATTAGATATCCTTTGTAACCAATGCAAAGTATAAAATCACTGAATCCTTTTTGGGAGTATAACTCTACTGCCTGATGAATTATTGGTTTTCCTCCAATTTCAACCAATGGTTTTGGAATATCCTTGGTTAAAGGCTTTAATCTCACCCCTTTACCACCACATAATATCACAACTTTTGGATTTTCCATAACTTATAGGTTAAGTGGAAAATTTATAAGTGTTATCCTCTATGAAAAGAATTTAGCATCCATTCAAGAACCATAGCAACATCTTCTCTGGACTCTGGAAAGTGTTTAAGAATCCTTTTCAAAGTCTCTGGGTTGATTATCCTTTCTCCTTGTGTAGGATCTATAATACTTATGGTATTCAAGAGTAACATATTTATATCAGTATAAGATAAAACCCTAGTTTGTCCTTCAATCACTCTTCCTTTCCAGTCATCAAATTCTTGTTTTTCAGTAATTGAAGATGAGTATTCATTCTTTCTAGTTTCAATAGGGCTTCTGATTATTTCTCCTATTTGAGCTGCGGCAATACTTACAAAATAATCAACAGCAAATCCATTCATAACCATTCCAGCACTTCTTACATTGTTATAAGATTCAAACAATCTTTTTTGTAATTCTAAATAACCTTTATGGGAGGGATTTATCACACTAAATCCAGTGCTACTTTCCCCTACATCAGCATAAATGGGACTTCCTCCATTATCTCCAATACCCAAAGATTTTCCTAAAATTTTCTCTATTGTTAAAGAATGAACCGCTTCATGAAATACTCTTAAATTGCTATTTCTAGAATAAACTCCCAAATTAGCAGGAATATTTCTAACTCCCATTCCATGTAATCCATCTTTTTCTTCCATTAAATCCATAATCCTTAAAATTCCACTAAAACATGCCTCAGAATCATCAATATACCCATCCAAATCAGCCATTCCAATAAGATTATCAAGATGGGCATTTCCAAAAAGAATTTGGATGTAACTTGTTCCTGGACCTTTACCAAAGGGGTCATATAAGAAAAAATTATTATCTTCCCAATCTGTAGAATGAACTCTTCTCATTAAATCTGAATCCATTTTCCTATCAACTGTTAATTTTAAACCAAACTTAAGAGAATTTCCATGCTCTTTGGATATTTTAATCAAACCTTTAAGTCTTACTATGCCTTGTTCATACACCTTACAAGAATCCTCATTGTTTACATAATGTCTTGCAATAACTATTCTCTCCATAGTTTGTCTAACAAGAAAAAATTTAAAAAGATACCCCATAAATTTGTACTATGAATAATTATGAATTATCAATTATTATTCCTTTTTACAATGAAGAAGGGACTGTTAGACCATTAGTAAATGTTTTAATAAATGAATTCAAAAGAAATAAAATTAATTATGAGTTAATACTGGTTGATAATGGATCCAATGATAAAACCTCTGAAATTGTTGATGAATTGACCAGGAATAATAGTCATGTTAAATCAGTGCATATTAAAGTGAATGAAGGATATGGTTGGGGAGTCTTAAATGGGCTAAAAATAGCTAATGGGGAATATATCGGTTATATGGATGGTGATTTTGAGATACGACCTGAAGGGGCAGTAAAATTATACAAAAAAATAAAAGAAAACAATGCTGATATTGGAAAGGGTATAAGAAATAAAAACGAATCTGACACTCTAAAATCAATAGCTTCCTATGGTTATGATATTTTATTCTTTCTTCTTTTTTTTAAGTATATAAAACAGGTTAATGCCAACCCAAAAATAATCAGAAGGACCTGCTACAAGAAAATGAATTTAACTTCTAAAGATTGGTTTATTGATTCTGAGATAATAATCAAAGGATTAAAAAATGATTTTAAAATTGTTAGTCAGGTTGTTTCCTATACTCCAAGGAATAAGGGAGTATCTCATTTAAAGTTTTTTGACTTGTTCCCCACCATAGTTACTTACCTTAGGCATATTATAAAGGCTAGATTTAGTTGAATTTGTATAAACAGACATTATTTATTTGATTAATCTTGTTTAAATTACAACTTTCTAAAAAATCACAGTCTTTATCATAGGATATCAGATAATCATTCCTTAAATAATCTGCATTTTCTATAAGTAATCCACAGTTTTTATCTTTTATACTATTTCCGAACTCCCTTAATTTCTTAAAATATTCATCACTAGGAATTTTATACCATCCTGATGGTGTAGAAATATTTAAATAAATTGGAGCATAGGAATAATATGCTTTCCCATAACTAGTTTTTGAATGGCTGTCACTCATTAAGAAATTTGTTTTTATATCTTTCATAATCTCTAATGTATCCTTCTCTAGTTGAGTGTGTTCTATAAACCACGGAGTATAAAATATGCTAATTAAAACACTTATTGTAGAAATTATTATTATTCCTATGAAGTATATTCTTTTTATTTCAAATTCTCTAAAAAATAAAAATAAAATAAAAAATATTAGAAATCCCATAAATACATCTGGGTATATATATTTTAATATTGGAACAAATGCAGGTATTCTAAAAAGAAGTAAAATAGCTATTAATGCAATTGGTGAATAAAATAAAATTTCTCTTTTTTCATAATTCTTCCTCTTTAGGTAAATCCACAATACCCATAAAAATATTAATGGAATTATTATTGTAAAAATATTCTCTAATAAATAATGCCCGCTGAATGTTAAAAGATTCACCCCAATTGGGTACATAGTTCCAGCACTATTGTAAAAATCTTTTATATATGGGATTATCCAAAAAGAATCAATAGATAAGGAAATTAGAATTAATAATAATATTTTAATTCTATCCATTCTTTTCCTTATTAAAAATAAGGAGATCCATAATATTGAAGATAGAAAGGCAACAGTTTGATGAGATAAAATTAGTAAAGAATATACAGGGATTGTTAATAAAATAATCCAATCAAATCTCTTATTTTTGTAATATAAAATTATAATGGAAAATAATACAAAAATCATAAATGCAAAGAATTCTGGCAATCTTCCAAGCCTGATATAATTTCCTATGGCTGCTGCATTCCCAAATAAAAGAAGAAAAAATAAAACACTTTTTTTAATAGTTAGATCAAATTTTTCTCTAAAAAGATATATCACTAAAAAACCAAGTAAAAATATCAAAATCATTGAGATAAATACAGTCATTAAATAATTGTTTATTACAATATTAATTATATGACTGAAAAAATACCATCCGGGAGCCACTAATTTAAATGTGATGAATCCATTGTACCAATAAGGGCAAAAATTATGAAATCCACATTCCTTTAAAAAATGTAATAAAGCAATATAGGAAGACCAATCATTTGTTAAATCCAATGGAAATTGTTTTATTATCTTTGATTGATTTATTATTCTTATTAAAAGGTTAATCCCTAGAATGAGTATTGGTATATATAATAATTTATTATTTATCTCTTTATTATCATTTTTAGATTTCATATTATATATACTCTGATTTTACCTTGTTTAATTCGTTATCAATTGAGTTTCCATAATATTTTATAGGAATATCAAGATTATTTGGGTAAGTTATGTTCCATATCTTTAACGGACCTATTAATCTTCCTTGATATATTGCTAATGGCATTTGATTTTCATCATTATAAACTACTTTAAAATTTTCATCTTGCTTGTTGAATAAATATAATTTTGTAAGTAAAGTTCTTTTTACCCTTGGAGATAAGTATAATAAAGCTCCAATTGGATTTTGCTGGTTTCCGTTTATTGTTGAGATTATTCTTAAACAGGCGTCTATCCCGTTTGGATTTTCAAATATTATCTCTTGATTATTAAAGAATATACAATTGATTGGTATTTCTAATTGTTGCCCACCATATATCAAAATCCCTCTTGGTTGCAAGAAATTAATTCCTGTTACTGTTCCATTATCTTCTGTATTCTGTGTTTCTACAATAAAAGCACCCATTGCTGCTGCTCTTCTTGGATATAATTTTCCCTGATAAATCAAGTCTTCATCAAGAGCTACTCCCCCAGTATAGATATAAGCTATCCCATTTCTTGTTTCTCTCATTTGGTTTTGGTCAAGCACAAATGTGCTTATCCATGAATATCTATCATAATTTTCATCTGAACCTATTGAAGAGAATGCAGGGTATTTTCCAATCTCATCTGAAATAATTAATAGATGAGTTGCATTATTTGCTTTTAATAATTCCAAGGCTTCTGTGTTATTCTGGGCTGTTAATACATGCCTTCCTATGAAATGATTTATTGCTCCCCTGGCATTACCGCCATCACTTAATGTTGCCCTGTTAAATCCTGTTTGCACCAAGTAACCATAATCCCACCAGTGCGCAAATACAGAATTTTCTGGAGTATTTTCCCTTACCCATTGCCCTGCTATCTGCCATTGCTGATTGTAAACTGAACCTACATATTTTGCCTGTGATGAAGTTATTTTGTAAAATCCCATAAATAAAAATATTAATATAAAAATGATAATTGCAATTGTAACATACTTAATATAATTTTTCTTTATCTTTAACGACCATTCATATAATTTATCAAATAAAAATGCAAAAATTATTGTGGTTATTGGAGCAAAAATATATATTAATCTTATAGCACTTCTTGCTGCTACTATCATTATTACAAACCACACCAGTATAAATATAAATAGTTCATCTATATCTTTTAATCTTTCAAATAATTGTTTATTTTTATAATAAATTTTTATATAATAATAAATTAAAACTAAGATAAGTAATATTAATGATCCAATATAGACTGTTACTGATAAAGAACTTTGTCCATTAAATATGGAGGATGGAGAATATTTACTAAATATAAATCCAAATATAAATAATGCATATATCCCTGTTAATTTCCAAGCATCTTTTTTAGATACTATTTTTATAATCTCATAAAATAGAATTATCGAACCTATTATAATTAACCAAATATAAGATTTGCTGAACTGACCAAACCAGTCTTGGATATATGGTTGCTGTGATTCTGCTACAGTAATTACCCATCTATTTGTTGTAAATTCTTTTACTAAGTGTATATATAAATCTGATATTTTTGATACTAAGAAATTTGGTCCTTGTTCTATAAATAGAAATATAATTGTAACAACTAATGTTATTATAAAACTTATGATTATATTTGGTAAGTTTATATTAATTTTTATTATCTTTCTATCAAAAATTAGATAATTTATTAAAAATAAGAGGAATACAAATAATGCTATTGAAGTGGTTAATGATGTCACTAAAGTTCCTATATCAAATCTTAATGGAGATAATGAATTTAATGTTATAAATGAGGAAAATAACCATATTGAGTAGATATATAATTTTTTATTATTTGTTTTGTTTAATAATAAAGTTATTAATGCGAATATTCCTATTGTTAAATATATAAAACTAACGCCCCCCCATACAGCTCCCATCAACGCCGTTGATATTCCCGCAAGCAATGAAACAATCAACGCTTTTGTTAGGTTATTCTGCTTCCAGGAATAAATGAAGAAGTAAAATGCCATGAACATGAACATTGTGCCTAATGCTTCCTTGTCAGAAACTCCTGATAGTGTCCTGAAGAGAAATGCCGGCACTACAATGAGAAATGCTGATGAAATCAATGCCACTCTTGAATTGAATAATTTTTTTACTAATAAAAAGAAGAATACCAAGCCAATTGCAAGTGCTATCGGTGGATAAACCACATCCACATATTCTATTGTTATTGAAGGATTGAAAAAATGCATGAACTTATATAAATAAACTATGAAATGAGATAATGCGCTGAATTCATCCAATCCAGTGAATCCAAGAGGATAATATCTTAATGTGTCTACTGTCATCAGTTTTCCATGCTCCAATACATAAAGGACATATCTCAAGAAGCCCATTGCATCAGGATCTGCCGGGATATACTTTCCTGTTGTAATATCCTTTAACAGAGGCACGTTCTGTGTTCTTATCTTGTAACTTAGCCAGATTATTGCTGCAAGAATAATGTACTGAACATAACTGGAGTAATTCTTAATTATGTTTATTACTTTCTCCTTCCTCTTTTCCAATTCAGGATTGTCTTCCATTCGTATAACTGAATTTTAATATTTTATAAACTTTGTTAAATTTGTGAATTAGAAAAAATTATAAATAAATGAATTTAATTTTTTGCTAATATGGAGATAGAGCATAATAAGGAAGCATGCATTGGTTGTGAAGCTTGTGTGAATGTGTGCCCTGAAAACTGGGAAATGAAAGATGGCAAGGCATTTCCTAAAAAAACAAGACTTAGTAAATTAGGAAATAATAAAGAGGCAGCTGATATTTGTCCTGTTCAATGTATTAAAATAAAAGAGTAAATCTTTCTTAATTATTGAAACGCCGTGGGCAGGATTTGAACCTGCACGTCCAGAGGACACCAGCTTTCTTATAATTAAACTCAAGGCTGGCGCAATACCAAGTTATGCGACCACGGCAATCAGAACCAAATGGTCCCGATACCTCCAAATAAATGAAGGTTTTACATAAATTCAAAAGGAAAATTCATTTATAAATATTTAGAATAATAATGGGGTTACAAATACCTCAACCACTGAGCCTACTATGAGGAATACAACTGCCAATAATATCAAATCCAAAGAATCCTTTAAAATCCTGTTCTTGTAATTTCCTATTAAATCATTATTGATTATTGCAACTGAGATTATTCCTCCTGCAAGGCCTGCCATGAAATATGCAAGAATTTCAAAAACACCATGAGTCATATACCTGAATATTGACAATGGGAATGAAATCAGGTGAGTGCCGAATACTGATAGTTTTTCTGTTGCAAATGAGCCCATTGCTGCACCTATTACAGAAGCATTCCATGTTAATATGAAAATTGCACCTGCACCGAAGAATAATGAGAAAAATAGGCAGAATAGCAGTACTTTTAGATTGTTTAAAAATATCTTCAGTAATATTCCAGAGTTAATTAATAAATTTCCTGATATCTTTGAGTTTATTGTCTGTATTGTATTTAACTGGGTGCTGAATAAAGCCTGAGTTGTTTCCTGGGGCAGAAATATAAACCAGAGAGAGTATGCTATTATAAAGCCAAAGAACAGGAATATGAAGAATTTCAGTGCTTTCCAATGCTGCCTTAACAAGATTCTTTCATTGCTTATCTTTATGTCTTCATCCTCTTCAAATTTCATTGTTGAATACATCAATGGAATAGAAACCATCACTGTAAGGAACACTGCAACCATGGAAGCTTCTTCCTTAAAAATTAATAAGGATAATATTATAGATATAGAAGCAAAGATAAAACCATAGATGACCATCAGCATAGGAGTTTTCTCTGCTTTTTCAGGGGATATTAATGCTTCCAAAACCATAAGATTAATAATTTTTGTTTGTTTATATATTTTTTTATAGCAAGTTTTATTAATCAAGAATTACCCGTTATTAATAAAGAGGTGTTAGATGGACAAGTTTAACAAGATCTGCGAGGATATCAAGAATCTAGAAATCCAGGGAGCAGTAAATGTAGCAAGAAAAGGCTTGGAAGCTTATTCTTTGAAACCAGGAAAAGAATCCATCAGGAAATTATTAAGCTTAAGGCCTACTGAGCCAATGTTGAGAAATGTCTTGGAGTATGCCGAGAGATTCTCTGCTGGGGATGCATTCAAGCTGATAAACAAGCATTTTGAGAAGATGTTAATTTATGGAAAGAAATTCATCAAACATAAGAAAAGAATATTCACGCACTGCCATTCAAGCGCTGTTGTTTCTGTTTTAAAATTGAATAAGAAGTTGACTGTTTTCAACACAGAGACAAGACCTTTGTTTCAGGGAAGAAAGACTGCTGAGGAATTAAGCAAGGCTGGGATAAATGTAATTAACATAGTTGATGCAGCTGCATTGGAATACATACAGAGAAGCGATGCTGTTGTTTTAGGCGCTGATGCTATTCTGGATAATGGGGATGTAATCAATAAGATTGGATCAGGCATGTATGCTGAAATAGCTTTATTGCATAAGAAACCTGTCTATATAATAACTGATTCCTTGAAATACAGCGAGAGATTTGTTAAGATTGAATATAGAATCTCGAAAGAAGTATGGAACGAGCATTTAAGAAGATTAAGGGCTGAGAATCCTGCTTTCAGCCTGATTAAGGCAAAATATATCACTAAAATAATCTCTGATCTGGGAATATTAACCCCTGAAGAATTTATTAAGGAAATTCAGAAAATTAAGAAAAAGAAACTGATATGTTTTGACATGGATAATACTCTTGTATATTCTGACAAGGCACATGTTGAGGCTTTCAACAAGGCATTAAATGAATTAGGTTTTCAAAAATTAGCTTTCATGGCTATTGCAAAGCATTTTGGAAAGCCTAAGGAGGAAGTAATTAAAACAATTTCAGGGACAAGTGATGAATATGTGATTAATAAGATAAATGAAAGGCATGATTATTATTTGTATAATGAAACTAAGAGATATAACAAGAGAATTCCTGGCTCTGAGAAAGTTTTGAGAAAATTAAAAGAAAAATATTACATTGCTGTATTAAGCAACTGCAGCCATGAAAATATAAAAGTAATTCTTGATTCTGCTGGCTATGACATGGAATTGTTTGATTTATTAATAGGGAATGATGATGTAAGAAAGCCAAAACCATGGCCTGATGAGATTGTAAAGGCTGAGAATTTGATGAAAGTTGAAACTGAATTTATGGTTGGAGATTCTATTTATGATGTTATGGCTGCTAACAAGGCAAAAGTGAAAGCAATAGCTGTCTTATCAGGACATTACACTAAAGAAGAGCTTGAGAAGGAAAGACCTTTTAAAATAATTAAGAATTTGAGAGGATTATTGAAGATTGTTTAATTGTATTGTCCACTTTTTTAATATAGTCTATTTTTTGTGGACAATATTAATCTGCTTTATCATAATTTCAAACATTTTGTTGTAATATTCCTTATATTTTTTTTCATTATGCAAATCAATAGATTCATAATATTGCTGTGTATATTCTTTTGGTATGAATAATTTGGGATATTCTTCCCTCATTAAAATCCAGTTCATTAATGCTCTTCCAGTCCTTCCATTTCCATCCTCAAAAGGATGAATCTCAACAAATTTTGAATGTATTAAGCAAGCCATAACAAAAGGATGAAGTTTATTCCTGTTTTTGTAATAAAAGTTAATCATTTCCTTAAGAAGCATTAAAACTTCTTTTTCATCTGGTGGCGTGAAATTAGCACCAGAAATCGTTACAGGAAAAAATCTTATCTTTCCTGGATAAATAACTCCTGTGTTTTTTACCAAAATCTCATTTAATTTTTCTATGAATTCAAGAGTGAGTTTTCCTTTATACTTTTTTAAATATTCAAATGCCTCTTTTCCATTAACTGCTTCATTATAATCTTTTGGCGGAGCTCCTGAAGGAATTTGCTTTTCTTTGATTATAAGATAGGTGTCCCTTAATGTTAATCTATTCCCTTCTATAGCATTTGAATTATAGGTAAATCTTATGACAAAATCTTCCTCTTCCTTTTTGGCTATTGTTTCTGGGATGTTTTTAAGATGATTCTGGTAAACTTCCTTGAAATCATCAATTACTTCTAATTTATCTGAATCAATGTAATCTTCATTATAAATTTTATACTGCTCCAATCTTAATTCTTTAAGTTTTTTTGATATTATTTCTTTAGAAGGTTTTTTAGTTCCTAAATTTATCCTGATTTTCTTCCATTTATGGTGGCTTAGCCTTATTGTTTTACCGAGATAATAAAAATACTTTTTTCCTGATTTAATCTTATCAATGTATGCCATATAATATTATTGTCCACATTCTATATAAATCTTCCTATTTTGTGGACAATAAAATAATTATTGAGAATAGTTTGAAGGATCCTTTACAGTAGAAAAATGAAATGCCTTCTTTCTCTGCATGCAATTTGAGCAATAACCGCAATGAACTAATTTTCCTTCTTTAAATGGAGCACCTACATAACAACTATATGTAAGTTCAAAAGGAACTTTCAATTTATTTCCAATCTCTATTGTTTCCGGCCTGTCATTATTTATTAAAGGAGCAATAATCTTATAGATTCCGTCATTTGTTGCATGTTCCTGCATCTTGTTCATCACTTCTAAGAATTCGGGAGTTGTGTCCTTCATTGCTACCTTGCCTTCATCCCTTATCCCAATATAAACATCATAGATTTCCTTCTTTGTCAGGTATTCTGATTCTGCGTATGCTAAAGCAATATTGATGAATATGGAATTCCTGCATGGAATCCACCAGTTGACTATATCTTCCCTTTCTTTTTTTATATCTTCCATGTCTTTTTCTGTTGTCTTATGGACATTTTGCTCTGACTTGTTTATCAGAGAAGGACTTATCTTTCCTAGCCATGGAACATCCACTTTTATGAATTCTGCACCTATTTTTTTAGATATTTCTCTTGCTGCAAATTCCTCTTGTTCTAAAATTCTCTGGCCATAATTGAAGAAGATTGACTTTATCTTTTTAGGATTTTTTTCTTTTACCTGATAAGATACCACAGAGCTGTCCATACCTCCTGATAATATAATAATTGCATTGTTCATAATCATTGTAAATAATAAAATTTTATAAATGTTAAGATTAATCCTAATTTATGATAGAAATTCAAGAATTAAAGAAAGGGGATGTTTTTGTTCTAGACAATGAAGAATATAGAGTGAAGAACGTAGAAGTTTCTAAAATAGGAAAACATGGAAGAGCTAAAGTAAGATTGGAAGTTGTTAACCTAAGAAATAATGAAGAAAAGGTAATGATAAGGGTTTCTACAGAGAAGGTTGAGAAGAAATAGTACTTATTAATAATTACTCTTCTAATATTCTTATTGTTTCCCTCTGTGTTCTTATAATTAATTCTTTTATATTCTTTAGTTGCTGAAAGTCAATGCTTGTATCAACCCCGTATGTTGAAATTTCCCTGCTTTCCCTTACAGTGGGATTTGTGATGTTCTTCTCAACATCAAGAGTGTCAAATTGAGTTACTAAGTCTTTGTCCAAGTCAAATTTCTTTTCATCTATCAAATTTAATAGAACAGTTATTGTGCATGCCTGATTCCTTGATTCATAGCCATATTTTACCAATAGCGCTAAAAAGCAGTGGTATATTGCATAAAAGCCAACATTCAACGCCCAGTCATTTATCTTAAGTTTCTCAAGAGCTTGCAATACTTTGTAATTATACTCTGACTTCTTAAGGTGCTTTCTTGCTAGCTCTAAATCAGGCTTTGTCTTGATTAACCTCTTTGAGTCGCTTAAACACCATTTCAAATGCTTGTCTATTTGTGGCATTTTATTATCACCTCAACGTATTTTTCAGGATTATAAAATATAAGATTATCAGACAGGATATTATAAAAAATCTTGTCTTCTTTGTTTGATAATACATCCTTTTCTGTTATGTTAATATACCTAATTGGTTTTTCTATCAAGCCAGACTTCCTTATTTCATCATTTATCTTTTTGATTTCTTTTGATTTATCAGCATCATGCATAAGAAGAATGTCTATATCATTGTATTCTTTGACTTTTATTGATGAGCCAAAAATCAAGCCGAGATTTATGTAAGGATTGAACTTTTTCAGGTTATGCAGAAGTACAGAAAGCCATTTTGGAAACTCTTTCTCTTCTGAGCTTAATATGTATTCCATGAACTTAATGGCTAATGTGTTATTGTAATTGTATGAAAAGTATGCAGAATTGCCCAATTCCTCCTTAATCAATATATTCTTGCTTGACAGTAAATTACATAGCTTGTTAGCATGGGCATGATTGATATTCAATATTCTGGCCAATTGCCTTGCATTATCCTTGTCCTTATAGTGCTTGAACAGATATTTGGCTATATGAATTTCAATCTTTGTGAATTGTATGTTATTAGCAGTCATATGTATGTTAAGAGCATACATTATATTTAAATCTTTTGGTTGAGAATCATTCTTATAATTGAATAGTTTTTTAAGTTTTTTTTATGTTAAATAGACATGATACATATAATCATCACAAGCTATAATGAGCCTAATTCAACCAGGATAGCAATTAATAAATTCCTCAACCAGAACATCAAGGAGAAATACAAGATAATTGTTGCAGATCCTTTTCCTGAGATTGAGGAGATGATACTTAATGAATTCAAAGGAAAAGTTGAATACTTTGCAGATCCTGATGAAGGGAAGAGCTATTGCCTTAACATATTATTCAATAAACTGTATTCTGATGATAAAAATGACATTATCATAATGAGCGATGGTGATGTCTTTGCAAGTGAGAATGCTGTCAATGAGATACTGAAACTGTTCAAGGATCCCAAGATAGGTGCTGTTACTGGAAGACCTATCTCTTTGGATAAGAAAGATAACAAATACGGCTATTGGAGTCATTTCTTGCTGGATGTGGGAGCTCATGAGATTTCAAGGAAGGAAAGATTTGCCAAAGGAGAGTTTTTAGAATGTTCTGGGTATCTATTTGCCATAAGGAATGGAGTCATTAAGGAAATACCTACTGATGTTGCAGAAGATACTGTAATCCCTTATCTATTCTATAAGAAAGGGTATAAGATAGGTTATGCTGATAAGGCTCTTGTTTATGTGAAATGGCCTGATAATTTCAAGGATTGGATAAAACAGAAGAAAAGAGCTGCAGATTCACATAATAAATTGATTAAAAGATATCCTGATTTTCCAAAGGTTAAGTCTTTCTTCAATGAAATATTCAAAGGTGTTTCTTTTAGAGTTTTAAGATATCCCAAGAATGCCAAAGAATATTACTGGACACTATTACTATATTTTTCAAGGCTTTATATGTGGCTGAGCTTGTTTTATGACAATAAACTCAGGAAGAAAAGCTATGAAGATGGATGGAGAGAGAATCTATCTGTAGAAAGCACTAGGTTGAAATAGGAATATTTATATATTACTATGTATTACAATGGAATACTATGGAAACTGTGACTGTGAAATTTCAAGAGAATGTGCTTAAAAATATAGATAAGAGCATAGCAGAGCATGATTTTAATTCAAGGACAGAATTCATAAGAGAGTCTGTCAGGGATAAATTATCTGAACTTGATAAAAATGATTTAGTTAAAGAATTTCTAAAATTCAAAGGCAAGGCTAAAAAGAAAACCACTTATGAAGAAAATAGAAAAACAAGGGAAATTGTAAGCAAAGAATTGATGGCAGAATTGGATAAGCGATTTAAATAATATCCTCAGGTTTTATTGTTTTTGTTATATCAATGAGATTTTTGAATAAATTTATTCTAAATCCTTTTTTATTTCATTAATCTGCTTCTTTAATGCAGGTAAATCTTTTTTTATTATTTCCCAAACTACATTGTAATCAATTTCAAAATAATAATGAATCATTTTATCTCCGGTTTTCATAATACATTCCCATTGAACATTTCTGTATCTGTCTTTTGTTTCTTTAGAAATGTTTTTTATGGCCTCCCCTATGATTTCTATGCTTCTCACAATCGCATCACGTTTCAATCTATTTGAAGTTAGTTCATTAAGGGTTATCTCTTTTGAGAATTCTTTTATTGCATTAATACTTTCCAAGATGTGCTCAATAAATATCAAATCATCTTTCATATTATCCTAACCTCTTGCTTTAATATTCTTTCTCTTAAGAATGGACTCAATCCATTGTAAGTCACTAAGTCCACCTTCTTCTTTAGTTTGCTTTCTAATTCAATTTGAACTCCAAAAAACTCAAATCCCATTCCTTTTTGGGGCTGTATTAAAATGTCTATATCACTTTTTTTGGTCTGCTTTCCCTCTGCGTAACTTCCAAATATCCCCGCTTTTTTTATGTTGTGCTGACTTAGAATTCTTATTATTTTGTATTTTATCCTTTTAAATGACGCTGATTCTTTTTTGCTGTTTAATTGTTTGTCTGCTTCTGACTCTTTTTCATTAAGTTCATTTTTGTTTAGGTTAACTCCAATATATACCCTTTTTTTATTTACTTTGTTGTCATTTCTTACAGATAAGACTCTGTAGTAATATCTTCTGCTATTCCTTTCTTTGATTTCTGTATATACCATGAGAGCTATACGTCTACATATTATATAAATCTTTCTGTTTTGTGGACGTATAGAAGCTGGCTGTGGAGAGTACTATGATTGATTAATTATTTATGTAAATAGAAAAGACTGTTGAGTTTTGAGGTGATTTATAAGAGTTTAAGGTTTGATTAACTCTTCAATCCTATTTTTATTATCAATTTCAATAAACGATTCATGTTCTTTTATTAACTCTTTCAAAACAGGAATACATTTACGAGAATAATGAAACTGACTATTATTTATACTTTGAAGAATTATTTCATTAATTTGTTCTTTATCAAAAGGTTTAAGAGATATTAGTAAATCTAAATGTTCTTTAGCACTATCAAAAGTAGGAACATACTTCATATTCTTAATTAAATTACTTTTTATATTTTCTTTTAATTCTGGTATAGATAACATAATTTTTATAATTTCAAAAACAGTTTCACTACAATCTAATACTTTTTCCTCAGAATGGAGAGATTTATTATACTCTCTACATTTAAGTTTAGTTAATGCTTGAAACATTTCCAAAAATCCATAAGGCATCTTATCATCAATGGATATTGAAATAATCAGTTTATTTCTACAAACGGCAAAACCAGCTTCTTGATTAGTCCACTCTGATTCAATGAAATTTTTAGATAATAATGCAATAAAAACATCAAATTGGTTTAAGTTTGCTAATATTATATCTCTCCATTCTTTACCTATTTCTATATCTTCATGTGCAAGAAATGTATCTATATTATATTCATTAAAAGAATCTTTTATAGCACCTGCTATTCTTTTGTCTTTAATAGAGTAACTAACAAATATCTTTAATTTTTTTGGTGAATTAATTTTTTGAGGTTTAAACTCTGAAAGATTTATATCAAAATACTTTTTAAATTCCTTAAGATATAGGTTTGGAAAATCTTTTTTATGTATTGTTCCAATTTTTGCCATCTCATATATATCTTGCATTGCCATAGTTTTAGACAAATTAAATGCTTGGTTAATCTGTTCTTCAGTAAAACTTTTGTTATTAATGTAATCTAAAAAGAAATCTTTTATTTTAGAAGAAAGGGATGGATAATCCTCTTTTAATATGCTCCCATATTTTGCCATCTCATAAATAAGAGTATTGGTATATTTTTTTGTTATTTCTCTAAGTTTAGATAAATCAGTCATAAATAATTTGATTCTAAATAGATATTTAAGATTTTTCTTTTCTCTATCGTAAACTTAGATATTTTTAATATAGAAAATTCTATAAAGCTGGGTTTCTTATTGGTTTTATATGAAAGGGGTTAAGAGTTTAATAAGTTGGTATAAAAATAATAAAAAAAAAGATTAAAAAAATGAAAGAAGAAGATAAAGTAAGAGAAAAAATTAGTAAAGCTACCTTATTATTAATTGCGAATGGAATTTATAAGACAGATAAAAATGGGATTACATCTGTAATCCCTATTCAAAACCAATATGCTTACTTAATACCTAACAACCTTTTAAATAGATTAGATATCCTTGGAGATATTGATTTAAAATTAGATTATGATTCTCTTATTAAAGAAGTTATAAATAATGATTTTAATACTGACAAAGTTTCAAAAAAAATTTGTGAGATGGTTATAATAGAATTAGAAAAACAGAAAATTGCAGAAAGAAAATATCATTTAGAATTAAGACATAAAGCTGAAAAAGAATATTTTGGAAAAGAAAAAACAAAAAGAGAATCTATAAATAATAATTTCAAAGAATCTATATTTGATAAATTCAATAATGAATGTGCTATTTGTGGAGTCAAAGAAGGATTACATATACACCATAAAGATGAAAATTCTTCTAATAATCAGATAAATAATTTAATAGTTTTATGTGGGGTATGTCATAAAAAAGTTCATATGAGAGTTAGATAAAATGACTAACAAAAAATGGAAGAGATATTATTAAGAATAGGTATAAGGGAGATTAATGATAGTATAAAAGAAACCGTAAATCAAACTTTTACTTCTATTGAACTTAAACTAAAAGATAAAAATTATAATTTTAATATAAAAATTCAGGATTATGAATCATTAAAAAAAGAGTTTAATGAATATAAAATAAAATGGTTTGAGGAAAATAATATAAAAGGTTTATCGGAATCTAATAAGAAGATTATTTTATTTAATAATAGTTTTTTTAAAGATACAACGAATATAAATAAACAATCTGTTTTTTTACATGAAATAGGGCATATAACTAATCCATTACCAAATAATATTAAAGGATTTGATATGTCAATAATTTATAAAGAATTTCTTGCAGATAATTTTTTGTTTAAAATTGATGAAAATATATTTAATAAAGGAAGAGTTGAAGAGGATGTTAAATTAACAAATTTTAATAATATAAAAGAAAATATTAATAAAATAAAAAATAATAATGTAAACTATCCTAATCAAGATATTATAGTTAAATTCATAATGGTTGGGGGTAGGTTTTCTTATTATGATTCATTTCATCGAGAGAATTTATTAATAAATAAAGTTAATGATTTAATAAAATTTATCAAAGAACAAATTTCAGAAAAAGATTGGTTAATTTTAAATGAGATTAAAGATTTATGCAATAATTTTAGGGATATAGATAAAGGATTAAACGAAAATTTTAAAGATATACAAAATAAAATAAATACTTATTAACTCAATTTAAAAATATGGATTTTATTGCATTATATAACATATAAATAAAAATTACAGAGAAGATTATTTTTGCTGTGATATCTTTTATAAAATAAATTAATAATCCAACTATGATTAATTCTAATAAATGTTTTTCCATTAAAATATCTATATTATACTTAAATCTTTGAAATTTTAATTTATGGTGCTTATTTAGAATATCTTTTAACCTTCTCTTAAAAATAAAGTCTAATGCTCCTAAATTGTCTGGATAAACATATATACAGGGTATTTCATTCTTGTCATATACTTCTTTTTTCTTTTGATATCTTATCCTATACTCTTCCACATTCCATTTTCCAAAGAATTCAAGATATACTTTATACCTTGGAAGGTAAAAATCTGCTATTCTATATTCTTTATTATCATCATTGAGGTTCAATATTTCTTTTTCTCTTTTGAATTCTATTAATTTTTCCTTAAGGAATTCTTCTATTAACTCCTCACCTTCAGAACTTGGAGATCTTTCATTCATGATTAATTTAAAAATTATTTAAGTATAAATAACTAACTGATTATATCTTCCTATAAATCCACCTTACAAAATAAATGAACGGATTATCCAATAATGCAATTATAACCTTAACAATGAACAATCCTATTATCGTAGGCATTACAGGAAACAAGCCATAGAATGCTATGAACACAAATATCACTGTATCTATCAACTGACTAAGTATTGTTGACAAAGTATTCCTAATCCATAGATATCTTCCTTTAGTGACTTTCTTCCATAAATTAAATGACCATACATCATAGTTCTGGCTTACAATATAAGCTATCAAGGAACCAAGAACAATACGCCATGTATTTCCAAGTGTTAATGCAAATGCTTCCTGAGCATTCCAGAATGAAGCTGGCTGCCATTTAATTGCTATAAAAACCAAGACAACAAGAAGGATATTTGCAAGAAAACCAATCATCACTGTTTTTCTAGCTTTTTCTTTACCATGAAACTCATTTATTATGTTTGAAACAAAGAAAGTTATTGAGTATGCTATCAATCCTGCAGGAACAGCCCATTCAAGGAAAACAACAATCTTGTTAGCCAGTATGTTTGAAATGACAACAAGAGCAACAAATATCCCTATAAGATATTCAACACCATGCCTTTTTGCTATAACTGCAACTAAGGAAGTTATTAATAATACAGCTATTATCCAGATGAATACTTCAATCATTTTTAATTATTTTAATACCCCTTGTATAAACTTTTTGGTTACCATATGGACTTTTCAGAAACCATATAAACTTTTCTGGAACTATAATCGTGACTGTAGTCCCAAAAAAAGAAACATTTAAATATGTAGTCACCTACTTATTATTATGCATATAGAAAAAAGAAAGCAAAAGGACAAAATTAAGTATTATCTTGCTCATTCCTACAGGGAAGGAATTAAAGTCCTTAAATTCAGAAAGTATCTCGGGCAGGATTTGGCTAAAGAGAAATTAGATGAAAGAAAGAAGATTGCAGAAAAGCTTATTCTTGAGGAAATACACAAGTATAAGATTATAAAAGATCCTCTGAGGATAGAACTTTCTAATGAAGAAATAGAATCTATAAAAAAGATAGAATCTCAAATTCCAATAAAAATATCCCATCTGTCAGAAAAAGATTGGAAAGTTTTCTCTGAGATTTTCACTTATAACACCAATGCAATAGAAGGAAGCAGGTTGAATCAAAAAGAAGTAAAGAACATCTTGGAAAAAGATAAATGGCCAAACAAATCAAAAGAGGATATTGCTGAGGCTTATGGGGTTAACGAATCTATATCTTTTATAAGAACTACCCAAGAGCATTTTTCAATTGAGCTCATCAAGAAAATACATAGAATAATATTCAAGAATTCAAAATTATTTGCAGGAAATTTCAGAAGAAAAGGAGAAGAAGTTGTAGTAATAGACAACCTTCATAACATTGTTCATGAAGGAGCACCTCAGCAAAGAATAAATCATCTGCTAAAGGAACTGATAGAATGGTATCATAAAAATAAATCAAGATATCCAGCACTGGTTTTAGGGGCAGTAATCCATAACCAGTTTGAAAACATTCATCCATTTAGCGATGGGAATGGAAGAGTTGGAAGAGTCTTATTGAATGATATCTTAATTAAGCATAAATTGCCACCAATAAATATAGATTTAAACAACCAGGCAGAATATTATTCCTCTTTGAAGGCTTATGAAATAAACAAAGATTTGAAGCCAACGATTGATTTATACTTAAAAGAATACAATAAACTAAGCAAAATATTTTGGGACTACAAAAAATAGAAAATGTAGACACCTAAATTATTTTATCCTCTCCTTTATCTTTTCTCTTAACTCATTGAAATTTTCTACCAAGTCAACTGAATTAAAAGTCATTATACACAGTCTATCCCATTCTTTTGCTGTCTTTATGTCCTCTACGTAACCAATTATTGGAACTTTTTTTGCATGAGCATAGCCTATCTCCCATGCAGTTCCTGAGCTGATACCTTTCCAATCAAGATAAGCTATCATGAAATCACATTCATCAACCATATCTCGGTTCTTTATGAAAAATGGAATGGAATCTCCTTTTTTATAAATTCCCATATCACGATGAGGAAGATAAGTTTCTATCTTAAATTCTTTGCATAATTTATCTATCTTTTCAAGTATCTTTCTTGCATCCTTTTGAAATAAAGGCCCAGCAATGTAAACTTTCATAGAATTAACTTATTGATTAAATTTAAAAGATTTAGTATCTGAACCTTCTCTCATAATTCTTATGGTCAAACCATTCCAATATAGCAGATATTAACTCTACTTCATTTTCTGGAGTCACTGTATATAATAAACGCCATCCATTTGGCAAGTCATACTTCCAAAGATTATTTATTTTATACTTTTGAACATATTCCTTTGGAAATAATTTCTTTGGAATTTGAATTCCACAAAAAGCATTTTCTCTTAAATCATTTACTGCCCTAATAATACCCTTCTTTATTGGATCATTTTCCCTTAATAAATTAAAATTTCTTTCTAATTCATCTGATATGAATACAACTTTAGAAGGTTTTATCATACTTTAATCTCCTTTCTCATTCTAAGCTTTTTTGATAGTTCAGGATTCCATATATATGCAATTTTTCCTTCTCTGTCAAATGCTATCTTGTTTATGGTTTCAAGATAATCTAAAATAACTAGAAATGTCTGCCACATTACTTTTTTAGGCAAGTTTTTCCATAATTTAGTCCTATTGTATTCCCCACTATATTCTTCAATTGTTTTTTCCACCATTAAAACAGTATCTAATGTAGGTGATCTTACAAACGGATTTTCTTTTTTGTGTCCTAATATTTGTTGCATAAATATATGATATATCAATTGATATATAAATGTTTTGGTTATATTTAAAAGATTTTGTCCTATAATAGAAATATGTCAGAATTTGAATTCAAGAGAAATTGCAAGAGTTTTCCAGGTAGATGGGCATGTGACATCATGACTGCTGAAGGCTATATGAGCTGCAGAGAATGCAAGTTTTACCAGCCGATTTCAAGCAGAATATTAATAATCAAATTAGGAGCTATGGGGGATGTGATAAGGACTACACCTTTGCTAAAAGGGATAAGGAGAAAGTATGGTGATAATATACAGATTACTTGGATGGTTAATAAAGAAAGTGCTGAGTTGATAAAGAATGAATATGTGGATAGGATATTAATCTACAATCAGGATAACATATTAAGGTTACAATCAGAAGAGTTTGATGTTCTTTTTAGTTTGGAAATTGATGTTCCTGGAAGCGCTGTTGCTAATCTAATAAAATCTAAAGAAAAGTATGGATATTATTTAAACAAAGATGGACATCCTAATTATTTCAATGAAAAAGCAAGATTCTATCTGGAAAGGGTTTTTTCTAATTTTATAAACAAGCATAACAACAAGACTTACCAGGAGATGATGGCTAATATCTGTGAACTAAAATATGACAAGGAAGAATGCATACTAAATTTTAATGAGGAGCATGCAAAAGAATTTCTCAGGAGAAATCATTTCGGGACAAAAGACAAGTTCATCGGGATACATATGGGCTCTGCACCAAGATGGAGCTCAAAAGTATGGGGAAAATACAATCTGATTGAATTCATAAAGAAAATAAAAGAGAATAACATAATATTGTTTGCCGGGCCTAATGAAGCCAGAATGCAAAAAGAGATAATAAACACTCTAGATGAGAATGGAATCAAGATTTATTACAATGATCCAAACAACAGCATAGGGGATTTCATTAGTTTAGTTAACTTATGCGATATAATGGTTGTAAATGATTCATTGGCTTTGCATGTTGCAATTGCTTTAAAGAAAAAAACAATTGCTCTGTTTTTCTGCACACCTCCTTGGGAAATTGAAGATTATGGTTTAGTCAAGAAGATAGTAAGTCCTTTACTGAGCAAATATTTCTACACTGATGAGTATGTGGAAGAATTGGTAAACAGCATAAGTGCTGATGAAGTTAATGAAGCTTTAAAATATATTATTTGATTTCGTACTTTATGCAATATAAATCTTATTAAATAATATAATTTATTTTGGTTTTATGTGGAGAAAGCGTAAAGTACATTTAAATCCCATTGATGTGGAGATAGTCAGAGATGGATTTTTGATATGCGAAGGTTCAACACTTAAGTATACTCTTTCACATGAGGGAGATAAGAATCCATTTAAAAGAGGTCTTTTTGTTCCTGTCCTATATCTCTTTAAAGTTCATAGAAATCACCCTATGAAAGTCCAAATTTCTGAATTGGGTCGTGCATACCTTTATCCTGATAAAGATTTTAAGAGAAGTCATCCAAAAAGAATGCCTGCAGAAGTCTATAAGGATAGAATGGATTGGGATATTACTACTTTTTTGATGGTTCCCTTTACAAATGGAGAATTTGGAACAGGCTGGAAAAAATATGAAATTCCTGGAGGATTTACATCTGATTTAGGTGTTACAAGGGATTCTACTTTCCTTTATGCCCGTGGAGGAGATATACACTCTCAAGATTCATTAACTGTTCTACGTGTAATGCCTTCGCAGGTTGTTGCTTATCTAAATGATTGGATGTATGATGGGAGAGAGATTATTTCACATAATAAAACTTTTGATCAAAAATTAGAGGGGAGGGTTTCTGTTCCAAACCAAATAAGAGGAGAGATTTTACCAAAAATAGCGGAAACACTTGAAAGAAAGTATAAAACGAGATTGCTTTTTAAAAAATATTAATTTGTCTTTTGATAATCTATGAGGTTGATTTTATTCAAAAGTTTTTTAAACAACTAAACTTCTTAATTAATGAGGTGATTTAAATTAGCCAGTATCTTGATTTCGTTGATTTGAAATATAATCCTAGCAAGACTGATTTAGTATGCCTATTCAGGTTTGAGCCTGCTAAAGGAATTTCTACAAATGAATGCGTTGGAAGAATTGCTTCAGAGTCAAGCAATGGGACGTGGTCATCTCTTACAACATTAAAACCACATATCAGAAAAATAAGGGCAAGAGCCTTTGAAATAAAGGGAACTTATGTCAAGATTGCCTATCCTATTGAATTGTTTGAATTAGGAAGTGTTCCTCAGTTATTGTCCAGTTTTGCAGGGAATATATTCGGGATGAAGGCTGTTAATAATTTAAGATTAGAAGATATTCATTTTCCCAAAGTCTTAATCAAGAGTTTCAGAGGGCCTGAGTATGGGATTCATGGAATAAGGAAATTATTCAAAGTTGAGAAGAGACCTTTGACTGCTTCTGTTCCTAAACCAAAAGTAGGGATGACAACTGAAGAGCATTGCAATGTTGCAAAGGGTATATGGGAAGGAGGAGTTGATTTTCTCAAGGATGATGAGAATTTAACAGACCAAAAATTCAACAGGTTTGATAAGAGAGCAAGAAAATGCTTCAAGATAAGAGATAAAATTGAAAAAGAAACCGGAGAGAGAAAGGGCTATTACATAAATGTGACTGCTGAAACAAATGAGATGATAAGAAGAGCAAGACTTGTAAGAGAATTAGGCGGAGAGTATGTAATGATAGATGTGTTGACTGCTGGTTTTGCCGGATTTCAGACATTAAGAGAATTCTGCCATGATAATAAAATGGCTATTCACTGTCACAGAGCCCAACATTCCATGATGACAAGAAATCCTAAACATGGAATGTCAATGTTAACTTTGGCTAAATTTATAAGAATGGTTGGAGGAGACAGCTTGCATATAGGGACTGTAATCGGAAAATTGGTTGGAAAGAAAGATGAAGTTTTAATGTTAGAGCATGAGATTGAGCATGAGATTGAGTCTCACTTCAAAACTAAAAAACATGTGCTAAATCAGAATTGGTATAATATAAAACCCATTTTTGCAACAAGTTCGGGAGGACTTCATAGTGGGTTAATTCCTCAAATAATGGAAATGCTTGGTAATGATATTGTGATTCAGGTAGGAGGTGGTATAGCGGGACATCCAGATGGAATAACCGCTGGTGCAAAATCTATTAGGCAATCAATTGATGCAACTATGAGGGGAATTTCTTTAAAAGAATATGCTAAAGATCATGTTGAACTTCAAAGGGCTTTAGATAAGTTTGGGTATGTGCATCCCAAGTAAGTTTCATTGTATTTTCTCCTTTTAAAAATTTATTTAAAGTTAAAATTTTATTTGGATTTTTTAATTTTATTTTTTTGCTGAAATTTAGAGTATTTTCTTTTCTAGGTATTTTTAATTCAAAAGAACTAGCTCTATTCTCTCTTATTTTTGAATAAATATCTATACTTTTTAGATAATCTTTAATTTCTTCAAGTATTTCTTTTCTATATTGACTTATTGTTAGACTATATCCATATTTTTTATTATGATATATACATCCTTCCGCATCAAAAAATCCTGCTATAAATTCTTTAATTAAATCTTTTTCTTTAATAATTAATGGAATTTTAATTTTTTCTTTTTTTCCTATAGGAATTTCAAATATTTTATTTAAGAATGTTAATAAAACTTTAGAATTAATTCTTAATACAAAATTACCTCTATCCTTAAATATGTATACTCTATTTATATTAAAATATCTTTTAAATAAACTTTTCATATTTATAATATGTTCTTTACATACGTCATATAATTCTAGTCTTAATGATTTTTTATAATTGGAAAGGTGACCATCTCCCAAAATATAGCCCATTAGATATGCAAGATCTTCGTTTAATTTTTCTGGTAATCTAAGACTTTTATGTCTTGTCCCTTTGCAAGAGTATAATATCTCATTTATTGGTAACTCTTTTCTTGTTAATTCAAAATAAATCTTATTTAGTTTATCAAAAATATTAAGAGGAAATCCTTGTCTATACCACCAATTGAAAGTATACTTTCTTATGTTTAATCTATTTTCAATCTCTTTAGTTTTTATGTTGTTTTCTTTTGCTTTATTTCTTAATTCTCTTATATAATTTTCCAACCCTTTTATATAGATGTCTTTTATGTTTTGTTTTAAGAATAACTCTTGTAAATTTTCATTCATCGTTGTTATAATATAAGATTTTAACATTTATAAACATGGCGCGGGCGGTTGTCCGCAGGACACATTCTGTAATATATATCTTATAGTATATACTTAAACTTTGAAGATAGAGTAATTTAAGACCTGTTTAATAATCACTCTTCAGAAGATTTAAAAATTTAATTTCTTTGATTTTATTATGAATATAATTTACAGAATAGCTAAATTAGTAGGAATTGAAACTAAGTATGACTTAATGCAAAGAATAACAGCTCTTGAAGAAGAATTAAAAATAATAAGTGAAAAATACTCACGAAAATTAGAAGAAAGTCAACAGTATAAGGGGGGATTAGAACAAACACAAGAAACATTAGCGAAAAGTAAATCTCATGTAAGGGCTCTAGAAGAAAAATTAAAAGAATTTGGAGAACTTTCAGAATCTATCTTAAGGGATAAAGACATTGCAAAGACTGAAATTAAAAGATTAAGAAATATTCTTGGAACCAGGAGAAGATATAATGAAATGTTATCCAATCTGACTGAATTTGAAATGGGAGTATTATATAGATTCATTCCTAAAAAAGTTTCAACAAGAAATCCAGAAGATAAATTACATTATAGAAGAATTCATTCTGATCCAAATGGTTTTGAACAATTTTTAAGTAGGTTAAAAGATTGTAAATATGTTGATGATATATATGGGATGGATCAAACCCATAGAAATGCTAAAGGAATAAATTTTGACAGGTTTAGGAAAGAGCATAACAGATTTATTATTGAAGGGTTATATTCACATAATAATTTAGGTAAACTTTTTGTTGTACATACTACTGCTGAGAATGAGCAAGAAGTTAGGTATATTATACATCTATTAAATTCTCAATTTTCCAAATAAATCTTCAATATTCCTGTGTATTTATCTTCCATTTTCTTCTTCTGTTTTTTTATCATTAATTTTTTTTTAAATAAAGGACAATTTAATACAAAAGTATCATACTCTCCACCTTCACCACCAAGATGAATATTTAATTTCTTTAAATCCTGAATTAATTTATCATCTATCCTTCTTCCTAAAAAAGATTCATCCAAACCATCTGCAGATACTCCTGTGATTATTACTTCAAATTTGTTTTTTATTAATTGCCTTAAGTAATCTTCTGGATTGATGTGCCATAAAGGAGCTATTGATTTTAAATTTAATTTCTTGCATAATTCCTCTATCCTTGATTTTTGGTAATTTGATGCCAATGCTCCAGAAATTAATGCTTCTATTCTGTATTTTTTTATTGCTTTTTTTAATATTATTTCTAAATCTTTTAATTCATCTTCTTTCTTTGCTTCTGTTTTTTGTGTTAGGATTGGCAATCCCATTGCTTCTGCTTGATATTTCACTAATTTCATGTTTGGATAATGAAACATATAAGATTCTGATGTTTTAGGAAACAAGGAAATCAAGCAAACTACTTCGTAATTATTTCTTTCTTTATAAAATGCATAAGTTGAATCTTTCCCGCCTGAAAATAAAACTGCTGCTCTCATAATCTTAAGTTAAATAATTATCTTTATAAATATTATTTGGTTTTATACTTTTATGAAATTAATAATCACAAGACATGGAGAAACTATTGAAAATACTGAAGGGATTATACAAGGACATTTACATGGAACCCTTTCTAAATTGGGAAAAGAGCAAGCAAGAAAAGTAGCTGAAAGATTAAAAAAAGAAAAAATTGATTATATTTATTCCAGTGATTTGGCAAGAGCTGCAGATACAGCAAAAGAAATAGCCAAGTTTCATCCTGATATCCCTATAAAATTTGTTAAAGAACTTAGGGAGAGGTATCTTGGGAAATTTCAAGGAAAGAGAAAGTGTGATTTTGGATTAGATAAAGAGGAATTTATACAAAAAATTATCTCTAAAAATGATAATGTTGAAACTAAAGAAGAAATATATCAACGTGCTAAAAATTTTTTAGATAGAATTATTCATAAGCATAAAAATGATACTATTTTATTTGTAGGTCATGGGGGAATAAACAAAGTAATAATTAGTGTGATTACAAATAAATCAGCAGAAGAGGTTTTTGATATTGAAAATTTGCATAATACAAGTATCAGCATTTATGAAATAGATGAAGATAAAAATCATAAGGTTCATTTATTCAATTGCAAGAAACATTTGGATTAATTTTTTTCATAAAAACCTTTAAAAGTTTAGTTCATTCCATTATTCTATGAAATCATTGAGAAGCCCAACATGCGTGTTTGTGGGTCATGTAGACCATGGAAAAAGCTCCATATTAGACAAAATCAGGGGGACTTCTATTGTAAAGCAGGAAGCTGGAGGCATAACCCAAAAAATATCATGCAGTAAAGTCTCCTTGGAGAATATAAAAAAATTGTCTGGAGTAATATTCAACAAGTTAAAATTTGACATAACAATCCCTGGAATTTTATTCATAGACACCCCAGGACATGCTTCTTTCACTTCATTAAGAAAAAGAGGGGGCAACATCTCTGACATTGCTGTCTTGGTAGTGGATATAAGAGAAGGTTTCAAGCCACAAACAATAGAGGCAATTGAAATATTAAAGCATTACAAGACACCTTTTATTCTTGCATTGAATAAAATTGACTTATTAAGCGGATGGAGGAGCAATAATGACAAATACCTGATAGAATCAATTAATTTTCAGGGAGAATTTGTCAGGAATTTATTAGATCAGAGATTGTATGAGATTGTAGGCAGACTTCACGAATATGGTTTTAATTCTGAAAGATTTGACAGGGTGCAGGATTTTACTAAACAAGTTGCAATTGTGCCTTTGTCTGCATTGACAGGAGAAGGAATTCCTGAATTGGTAATGATAATTTCTGGATTAGCACAGAAATATCTTGAGGAAAAATTAAAAGTTCATAAGGAAGAGCAGGGCAAGGGCGTTGTCTTGGAAGTGAATGAGCAGAAAGGCTTGGGATGTGTGCTGAATGTAATTCTGTATGATGGAAGCTTAAATGTAAATGATATAATTCTTGTTGGAGGCTTACAGAAAGTAGTTACAAGCAAGGTGAGGGGAATATTTGAAAATGGAAAAAATGTGAAAAATGTGGATGCTGCTTCTTTTGTTGTTATATGCGGGCCTGAACTAAGCGAAGTTGTTTCTGGAATGCCCTTAAGAGTTGCTAACAAGAATTTAAATGAAATAAAGAAAGAAATACAGAATGAAATAAAGGAAGTATTGATTGAGACTGATGATAAAAATGGAATTATTGTAAAAGCTGATTCTGTTGGAAGCTTGGAAGCTATGTTATTCATGCTTAAAGAAAAGAAAATCAAGATAAGCAAAGCAAGCATTGGAGAGATAAACAAAAAAGATATAGTTGATGCAGAAGCACAGAAAGATGAATTGAACAAGGTTATACTTGGCTTTAACATCAAGAATATAAACTCTGATGAAGTTAAGGTAATAACAAATGATATAATTCACAAAATAATCGAGGATTTTGAAAAGTTCAGGGGGGAAAAAAGCAAAGAGATTGAGTTAAGAAACTTGGAAGGCATTGAAAGGCCATGCAAACTGGTTTTCTTGAGAAATTATGTTTTCAGGCAGAATAATCCTGCTGTCATAGGCGTTGAGGTTTTAGGCGGAAAACTAAGAGTTGGAATGAAACTGATGAAGAAGGATGGAAGCAATATTGGAGGAGTCAAGTCAATACAAAGCGAGGGCAAGGGCGCAAGCGAAGCTGAAAAGGGAAAACAGGTTGCAATTGCATTGCCTTCTGTAACTGTTGGCAGACAGATTATTGAAGGTGATGTATTCTATTCTGACATAAATGAAAGTAATTTTAAGAAGCTTAAAGACATGAAAAAGTTTTTAAACATAGATGAAGTTGAGTTGCTGAAGGAAATTGTTAATATAAAAAGAAAAGAAAATACCTTATGGGGAATTTAGTTTTATCTTTTAAAAATTAGCAATAGCATTCCTTATTCTGCTCACTAATTTCTGACCAACACTTCTTTTTGATGCTAGATCTTTTAATTTATCTCTTAATTGTTTAAGTATAGTTAAACTAGCATGATCAGATAGTATCTCCACTGGTATTTCTTTTGATGGATTCTTTACTAAATAAGCGTTCGCTTCAACGCCTTCTGAATGTTTTCTAAAATCATCAATGTACGAATCATCTGCAAATAAATCAGGAGTTAATCCTTCTTTTTTAAATACAGGAATTACTTCTTTGTTTCCTAGATTAATATGCATTTCATAAACTCCATCCTGTCTTGGTATGAATAAATGAACAGTTCTATAATTTGCGTTAATGTCATTTAATGGTTTAATTTCAGTTAATCCAAGAATTGCATCGATATAATCTTCATGTGCTCTTTTTATTTGCTCTGATTGTCTATTATTTTCTTGAGCTTTTTGATTTTTAGTTTCATAATAAGCATGAGTTAAATCTTCAATTCTTCTACTTTCTTCTTTTGTAGATGGACTAGTAGTACATTCAATTACTTTAATTTCTCCAATTCTTGTAATGAATCTTCCTTCCTTTTTTGTTACTAATTCATCAGTGAGTCTGTATTCTAAAAAAGTTTCTCTGGGAACACCATTTTCTTGCATATACTTAAAGAATGCTTCTTTTTCTTGAATAAAATCTTGGGAATCTTGGTTGAGAGTTTGAAAATATGCATCCATTTGAGATAATCCCTCATCTAATCTTGTAGGATAATCTGCTTGTTTTGGATCTAACTGTCCTATTTTTGGAATATTAATTTGTATTGGCATAAGTAATTACAAAAAAGAATTAATTTATAAACCTTTCCATTTGTTACTATTATAAAGTTTATAGGGTATAATCTACAAGTTTAATAAGAAAAGTTTTATAAATACCCCAAATTCTTTAGAATAAAATGTTCAAACTTGTAATCAACAACAAAGAAAAAGCATACAGCAAGGAATTAAATGAGAATGAAAGCAATGCTTTTATTGGAAAGAAAATAAAGGATACTATTTCCGGAAGCACATTCGGCTTTAAGAATTATGAATTTCAAATTACCGGAGGAAGCGACAAGGATGGATTTCCAATGAGAAGTGATCTGCCTGGTGTTGCAAGAAGAAAATTACTGCTAAGTAAGGGTCCCGGAGTAAAGATTGACAGAAAAGGAATGAGATTAAGAAAAATGATAAGAGGAAATCTAGTTGCACAGGACATAAAACAAATTAATCTCAAAGTTGTCAAAGAAGGAGACAAGAAATTAGAGGAAGTATTTGCAAAAGCTGAAGAGAAGAAGGAAGAATAATTCTATAATAAAAACCTTTATATACTATTAATACTTACTGTAATTACAGGTGATTATGCTTTGATAATTAAGTTAAGTGATCATGCTGAAGAGATGATGATTGAACGAGGGATTTCAATGAAAGAAATTGAAAATGCAATAAGAATGGGAAGCAAATTTATACAAAAACCAAATAAGATTGTTGCTGAATACACTTATTTTAGTGTTGTGTACAAAAAAATAGGGGATGCATATTATATAATAACAGTCCAACCTAGGTGGTGAAAATGACAAGATGTCCTATATGTGAAAAAGGTAAGTTAATTAAAATTACAAAGAAACATGTACTTTTTGGAATAGACTTGGGAGTTTATCCTGGTGAAAAATGCACTTATTGTGGTGAAGTATTTACAGATTCTTCAGCTATGAAAAAAATAGAGACAGTAGCAAAGAAAAAAGGCATATGGGGATTAAGCGCTACAACTAAAATAACAAAAACAGGAAATTCATTAGCAGTTAGGATTCCAAAGAAAATAGTAAATTACCTTAAATTAATTAATAATGAGGAAGTATACATACATCCAGAACATGAAAAATTAGTCATAGAAACTAAAAAATGAATTTCTGTAAAATTTTTGTGAAATGGAAAAAGAAATACTTTTATAAATAATTCTTATTTTTTATTGCTATGAGTCAACCAGAAATTAATCTAGGGATGATAGGTCATGTAGATCATGGTAAAACTACCCTGACAGAAAAGCTTACTGGAAAATGGACTGACACGCATTCTGAAGAGTTAAAGAGAGGAATCACAATAAGATTGGGTTATGCTAATTTTTCAATATACAAAACCAAAGAGGGATATACAACTAAAAAGGACAAAGATGCTAAATTACTGAGAAATATCTCTATTGTTGATGCACCTGGGCATGAAACATTGATGGCAACTATGCTGTCGGGAGCTGCAATAATGGACGGCGCTTTATTGTTAATAGCTGCGAATGAAGAATGTCCACAGCCACAAACTAAAGAGCATTTAATGGCTCTAGAAATAATCGGAATAAAGCAGATTGTCATTGTGCAAAATAAGATTGATTTGGTAAGCAAAGAAGAAGCTTTAGGCAATTACAAGCAGATAAAGAATTTTGTAAAAGGCACGATTGCAGAGAATGCACCAATAATTCCAATCAGCGCGCAGCATGAAATTAACATTGGTTTATTACTGGAGGCAATAGAGCAATACATCAAGACTCCTGAAAGAAATGTCAATGAAAATCCTTTGTTCTTTGTTGCAAGAAGCTTTGATGTAAACAAGCCAGGACAGGAAATAAATAATTTAATTGGAGGAGTGTTAGGCGGTGCTGTAAAGCAGGGAGCATTCAAGGTTAATGACAAAATTGAAATCAACCCAGGAATAAAGTTCAATGACAAATATTTCACAATAAAATCACAGATAATCAACTTAATGTCGGGAAATGAAAAATTAAAAGAAGCTAAGCCTGGCGGAAGCATTGCCATATTGACTGACTTGGATCCTTCTATTGTAAAGTCAGACAGCTTGACTGGAAATGTTGTAAGCCTGGAAGGAAAATCCCCAGATGTATTCTACAGCTTAAAATTAGAGCCTAAATTACTGGAAAGAGTTGTTGGAAGCAAGCAGGAATTAAAGGTAGAGGCTATAAAAAGAAATGAAAATTTAGTTATTAATGTGAACTCAGCTGTAACAATAGGGGAAGTCATTGAGATAAGCAAGAAAGACATAAACATAAGGCTTAAAATACCCGTTTGCGCAAACTATGAAGACAGGGTTGCCATTTCAAGAAGAATTGAAAATAGGTGGAGATTGATTGGTTTTGGGAAGGTAATAAAGTGACAGAAAGGTTTATATATGCCTAGTTTAATTCAAAACAAAAAATAAATCGGGGGTTAAAAATATGCAAGAAGAATTTTTAGCTAAAAAGTTTAACGAGGAAGAGGAAGAAGACGATTTCGATGATAATGAAGATAAAGACGATGATGATAATAATGATGATAATGGTGGTGAGGGGTAATTAATCCTCTTTTCTTTTTATTGCATAGAAACATTTTTATTCTCTGAAGTCTTTGATATTTGCAAGTAACATGGAAGAAGTAATAGGGCTTGGAGAAAATATAGAATTGATAGACTTCAAGGAAGTTGAGAGGGATAAATTCTTCATAATTAAGAAGATAGTGGGGAATTTTGTGAAGAAAATCCAGGATAGGAATAATGGGTTTGAGAAGTTAAGCCTGCATTTGAAGAAGGTGCATAATTCTGAGTATGAGCTTCTTGGGAAACTAATTGTTAGCAGCAAAGTATACAGCTCTGAAGTCATTAACTATAATTTGTTTTATGCCTTGAATGAAACTCTTAAGAAGTTGGAAGCTGAGATGAGTTAGGAAGTATGGGGAAGACTGCATGATTCTAAAAAATTAGCATAAATTCAGATTTCGCAAGTTTTATAAATTAAATTTCTAGTTTTATTTGAAATGGTACAAAGAACAGGCGGCTCGAGAAGGAAAACAAGAAGCAAGTTTAAGAAAAGCATAAGGAGAAAGGGAAAAATAAGCTTAAGCAAGTATTTCCAGACATTCAATGAAAATGACATTGTAAGGCTAAATGCAGAGCCTGCCTACCAGAAAGGAATGTATTTCCCGAGATTCCACAACAAGGCAGGAATAATAAGAGGAAAAAAAGGAAAATGCTATGAGGTTATGATAAAGGATGGAAACAAAGAAAAAATGCTAATAGTTCATCCAGTTCATTTAAAAAAAGCATAAAAATGGCAAACTTAGAAGTCATAAATGAAAATGCATTAAACCTGCATGAGTTAAAAGATAAATTAGACAAGATAAAAAAAAGGGATGACACTTTGAATCCAAGAGGAATCAAGACTTATGAATACATAAACAAATTCACAAAGAAAGACAACAAGAAATTAAAGGAGAAATTAATGCAGTTGAACATTTTAAGGCTAAAGGATAAGCATATAAATAAGATAGTTGATATATCACCTAATGATATTGAGGAATTAAAGTCAATATTGTTGGGGGAAAACTTAACATTAAAGCAAGAGGATTTAACAAAGATTATAGAGACTATAAAAAATGAATAAAGCTGTTGGAGAAAAAAATGCTAAGGAAGAGTGTAAAGGAAGAGTATGCCATAGTGCTGGACTTTTTGCCAAATGGACATCCATTCGACACGAAACCAGCTTATCTGAAGACTCCAATAGCACAAGCAATAGGCAAGGAGCATTTCATCCTATTAGAACTAGTTCCTAAGAAAGGAATTTTCTTGCAGCCTTTAGAGGAAGTTTATACCGGAGAGGGCAAGAGAGACAAGATCCATCATATATTTGGAAAGATAAATTATGATGTTTTGACACAAACAGCAAAGAATGAATTAGAGCATGTTCTCAAGGAATTAGTTGAAAAATACGAGCCAAGGTTCATTGAATTTTTTAACAAGGCAGGGCCAATAAACATGAGAAGGCATCAAATGGAATTATTGCCAGGAATTGGAAAGAAGCACATGTGGGAATTGCTTGAGCAGAGAAAGGAAAAAGAGTTCATGGATTTTAATGACATAAAGAACAGGGTGAAATTACTTCCTGATCCTGAGAAGGTTGTGATAAGAAGAATAATATCTGAACTGAAAGGAGAAGACAAATACAGGATATTTGTTGAGGGTTAATTTCTTTAAAGTGGTGACAAATAGAAAGGTTTATAAAGTCTTATCTATAATATCTAAAGGATTAAAATGGAATATAAATATACTCAACCATTAGAAAAATTAAGAGTTAGAGATTCTATTAGTCATATTTATAGGGTTAAAAGTGATGGAGTGGAAGAAAGAGTTCAAGTAGAGTTTGTTGGTTTACCTTATAAGTGTGGTAGGAATTTTAAAGATTATCCGGAAAAGATAAATATAACTACAAAAATGGTTAGGAGAGACTTAGAAAGAGGTCTAACAGATTATTTTGAAAGGGGGAAATATAATTTACCCTTCTCAGTAGATAGGATTAGTAGAGAAGAAACAGAAAAATGCAAAGATATTGATTCTTATATAATCCTAAATTTTGATATTGACTCAATTCGGGGTTGTGGAGATAGATTTATTCATATTCATGTGCAACAACTTATACAGTTTTGTAAAAAGAAATTAAATAAATAATTTCTGTTATAAAATTTGTTTTAGTTAAATTTATAAATACCTTTCTTTAAAATTTCTTTAAGATGGAGCAGAAGATAAAAGCCATTGTAAGAATCTCAAATACTGATTTAAATGGAAACAAAGATGTTTATAATGCATTAAGAAAAATTAGAGGAATAAACTTCATGTATTCCAATGCCATATGCAATTATCTAAATCTTGATAGGAATAAAAAAGCAGGAGCTTTAGATGAAAAGGAAATAAAAGACATAGAAAATCTGATTGAAAATCCAGAAAAGTTTCCAAAATGGCTGTTAAACAGGAGAAGAGATTATGACACTGGAGAGGATTTTCACTTGATTGGATCTAAATTAAAATTAACAAATGATTTTGACATCAAGAGATTAAAGAAGATAAAATCTTACAGGGGAATAAGGCATGCTATGGGACTGCCTGTGAGAGGGCAGAAGACAAGAAGCCATTTCAGGGGAGGAAGGTCTGTAGGAGTTCAGAAGAAGAAAATAATACAGCAGAAAGCTGGGGAAAAGAAGGAAGAAGGAAAG